>Ga0268266_10001936_pt1 | contig 23280 bp, 14 predicted proteins | sample KBSS13metaG_FD_190356 | JGI IMG/M metagenome (GOLD analysis project Ga0268266, IMG submission 190356) | Switchgrass rhizosphere microbial communities from Kellogg Biological Station, Michigan, USA - KBS S1-3 metaG (SPAdes) (version 2) | ecosystem: Host-associated > Plants > Roots > Rhizosphere... | reverse complement strand
TTAAAACGCCACCGATATACGGATGTGCGGCCGCCCGGAATTTGCGGAACCATCATGCAACTCCTCAGGGAGCGGCACTGGTTGCAGGGCAAGCAACAAGTATAAATCACCGGCAAGGATATGTTTTTGAACGATCGAAGTTCCCTTGATTCTTATTCTTAATTACAGATGCCCTGCAAAGAAAGCAGGCTGGGGGATCCCCGAGCCTGCTTTTTCATCAACGATAGTAAGGGTAGTAATAAGGAGAGGGATAATAACCCGGCCCGTAGGCATAAGGAGGAGGTGGTGGGGGCGGGTAGGAACGCCTTCTCATCGAGGACGGGTTTATAGATGGCGGTGGAGGAAGACCTGCTCCCAGCCTGTCGAGCTCTGCCTGAGAGACAGTCATGAGGGCGGCCTGTTGGCTCAGACTGAAGGAGACAATGGCTTCGGATGGCACAGTGGCTTCTCCCTGTCGGGACGCAGAGGAGATGCCGAGTCCGGCGATGGCTCCGATACCAGCTCCAAGAAGAGCGCCGGGACCGCCGCCAGCAATAGCTCCGATGGTCGCTCCTACGGCTCCCATCCCTGCGGTGGTGCCGACTGTCTGGCCGGTCTTGTCGTACCCCTGATGCGACCAGGATTGAGTTGCCAGGGCATAGGGATGTCCTTCGAGGATGACCTGATTGAGCTCGAGCGCAATGCCACCGCGGCCTCGGAAGTCACCTCCGGGCTGGGTATCTGAGACGTGTCCCTGAACGGATGCGCCTCGCGGAATGGCCACCATCCCGTCAGCGAGAACATCGGTCAGCACTATGCCATCGAAGGGAGCTCCAGGTTGAGTGTGACGACTGTCCATCGCCTGGTTGATTCTGACCCGGAGCATGGTTCCTGCCGGCACGATGACAGCTTGGCCAGCCTGTTGTTGTATGCGATATGCCTGAGTGCGGGAAGGTGGATAACCTGCCGGAGGTTGCTGCGAATACTGAGGTTGCTGAGGATAGGGCGGTTGTTGTGGATACTGAGATGCCTCTGGCTGTTCCTGCGAGCGTTCAATAGGAGCCGGGGCTCGCGAAGGTGATGGTGCAGACGGCGCCTGCGGAGGAATGGGCGGTTCAGGAGCGCCTGCGTTCATTGTGTCGTTTGACGTCGGAGGCGGATTTGTTCCCTGCTCCGCTTGGTCCACTGTATCTTCGGGAGGTTGTGAGACACCCGTTTCAGCGGGAGCTGGCGTGCCGATGACCAATTCATCGACAACTTTCTTAACTCCGGAAGTATTAGCGACCAATTGCTCGGCTTTATCCCGGAGGGCCTCGCTGGTGACAGAGCCACTCAGGGTCACTGTGCCATAGACCGTCGAGGAGCCAATGGCTTGATCGCTCAGTTCCGCCGCTCCCGCTAGTGACTTCAAGACATTGGCCTCAATCTGTGCGTCGGACATCGGCTTCTCCTGCGCGATCGCCGCAGTCGTCAGACCAAGGGCGAATACAACTCCCAAAACTCTCTTAGGCCAATAACCTTCCTGCCTCATACTTCCTCCAGCCAACATCTGCATCTCCATCTTGATAAACGTATTCCTGTAAAAAAAGTTACGCGCCATGAGTCTGCCGGATTTTGCACTGCGATGACGGGTCAAAATGTTGACCCTATGTGACAGCAGCGTTATAGTTAAGAAGCGGGGTGGAGCAGCCCGGTAGCTCGTTGGGCTCATAACCCAAAGGTCGTAGGTTCAAATCCTACCCCCGCAACCATTTAGGCCAAATGGCCAATACAGAACAACCCACCTTGTGAGCGCTTAAAAGACGCCCGGTGGGTTTTTGTGTGTTTGCGGGTTTCTTTTAACGGCTATACGCTCCTCAATGCCATTCTGAACACATTGCTGTTCGCCTCTCGCTTGGCGCCCATCAAGGCCTTTCTTACTCATTCATCGCGGTCGAACCTGAGCGTGCCGCATCAGCTTCTGCTGCACCCCGACCGGCGCTCCGGTGTCATCCAACCACGGACGGTAAGTATGGTGGAAGGTATGCCACCCTGGCAAAGAGAAGGTCCAAACCAATATTTAGTGGGTTGGACCTTCCGATCTTGCCTTCTTCTCCGACTGGATCTTCCAGTCCAGAAGAACAGCAGCAAAGCGGGGATACATCTTTATTTCTTAGGAGAGATGAAACAATACGCGGTATATCTAATTTCACTCCACGCTCGTTGTCCTACCGGGTAACCCGGATAAAGAGGCCTGGATATGGGCGTGAATTTGATGCGTACCCAAATCGACTTCTTCCCCTCCGTCATATCTTTACCTATAAGGAATTCGTCGTCGCGGAAACGGCGATTGGAGGTCTGAACAACGTGTTGCGTAACTCCCAATTCATCAGGGGGATTTGAATAGACAACGGTGTTAGATCCAGAAAGATACCAAACACCGGCGGATTTCCAACTCGATTTTGGATCGTCCGTTATAAAGACTTCCGCACGCTGATCGGCAAAAGAGTAATCCAACTTGCGGCGGAGCAAAACACCCATATTATCGGGACGAAGACGAAGTTTGAACTCGGATGTTTCGGTCATCGTTCGCCCGCGATCCTCACTCTCCGGATACACTTCTATTCCATCCAAGTTGTCGACGCCTAATTCGTAACGTGATTTGACTGTGTACACCTTTGACGCACTTGGAGAGGCATAACGATGAACATGCTCGGATTGCTCGTCTCCAATCTGCAATTTATCTGTCTCGACCAGGGTTGGTGTCGGGGCGCCGTACCAATATGCGATCGTCTCATAATGTTCTGTCGATTCGTTCTTCCCTCCATGCTCCAGATGAATAACAGCACGTTTGCCGAATGGCATGAGGTCGGCCAAAAGGAAACGATAAGCAGACTCAATCTTGTCTTTCTCATCTACGGCTAGTTTGGCATTCTTCGCACCAACCGGATGCCCGGCAAGTGGCAATGACATATTCAGGCCACCCCAGTAATCCCCTCCCCCTCCCCACTCTTCCGTACCAGTACCTTGTGCCTGTGGTGTTTCACTATCGTCGAAGAAGAATCGAGGGTCTCCTTCCAGCGTTCGAAGCTCCGCATTACGCGAAAAGATAAAGGATGTGCCGACAAATTGACCCGACCAGGTATCACTTCCTTCGGACGCCTTGGTATCGAGAAGCTCTAAATCCTGTCCGTGAGCTGGCTTGGGAAAATCCTTATAGGTTGCATGGAAATATGTTTGCAGGCTCGCCGGTCCAGCGATTGGCATGGATCGCAGACTCCAGGCGACATCCTGAACGGGCTGCTCTCCGGCAACAAGCTGTAAGTGAGCGGACTTGAAATATGGCATCGGGAAATAACAAGCAAACTCGATCTTGTCCCCGGTAAATCGAATATTTACGGGAAGAGCCTTCACCAGGTACTCTCGATTGTCGCGATTGTAGAGAGTTCCTGCCCCAAAGAACAAAGCTATTGGAACGTCGACCGAAGGAGCGCTTCTGTCATCCCAGGTAATTCTCAGCCGTGTGTTTGTGAACGCTTCGGCCTGGTCTTTGGGTATCGAGAACTTTAGAGCTCGTATTGTGTTGCTTCCCTTCTGCTTTAGAAGAGTTGTAGCTCCGCCAGCCGACAACTGTACTGTTCCACTCTCTTCCTTGGTACCCTCTGTTGGCGCTATATCGCTTCCTGCTCGAGATAGAAGGTCAAGTACGTCTTTGGCAGGTGTGTCCGATTCATTCCAGGTCTTCAGCGGCTGTGATAAGGGAATACCAGGAACGAAGCGGCTGTAGATGTAGTAACCCGTTCCATAACGGGTCCTCGAGTAGGCCATTTTAAAACTGCGTTCAAATGGAATGGGTGTCCACAAGAGATCCGCACCTCTTGTTGTTGCCCACGTCAGATTCAACGGCGGAGGGAATGCGTTGCCGGGAATAAAGACTGAGTCAGGCACTGGATGCAGCGGATCCTCCGTGCTTCTCTCTCGAATGACGTTGTCGGTTCCATCCACCACAAAGTGCCATGGACTTCCATGCCAGTGGTTATATCGAACGAAGGTTAGAATTCCCGGGCCTTCAAGATCCAGAGACACGTTGAAATCATCTTTTTCTTGGTAGAGGAAATGCGATGCGTCGGCTCCTTCATTGGCGCCCAGGCGGTCATAGGTGCTTCGCATGTAAGTCCGCATGCCTATACGCTGTTCTGGCCATCGATCCCAGGCTCTGTAGGCATCCAAACCTACCGGGATGGTCTGTGATGCCTTTGGGCTGTGTGTTTGCCCCAATGAGATCTGTCCACATAGAGAACTCGTCATTGTCAGCAAAGCTAACCGTCGTACCGTCATTCCAAGTGCCAGCAAGATTCCTCCTGTCACATACCGCTATGTATTTTGATCGTTAGAACGAATACTTCAAAGCGATCTGCATAATTCGTGGGTCGTTAGCAGTGAGAATTCTCCCAAAGTTCGAGGAGGTAATCGTTCCACTGGGGTTTGCGAAAGTGGGATGGTTGAAAGCATTGAAGGCTTCAAGTCTTATGCCGACAACTTGTGACTTATGACCGAGCTCAAATGGAAAGTTTCGAAACAACGCAAGATCGACATTGGAACGCGAAGGTCCGAGCAACGAGCTGCGGCCGGCTGTACCGTAGGTTCCAGGAGCGTTGATCGTAAACGCGGAGGTATTGAACCATTTGCCGATGGTGCGATGAATGATATTCGGGTCGCCAACTTGATTCGGCCGATCTGCTCCGACGCCTGTGAGCGACGCGTCAGTCCCGGTGGTGGGAGAAAACCAAAGTCCCGACCGAGCGGTAATGATTGCGGATAACTCCCAGTCGGAGATCAAGCGAGAACCGAAATTGCGCGTAAGATGCGGAACTCCAGCGACTATGGATGCATTCAGAATGTTGTGCACGTCAGTGTTGCAGTTCCCGAGATCACCCATCCGACTTGCAGGATTTTGATAGGTATTGGTCAATTCGGATGTGATATCACCCTGATTGATGCAATGTGACCAGGTGTAATTCACGAGAACACTGATGTTTTGGGCTAGACGCCGATTTAGGCTGACGAGCATCCCGTTGTAAGTGGATGTAGCGCTGTCGTCCGCTTGGATAATTGAGCTGAACGCAGGACCATACCGGGAATTGAGGCGGGTCAAAACACGGCGGCTCGCAGTGTTCCCTACAGTGGAGCAGGCTGCACTGCCGCATTGACCGGGGACATAGACAGCGGGGTCGAGCTGATAGCTCAACCAGAGATGTGTGCCTTTATTCCCGATGTAGTTCATCGAGAAGAGCCAGTTGCTTCCAAATTGTTGCTGCAAGCTCAGATTCCATTGCTGGAAATAGCTTGGCTTGATGTTGAGAGGCAAGTTGACATACTGCCCTCCTGAAACGAACGTTGCATTTTTGGGCGGGGGCGACGGCAACGGGAACGGATTGCCACCGGGATAATCTCGGAAGGGATCCCCAAAACCCCCACCTGGATTATTGAGCGTGAGCGCACTCGCCCAGGGAGGCCCAAACCCAAAGCGATCGAAGTACTGCATAGCCGGAAGGTCGTACAGAATTCCATAACCCGCACGAACAACTGTTTCAGTATCTCCGTTTACATCCCACACAACTCCGATTCGAGGTGCAATGTTACCGAACTTTGAATTGGTCCCGGCGCGCGGAAATCCCGGATCTCCAGGGAAAGTGAGACCTGCCGGAGCATTGTCATAGACCTGACTCTTTGCTCCGCCGAGATATGACGCCATATCTAAGTGTGTCACGCGACGCTGTGTTTCGACCTCGGGCAGATACGGCTCCCAACGTATTCCGGCGTTTATGCTCAACCTAGAATTCAACCGCAGTTTGTCTGAAGCATAAAGAGCGAAATAGCTCTGCAGATAATTGAGGATTGTGGGGTTTCCCTGGATGACGGAGCTAGAGGTTCCGAGAAGAAAATCGGCTAACGCATTGCCAGAGATCTGACCGTTGAATGAATAGCTAATATTTTCCTGAGTTGTCGTGGTGTAGTCGACATAGCGATGGATCCACTCGCCCCCGACGCTCAGTTGATGCTTACCAAGAGTAAGAATCACGTCATCAGCAATCTGCATACTTCCGGAATAAATCTTCGCAACAGAGCAAACACCGCAAGAGCTTGAGAAAAAGGTGTTGACGGAGATCTGAGGACTATTGTCAGCGGATGGATGGACATTCAACCCGAGGTCCGTGGCGCTCGGAAGCCCAGGAGCAGGGCCACGATCGATCTTCTCGCGAGCCCAAGTGAAGTGAAGTGCATTGATAGCTGACTTGCCGATTGTGTACGAATCGCCAGCCGTCAGAGACTGGACACTGTCGACGAGGCCGGTACGGGTTGTAAGGAGAAGGTTGTTATTGAAGACACCTGGATTGTTATAGCCAGTGTAGAAATAGCGACCAAATACTGAGTGTTTCTGAGATAACGTCCAATCTACGCGGCCAAAATATTGGTTCTCGTTGGAGTTGTTCGGGATGCTATAGAGGATCTTTCCGCAGGGGTCGTTACTAACCGGAATGTATTTAAGTACGTTTAGTGCCTGGGGGCTATATCTCGAGACAGGAATTTGCTTATTGGGAAATGGTTTTCCTGTTTGCGGATCGATCAAGTTCTGCGCCGCGCCGCATGCGGTGGATGTTTGAGTGCTGAAGTCGCCGGCCAGAACCCGCTGGGTAGGAACGAAAGAGGTTGTGGTAGGGGGAGCCGTGTGAGTGATCGTACCCTGATAGCCACCGAAGAAGAAGAGACGATCATGAAGAATCGGTCCTCCGATTGTTCCTCCAAACTGATTTCGCTTGAGCTGATCAACCGTACTTGCAAAATAATTCTTCGCGTTCACAGCCCCGTTTCGAAGAAATTCAAAGGCACTTCCATGGAACGAGTTCGTTCCTGAATTCGTGACGATATTGACCACGCCACCCGCTTTTTCCCCGTAGCTTGCCGGGATGGCATTCGTTTGCACACTGAACTCATGCAACACGTCAGGGAAAGGCGTCGGCAGGTTGATCGTACCAAATGCATCGTTGTAATCTCCTCCGTCCATCAGATAGTAAGTTCCATTCGCTTGCCCTCCAGCGATGGCGATCGTGGTGGATGAAGGGTAATTCTTTGTGCTGGCCAAATCGCTCGGTGGAGCGGTGACCGCAGCACCCGAAAGAAGCACTAGCTGCGTTGCCTGACGGCCATTGAGAGGCAAATCTACTACTCGTCGCTGGTCGATGACCTGCGAGATGCCTGTCGTTTGCGTCTCAGCCATTTGCGCGTTGGCTTGAACTTCAATTTGTTCGGTAACCTGCCCCACCTCAAGCACGGGGTTGAGTGTGGGGTTTGTATTCACCTGAAGAACCACGCCTCGCTGCTTGTAAGCTTTGAATCCCGCCGCAGTAACCTCGATCTCATATGGACCGATCGGAAGACTGGTTAGCACATAGGTGCCATCAGAATCGGTCGTCGCCCTGCGAACGAATCCTGTCTCTACTTGAACCGCTTTTACCTGAGCTCCAGGGACTACGGCCTCAGTTGAGTCTCTTACGGTTCCTGAAATCTGATCGACGGCCGTGGCCTGAGCCCAAAATGCTGTAGGTGCAAAGACAAGAAGGAGAAATATGGAAAAGCCTCGTCTAAACGAAACAAATTGCATCGGCAAGCTCCAATCGAAACGTTTCGAAACAAAAACTTTTTACGGCCTTTAGCATGGACTGAAAATGATCGCCTACTCTACTGGACGTAAATTTAGAGTGTCAAGAGAAAAAAGAAACGTTTCGATTAGCTAATTGCATCACGGGACTTGATGCCCAAGTCGGCTCGCTGCCTTATGAGCATTGATTGCGCCTCCATGTTCACCGACGCTTATGGCAAGCATCTTCTGAATGCCGCTGCGAAGATTCCAAAAGTCACTATGAGGTTTGGTTCGATTGATAACTACAATCCCATCGGTCTTAGAGGCTGCGCTACTGAAAGACTCCGGGATATCGATTGAAAAATGATCGATCTCTTCGACCCTCCCGGCTCGACTCAAAGCAAACATTTGTCGTCTCTGGAGTAAATGCCAGGCTTCCTCGAGAACATTCTGCTGACCCGATGGAGTGGCACCAAGGCTTCCCATCGCTGGCAAAATGGAGGGCTTCAGCTCCCGATGCGCGGAGAATATCGAGAACAGCATTTACGAGTTCTGCAGAGTTCGCTTTTTCACCGCTACCAAGTCCGTCGGCAATTCGCGTACCCGTTCTGAGAACGGACGTCATCGACGTCGTTCGAATCTTCTCGAAAGCCTCGTGTCGAACCCGAACCGAAGAGACGAAGGATAATGTTGAAAAAGGTGAAACATATGTGGCAAGCTCGGAGGCATGGCGGTAGCCATATCCAGTTTCGAAACGTTACATACCAACCTATCCTTAGGAAATTACTTGTGAAAGCGCAACCGCAATTGTCCAGAGGGCACGGAAATGCATAAGAAGACACCGACGATGCAAGACGTCGCTCGCCTTGCAGAGGTTTCCATTGCAACCGTGTCTGCCGTGATTAATAAAACTGCAGTTGTTAGCCCAAAACGTGCCGAACGGGTCAGCAAAGCTATGGAAGCTTTGGATTATCATCCCGACCACATTGCGCGGAGTTTAAAAACGGGTAGGACTCAAACCATCGGGATCATTCTCCCTGATGTCACGAACCCCTTCTATCCAGAGGTGATTACTGGCGCCGAAGAAGTCGCTCATGCGAACCATTATTCAGTGATCCTTTGCAACACGAATGAAGATCCCGCGCACGAGTTACAGCAACTTAACATCCTATTCGGACATCGGGCCGACGGCGTTCTAATCGGTTGTACCGATCCTGCCCTATCTCTGGAAGGGCCGACGAAACGTCGCTTCCCCATCGTTTGCTTTGATCGAATTCCTCAGGGATTCCGTGGGGATTCCGTGAGTACCGACAACTTTCAGGGAGCCTACGAAGCGACTCAACATCTCATACATCTCGGACACACTCGGATAGCACTCCTCGTGGGCAGGACCGAATTGTCAACGCATCTGGCTCGACTTGAAGGTCATCGTAAAGCGATGGTTGAAGCGCGCTTACCGATTCTGGGAGAGTACTCTTTCTCGGGTGGGATGGAGGTTAAGACAGGCTATGACATCGGACTTCATCTGCTGGAAGCCAGCAACCGTCCGAGCGCGATCTTTTGCACGAACAATAAACTCCTCCTCGGCTTCGTTACCGCAATGCGGGAGTCCGCAGTCGAATGCCCTAAGACGATCAGCGTAGTTGGCTATGATGATTTCGCATGGACAGAAAACTTCTACCCTAGGCTAACCGTGGTCGCTCAACCAGCACGTGAGCTGGGACGTCAGGCAATGCAACTGCTGATCAAGCGCATCAGGGGAGACGTCGCCACACCGCCTACCCAAATTACCCTCAAACCGGAACTGAGAGTGAGGGAGTCTACAACTTCGCCCCACTGAATGTCATTCCGTTTGAGACGAAACAAATATTTTGCAATCTGAAACGTTTCTATTTTTCTTGACAACACAAGAACACGTTTACTAGAGTTAGCAGCGCTTTAGCATGAACATAAGCCGATGATGCATCAATAAAACGAAACGTTTCGTTTACGTGTTTACTTTGAACGCAATGGGGGTGGGCGTCAGATTGAAACTCTACCGAACAACATCAGGAAACGTGCTGGAGCAAGACGGAGAGTTCTTCTCACTCGACATATCGAATTGGGATGAACTGATTGCATCGCCAGATCTCCACTCACGGCTAGCGAGTGCAAAAACGAGAAAAATTAGTCGCCCCGGTCATGACTGCTTGCTAGCTCCTACGGTTAGCCAAGAGGTATGGGCCTCCGGCGTTACTTACTATCGCAGCAGAGATGCCAGGATGGCCGAATCGAAAGAGGCCGGTGGCGGATCTTTCTATGACAGGGTGTACAGCGCAACGCGGCCAGAGCTTTTTTTCAAAGCTCTCGGAGAGAAAGTCATAGGGCCCTTTGGGGGTGTCCGCATCCGATCTGACGCACAATGGTCCGTCCCTGAACCCGAACTGGCATTGCTGATAAGTTCTGCAGGAACAATTGTGGGATACACGATCGGCAATGATATGAGCTCAAGAGATATCGAAGGAGAAAACCCGCTTTACTTACCGCAGGCAAAAGTTTACGACGGAAGCTGCGCTTTAGGGCCATGCATCTTGGTCTCCGAACACCTGTTGCCCACCACAACGTCAATTGGATTGACAATCCAGCGCCAACAGAAGCAAGTATTCATCGGTAGTGCCAACCTAGGAAATCTAAAACGCAGCCCGAGAGAACTGGTTGATTTTCTTTGTCGAGAAAATACCTTTCCGCACGGAGCTTTTCTTCTGACAGGAACCGGCGTAGTTCCGGACAATAATTTCACATTGATGCGTGGCGACCTCATCAGAATCGATATCGAAGGAATAGGTTCTCTCGAAAACCACGTAGCGTGATGATTGGTAAGAACTCAGTCATCTCAAAGGCGAACGCAATGGTTCCATTTACGAGCAAATGACAAAGGACGAAAAAAGATTATGCGGAGCTTTCCACCTGGTCACACAAGTTTAGTTACGGGAGCGAGTACCGGAATTGGTGCTGCCGCAGCAAAGGTCCTGGCGCAGTGCGGATCACAAGTCATTGTTCACTATCGATCGAATCGAGTCGCAGCGCAACAGGTCGTATCTGACATCCTTGCTGCCGGAGGCTCCGCGTTCGACATCCAAGCTGATCTATCTCATCCGGGTTCCTCACGAAAGTTGATCGACGATGTGTTGGGCCACACCAAGCGTATCGATCTCTTAGTCAACAATGCAGGATCGATGGTCAGCCGCTACAAACTTCTTGAAATTACAGATGAATTCTGGGATGAAGTCGTAGAGACGAACCTCAGCAGTGTCTTTAGATTGACGCGTGCGGTCGTGCCATCGATGGCACAAGCAGGAAGCGGAAATATCGTGAACATCGCATCTGTAGCCGCACGCAATGGCGGCAGCATCGGAATTGTTCCTTATGCGTCTGCCAAGGCTGGCGTTTTGTGCATGACTAAAGGACTTGCCAAGGAGTTAATTCCGCTAGGAATCAGAGTGAATGCGGTAAACCCAGGCGTGATCGATACTCCATTTCATGAGAGGTTCACATCGCCAGAACAAATGAAAAACCTTGTTGCAAATATTCCACAAGGGCGCGCAGGACGGCCTGAAGAGATTGCCTCTGTGATAGCCTTCCTCGCGAGCGACGATTCCTCGTACATTGTAGGGGAAACGATCGAAGTCAACGGTGGCATATGGATGGACTGAAGATATAGCGACTCCAAATGAAGAAGATTGCAAATTATCGTTGGTGGATAGCTGTCTTTTTGGCGTTCACGACTGCGTTCAGCTACTTCGATCGACAAAGCTTCCCTGTCGCTGTCGTTGAGATACAAAAACATATACCTATCAGCGACCAGCAATACTCCCAGCTGCAGATGCTCTTCCTCTGCGCCTACTCACTCATGTATGCCGGCGGTGGAAAAGCAGCCGATTGGCTAGGAACGCGATTTGGTTACTTTGCAATGATTTTGTGGTGGTCCATCGCCACTATCCTTCATGGATTTGTGAGCACGGTTTTTGGGTTGGGTGTAGCCCGATTTTTACTTGGTCTTGGAGAGGGAGGAGGATTTCCCTGCTCCGCAAAAGCAATCTCTGAATGGTTCCCGCAAAAAGAGAGATCTTCAGCATTTGGCATTTTCAACGCAGGTTCGAGTGTCGGTGCTGTTGTGGCTCCTCCAATCATTGCATTTATTGCGCTGGAACTGAGTTGGAGATGGGTGTTTTTCTTTATGGGAGCTCTGGGGGTGCTGTGGTCCTTCGCCTGGTTATGGCTCTATGATCTCCCGTCTCGACACACGCTGATTACCTCTGTCGAGCAAAGGTACATTCGCGATGGTCTGAACGAGAGTGAACCTGCAAAGCAACCTTCCCTCGGATGGATGACAATCCTATCCTTTCGGCAGATGTGGGCACTTTGTATTGTGAAGTTCCTTACGGACGCTGCCTGGTTTTTCTTCATCTTCTGGCTTCCTAAATACCTGGCCGATGTGCGACATCTCAATATCAAACAAATCGGATATTACGCCTGGATCCCTTACCTTTTTGCAGGCATCGGAAGCTTTGCCGGAGGAATTCTGAGCTCATATCTGATCCGCCGAAATCTATCGATAGGTGCTTCAAGAAAAACCTGCCTCTGTATCAGTGCGGCGATCATGCCGATAGTGCTGCTCATTACACGTGTGCCGCTTTCACTTGCAATTATATTTTTCAGCATGGCGCTTTTTGGCCACCAGTTCTGGTCAGCAATCCTCCAAACGCTTCCTACCGATCTTTTCCCTTCATCTTCGATAGGGACGACGGCGGGTCTTATGGGAGCCATCGGTTCATTTGGAGCCGCGTTAGCCAACATTGGAATAGGCAAGTTACTGAGCCACGATCAAAGCTATTCGCGGATATTCTTGATCGCGGGACTTGTGTATCCGGTCAGTTTGGCCTTGTTGTTTGTATTTATTCCTAAAGTCCGTCTATTGACAGTAGATAATCGCAGGTCTAGGTCTGCGGCCTAGGTGATTAGGCCGGTGTCCGGTCGAGAATGTGTCTGGTTTCTAAATGGAGGCGTAGGTGAAGACTTTAGTATTCATGTTATCTCTTTCAGTTTTTCCTTCCTTGATGGCAGCGCAAGATATGGCGGGTTTTCCTGACCCTACTATTCAACAGAGCTATGTGCTGCATAGATCCTCAAGCCGCGAATCGACAGGCGCAAATGCGGACTACAGAACTGTCACTCCTGGACAGACTCTGACTATTCTTGATGTGGACGGCCCGGGCAGAATCTCCCATATCTGGTTCACGTTGAATTCCCCAGAGAGCTATCACCTTAAACGTATCGTCATAAGAATGTACTGGGACGGGGAGACCAATCCCAGCGTCGAAACCCCGATTGGAGATTTCTTTGGTTTGGGAAATGGTCAGTACTATTTGTGGTCTTCGCCAGTCCTCTCGGTGGGCAACGACCGATCGATGAATAGTTATTTTCAAATGCCTTATGCGAAGCATGCACGAATAACAATCACAAATGAGGGCAAACAGGCACTCACAAGCCTTTATTGGAATATCGACTATCGCCAGGATTTAAAGCCTTTGCCCGCAGGAACTCTATATTTCCACGCACAGTATCGTCAGGCTCAGCCTAACCACGGATGGATCACAGATTGGTACGCTAACGGCGATCCGCAGGTGAACTATCGACGAAATCTGGACGGAAAGGACAATTATGTCTGGTGCGAGGCTCAAGGACAAGGCCAGTTCGTCGGAGTCACGATGTCCGTATTTCAAAATCAAGATGGATGGTGGGGCGAAGGTAACGATCGATTCGACATTGATGGCGGCGCCGTTCCAACCATCGTCGGGACCGGTTCAGAGGACTACTTTCTTGGTGCTTGGGATTTTGTCTCACCGCAAAGCTTCCCTTTACACGGCTCGCCCGTTGTAGGGCCAGAACTCGCGGGATCCCGCTCAAGCGTATATCGCTTCCACCTCGATGCCCCCATAACTTTCAGAAAATCTTTTAAAGCAAGCATCGAACATGGCCACGCTAACGCACGTTCCGACAACTTCTACTCAGTGGCGTATTGGTATCAGGCCGAACCCCACATGCAATTTCCGACACTGCCCGAGATGAGCGATCGGATTCCCACTGAACAGCCAGTTGGGGGTCCCGGCAACACAAAAGTTCCACGACAGCCTGAAGATCCACAACCCCGCTAGTTCCTGGATCGCGGTTCTTCACTGGGAATCTATGCTTAAGTGAGTGGATGGGAGATCATGCGAGGGACGTTTTCATTGTTCTAATCGGGAATCTTAGAGTGCAACCGGTCCAGAGCAGAATTGAGTAGCAGATTTGAAGGAGCAGGATGGGGATTAACTCACACGTAATAAAGAGCACAATCGTAGGATCACTGGGCGGTCTTCTTTTTGGCTTCGACACAGCAGTGATCTCAGGAACGACCGCCGCACTCACCACTACGTACAAGCTTTCACCGGCGAGTCTCGGGGTCACGGTTTCCATTGCTCTGTGGGGCACCGTTTTAGGTGCTCTCACCGCAGGCTATCCGGGGCAACGCTGGGGACGTCGCGACAGCCTCAGGGTGATGGCTATTATGTATGTCATTTCAGCTGTCGGGTGTGCGCTAGCCTGGAACCTGTTGTCCCTTGATACCTTTCGGTTTATAGGGGGTATCGCGATTGGAGGTTCCTCGGTTCTTGGTCCTATGTACATCGCAGAGATTGCCCCTCCCCTATGGCGGGGCCGACTTGTCGGATTCTTTCAAACCAACGTAGTCGTGGGAATTCTCCTGGCTTATATGTCGAACTTCGCCATACGTACATTGAATTCAGGAGACATCGAGTGGCGACTTCAGTTGGGTGTCGCCGGGATTCCCGCTCTGCTATTTCTAGTTGCTCTCTTCTTCATCCCTCGAAGTCCAAGATGGTTAGTCATGAAAGGAAGGAACTCAGAAGCACTGGACGTTCTTACCCTCATTGGGGTGGAGAACCCAGGATTGCTGCTCTCGAATATAGAGAATGCAGTTGCAGAAGAGAGCCAGGCGGCCGGTACCAGCATCTTCAAAATGCGATATCGACTTCCTATCTTTGTGGCTTTGTCGGTTGGAGCTTTTTGCCAACTCAGCGGCATCAATGCCGTTTTGTATTACCTGAATGACATTTTCTCTCTCAGCGGTGCTTCTCAAATCTCCGGAGATCTTCAGGCAGTCGCAGTTGGAGGCATGAATCTAGTTGCTACTCTGTTGGCGATGTCCGTGATCGACAAATTTGGGCGGAAGAAGCTTCTCTTGATAGGAACCGCAGCGCTCTGCGTGTGCCTAACAGCAATAGCTTGGGTGTTCGCAACGCACCGTCATGAGAGCTGGCTTGTGTGGCTCCTAATGGCTTACATTGCTTTTTTTGCAATTTCGCAAGGCGCAACGGTCTGGGTCTATATCAGCGAGGTCTTCCCGACGAACGTACGCGCAAAAGGACAAAGCCTCGGAAGTTCCTCACATTGGATAACTAATGCCCTCATAACGATTGTCTTCCCTGTTATGGCGAAGCGCTCGGCATCCATTCCCTTTGTATTTTTTGCAGCAATGATGCTTTTAGATTTTTTCTTGGTACTTTTCATTTATCCAGAGACGAGCGGGCGCTCACTCGAAACACTTCAACATCAACTGGACGCGGATTCTTTGGTCTGAGAATTTTCTCTTGCCCCATCTCTTCCCCAGCTTGCTTGCTCTCCTCTGTCACTGCCCTCACGTACATTTCGCTATGGGCTTGTGTGCGCTACTGAAAGTAGCGCTTCTGGATCGGAGGAAGTGTCGTTGGCTTATGGCAAGCAGTTTCAACCAGCTCAGAAACTGAACCTGGCTGCCAGTTGAATGCTCCGTGGATCACCTACGGCAGTTCCCTGTCCGAAGGAGGCATTGGGCGACGACGGATACGGATTGCTCCCCCAGGTTCCATTCGGAATCATGTCGTTGCGGTGGTTCAGTGCGTTGAAGGCTTCAACTATGCCTTCCACCTTTACGCGCTCAGTGAGCGCGAAGCTCCGACTCAGATGAGCATTGAGCGTGAAAAAGTCGAAGCCTATGCCAGCGTTGCGGCCAATCACAGCTCCTCGAACTCCTTCTGTGCACGGATTGATGCCACCATTCGTTGCCAGACTGAGTCCTCCAGTGCAAGGTCGCTGCGTTGTTTGCTGCCTGGTCTGCCCCCCAGTCGTGATATTGAACGGCAGCCGCGAGTAATATTGAACGATTCCACCAAGACGCCATCCATGTGTGATGTGGTCAGCAACGCTGTTCGCATGGGAGGTCGGAGAGCTCAGATTCGTGTCGAACACAAGACGATTCCTCTGGTCATCATCCGAGCGACCCCGATCGACACTGAAATCGAAGTTATTGATGGGAGAGCTGAAAAAGAACTCTCCAACATTGTTGATGGCCTTCGCCCATGTGTAGGAGATCCGGGCAGCCCCCCATGACACTGGCCGCTCCAGGAAGGAGACGGCGAGGCCGTCATAGTAAGAATCGAAACGAGAATCGTATGGTTTGACGTTGCCGCGGGAGTTGTCCGGTCGTGTGCCATCAGGATTGATATTGGAGTTGTAAGAGGAAAGCAGATGTAGACCGCGCGTGTGCTGGTAACTAATGCCGAGCGTGGACGTCTTGAAGACCTGCTGTTCAATACCCATGCTCGCTTGTTCAGAATAAGCATTCTGAATGTCGCGGTTCATAAGCGCGTAGCTGATCTTGGAACCCGGATTCGGAGTAGCAGAGACATTCGGGAACGTCGGCGCTCCCGGATCGGTAGGAACGTAAGAGTATTGCAACAGCCGGCCTTGTGCTGGATCTGTGGTGTTGCCCGCCGATAACAGCGCATTGGCAAGAGCACGCAGCGGAACTCGGTCGTAGAACAAGCCGAAGCTTCCGCGAACTACGGTCCTCTGGTTCTGAAAAGGAGACCATGCAAAGCCGATCCGGGGAGAGATATTGTTTGTATCGGTGTTGACGGTCTTTAGAAACTGCAGGTCGTAACGGATGCCCACATTTAAGGTCAACAGAGGCGAGGGCTTCCATTCGTCCTGGGCGTAGAATCCGAGGTTTGGATTGTTTTGTTGGACATACGGCGTACCAAAGTTCTGTGAGTAGTTGGAATAGGAAGTTCCACTTGTCTGGAACGCCGTCAACGAGGCAAAAGTGTAATTCCCTGCAATCGACATGGGAAAGGTGATGGTGTCGTCATTGAAAAGAAAGTCCACACCTGTCTTGATGGTGTGAGCCCCACGCTGGACGACGAGATTATCGACTACCTCATATAAATAGTTGAGCCGTGCTGTAGGAGATGATGAAAAACGTCCGAAGGTAGCTACACCGCTAATCGTAATTGCCGGACTGTTTTGTGTGTTTGACGGAGCGTTGAGACTATCGTAGGTGAACTGTCCACGCGTTTCATTGAATACTCGGGGAGACAACGTAGCGACATTGCTTATTGCGATGGTGTGATTCATGTCGCGTACCGCAGTTCCGAAACTGACATCTGCCAAGCCACCGGCTCCACGAGCGTTAGTGGCGTCCAGACGATACAGACTGTATCGAATGCTGAATTGGTCAACATCGCTGAAGCGATGATCTCCGCGTACGAACGCATTGTCAGTGTGGACTGTTGTTGGGTAAAGCGTTGCTGGTCCGGTGCCTACCGTCAGCCGAGGACCTGTGAAACCAATGGCGTTCAGGCGCGTATTGACCGCCACCGCATTTGTTGGATTGATGGTAATGACTCCATCTGTATTCAGCCGTCGTCCCTCGTAGTTCCCAAAGAAGAAGGTGCGATCCTTCTGCAACGGTCCGGAAAGGCTAGCTCCGTATTGTCCTTGAGTCAGGGGTAGCTTGCTGTGCGAGAGCGCATTCTTCGCATTGAGGCGCTGATTTTTCAGGAAACCATAGAGTGTGCCGTGCATATCGTTCGTGCCGCTACGCGTAACGATGTTGAAATATCCACCCATGGCGCGACCGAACTCTGCCTGTCCGCCAGAGGTAACCACCTGAAACTCACGTACTACATCTAGACCGTACGAATTTCCAGTAAGGCCGGCCGCATCATCATTTGCTGTGAGACCATCAACGACAAAGCTATTGGAGAAGTTTCTCTGGCTGTTGATCGAATAGCCCTGGCCGATGATCGGCGAGGTCTCCGCAAATGTTTGGACGCTTGCCGTATTGGTAGGACTAACACCAGGGACAAGCAAAGCGAGATCGAGGTAATTGCGACCGTTGTACGGCAGGTCCGTAACCTCGTTCTGCAGCACTGTTTCTGATATCTGCGAACGGTTCTCTTCAAGTAGAGGCGCATCCGCGGTCACTGAAAGTGTAGTGTCGCTCGATCCAACACTAACCCGTAGAGTCAGGTCGAAGGCCGCACCAACCGTCAACTGAATTTTGCGCGAAACCGGTGCGAAGCCTGTTGATTGAGCGGAAAAGGCATATTCACCAATCGGAAGATACGGCACTCGGAAACGGCCTTGTTGATCGGTAACTACGGTGTACTTCAAGTTGGTTGCCGTGGCAACCGCGGTAACTTTAGCTTGCGGCACAACTAAGCCACTTGGATCAACGACCCGCCCCGTTACCGATGCACTCGTAAGCGTCTCCTGTGCGTGGAAGGTTAGAGTGACGACGAAGATTGGCAGTGCAGCAAGTACGCAATGTCGTAAGAATCGGAACATGTTCTTCTCCAGCGTTAGGCAGCGGAATTCAGCTGCAGCCATGTCAAAGGCCTGTGGAACTTAGCTGGAAGATGGAGGACCCCGCTGGCGAATAGTCGGGGATATTCGCTTGTTGGTGCTTCTTCGGGAGGGTAGGAAGAGATGATTCTGAAGAGGAGCGACTAAGAACCGCCCGGTGCTTGCGATGAGCGCATTATGATCGCCTCCTGCTCCTGATTGCGATGGCAGACCGCAGGGGCATCTCTCGGATACCTGAGCTACGCGAACCGTAGACGAAGTACCTTTGTCTGAGACTTCGACCACTGCACGCTTGAGACACTTGTGCTTCCCCTGGGATCGACAGCAGGCGGGGAGAAGCTCCTCTTTGCTCGTTCCCCAGGCCTGTACGACGGACAGAACTGGAAGAACAAAGCTAAGAAGGAGCAGCAGAGCGCAGCCTGCTCTCCACCTATGTTCCCTCGATATGGGACTGTCTCTATGCATTCTCTTTGCGCGAGGCTCTACACTTCATGATGTCTGGAGTACGAACAGAAGATTTCTTGTGCCCCTTACTGAATTCGTTCCTATATACGTGAGTGCGACACACTCGCGCTGTTTCGGCAAGCGAGAACGAAACGACAGCTAGGAATCTTAAACCATTCCCAGCTCTGCCATTTTGGCGAATTCTCGTAGGCCCACAATTTTTCAGCGGCGCCTAGGCTGCAAATTTGAGAGCCATGTTCGCAATACAATTGCGAGACATCGAAGTGCTGTCTGCGCCTGAACAATGATCTTGCCCTGGTTCAACAGAAGAACGTCAGAAAGTTTTAGAGGGATCTGGGCGGGGGAGGTCCGCGTTTGAAATGCGAGCGATCACGCGAAACGCGACTCTTGGATCCAATCTGAGCCGTGATCCTTGAATAGCTGATCAACTGTTCGAGGATGATGCGACTGTGGGACGGTCTGAACTTGGTTGGATGCGTGGTAAGGGTAAGCGCTCCGGGGCAGAATGGGCACTTTTCCCGTAAAGCAACAAACTCCTGTTTACTGGAGACTTTGCCCCGTTCCCCGAAGCCCAGGCTGCAATGATGTCCGCCACTACGTCGGCAACACGCCGGCAGATTCAGTTCACTCTTTGGAGTTAGTGCGAAGAGTGATGCACCAAATGGTAGGCCGAATATGGCCAGTAGCGTGATGGCTATGAGCTTACGCAATACCTTGATTGAAGCACCCCTCGCTTCAAAGGGCAATCCCAATTGTTCTCGTCCCAGTCAGACCCGTTCCGCAAACATACGTAACTCTTTGCAGAGACCGGTTTCGTAAAAATTGGCCTCTGACTCCGAATCCTGCCTTTGCAGGCTATTTTTTTTCGGCTTTCTGTGACTCAAGAAAGCGTCGAATGCGATCGAGAGTACGCGCTTTGCCGAAGATGATCATGCTTTCAAGTAGAGGTGGAGACATGGTGCTTCCGGTCACAATCGCTCTCAGGAGCATGAAGTTCTCTTTGACGGACCACGCCTTCTCTTCTCCCAGCTTTTTCAGCGCAGATTCCAAAGCATCATGGTTCCACTCCGTAGCTTCAAGGATGGCAAGCTGGTCCTGCGCAAAGGCAAGTGTCTCTTCCATGTTCCGCCTTTTAGGGAGTAAGACGGCCTCTGGGGGGATGACGTTATCGGAAAAGAAGAAGCTTGTCAGATCACCAAACTGGGCGAGGGTCTCGATGCGAGTCTGCATGATACCTGAAATCTGCCTCAGATAATCATCACCAAAGACACGGTCGCGGACAGCAGTAAAGAAGTCCTCAGGAGAAAGCTTCCGAAGATACTCTCCATTCAGCCATTTGAGCTTGGTGAGATCGAATACGGGACCGCCAAGGCGGATATTAGGAAAGGCGAAGTGCTGAATCATCTCGTCAAGCGTGAACTGTTCTGTGCCGTTATTAATGTCGCCGGGCATACCCCCGCCCATAAGGCCGAGGAAATTGATGATCGCTTCGGGTAGATAACCACTATCACGGTAGTAGATGAGCGAGACGGGATTCTTTCGTTTGGAGATTTTGGATTTGTCGAGATTCCGTAATAGCGGCATGTGCCAGAAACGGGGTAGGTCCCACCCAAAAGCCCGATAAAGCAGAACATGTTTTGGCGTTGAGGAGATCCATTCTTCGGCCCGGATCACATCGGTGATCTGCATCAGGTGATCATCGACTACGTTGGCGAGATGATAGGTAGGAAAGCCATCTGACTTCAGGAGAACCTGATCGTCGACGTTATTGTGCTCAAAGGTGATCGACCCGCGAAGTTCATCTTTAAAAGTAGTGGAGGAGGTGAGATCCGCTCCGTGTGGAGGAACAGCGAGCCTGATCGTGTACGACTTGTTTGCCGTCAGGTTCTGTTCGAGCTGATCTGCGCTCAGACGTCTGCAGGTTCCGGGATAGCGCGGAGGAAGCTTAGCCGCAATCTGCTGTTTACGCACGGCCTCCAACTCGTCCGAAGTGCAGAAACAACGATAAGCTGTGCCGTTGGCGAGAAGAATCTCGGCATGGGTGCGATAGATCTCCGTACGTTCAGACTGCCGGTAGGGTCCGAAAGGGCCACCGACATCTGGGCCCTCATCCCAGGTCAACCCAAGCCAGTGAAGAGAATCGAAGATCATCTGTTCCGAAGTAGGAACAAAACGAGCCCGATCCGTATCTTCAATGCGGAGGATGAACTTTCCCGAACGCTGACGAGCGTAGATGTAGTTCAACAGGCCGATGTACGCCGTGCCGACATGAGGATCGCCGGTGGGTGACGGAGCAATTCGAACGCGAATGGGGGCTTCTGGACTGATGCTGTTCATGATGGTGGTCAATTGTTAATGCTAGCAGAGAGCGAGACCGCAGGGCGCCCTACACCATCATGAAAGAAAGACCTAGATGCCTTGTGATAAGCCGCCCTGCTGGTCAGGCCCCGCTCAGACAGCGGCATCTTACGGGCGTTCACCATACAGGGTAACCGTGAATACGGAATCGTTAAATCGATATGAGCGCGCGATGCGGAAGGTCGATGTCTTTTTATGGATATCGTAATGAGTGCCTACAACGACTGTTGGAACGGATAGGAGGCATGCCGCACTCAATGACGGTATCTTCGATTTCCAGGCACCGGCGAGAATGTTGGCAATCTCTCCGAGTCCATCCAGAACAGTGTCGTCGACAGCAGTAACTTCCATCCCCATCATGCACGAGGTAATCTGTTTTGCTCCGGCCTCACTGACAACGACCGTAAAGGCTCCGCTGAGAGCTCCTGCAAGCCCAATGACGGCGGTGAGAGTCACGGGGACATTGGTTGGGGCTACTGGTGTCTCTGAGATCGCCACCGGAACATTCATCATGAGGCCGAGCACCTCTTCTACAGTCTGGTCGAGTATTGCGACATCTGTGACTGTGACGACGAGGTCGCCAGACGTGGTGTTATCTGCAGACAGAACATTGGATTGAACCATGAGAACGGAGGTCTCCTTCCGGTATGAAGGCTCTATCGGCAGGACAACCAGAAAAGATGAGTATTGAAAAGGCATCCCTTAGGAGAGATTCAGGTCGCTCGGCCACAATCCTGAGACCGATGCTGCATCGTGGCCGATTACGACGTCAGATGAGATAATCGAAGATGCACCAATAACATCAAGCCTACCAAGCAATCAGGAAGAAATGACTAAAGGCCGCCAGCATCCTCTTCAGAAGATCCTCGAAGATCGAATCGCCATCATTGACGGAGCGATGGGCACCACGATCCGTACCTACGGCATGACGGAAGCGGATATCCGTGGCGAACGGTTCAAAGATTCCAAAAAGGACCTGCTCAACAATGGGGATCTCTTTTCCCTTACCCAACCGGAGATGATCTGCGACATCCACCGTAGATTCCTGGAGGCGGGGGCGGACATTATTGAAACAAATACGTTTGGCGCGACCAGCATCTCTCAGAGTGAGTTTGTTGTGGACGATCCCCGGGAGCATGGCGGACGCAAAGACCCCGCTTTCTACCAGGAAGTTATTGAGAATCCATATCTGGTCGATCTAGCTTGGGAGATCAACGAGCAATCGGCTCGCCAGTGCCGCACATGGGCTGATCGTGTAGGAAATGACACGTCGCGCCAGAGATTCGTGGCAGGAGCGATCGGGCCTCTGACGGTTTCGCTTTCCAATTCTCCTGATGCCGATGATCCGGGCTTTCGCGTGGTCACCTTCGATCAGGTAAAAACAGCTTATAGCCAACAGGTTCGTGCCCTCATCTCCGGTGGTTCTGACTTGCTTCTCGTTGAAACCATCTTCGATTCTTTGAACGCCAAGGCTGCCCTGGTCGCCATTCGTGAGGTCTTTGATGAGGATGGCGTCGAGCTCCCCATCATGATCTCGGCAGCGGTCGGCCGCGGGGGCGAAACCATGATCTCCGCGCAAACAGTGGAAGCGTTCTGGAACGCGGTCAAGCATGCCAAGCCACTGTCCGTCGGGCTCAATTGCTCGATTGGCCCCGATTTGATGTATCCATTTCTTGAAGAACTCGCTGGCAAGGCCGATGTAGCAGTCTCTGCATACCCGAATGCTGGCCTGCCGAATCCCCTCTCTCCGACTGGATTCGATCTGGAAGCTGAGGATATGGCCAGATATCTGGGTGATTTTGCGCGCGGAGGACTTATTAATATTGCCGGCGGCTGCTGCGGAAATACGCCCGAGCACATTGCGGCAATTGCAAAAGCACTTGAAGGTCAGCCTCCCCGCGCAATCGGAGCAGCCACTACAGCACCCTACGCCGAGAGCCGAGCATGACCGTAGCTGAAGCTGTAGAACAGCAGCCCCTTCGTCTTTCAGGATCGCAACCTTTTACTCAACAGCCCGGCGTCTTCATCATGATTGGCGAACGGACCAATGTTGCCGGGTCACCTAAGTTCGCAAAGTTGATCAAGGAAGGCAAGTATGAGGAAGCAGTAAGCGTCGCGCGCCAGCAGGTTGA
>Ga0268266_10001935_pt1 | contig 23297 bp, 22 predicted proteins | sample KBSS13metaG_FD_190356 | JGI IMG/M metagenome (GOLD analysis project Ga0268266, IMG submission 190356) | Switchgrass rhizosphere microbial communities from Kellogg Biological Station, Michigan, USA - KBS S1-3 metaG (SPAdes) (version 2) | ecosystem: Host-associated > Plants > Roots > Rhizosphere... | reverse complement strand
ACGCCGAGTGCACGCAGTACGCGATCGAGCGCGGAAACGCGGTCTCGGCGATCAAGAACCGCGCGACGCCTTCGGGCCCGATCCGGCCGGCCGACTTCTTGACGTACGCTTCCGAGCCCGACAGGCCGCGCAACAGCGTCAGCCACAGCCCGTTCTCGAGCAGCTCGTTGCCGGCAAACGCGCCGAACGCGTGGTGATGGACGTCGAGCATGCGCGCGGTCTGGCTGACGCGCTCGAGCAGCACGCCGAGCCAGATGAAGTCGAGCGGCTCGTCGTGCAGCATCGTCGAGCGGAGCAGGCCGAGCGCGAGCTGCGTGGTGCGCCGCACCTGCTGATAGAACCCTTCGCGGTGATCGCGATACTGGCCCTGCGCCGCGGGCAGCCACAGGTGGAGCTCGTTGATCGCTTCCCACGCCTCGAGCGACAGGACCTCGCGGATCGATCGCGCGTTCCAGCGCGCGCCTTCGATCGACGAGACGAGCGACGCGCCGTTGCTCGCGTCCCACACCATGAAGCGCTGCACGAGCTCGCCGTCGCCCCACGCGGCATCGTTGTGATGCTCGCGAAACGCGGCCTCTTCGCCGGAGACGACGATCACCGGCCGCCAGACCTGCTCGGCGGGCAGCTCGGCATCGAGCGCCATGCTCGCCGTCGACGCGAGCATGCGCGCGGTCGACTCGGCGCGCTCGACGTAGCGCCCGAACCAGAAGCACATATCGGCGACGCGCGCGATCATGGGCGCATCACCCACGTGTCCTTGCTACCGCCGCCTTGCGACGAGTTGACCACGTAGCTGCCTTTGACGAGCGCGACGCGCGTCAGCCCGCCGGGCAAGACCCACGGTCCGTTGCGCGAGGTCAGGATGTACGGCCGCAGATCGACGCGACGCGGCTCGACGCTGCCCGATTCGCCGATCCACGTCGGGCAGCTCGATAGCTCGACGCGGTGCTGCGCGATGTAGCGCCGCGGCTCGGCGATGATGCGCGCGCGGAACTCGTCGCGCTGCGCCTGCGTCGACTGCGGGCCCATCAGCATGCCGTAGCCGCCGGCTTCGTCGACGGCTTTGACGACGAGCTCGCCGAGGTGCTCGAGCACGTACGCGCGATCGGCGTCGCGCAGGCACACGTAGGTCGGCACCTGTTCGAGGATCGGTTCCTCGTCGAGATAGAACTTGATCATGTCGTGCACGAACGGATAGACGGCCTTGTCGTCGGCGACGCCGTTGCCGGGCGCGTTCGCGAGCGCGACGTTGCCGGCCGCGTACGCGCGCATGAGGCCGGGCACGCCGAGCACGCTGTCGGCGCGGAACACTTCGGGATCGAGGAACGCCTCGTCGGTTCGGCGATAGATCACGTCGACGCGCTTGGGCCCGCGCGTGGTCTTGCAGAACACGCAGTCGCGCTCGACGAACAGATCCGGCGCTTGCACGAGCTCGAGACCCATCGTGCGTGCGAGGAAGCTGTGCTCGAAGTACGCCGAGTTGTACGGACCCGGTGTGAGCACGACCGCGTTGGTATCGGCCGCCGGCGACACCGAGCGCAGCGTCTCGGCGAGCCGCGTCGGATAGTGATCGACGCGCTGCACGCGCGCCGCGTCGAACGCGCGCGGGAACATCCGCTTCGACATCAGCCGATTCTCGACGACGTACGACACGCCCGACGGCGTGCGCAGGTTGTCCTCGAGCACGCGCCACGTGCCGGCGGTATCGCGGATCAGATCGACACCGGCGATGTGGATGCGCACGCCGCCCGGCGGCTTGATCCCGCGCAGCATCGGCCGGTAGCTCTGCGCGCCCAGCACCATTTCCGCCGGCACGATGCCCGCGGCAAGGATCCTCTGGTCGCCGTAGATGTCGTCGAGAAACAGCCCGAGCGCGCGGAGCCGCTGCTGCAACCCGCGCTCGAGCGGCGCCCAGTCGGCCGCCGCGATCAGGCGCGGCAAGAGGCAGAACGGAAAGATCTTCTCGACGCCGCGCGAGTCGCCGTAGACCGAGAACGTGACGCCCTGCTGGAGCAGCGCGTTCTCGGCGATCGCCTGCGCGCGGGCCAGCTGATCCTTGCCGAGCGCGTCGAGCAGCTCGACGACGCGCGTGAACGGCGGACGCGGTGCGCCGGCCTCGAACAGCTCGTCATAGGTGCTCGGTAGGGCCTCGTAGGCTTCGAACAGCGGGCCGACCACGCCTTGGATCTGGCTCTGGCTCTGGCGCATGAGTGCCGATGCTAAACCGAGCGTGACCGGTTGTTCACGTCGGAGGACGCGACATGCCAGCGCCGCAAGTCCGCCGAGCGGCGTCGCAAACCGGCTGGTCCGTCCTTTGAAACAAGCCCCGGCATGCGAAACCTAGTCGTAGCGCTGCTTGTCCTACCTTCTCTTCCCATGATGATGGGCGCTGCCGGCGACGGCTGCGCTGCCGGTTCCACATCGCCGGCGCCCGATGTCGCCGGGACGTGGGGGATCACCTACGACGACGTGATCGGCGTCGAGGCGACGATCGGCGGCGCGACCTACAGCCAGCAGCTCGGCGCCAACGGCGGCGCGTTCACGATCGCCGGCTCCGATGGCACGCCGTACACGTTCGACCTCGACTGCTCGCGGCCCGACGTCGTGTGCCCGAGCAAGGCCTGGCCGAACCAGGTCGTCGTCGATCAGGACAACGTGAAGTACCCGCACCAGATGATCGTGAATCTGCCGCAGGCGCAGTGTCAGGGCTCCCTCGTGCAGCCCACCGCCGGCTCGTGCGGCACCGGCACCAGCAACCCGAACTGCGACCTCGTGTGCGATGGCGACGTGAACGTCGCGTCGGCGCAGGCGTTCGGCGTGATCGGCGAGTCCGGCGATTCGTTCCGGCTCTACCTCGGCGGCGGCATCGTCACGAACGGCATCAACTGCGCGATGCTCGGCTACTCGGTCGCCGATGCCGATCTCGAGACGACCAAGGGAAGCGGCGAGTGGGACGCGACCGCGATGCAGTCCGGCCTCGTCACGATCGGCTACAGCGGCGCGTGCTTGTGGGCCGGCAACGGTGGCGCGCCGGCCGCGCTCGCCGCCGCCGAGCTCAAGTTCACGACCGGGTTCACCGGCACCAAGGAGTGATCGCTCGCCGATCCCGCGCGTTGCGCGCGTGCGATCGCTGGATCATCATCGCCGCATGGCGGGCGACGACATCGCGAGCGTGCTCCATCGCGAGACGATCGCCCTCATCGTCGGCAATCGAACGTTCGAGCGCGGCGAGCAGTGCTTCGCCGCCGGCCGCGTGCTCGAGGTCGAGGCGACGCGCGGCGAGCTTCGCGGGACGATCCGTCCTGCCGAGTCCGGGCGCGCGCCGTACAAGGTCCGCATCTGGGTGCGCGCTGAAGGCATCGCCTATCACTGCACGTGCCCGATCGGCGCCGACCGCCAGTTCTGCAAGCACGGCGTCGCGCTCGCGCTCGCGCACCTCGATCAGGCTCGAGTGACGCCATCGGCCGATCTGCGCGCACGCTTGCTCGCGGTCGAGCCGGCAGCGCTCGTCGATCAGCTGCTCGAGCGAGCTGCTCGCGACCCCGCGCTGCTCGACGCGCTCACGGCGATTTCTCGACGAACGTGAACGCCTTCGGCAGCTTGATCTCGCCGCCCGGCGTGAAGATGGCGAGCACGTCGACCGCCGAGCCCGCCTTGCCGCCGGGCGCCTCCACGATCAGCTCGCTGTCGCTCGCGAACCGCACGACGGTGCCTTGACGCGAGCCGAAGTAGACCTTCAGCTCGCGCGGGCCGTCCTCGAGAAAGTCGCTGCCGGCAATCCGCACATACGTGCCGCCGTCGGCGTCGCCCTTGCTCGGCTCGATGCCCGTGACCTTTAGCTTGTGCGCTACCGGCGCCGCCGACGCCACTAGGCACATCCCCATCACGAACCCGATGCGCAACATCGACCGAGAATAAGGGACGCTCTCCACTAGCTCAACCTGAGCCCGATCAACTGCGCGAAATCGTTCAGTCGTCGAGGGACGGACTAAACCGAGGCATGTTCGTCGACGTGCGCGAGACGTCGCTCGGCACGATCACGGGCCTTGCGCGGGGCGTCGAACGCGCCTCGGTTTAGTCCGTCCCTCGGCGCATCAATGATCTCGTGCGCTTGAGGTGGCTCAGGTTGAGCTAGTGGAGAGCGTCCCTTAGATCGATCGTGAACGGCCGATGCTCGCGGCGAAATCCGTCGGCGACGAGCTCGCGATCATGAAGGGAGACCTTGATGCGCTCGTTGCGGCGCGCGAGCGCGTCGGTGTCGTCGAGCGGCAAGCCCTGATAAGGCCCGCCGGTCGGCCGCCACGCCCACAGCTCGACGCGTTGCGCGCGGCCCTGCCAGCTCCACTCGACGACGAGCGGATCGGTGACGGGCAGGCCGGGATGGAAGCCGGGCGCGGGCGTGTAGATCCGTCGCCGCACGCCGATCACGCGCACGCCATCGCCGAACGAGCGGAGCTGCACCCACTTGCCGGCGACGAGGAGGCGGTCGGGCCCGGGGCCGCCGATCGCGAGCTCCCAGCGCTGCGTCGACGCGTCGACCCAGCGTGCGGTCTGGTGCTCCTGCGACGCGACGTCGCCGACGAGCGGCCAGAACTCGAGCGCGGGCCGCAGCTCGAGCGTCGCATCGCCGAGCCGGCACGAGATGCCCGGCGGGCGCCAGAGCTCGAGCTCGCGCCGCAGCTGCGCGGGCAGACCGAACCCGTGCTCGTCGAGATCGCCGAGCACGATGCGCAGGTCGCGCGCGAGCGCGGTGGGCAGGGCGAACCGATCGTGAAGCTCGTCGTGCCAGTCGACGAGCGGCTCGCGATAGTGCGCGACCACGAGCCGCGCGACGATCGAGCGCACGAGCGCGGCGAGCGCGGCGAGCATCTCGGGCCGCTCCGGCATGCGCACCGCGCGCAGCTCGACCACGCCCATCGAGCCGTGGCGCGGGCCGTGGACGGGCAGGTGCGGGTTCCACAGCTTCTCGACGTTGAGCTCGGCGCGATGCGAGTTGCCGGCGGCATCGACGAGCAACGGCCCGAGCGCGTGCCACAGCTGCTCGGGCGACAGCTCGCCGCGGTCGGCGAGATGCTCGAGCCACCCGAGCGCGATCGCGAGCTCGTCGTAGCGCTCGCGCGCGCCTTCGTCGGACCGCGGGCCTTGCGACGCCGAGCCGACGCACTCGCTCGCGAACCAGTACGACAGCGCCGGATGGTTGTTGACGTAGCGGATCATCGCCGGCAGCACGTGCGGGTAGCGCACGAACGGCGAGCTCGACGCCGTCGCGCCACCGATCGTCAGCTGGCCACCGCCGCCGGAGTCGGCGACGTCGCCGTTGAATCGGTGGCGCACCGGCGACAGCCCGGCCGCACGCGCCGCAGCCCAGACCTCGCTCGCATGCGCGCCGAACGCGAGCGCCGACCCGCACGGCGCCATGTTGACCTCGACGACGCCAGGATCGGGCGTGACCGAGAGGTAGCGATCGCCGTCGAGATCTGCCGGCGGAGCGACGGGCTCGTCGGCGAGCTGCGCGCGCGCGCCGAGCCCGGCATCGGCTCCGTCGCGCCAGCGCACGCCGAACGCGAAGCGGTCGTGGGTCTCGCCGGGATAGCGCCGGCCGACGACGCGCGTGACCGAAGCGCCGGCGTGCGCGTCGCCGAGCTTGGTCGCAACCGCGAGTGCGCGCGCGAGCTTGTCGTCGCCTTCGGCCGTCGTCGTCCACGCGGGATCGAGCGAATCGGCGCGCGTGAACGTCGGCTCGCCACCGACCCACACGTCGACCTTGCGCCGCGCGATCTGCTCGTCGTGTGCGGCCAGCGCCGCCGCAATGTCGTCTCTCACTCGGTGCTCCACTCGCGTGGATCGGGCATCGGCATGCCGGGATCGATGCGGCGGAGGTCGAGCGTGTACGGCTGTTCGGGGTGCGGCTCGACGCGGCGCGCGCGGACCGGCCACGCCGGCGGCCCTTCGCGCGTGAACCGCTGCGCGCGGCGAGCGGCCGCTTCCTGACGCGTGAGCGGCGGCGCCTCGAACGCGCGGCCTTCGGGATGCCACACGTGATACGCGCCGGCGGCGACGCCGCGCTTGGCCCACGTGTCGATCACGTCGATGCGCAGCGGATGATGGATGCCGAGGTGCGGGTGCAGCGCGTGCGGCGGCGCCCACGCGCGGAACCTCACGCCGGCGACGCGCACGTCGCGCTCGGCGCCCTCGCGCAGCGGCAGCTCGGCACCGCCGATCGCGATCGCGTAGCGCTCGGGATCGAGCCCGCGCGTGCGGATCTCGACGCGCTCCATCGACGAGTCGACGTAGCGCGACGTCCCGGTGCGCGTCGCTTCTTCGCCGAGCACGTGCCACGGCTCGAGCGCGTTGCGGATCTCGACGCGCGCGTCGCCGACCGCGAGCATGCCGGCGAGCGGGCAGCGCAGCTCGACGAACGGCGCGAACGCGTCGGCGGGCAGCGCCGCGCCGTGACGGCCCAGATGCGCGAGCACGTCGGAGAAGTCGCGCCACACGAAGTAGGGGAGCAGGAAGCGATCGTGGAGCTCGCCGCCCCAGCGCACGAGCGCGTGGCGATACGGCGCCGCCGACAGCGCGGCGACCAGCGCGCGCGCCAGCACGATCTGCGCCGCGGCCATGCGCGGATTCGGCGGCATCTCGAACGCGCGCAGCTCGACGAGGCCCTGGCGGCCGAACGGCGCGACCGGATCGTAGAGCTTGTCGATCGAGATCTCCGCGCGATGCGTCGAGCCCGCGACGTCGACGAGCAAGTTGCGCAGCAGCTGATCGACGAGCCACGCCGGCGGCGGCGGATCGGCGTGCAGGCGCGGCAGCGCGAGCTCGAGCTCGTACAGCGCGTCGTGGCGCGCTTCGTCGACGCGCGGCGCCTGCGACGTCGGCCCGACGAAGAGTCCGGTGAACATGTACGCGAGCGACGGGTGATGCTGCGCGAACGCGACCAGGCTCGCGAGCAGATCGGGCCGCACGAGCCATGGCGAGCGCTCGGGCGTCGGGCCGCCGAGCGTGATGTGGTTGCCGCCGCCCGAGCCGGCCGCGCGGCCGTCGAGCAAGTAGCGTTCGCTCGTGAGCCCGCTCGCGAGCGCCTCGTCGAACACGGCCTGATGCAGCTCGGCCGCAGCGCGCGCGGTCGCGACCGGCGGCAGGTTGACCTCGAGCACGCCGGGATCGGGCGTGACCGCGAAGCGATACGCATCTGGCGACGGCGGTGGCGCATAGCCTTCGAGCTGCACCGCGATGCCGGTGCTGGCCCGTGCGCGATCGATCGCGGACACCAGCTCGCAGAAATCCGCGAACCGCGCGACCGGCGGCAAGAACGCCCACAGCTCGCGATCGCGGACCTCGAGCGCGAGCGCGGTGCGAATGGCCGCACGCCTCGGCGGTGCCGCGGCGACTGCGATCGCTTCCTGAACGCGCGGATCGGGCAGGCGCGGCGCGTCGGCCCACACCGGCTCGGGCGGCGCATCGCCAAGGCTCGCGAGCGGCAGGCGCAGGCCGATCGGGCTGTCGCCGGGCAACAGGAACAGGTGGCCGCGGCGCAGCTCCCAGCGATCGGTCTGCCACGCGTCGCGTTTGGCGAGCGGCAGCACATACCCGGCCGGCGTGCCGAGGCCGTGGTCGAGCACGCGCGCGAGCCGGCGGCGCTCTTCGCGATCGTCGGCCGCGCTCGGCTCGATCGCCGGCGGCAGCCTGGCCTCCGTCGCGATCGCGTCCCATGGATCGTCGTACGCCGGATGCAGCTCGGCCCGCACGCCGAGCTCGCGGGCGAGCGCCTCGCCGAAGCGCTTCGCGTCGCCACTGCCGCCGTCGCGCGCCGGCCACAGCGCTTCGCCGTCGCGTCGGCCGATCACGTCGAGCGCCCACCGCGGCAGCGACTCGCCCGGATACTGCTTGCCGGTGCGATGCAGGATCACGCCGCCGGGCGCGAGCCGATCGCGCAGGCGCCCTGCGAGCTCGCGGCCGCGCGTCCACTTGGTAGGACCGAGTGCGCCGCCGGTCCATTCCGCTGCGGCTTGCTCGTCGCCGCGCACGACATAGGTCGGCTCGCCGCCGACGGTGAGCTCGAGGCCCGCGCCCACGAGCTGCGCGTCGGCGCGATCGCCCGCAGCGAGCAGCTCGCGCCAGACGTCGTCGGTGTACGGCGCGGTCGGCCGGATCTCGTGGCCGAGCCGGGCGATCGACGTGACGAACTCGACGCTCGACGCGGCGACGTCGCTCGTGCCGCTGAGCGGCGCTGCCTGGCTCGGCGAGGCCGTGCACGCGAGTGGGATGTGACCTTCGCCGGTCAGAAGGCCGCTCGTGCCGTCGAGGCCGATCCAGCCCGCGCCGGGAACGTAGGCTTCGGCCCACGCGTGCAGATCGACGACGTCGCGCGACACGCCGCGCGGCTCGTCGGGCAGCATGCCCTCGTCGGCGAGCTGCACGAGGTAGCCCGACGCGAACCGCGCCGCGATCCCGCGCATGCGGAGCAGGGCGACCAGGAGCGCGGCCGAATCGCGGCAGCTGCCGCGGCCGTTCGCGAGCGTCTCGTCGGGCGTCCAGATGCCGGGCTCGTCGCGGATCACGTACGCCACGCGCGCGCGCACCTCGCCGACGATCGCGACCAGCATGCCGATGACGTCGCCCCGTGCCGGGAGCGCTTTCAGCAGCTCGGTCGCACGCCGGCCGAGCCGATACGCCGGATCCGAGAGATCGAGAAAGCTCGCGACCTCGTTGGCGTCCGGATACGTGAACGGCACCTGCTTGGCGCGGTCGTCGACGAGAAAATCGAACGGGTTGATCGGCTGGACGTCGAGCGCGAGCGCGACGTCGAGCGCCAGCTCGGTCACCGGCTGGCCGGCCTTGAACGTGACGCGCGCGACGTGGTTGCCGTGCGGATCGCGCTGCCAGTGCAGGCGATGCTCGGGCGAAACGGTCAACGCGTACGACTCCACGCGCGTGCGCGTGTGATCGGCCGGGCGCAGCCGGATCGTCTGCGGGCCGAGCAGCGCGGGACGCGGATAGACGTAGCGGCTCCGATGCTGGACGACCACGCGCACGGCAGCGTTCTACGCTGCATGCAGAACCCGATCAATGCCGAGGTTGCGCGTGCGCTCGAGCCACCGTGCGAGTGCGCGCGACACGACCTCGCTCGGCTGATCGATGTCGCCGGTGACGAGGCTCTCTGCCACCGCCAGCGCCGTGTCGATCGCGCGCGCCACGGTGCACGTCCGGTCGGGCATCAGCTCGAGCATCGCGTCGAGCTCGAGCATTCGCGTCAGCGTGCGCTCGACGAGCGGGCTGACCCTACAAGACTGCATGAGGTCAGCTAAAGCAGCGTGCGTGCCACGAGGCAGCTGGCTCGCTGCGCGATCGCGCTCAGCGCGCTTGCGGCGGGCCGAGCTTGAGGCGCTGGTGCTCGGCGAGCGTGCACTTGTTCTGGACCACGACGATGCCCACGGCCTCGAGTTGCTTGGCCGCCTCGTCGTTCTTGATGCCGAGCTGGAACCACACGACCTTCGGCCGCGGCGACATCGCGAGGATGTCGGGGATGTGCGCCGGGATCGCGTCGGGCCGGCGGAAAATATCGACGAGATCGATCGGCATCTTGAGATCGGCGAGCGTCGCGTACACCGGCTGCTCGAACAACCGCTCGCCTACGAGCCGCGGGTTCACGCCGTAGATCTTGTAGCCCTCGTCGAACAGATACTCGGGGACGTAGAACGCCGCCTTGTCTGGCTGCGTATGGATCCCCAGCACGGCGACGCTCGGAGATCCGGTCAAGATGTCCTGGATCTGGGCATCGGTGAAACTGGCCATGACCGACCATACCAAGCATCTGGTGGAGAATCAGGGCGACCTCGACAGCCGCCCTCGCAGCGCAACGGTGCGTGTCACCGGCGCACGGTCCGACGGTGGGCTGCACGACTCCCGTGTACGTCGACGCGCGTCGCCAGGGAATAGCGTCGCGCTCGGCTTCGTTGCATGATGCCGACCGCATGCGTCTACGTATCGTGTTGTCCGCGCTCGTCGTGGCGAGCTGTCACGGCAAGGAGCCCGCTACCGGCACCGGCTCCGCCACCACCACAACGCCGTCGATGGCGCTCTCTGCTGGCTCGGCTCCCGCGCCTGCGGCCGCGCCCGCTGGCTCGGGCTCCGGCGCCGTGGCCGTCGCTCCGGCTCCAGCGCCGCCGCCGGAACCGCCGCCGCCACCGGCCACGGGCGGTCACGACTTCACGTCCGAGGCCAAGGCGCTGCTCGCGGTCGGCGCGTGTGGCGAGGGCACGGTGCCGGACGGCATCACGCAAGAACAGATCGCGGCCCACTGCGACGACGTCAAGAAGGCGCAGGCCGACTACGTCGAGAACTGGGTCAAGCCGGCGAGCGAGTTCTTCGCGCAGCACGTGCCGAAGGACATCCCGAAGAAGGTCGTCTACCCGTTCGCGGGCGGCGATCTGTCGACGGCGCTGACCGTCTACCCCGACGCCGACGAGATCACCAACATCTCGCTCGAGCCCGCGGGCGATCCGCGCGACATCAACACGCTGCGTGGCGCCGATCTCGAGCGCGCGCTCAAGAAGGTCGCGTACGAGCTCAAGTTCCTCTACCGCGTGAACTTCAGCAACACGATCAACATGATCGATGCGATGCGCGGCGGTGCGCTGCCGACCGAGCTGATCTTCGCGCTCAGCGCGCTCAAGATCCACGGCTACGAGGTCGTCGGGTTGCACTACTTCAAGCTCAACGACGACGGCTCGATCCACTACCTCGACGACGACGACCTCGCGAAGGCGCCGAAGGGCTCGAAGGCCGAGACGCGCAACTGGTTCTTCGCGAACGCCGAGCTCCAGTTCCGCAAGGGCAACGGCCGCGTCCAGGTCTATCGCCACATCCGCCAGAACCTCGGCAACGAGGAGAGCAAGGGCATCGGGCCGGGCCTCAAGAAGGATCCGCGCGTGCTCAAGCACCTCGAGGCCAAGGGCCCCATCTCGGCGATGACGAAGGCGGCGAGCTACCTCCTGTCGTGGGAGTCGTTCTCGCTGATGCGCGACTATCTGCTGAAGAACGTCGTGTGGATGGTTTCGGACGCGACCGGGATCGCGCCGAAGTGGGGCAAGCCGGCCGGCTTCGAGTACGAGACGTACGGGACGTTCGTCGGGCCGCACATTCCGGCGGGAAGCGGGATCTCGAAGGACTGGCGCACCGAATTCGAGAGCGAGCCGCATCGCGATCTCGCGTTCCGCTTCGGCTACTACGACATCCACAACGCGAACCACCTCATCATCATGAGGAAGAAGACGTAGCTGTAGGACAACGTGCGGCGGGTGGAATCCGTCCGCCGCAGCGCGACCTCGATCGATCGCGCGCGTACGATGGTCTTCGATGCTCTGTCCCGGATGCGCGATGGTGGTCGCGCTGCATGAGGGTGAACCGGTCGTCACGCCCAGCGCCGTCGAGCTGTGGCATCCGCGCTGCCGAGCGCAGCCTGCCGTCGAGCCGGTGGTCGTGGCGCTGTCGCAGCCGATCGCGCGCAGGCGCCGCTGGCCCGTGCCGATCGCGGCGTCCGCGTTCGTGCTCGGTCTCTCGATCGTCGCGTGGCCACACGCAGCGCCGCGCGCGGCAAGCAGCGTCGGCGGCGTGATCGTCTCGTTCGGCAGCGCCGAAGCGATCGCGGTGCCCGCGCGCAAGACCGCGCGCGACGATGCGCCGCCGAAAGCGATGACCGACGAGGAGCGCTATCCGGTGCCCGTCGTGAACGGCCAGATCTTGAGCGAGGCGTATCCGTCGCTGATCGACTGGATCCATCCAGTCGCCGACGCGGCCGAGAAGATGCCGCCCGAGGCGTCGCGGCACTTCGGCGCCGATCGCATCGGCGTGACGCGCACCGAGTGCGGCGGCGGCCATTGCGGCGTCGATCTCGACGGTCCGCGCGGTCGCGCCGTGGTCGCAGTCGCCGATGGCGTCGTCGTACGCGTCGAGCGTCACGAGCTCGGGCTCGACGGGCGCAGCGGCCGCTACGTTCGCATCCAGCACGACGACGGCACGCTGACCTCGTACATGCACCTCGACGAAGTCGCCGACGGCCTCGAGGTTGGCGACCGCGTCGACGGCGGTCAGTACCTCGGGCTGCTCGGCGCGTCGGCGTGTTACGCGTCGGTGGCCCATCTGCACTTCAGCCTCGAGATCCCGAACCATCCCGAAGCGCGCGGCGACACGACCGACACGCACTACATCGATCCCGCGCCGTTCCTCGTCCGCTCGCATCTGGCGCCCGCACCGGATCGCCGGCGCGGTACGAAGCCCGCGACCTGACCCGCGGGCTATAGTTCGCTCGTGGCGTCACGCGAGGACTGGATGCGCCGGCTCGGCCCGCTGTACGGCGGCGCGGTCGCGCTCGTGCATTCGACGCCGTGGCGCTGGCCGCTCGAGGTCGCCGACGAGCCGCGCTCGCCCGGCTGGGTCGTCGCGCTCGCGCTGCCGATCGGCGTCGTCGCGTACATCGCCGCGACGCTCGCGCACGCGATCGGCATGCCGGCAACGCTATCGGCCGTCGTCGGCATGGCCGCGCTCGCGCTCGCGTCGGCGGGCATCGTCGAGCACGGCGTCGTCGATCGCATCGATCGCGCCGATGGCAGCTCGCCCACGGTGAAGAGCATCCTCGTGCTCGTGTTCGGGACATTGGCTCGCGTCGCGGCGCTCGCGGCGCTGCCGACCGATCGCTGGCTCGGCGTGCTCGTCGCGACCGCCGTCGTCGGCCGGTGGTCCGCCGTGTTCTTGCAGGCGCTCGGCGATCCGATCGTCGACGATCACGCACCGCGCTCGCTGGTCGCCACGCCGGCCGCGCTGTGGCTCACCGGCGCGCTCGGCATCGGCACGGTCGTGCTCGTCGTGCTCGCGCTCGGCGCCAAGGCCGGCGTCGCCGCGCTCGCGCTGACCGCCGCCGCGTCGTTCGGGCTCGGGCTCGATGCGCAGCGCCGCGATCGGGGGCTGTCGGCGCCGGTCGTCGCGTGCGCGGCCGCGATCGGCGAGCTGTGCGTGCTGCTCATCGCGACGATGGCTTGATCGTCACGACCGTCGCGCCCCAGTTTTCACCGTCGAGCGCGTAGCGGTCCACGGCCGGGTGCTTGTCGAGCACGCCGTGGACCACGCGGCGCAGCGTGCCGGTGCCCTTGCCGTGGATGATCCTCACCGCGGCGAGGCCTGCCTCGTGCGCCGCGCGCACGTATTCCTCGACGAGATCGGCCACGTCGCGCGCCTGGAACGTGTGCAGGTCGAGCCAGTCCTCCATGACTAGCCCGGCCAGTGTGAACGATCCGGCACGAACGGCACGATCCGCGAGCGCAGCGCCGCCGGCACGCGCCGGTCGAGCACCGCGGCGACCTGATCGGGCGCGTAGAGCTGCGACACGTGCATCATCACGATCGCTTCGTTCTTGAACTTGTCGGCGCGCTCGATCACCTCGTCGAGGTGGACGTGACAGCCGGCGCGCGCCGCATCGAGCGACTTCCGGTCGTCGAGGAACGTGCACTCCATCATCAGCACGCGCGCCTCGTAGAGCTCGGGCGCGTGATCGAGCGCCGTGATGAGTGTATCGGTCGCGTAGCCGAGCTCGAGTCGGTCCTCGTGCTCGGTGACGTCCTCGCCGGCGCGCCGCTTCGCCGCGATCTCCGGCCCGGCGAGCCCGCGGTACTCGGCGCGCAGCTTCGACACGCGCCGCACGAGCAGGTACGCGAGCGACGGCACCGGATGGAACGTGCGGATCGCGCGCACGCGCAGGTCGCCGCGCAGCTCGATGTCGTCGCCGGGCATCACGCCGACCGGCTCGATCGCGAGCGAGAACCGCTGCAGCCGCGACAGCGCGTCGAGCGCGGTCAGCACGTCCGCGACGATCTCGGCCGGCATCACCACGCGCGGCGGCTTCGTCTTGCCGTGGAGCGCGCGGATGCCGAGGATTGCCGGCAGCGCGCCGACGTGGTCGGCGTGGCCGTGCGAGAGCAGGATCGTATCGAGCGCGGCGAGCGAGCGCGCCGGGATGCCGGCGTCGAACAGCACGCCCAGCTCGGGCACGGCGATCGACGTGTACACGCCGCCGACGGAGACGCCGCGGAACGTGTACGCGCCGGCGGTCACGGTCGTCAGCAACGCGAGAGCAGCATAGCGCGTCGACGCTCTGCTAGGATGACGTCGCATGCTCTGGTACGTCCTGCTCGCCGCGGTCGCCGTGCTGTTCGTCTTCTCGGTGGCGCTGCCGGTGCCGCGCCGGATCTGGGCGTTCAGCCTGATCACCGCGAAGTACGTCTGGCTGTGGTTGCTCGACGTGATCCAGCTGCGCCGGCTGTGGTTCGCGCTGACCGGCCGCACCAAGAAGTACCAGCGGCTCACGCGCCCGGTGCTCCTCCGCATGTTCTGCGAGGACCTGGGGCCCACGTTCATCAAGTTCGGCCAGATCATCGCGTCGTCGGCGGGCATGTTCCCCGACGCGTACGTCAAGGAGTTCCAGAAGGTCCTCGATCGCGTGAAGCCGTTCTCGTTCGACGACGTGCAGCGCACGCTCGAAGAAGAATTCGGCAGCGAGAAGGCCGCGCACCTCGTCGACATCCAGCCCAAGCAGCTCGCGTCGGCCTCGATCGCGCAGGTCCACACGGCGAAGCTGCGCGACGGCACGCCGGTCGTCATCAAGGTCCAGCGCCCGGGCATCATCGCCCGCTGCATGGCCGACATGCGGATCATGCGCCGCGTCGCCGGCTGGGTCGCGCGCTTCAAGAAGGACGCCGAGCTCGCCAACCCGGTCGGCATCGTCGACGACTTCACCAACACGCTGACCGAGGAGCTCGACTTCCGCAAGGAGGCCGAGAACCTCGACCGGTTCAACGAGATCATGCGCGAGCTCGGCCACAAGAACATCCGCGCGCCCGTGCCGCAGCACGAGTACACGACGCGCAAGGTCCTCGTGATGGAGCGGTTCTCGGGCCTGCGCGTCGACCGTTTCGACGAGATCAAGGCCAAGGGCATCGACGGCGAGTCCAAGCTCGTCGACGGTCTGCGCGCCTGGTTCCAGTGCGTCGTGTTCTACGGGTTCTTCCACGGCGACGTGCACGCCGGAAACCTGATGCTGCTCGACGACGACACCATCGGCTTCCTCGACTTCGGCATCGTCGGCCGGTTCGATGACAAGGCGCGCTACCTCGTCACCGACTACATGATCGCGTTCGCGTCGGGAAACTACAAACGGCTGGCCGAGATCATCGTCGAGATGGCCGGCAAGCCGCCCACGCTCGACATGGACGGCTTCGTAAAGGATCTCGGCGAGACGTACAGCCCACTGCTCAAGCTGTCGTTCGCGGAGGTCAACTACGCCGACTTCTTGCCCGGCATCCAGCGCACCGCGTCGCGCCATCGCATGAAGATGCCGAACGAGTTCATCCTCATCACGAAGCAGCTGCTGTACTTCGATCGCTACGCCAAGTCGCTCGCACCCAAGCTCAACGTGTTCACCGACCCGCGCCTCGTGCTCGGCATGATGAGCGACATCCAGAAGGCGCGCGCGCAGGCCGACGCCAAGCGGAACGCGGCTCCGTAATCTCTACTTGAACCGGTCGTCGACGTTCGCGGCGCGCGGGCTCTTCTCGGCCTTGCGATCGTCGAGGTAGCGCAGGAGCACGTCGAGGTACTGCGCGTGCTGCGCGCCGAGCGGCCGGAACGCGATGCCGACCTGAAAGCCGTTGTCGAGCGGCGTGCACCACGCCACGCGCGCCGGCAGTTTCAGCTGCTCGGACTGCGTGTCGTCGGCGAACATCAGGATGATGCCGACGTCGACGTCGATCCCGGCCGGGATCGAGTCCGCCAGATCGGCGCACAGCCCGCCGCGCGACAGGTTCTTCGTCCGGCCTTCATGCCGCGCGCTGCCGACGAAGAACGTCACGGCCGCCTCGTGGGCATAACGGGGGTACGCGCGCTGGGTTGCTGCCACTCCCCGAAATTGTGGCGGTGCCTGGCTCGCACTGGCAAGTTCTCGTCGGGTAGCGCTCCGGCACCGCCGTGGCCTCAGCGTGATCTCGGCAGGTTGGCCGAGAACCAGCCGTCGGTTATCGCATCGAGCTCGGCGTGGACCTCGTCGGCGCGGGTGGCCCATCGGGGCGACCGGTCCGCGGCGGCCGCCAGCGCGAGCCATTCGTAATAGGTGTGAATCGCGGCCGCGGCGACGCGCCGCCGTTCGCGCCTGCGGCTGACGTCCATCGCTTCGATCCGGATCTCGTTCGGATCGAACATCAGGCGATCGAGGTGCCACGTCGCGCGGATGTCCCAGATCTGCGTGTACTCCAGCGTCGGATCGTCGACGTCGCGCCAGAACGCTTCGCGGCCGTCGCGCACCGAGAGCCACGGTACGAGCGCCGCGAACCGCGTGCGACGCCGCCAGCCCGGGGTGGGATCGTCGTCGAGCCCGGCCGCGCGATACGCGGCGGCGACCACGCGATCGACCGCGATCGGCGGTGCGAGCCGCTCGTGCGGGCCGGGCACGGCGAATCCGACGGGCGTGCTGCGAGCCGGATCCACCGGTGCGGGAACGGCGTCCGCCTCATCCGCGCCGTCGAGCACGTCGGGCGCGTCGTCGGCGGCATCCGGCTCGGGCCGAGCCTGCGCGTGCGCGCGAGCGGCGAGCACGCCGAGCAAGACCAGCACTGCGACGACGATGAGCCAGCCCAGCCGAGGCGGCTGGTTGCGTGCCCGTGCGGCGGAGCGTACGGTCCGAATGTGGCGACGCCGCTCACTGATAACGCGTTGCAGGTCCTGCGCGCGCGCTACCTCGCTCGCGAGGGCGGTGTGGTCGTCGAGTCGCCGGATCAGCTGTTCGCGCGGGTAGCGCGCCACGTCGCGTCCGCCGAGCGCGCGTACGGTGCGAGCGATTCGGAGGTCGCCGCGATCGCCGCCGCGTTCGAGCGCCGGCTCGCGGCGCTGGAGTTCCTGCCGAACTCCCCGACCCTCATGAATGCAGGCCGACCACTCGGCCAGCTCGCGGCATGCTTCGTCGTGCCGGTCGATGACTCCACCACCGGCGTGTTCGAAGCCGTCCGCTGGGCCGCCGAGATCCAGAAGACCGGCGGCGGCACCGGGTTCTCGTTCTCCCGGCTGCGTCCCACGGGCGATCTCGTAGCCTCGACGGGCGGCACCGCGTCGGGCCCCGTGACGCTGATGCAGGTGTTCGACGTGGCCACCGAGGCCATCAAGCAGGGTGGTACGCGCCGCGGCGCCAACATGGGCATGCTCCGCGTCGACCATCCGGACATCCTCGAGTTCATCGCGATCAAGTTGGATCCGACGCGGATGCGCAACTTCAACCTGTCGGTCGCCGCGACCGACGCGTTCATGCGAGCCGTCGCCGCCGGCACCAGCTACGACCTCGTCAATCCACGCACCGATAAGGTCACGGGCCGACTCGACGCTCGCCGGGTGTTCGACGCGATCGCCAACGCTGCCTGGGCCGTCGGCGACCCAGGCCTGGTCTTCATCGACCGCGTCAACGAGCTCCAGCCGACGCCAGATCGCGGTGTCATCGAGGCTACGAATCCCTGTGTCACCGGCGATGCCCGCGTCTGGGTCGAAGGGCAGGGACTGGTCCCCATCCGCGAGCTTATCGACACGACGCCGCGCATCGCGACGTTCGACGACGACCGCGTCGTATTCCGCCGTGCGACGCGCGTGGTCTCGACCGGAATTCGGCCGGTCTACCGGCTCTCGACCGCCGAAGGCCTCGAACTCCGCCTGACCCCCGACCACCGCGTCACGACCGATCGTGGTGACATTCCGGCGGCCAAGGTTGCTCGTGGCGACGTCATTCGCGCCGCCGTTCGCGGGAGTCTCGACGTCTCGCGGGACGCGTTGCTGCGCAGCAGCGGCGACTGGCTCAGCGTGCTTTCCGTCGAGCTCGAAGGCGAAGAGGAAGTCTTCGACCTGACCGAGCCGACGACCAGCCACTTCTTCGCGAACGGGCTGCTCGTCCATAACTGCGGCGAACAACCACTCTTGCCGTTCGAGTCCTGCACGCTCGGCTCGATCGACGTCGGCCGGTTCGTCGCCGGCTCCGACTTCGACTGGGCCCGGCTGCGCGATGCCATCCACGAGTGCGTCCGCTTCCTCGACGACGTCATCGACGTCAACCGCTACCCACTGCCCGAGATCGCCGAGGCTACGCGCGCCACGCGCAAGATCGGCCTGGGCATCATGGGCTGGGCCGACGCGCTGGTCGCGCTCGACATCGCCTACGACTCCGAGCCCGCGCTCGAGCTCGCCGGCCGACTCGCCAAGTTCCTCGAGGACGAATCGCTCGCCGCGTCCACGGCGCTCGCCGAGCGGCGCGGGCCATTTCCGGTCTGGGCGGGCTCGCGCTGGCAGCGGCAAGGCGACCGGCCCCTGCGCAACGCCACCACGACCACCATCGCGCCGACCGGCACGATCAGCATCATCGCGGGCTGCGCGAGCGGCATCGAACCGCTCTACGCGCTCGCGTACCGGCGCAACGTCCTCGACGGCGCCGAGCTCGACGAGGTGAACCCGGCATTCCGGCGCCTCGCGGCCGAGCGCGGCGTCGACTCGCCCGCGTTGTTCGATGCGATCGCCCACCACGGTGGCGCGCGCGGTGTCGCCGGCGTGCCCGCCGAGCTGCAGCGGCGGTTCCCGACGGCGCACGACGTGTCGGTCGAGATGCACGTTCGCATGCAGGCCGCGTTTCAGCGGCACGTCCACGCTGCCGTCTCCAAGACGATCAACCTGCGGCGCGAGGCCAGCCCCGGGGACGTCAAGGCCGCCTATCAGCTCGCCTACGAGCTCGGGTGCAAGGGCATCACCGTCTATCGCGACGGGAGCCGCGAGGGCCAGGTCCTCGTCACCGGCGCGCGCGCGCCCGTCGCGAGCACCGCGCCGGGCTGTCCCGAGTGCGGCAACGTGCTGGTGATGCAGGCGCGGTGTCAGCTGTGCCGGCACTGCGGTTGGTCGGTCTGCAACGTCTGAGCGCTCCATCGCGCGGTCGCATCAGCAAGCCGGCGGCCAAACGCGCGGTGCATGATCTTCGCGAGTTATCGCGGTGCGCGTCCGGAACCCGGCCGAGCGCGTCCGAGATCCGGCCGGACGTCGTCGGACAGGACCCGAAACGAGCAAGACCCCGCGGGCGCGACCGACAGGCGCCGGGGGTCTTGTTCAGAATGTAGAGCGAATGCTCAGCGGCGGCGGCGCCGACGAGCCGGGCGCGGCGCAACGGCCGCGGCCTCGAGCTCCTCGAGATGCTCGAGCATGCTGATCATCGTGTTGCGCGTGGCCGCGTGCGGCTCGTTCGTGATCGCGCGGCCGAGGCTGATGCGGAGCTCCGCGCGCAGCTCGGACTCGATCAAACGATAGGTGCGGAGCGCCTCCTCGGGATCGTAGTGATTGAGATCTGCCTCACAGCCAGTCGCTGCAATCCAGACCGCGGCGAGCGCTGCAGCACGGCGACCGGGCTGCGACGATGCGAACTCCTTCACCGACGCGCGCAGCCGCTGGCGGACCAGCGGAACGGGCGGCAAGGCAACCAGACCATCGTTGTCGTCGTCGGGCCGACGGAGGACAGGGCGTGTCATTGACTTGTCGGTTTCCATGGCTTCTCTTGTTCTGATTTCGCAGGAGCCCCGTCGATTTCCCCCTGAGGGGCTGCACTGCGATGGACCGCGACCTTGCCTGATCGACTTCGAAAAAGCGATGAATTTCCGCGCGAAACCCGGCAAAAAAACCGGACATGTCGCAGCGATGTGAGAAGGGCGTTCAGAACTAATCCGAGGCGGGTTCGATAGACCTCAGTAGCGAGAAATTCGCGTCTCACTCCCGAGGAGGATCGATCCTTCTTGTCATGAAGTCACGAATCGTCCAGTCGACCAGATGAGGTCGCTCGATGGGCGCGGTGTGCGACGCGTTCGGGATCTCCAGTAGCTCTGCTCCCGGGATCGCAGCCGCCATCGCGCGCCCACGATCCGGAGGTGTAAAGCCATCCCGCGCACCCACGACGACAAGTGTCGGCGCAGTGATGGTCGGAAGCAACTCTTCGGCAGAGTGCTGGCCCGCGGACGACAGCATCGCGACGAACAACCGCGCATCGATGCGCGCCATGCCTTCGAGGTACGGCATGAAGTCGGCCGGCTCGACCAGGTCGCGCTGGATCTCGAGCCGCGTGGCGACCTCGTATGCGAGTCGCGTCGGGAGCAGGCGTCGCGTGAGCTGATTGACCACGCCGGGGACGCGATGCACCCAGCGCTGCACGGTCGGCAAGATCTCTTCGAGCGTCGATGACCCGCGAAACGTCTTCAGCGGGTGCGAGGCCGCGCCGCAGATGAGCACGAGGCCCGCGACACGCGTCGCGTGGCGCCGGTACATCTCGAGCGCGACCTGCACGCCCATCGAGTGGCCGATCAAGATCGCATGCTCGACGAGCGCGTCGTCGAGGACAGCGGCGACGTCGTCCGCGAGATCCTCGATCGTCACCGCACGCGGATCGCGTGGGGGAGCCGTGCGGCCGTGGCCACGATAATGAAGATGTAGACCGAACCGAGCCGCGAGGTCCTGGCGCAGGTAGCGCCACACATACCCATCGCAGCCGATTCCGTCACAGAGCATGACCGGTGCCTCGGCACCGCGCTCACCCCAAGATTCGTAGAAAATCGGACTCCCGTCGTGCGCAACGGCATAGCCCCAGGCCGCCGCCACGACGCTAGCTACGCGATCTCTTTCTCGTCTTCTTCGCCGGGGAACTCGTTCACCGACGGGTACTTCATGATTTCTTTGCGAGCGATCTTCCACGCTTTCTGGACGATCCACGACAGCGACCGGTCCTGGCGGGTCGCCTCATCCTGGATTTCCTTCAGCATGTCCTCGGGAAAGTATAGAGACTGCTTGCGCTTATCCGAGCCGGCCATCGCTCGTTAGTTTCGATGGATTGCGCACATGGTGTCAAGGTGTGGTGAGCCAGGATGTAATGGGGGTTGTCACACGCCCTTGGCATCACTAGACTGTCGCGCCTTTTGGAGGCCCTATGAGCACCGCTGCTGCTGCATCGTCCAAGGCTCTCAACAAGAAAGAGCTGAAGAAGTTTCAAGAGCTTCTCGAAGAGAAACGCAAAGCGGTCCTGGAGCGGGCGCGCCAGATGCTCTCCGAAGAGAACATGACGCTCGATACGAACGATCTCCCTGATGAGATGGATCTCGCGTCGAGCGAATACCTCCAGTCGTTCGAGTTCCGCCTGCGCGGCCGCGAGAAGAGCTTGCTCAACAAGCTCGACCTCGCGCTGAAGAAGATCGACGAGGGCACGTTCGGCGTCTGCGAGATCTGCGAGGAGCCGATCGGGAAGAAGCGTCTCGAGGCGCGCCCGGAGACCACGCTCTGCATCAAGTGCAAAGAGGATCAGGAGCGCGAAGAGCGCACGATGGGCTGACGCTGAGTTTCTGCGTTTCCCGCGTGTAACGCGCAGAGCGATCTAGCGCTCTGTTACGGTAACCCACGATGGGACATGAACCGGATCGCCGCGGGTTCTTGAAGGTCGCGACGTGCGCGCTCGGCGGCGGTATGGGCCTGGTGATCGCGGCGCCGGTGCTTCGGCTCGTCAGTGCGCCGGCGATCGCGACCACGGTGACGACGCCGAAAGATCCGATCGACGTCGGCGCGATCGATCGCATTCCCGTCGGCGCAGCGTGGACGAAGGTCTCGGTGATCGCGCCGGTCGTCAGCGATGCGTGGACGACCGCGCACGACGTCGTGCTCGGCGCCGCGTGGCTGCGCCGGTCCGACGAGAAGAAGATCGACGCGCTGTCGGCGGTGTGCCCGCACCTCGGCTGCGCGGTTGGCTGGGACGACACGGCGAAGAACTTTCTCTGTCCGTGTCACAACAGCCGGTGGAATGATCAAGGTCAGCTCGCGGGGCAGGGCCCGGCGAAGCGCGGGCTCGATCCGCTGCCGATCGAAGTGAAAGACGGACGGCTGCGCCTGACGTGGCTCGCGTACAAGCTCGACACTGCGACGCGGGAGCCCGCGTGAAAGGCGTCACCGAGTGGCTGCGCGAGCGCGCCAAGGTCGCCAAGCAGCCGGGCATAGCGGGCGGTCCGTCGTTCGCGTACGTGTTCGGCTGGGTGCTCGTCATGATCCTCGGGATCGAGGCGCTGACCGGCACCGCGCTCGCCGCGTTCTACGCGCCGTCGACGACCGACGCGTGGGCGTCGATCGCGTACGTCCAGGATCGAATGCCGCTGGGCTGGCTCGTGCGCGGCCTGCATTTTCATGCGGCGTCGGCGCTCGTGATCGTCGCGGGGCTTCATCTCGTACAGACCGCGATCTGGGGCGCGTACAAGAAACCGCGCGAGGTCACGTGGTGGCTCGGCATCCTGTTGCTCTTGCTCGTGCTCGGCTTCGCGGTCACCGGCTACGTGCTGCGCTGGGATCAAGCGGGCTACTGGGCCAATCGCGTCGAGATCGGCATCGCGGCGTCGGCGCCGGGCGGCTCGATCATTCGCACGATGGCGCTGGGCGGCAACGACTACGGCAACCTGACGCTGACGCGGTTCTACACGCTGCACGTGATCGTGTTGCCGGCCGTGTTCGCGCTCGCGGCGGGCGGGCACGTGATGCTCGCGCGTCGTCACGGCACCACGCCGCGCTGGGGCCACGACGGGCTCGCCGCGACGCCGCGCTGGCCGGAGCAATCGATCCGGAACGCGCTCGCGATGGCCGTCGCGTTCGCGATCCTGCTCGGCTACGTGATCTCGGTGCACGGTGCCGATCTCGCCGCGCCGGCGGATCCGGCGCAGGCCTACGACGCGCGACCGCTCTGGTACTTCCGCTGGCTGTTCGAGCTCCGCCACCTCGCGGGCTCGGCGGAGCGCATCGTCGCGCTGGCCTCGCCGGTCGTGGTCGGCGGCTTGCTCGTCGGGCTGCCGCTCGTCGATCGCAAGCCCGACCGCGCGCCGTCGCGGCGGATCGTTTACGTCGGCGCCGTGCTCGCGCTGTTCGCCGTGATCGGCGTGTTGACGATGCGCTCGTTTGCCGCCGACCGCGCCGATACCGAGCTCGCCAAGCGCGAGCACGCGGCCCGTGTCCTCGCCGATCGCGCGCTCGCGCTCGCGACGAAGAACGGCGTGCCGGTCACCGGCGCCGCCGACGTGTTCACGACCGTGCCGATGTACAAGCCGCGCACGTTGTTCGCGCAGTACTGCAAGGGCTGCCACGACGCGCAGAGCAAGGACCGCAAGGGGCCGATCATCGGGCCGGGTCACGGCAGCCGCGCGTGGTTGCTCGCGTTTCTCAAGGCGCCG
>Ga0268266_10001934_pt1 | contig 23306 bp, 20 predicted proteins | sample KBSS13metaG_FD_190356 | JGI IMG/M metagenome (GOLD analysis project Ga0268266, IMG submission 190356) | Switchgrass rhizosphere microbial communities from Kellogg Biological Station, Michigan, USA - KBS S1-3 metaG (SPAdes) (version 2) | ecosystem: Host-associated > Plants > Roots > Rhizosphere... | reverse complement strand
TTTTTTTGACGAACCAATCCAAGCTGGGAAGAACTGCGCCTCGACGCTACTTCGTCTCAATCTCGCCCACCCCGACGATCTTCGAGTCGGCGCCAAACTTCTTGTAATCCCGAAATGTCACGTCCGTCGCGACGTCCACGTTCTTGAGCAGCGCAACCTTCGCATCGATCTTCACAGCCACGTGTTTCGGCAACCACACTTCGTCATTCACTCGTGTCTGATCAACAGAAATTCGCGAGCCCTTATGCAGCCGCGCAATCACAAAACCAAATGACACCGTGTCGATGCATTCTGCATCGAGCCTCACCCATTGCCTTTCCGCCACATCAATCCAGATTCGAAATCGAAACTTCGGCAGGACCTTCGCTTCCTTGCGCCGCGGCTCGTATCCCACGCGCGGCTCAGCATCAATCACGTACGCACTGCGCCCCTGTAGGCCTTCCGTGCCAACCAACCGGAAGTCATACGCGTCGGCCACTTCTGCGACGAACTGGCGGCCTTCCTCGCGTTCTTTCTCCTGCTTGGCAAGACGTTTCCTGCGATCGGCGTCGTCCTCATTTTTGTGCTTCTCGATAATCTTCTCAATGTTCTGTTCTTCTTTCGAAGCATCTTTCGCAGACAGGGGCTGATCATTCTTTCCAACCAGGCGCTTCACCTGCTCGTCATAGAGCACCATTACTTCATAAGTCTTCGTCTCAGTCGACTTCACGTTGCCTTTGCCATCGAGCTGTTGCTCGACTTCTCGTTGGACGTAGGTGTAATTCCGCTGCTTCCTGTCGTTCTCGATGTCTTTTTCGGCAACCTCGCGGATCAGTCCCTTGATCTGTTCGTTCGATAAGGACCCTGTAGTCGTCGGGCCAGAATCAGCAGACGGGGACTGTTGCATCGGCGCTTGTTGTGCCCGTGCCGCGAAGGCGAGTCCGGCGCAGAGGATAAGGCCAGCCCAATAAGAGCGAGAAAGTCGCATAACAATTCCAGTGTACGTAATTCGCAGACGGATTGTTTCGCAGTGCGAGCCGACCGGCGTCGTTTATTTCTCCGCGCGATCCAGGCAGCCTGCGCGGAACGAACGATCATCCAGGCGATGAAGTCTGCGGGCTTGCACTTTCGAGATCAGAGGAAAATGTCGGATGTCGAACAAATATTCCGCAATGAACCAGAGTTCTTTGTCAGTCGTCATCCATTGAAGGTGATCGAAGCGCTTCAAGTTCACAGGCACAGAGAAGCGGCGCAGTGTTCGCTCGCGCCGAAGATTGAAATACGTATCGAAATAACTCATCGCCAGCTCTCGAAGCGTGCGATAGACCGGTTCGCGATACCGGCAGCCTGTGTAGTTTGATTTTGCAATCGATCCCCAATGGCCGTTGATTTTGTAAATTGCGACTACGTGATCCGTATCGTGCTCAGCTTCGAGATCGAATATCAAGGCTGGATAACCGTTGGCTCGAAGAGCGGCCGCGGCCAGCGTGGCGCCTTCAAAACAGTGCGAAGTTTCCTCCTTCAGCACTCTTCGCGGAGACCACCCCGTGTCCGCCAAGTGGTAAGGCATCTCGTCGAGATACTTCTGGATGCCGTACGGAGATTTCAAACTGCGCAACTTGCGCAGCTCAAATGGTGTGAATTCATCAAGAGGATTGGCTTTGCCCATTGGGTGATCGCAGTGTAAAGGAAGAGGATGTACGGCAACAGTAATGGCTGCGAGTCTACCCAAACAGCTCGCTTAACTCTCGTGGAGTGTCGATAAGCACGTCCGGGCGAGGCGTCTCAAGCGTGTGCGGAGCAAAACCGTATGTCACTCCACATGTCCAAAGTCCAGCGTTCACCCCCGTCAACGTATCGTTTGCGGAGTCCCCGATCATCAGTGTCTCTTCGGGCTTTGAGACTGTCTCTTGCAGAATTTTTAGCGCGCCTTCCGGATCGGGTTTCTTTGTCGCGAAACTGTTCCCGCCATAAATGCGAACGAAATAATCTCCGAGCCCAAGCGCATGCGTGATGTCACGAGAGGGGTTGACCGGTTTGTTCGACAAAATCGCCATCTGTCGTTGAAGTCCATTGCGCGGCGCTGCGATGGTGGCCAGCGCCTCAGGGATGCCATCGTAGATCACCGTGTGGTCGAGCTTGTGGATGCGGTAGTAGCCTAGAAAATAGTCCAGCGCTTTCTGGAGCAGCGGTTCGCTCACATCATTTCCCAGCGCGCGTCGCACTAACATGGGCGCGCCGTCACCGACATACGTGGCAATCAAGTCGCCGGGCAACTCGGGCCGTTGAAAGTTGCGCAGCATGGCGTTGATCGACTGGATCAAGTCCATGCGGGAATCAATGATCGTGCCGTCAAGGTCAAAAATGAGCAGGCGAATCTTGTGCGGATCAAACTGGCGGTGAAATCGAATCATGAGCGCTGCGTTCAGAATAAACGATTGCAAGGGGCATATCGGCCGCCCGCCCTTCAGCAGCTGGCCTTGGTCAATTGCGATTCGGCCGTCGGCATGAGGCGATCCGCAAACCTTCGGGCTGGGACTTGGCTGTTGAATTCTCCAGGCAGCGTGTGCGCCGCTAACTGACGTGTACTCAATATCATCCGATGCCCTCCCGAGTTTTAAAACAGCGTGCCCATTCCCAAGTGAACATTTACAATAGCGACAGGACTCCTCCCAAAACCACCAACGGGGAACTGGATGGCGACGACTAAAACTGATCCCAAGCTGGCCGGTGCACTCGAGGTCGATTCCAACAACAAAAAGTCCAGGAAGCATTACGAAGGGCTGAGTCGTGACCAGCTCATCGAGGCTTACCGGCTAATGCACACCTCGCGACGCGTGGACGATCGGGAGATCCTGCTGAAGCGCCAGCAGAAAATCTTTTTCCAGATTTCAGGCGCCGGGCACGAAGCGATCGGTGTCGCTGCGGGATTTGCCCTCAAGCCCTCGTACGACTGGTTCTATCCATACTATCGTGACCGGGCCCTCTGCCTGGCGCTCGGCGCGACTCCTCATGAAATGCTGTTGCAGGCGGTCGGCGCAGCGGATGATCCGGCTTCTGGCGGACGGCAGATGCCGTCACACTGGGGATACCAGCGGCTGAATGTCGTCACTCAGTCCTCGCCAACCGGTACACAAATTCTACAAGCAGTGGGATGCGTGGAGGCTGGACGCTATCTTGCGCAACATCCGAAAGCCGCCGAGAAGCACGACGGCGACTATCGTCAGTTCAAGGATGTGAAGTTTTATGGCGACGAAGTCACCTACGTATCGCTTGGCGATGGCACAACGAGCGAAGGCGAATTCTGGGAGGCGCTGAATACCGCGTCTAACAAACGGCTGCCGATTATTTTTGTTGTCGAAGACAACGAGTACGCGATCTCCGTACCCGTCGAAGTGCAGACCGCCGGCGGTAATATCTCGCGCCTCGTTTCCGGTTTTCCTAATTTTCATTTCGAAGAAATTGATGGCACCGATCCGGTTGCAAGCTATGGCGCATTCAAGCGCGCGACCGCGTACTGCCGCGCCAATGAAGGTCCGTCATTCATTCATGCGCACGTCATCCGTCCGTATTCGCATTCGCTCTCGGATGATGAGCGGTTGTACCGTCCTGATAGCGAGCGACAGAGAGATGCGCAGCGCGATCCGGTGACGCGCATGCAGATGTTTCTCTTGCGCGAGGGCATCCTCGACGAGAATGGCATCAACAAGATTGAAAAAGAAGTTGAAGAGCAGATGCAGATTGCAGTCGACCGCGCGCTCGAAGCAGCGTTCCCGCAACCTGACTCGATCATGAACTTTGTGTACTCGCCGGATCTCGATCCGACCTCGTCCGTGTTCGAGACGCAGCCGGCGTTTGCCCCGCCTGAGCCCGCGACAGAGGCTAAAGCGGGAGAGTCTAAGAAGTCTGTGGCATCCATGCCGAAGACGATGGCGGACCTGATCAACACTACGCTGCGCGACGAGATGCGGCGCGACGAGCGAATCGTGATCTTCGGCGAAGACGTGGCGGATTGCAGCCGCGAAGAGTATCTGAAACAGAAACTCATCAAGGGCAAGGGCGGAGTTTTCAAGCTCACGTCTGGCTTGCAAATGGAGTTTGGTTCCGATCGCGTCTTCAACTCTCCCCTGGCGGAAGCGAACATTGTCGGACGCGCGACCGGCATGGCGACACGCGGGTTGAAGCCGGTGGTCGAAATCCAGTTCTTTGACTACATCTGGCCTGCGATGATGCAGTTGCGCGACGAGCTGCCGTTGATCCGGTGGCGTTCGAACAACGCATTTTCCGCTTCGACAGTGATCAGGGTTGCAATCGGTGGATACCTGACTGGCGGCGCAATTTATCACTCGCAGTGCGGCGAAAGCATCTTTACTCACATTCCGGGGCTGCGGGTCGTGTTTCCTTCGAACGCGCTCGATGCGGCAGGGCTGTTGCGCACCGCGATCCGATGCGATGACCCGGTGCTATTTCTCGAACACAAACGTTTGTATCGCGAGACGTATGGACGCGCCCCCTACCCGGGGCCGGACTACATGGTTCCGTTCGGAAAAGCCAAAGTTGTGCAGGTGGGCAGCGATCTAACGGTCATTACCTATGGCGCAGTTGTTCCACGCGCCTTGCAGGCGGCGCAGAAACTTGAGCGCGAACATGGCGTCAAGGTTGAGCTGATCGACTTGCGAACGCTGAACCCGTTTGACTGGGATACCATCGCAGCTTCCGTTTCAAAAACGAACCGCGCGCTCGTGGCCTACGAGGACTCGCTGAGCTGGGGCTATGGTGCAGAGATCGCTGCACGAATTGCTGACCAGTTATTCGATCGCCTCGACGCACCGGTGCGCCGTGTGGCAGCGAAAGACGTGTTCGTGGCGTACCAGCCAATTCTCGAGAACGCCATCCTCCCACAGGCAGCAGATTTGTTCCGTGGGATGAAAGAGCTGGCAGAGTACTAAACACAGAAGTGACCTTTTAGTGGAACCGAAGGGTGCTCCAATTTGAGCCCGGTTACACACTTCCTCACCGGATGGGTCGTCGCCGCAACTGCCCAACTCGAGCGCCGCGACCGGACGCTGGTGACGCTGTCTGCCGTGGTGCCAGACGTCGACGGGCTTGGAATTATTCCCGAAGTGCTGACTCGCAACACCTCACACCCAGTGCTGTGGTTCTCGCAGTATCACCATGTGCTTCACACACTATGCTTCGCGGTCGCAGTGGTGGCGCTTGGTGGTTTCGTGGCTCGACAGAGTTGGAAAACCGCTGCCCTATGTTTTGTCGCCTTTCATTTGCACCTGCTGGAAGACGTCCTCGGATCTCGCGGCCCCGACGGTGATCAGTGGCCCATCTTCTACCTGGCACCGATCTCGTCATCAGTGGCGCTGAGTTGGGGTGGACAGTGGGCCCTGAACGCGTGGCCAAATTTTTTGATCACTTTCGCGTTGTTGCTCGCGACGCTCTACCTGGCATGGAGGAAAGGGTTCTCGCCGGTGGAAATTTTTTCAATCCGCGCTGACCACGCATTCGTTACGGCGCTTCGCTGTAGGTTTCCGACAAAGCAAGTCGGGAGGTAGACGGTTATCTCAACGTGCTTTTCACACTTCGTCCGCCCCCGCCGCCTCGAATTGCGTCCAGAGCCATCGGCCCTGCTCCGAAAAAGATCAGTGTGAAAGCCATCGCCGCCAGCGCCAGCGGCAATTCGTAGCCGCCCTTCAGGCCGTGGTGCCACTCTACCTTGATGATGATGACAAGCATTTCAATCACGACTGCGAGAGAGAAACAGCGCGTGAAAATTCCAAGAATGAGAGCCATCCCGCCGAAGAACTCTGTGGCGGTCGAAAGGTACGCCATCCACCACGGCAAGCCGAGGCTGCCAACGAACTGTGCATGGCCGTGGAACCCGCCACCAAGCACTTTTGGATATCCGTGGACGATGAGGATGATGCCGAGCACCAGACGAAGCGCGAGCAAAGCAAGTGGCTGAAGACGATCTAAGTAACGCAAGGGCCCTCCATTTCGATAGCTGGACAGATTAACGCAATCGCCGCCATTCGCACGAGAGTTGACTACAAAGAAGATGAGACTAATGTTGACGTTCCACTTTACGCGGTCTTTGCAATTTGCTTTTCGCGGCGCAGGCGCGCTACGACCAGGCGAATGTCATCGAAGGTGATTTCGACAGGAAGCGCCTCCTTTAACGGCTTTAGCCATTGTGTTCCGTGTTGGGCGCAGGCGACTTCGATTTGAGCGCGGCGGCCAGCGTCCACCCAAGTGTCATCGAAGGGAACATCTCCGCTTTCGACGAGGCACGCGACGGCGTTGATGACGGTCGTGAACTGTCGTTCCCTCAACTTCGCGATTTCGTCAAAAGTGCGTCCTTCCTGCAGCAGACGCAATGTCTCCGCCGCAGCATTGGTTGCGCTGCCACGAGGCGTTGCGGCTCGTGCACCTTCTTGGAACCGGCGTATCGCTTCAAGAATCTGACTGCCGTAAAGTTCCGACTTGCGTTCTCCGATGCCTCTGATTTCCTGCAACTCCGCGAGTGTGGTGGGCGGTTTCGAGCAGAGTTCGTCGAGCGATGAATCGTGCATCACGACGAATGACGGCACACTCTGTTCCTGTGACGTGCGTCGCCGCCATTCCTTCATGTACTCACGCAACTCTGGGTTCGCAGTCGGTGCGGATGCAGGGGAAACGTATCCGGCGGGCAAAGAATATTTCCTGCGGCGTGTAGCGGAAACGGTCGCTCCGAACTGGAGCCACGGAGGCAGGCATCCGCAGAAGTCGCAAGAATCGCAGGTTGTCCATTTAGGAGTCTCGCCAAAATGCAGACAGATCTGGCGATGACGGCACGCGTTGGACTCAACGAAATTCTTGATCTGGTGATAACGCTGCCAGGCGCGATCTTTTTCCTCGGCGTCGCCGATTTGAGCGATGAAGTAAGCAAGCAACCCTGCGTCTTTCTTTCTCCAAAGCAAAACGCAATCTGAGGGCTGACCATCGCGGCCAGCACGGCCAGCCTCCTGGTAGTACTGCTCGAGCGACTTGGGGAGGGACAAATGAATGACGGCGCGGACGGAGGCCTTGTTGATTCCGAGCCCAAAGGCGATGGTTCCGACGAGAACCCGGACTTCGTCGGAGGTCCATTTTTCCTGGTTGCGGCGACGCTGCTGGGCTTCCATCTGCCCGTGATACGCAACGGCGGGTATGCCCTGGTCGGCCAGATAGTCGACTGTCTCTTCTACCTCTGAAATCGTGGGGGCGTACACGATGATGTTGCCCTCACGGTAGTGGTTGAGTGCACGCAGCAGAGCGGGTCGCTGATCAGTCGTGTCAGTCTGTCGAACGATGTAACGCAGATTCTTACGATGGAAGCTCGCGATGTAGCGGTCAGGCGCGCGCAATTTAAGTTGGGCGAGGATGTCGTGCCTCACTTGGCGCGTCGCGCTGGCGGTGAAGGCCGCAATTGGCAGCGTGGGAAAGTTTGTCCGTAGCGAACTGAGCTGCCGATACTCGGGGCGGAACTCGTGCCCCCATTCGGAAATGCAATGGGCCTCATCGATCGCGAAGAAGGCGATGGGGACTTGCTTGAGCCACGAGATTGTCTCCGGTTGCGAGAGTCGCTCGGGAGAAAGGTAGAGCAGTCGATAGGAACCGCCGACAGCCTCGCGCATGATGCTTGTCTGTTCGGAGCGCGGCATGGCGCTATTGATGGCTGCGGTCGGGATTCCCATCTGTAGAAGTTGCGCAACCTGATCCTGCATGAGCGCGATAAGCGGCGAGATGACGATCGCTGTCTTGCCGAGCAGGGCGGCGGGAAGCTGATAACAGAGCGACTTGCCGCCTCCGGTCGGCATGATCACGCAGGTGTCTTTTTGAGCGAGCAAGCTGCGAACGATCTCTGCCTGCAGGGGCAGGAAGGAATCGTATCCCCAGTAGCGTTTGAGAGTGGGCAGAAGCAGTTCGTCAGGGCTCACAAGAGAACCTTAGGGGCGGCAACTCCAGCATTCTGTGACGATTGAACAGACGAATCGGTCATAATCCGGCAAAACACCGAACAGGTCAGACGACACCAGACTAATTCAGAGGGCGCCTGTGGGAATTCGTTGAAAAAGAAGGGGCATTCGCGGTAGTGCCGGTACCTCCGTACCGTCTCTAGTACTTCAGTTACTTTCCACGCAGTGACCCGGCCTCGAACGCATAAGAACTACATCCTATAGTATCGCTCCAATCTTACATACAACATATAGGCACGGCATGCAACTACGTGCCGGGTCATTTCCAGAAAACAGGCATAAAACCCAATAAAACACGGAAATTCGCTTCGAGGCGGGGCTTTTCCGGGTTGAGATATGCTCGGCTCACTGAAATTCACTCGAACACGAAACTGAGCGAGGAATTTCCTCCTACGGTTCCTCTCAAACGCCGCCAAGAGCGGAGGGAAGAGAGGGTTGATTCTGTGGAGGGGACACTGAATATGGCCGACTCAAGAGAAGTGATGAACATTCGCCAGGCGTCGCAATACCTGGGGGTCAGTCCGGACACTTTGTACAAGTACGTCGGGGAGCAGAAAATCCCCGCCTTCAAGCTGGGCAATCGTTGGCGCTTCAAGAAGTCGAAGCTCGACGAGTGGATGGAAGAGAAGTCGAACCAGATGGAGACGAAGGGCAAGAAGAAACCGAAGGCAGCCGTAAAGGCAGCCGGGTCACTGTAACGAAATATTGCCGGCATAAGCCGGCGCTACAAAAGGCGGGCACATGTTTGGATTCGGATCGAAAACGATTGTTGGTCTGGATGTGGGCTCCTCGAGCATCAAGGCGGTGGAGCTGAAGAAGGGCCGCAACGGCATCGAAGTGGCGCACCTTGGTCTGGAGCCGCTGGCTCCGGATATCGTCGTCGATTCGATGATCGTGGACTCGGGGACGGTATCGAGCGCGATTTCGAAGCTGTTCGCAGACAACGCCATCAAGACGAAAGCGGTCGCGACGGCGGTGAGCGGACACTCTGTGATCGTGAAGAAAATTTCGCTGCCTTCGATGAGCGACCAGGAACTGGCCGAAACGATCCAGAAAGAAGCCGCCCAGCACATCCCGTTCGATCTGGGGGATGTGAACCTCGACTACCAGATTCTGTCTGAAGACGCGGGCAGCCCGCAAATGGATGTGCTTCTCGTGGCCGTCAAGAAGGACAAGATTCTGAACTACACCAACGTACTCTCGATGGCCGGCAAAACCCCGGCTATTGTGGACATCGATGCCCTGGCGCTGCAGAACTGCTATGAGTACAACTACGAGCCCGCGCCGGGACAAGTGGTGGCACTTTTGAATCTGGGCGCGAGCGTGATGAATATCAACATCGTGAAGGGCACGACGCCCTTGTTCCCGCGCGACGTCAGCGTTGGAGGACACCAGTACACGGACTCGCTGCAGAAAGAACTCGATTTGAGTTTCGACGATGCAGAGTCGCTGAAGCTGGGACGCAAGGTGGGAACGGTCAGCGAAGACGCAAAGACGCCGATCCTGCAGCAAGTGACCGAAATTATCGTGCTCGAGATCCAGAAGACATTCGACTTCTTCCGCGCGAGCGCGGCGGGAGAGCACATCGAGAAGATTTACCTGGCGGGTGGTTCGTCGAAAGTGCCGGGGCTGGTCGAAGCCTTGCGGCAGGAGTTCTCGATGCCGGTAGAACTGTTCAATCCGTTCCAGAAGATCACGCCTCCGGTCGAAGGGCTGGGCGCGGAGCTGGTGGAACAGAATGCCGGGCAATTGGCCGTAGCCGTAGGTTTGGCCTTGAGGAGTTTTGAAAACCTATGATCCGAATCAATCTGCTGGGAGCGCCGAAACCGAAGAGCAAGAAGGCGTCCGCGTCTTCGATGCCCTCGGTCGACATGGGCGAAGTAGGGTCGCCTCTGCTGAAAGTGATTGTGTGCCTGCTGTTAGCTGGTGTGCTCAACGGAGCGTACTGGATGCAGCTCGACAAGCAGAAAAAGTCGATCGCCATCAAGATGGAACAGGCCGAACAGAAAAACCGTGAGCTGGCGGATGTAAAGGCGCGATATCTCGAACGCCAACGGCAAGCGGAAAACTACAAGCGGCGGGTCGATGTCATCGATCAACTGCGTTCGAACCAGAGCGGTCCAGTCAACCTGCTGGCGATGGTTGGCGAGACCATCAACAACACGGAAGCGGTCTGGCTCAACAACGTAAAAGACCAGGGCGGAAGCGTCGATATCGAAGGCATGGCGCTGAGCGCAGATGCGGTGGCGAACTTGATCTCGAACCTTCAGAAGACGGGTTACTTCAAGAACATTGAGATCAAAGAAGCTGCCCAAGACGAGACGGTCAAGGACATGCAGGCATTTCAATTTTCGTTGACTTGCGAAAAGGCGAAGTCCTAGGCGAAGAGGCGAACGAATATGGCAAACATTGGGGAAATGTCGGGGCCGAAGCAATGGGCGGCGCTGCTCCTGGGAGCAGTGGTGCTGACTGCGGCGCTCTACTTCACGGTTTTCAAGACGCAGCGCGAAGCCAATGCGGCATCGCAGCAGAAGCTTGATACCAAGCTGCGAGAGAACGCTGAGTTGGAAGCGTATCGCCCGAAGCTGGCCGAAATCGAGCGGCAACTGGCCAGTTTGAAACAACAGCTTGAGATCGAGCGGCGGATCGTGCCCGACGAGAAAGAAGTCGATGGCTTCATGCGGATGCTGAGCGGGGAAGCTCGCAAGGCCGGCATTGAAATCCGACGTTACACGGCAAAGCCCGCCGCTTCGAAAGAGTTCTACACGGAAGTCCCGTTCGAGATCGAACTGGACGGACCGTATTACTCGATGCTCGGTTTCTTTGACCGGGTGGGCAAGCTCGAGCGAATCGTGAACGTGTCTGGGTTGCTGGTTGCTTCGACGCGCAAGCCGAGCGAAGCGAAAGCAAAGAAGACCTATCAGTACGCGCCAACGGAAACGGTGGTGGCGACGTGCACAACGACAACCTATTTCAGTCATGACCTGGAACCCCCCGCCACGACTGGCGTCAAACCGGCTCCGGTAGCCGTCAAGAAGTAAGGGAGGATGCGATGAATCTGAAGACGGGCATTCTCGTATTAGCAATGGCGGCGGGCACGGCTGCGGCGCAAAACGCAAACGTGATCCAAAACACGCGCGACAATCTGAACGCTGTGCAGAAAAAGCAGGCAAACGATTCGAACGCGGCACTGAATGGACAATCGTCGAAGCCTTCGGCTGCGGCCGCGGCTGCTCCGAAGACGGTTTCGATTCAGATTGCTCCGAAAGCGGCTGCGCCTAGTGCCAGCAAGTCTTCGGCCCCTGCAGCGGCACAGCCCAAAAAGGTTGATCCGAAAGTTTTAGCGAAGGTGAAGGCGAAGACTGCGTCACAGGTGCAGGCGAATGCGTCGGCGAAGCCGGCTGCCACAACGGCAGCGAAAGACGACAAGCCTAGCAATCCGGATTCTGTCGAAGAAAAGAAATACGCCATGAATGGCAAGCGGGATCCGTTTGTGAGCCCCGTTGTCTCGCAGGTTGGCGGGTCGGGTTGCAGCACGGGGAAAAAGTGTTTGGAGATCGGGCAGATTGCACTGAAGGGCGTTGTGCATCAGGACAGCGGATTCATCGCGGTCGTGACGAACACGCTCAACAAAGCATATTTCCTGCGCGAGAACGATCCGGTGTTCAACGGGTATGTAGTGAAGATTACAGGCGACTCGATCGTCTTCAAAGAGACGTATCAAGATCGGCTTGGGAAGTCGTTTACGAGAGAAGTTACGAAGAAGATCACGACGCCGGCCGTGTAGAAGTCCGGGACCCGTGGCAACACGGGATGGGGAAGAAACGAGTTTGAGAAACACACGCACAGGCAAGCGCCACGCGTGGGGAGAATAAGGAAATGCGAAAGCAACTGCTGGGTGTTTTCATACCGCTGCTGGTTCTGGCCCTGATGGCCGCAGCGGCTGAGACCGAGAGCGCAAGTCCTGCACGAGCAGCATTGCAGAAGCTTGCGGTCACGCGCGGCGCTGATGGCATCAGCCTGGAGATCACTGCCCGTGGGCAAGTGACACCAAAGCTGAGCTCGCTGGATTCGCCAGCGCGCCTGGTCCTGGACCTGCCAAACACCGTCATGGCGACCTCACAGAGCCACGTCGATGTTAGCAGCGAAGGCGTGAAGGGCGTCCGAGTAGGGATGGACGGTCAAAAGACGCCGACCACTCGCGTAGTCGTGGACCTTGAGAAGGCCTGCCGCTACGAGTTGGTGCCCGGTGGCGACAACAAATTTACGCTCAAGCTGTACACCAATACGGTGTCAGCGAAAGCTGAGACGAAGGCTGCGCCCAAGGCGCCGGCAGCGAAGCTGGTGATGGCTTCGGCTCCGGTCGTCTCGAAGCCAGCAGTCGTTGTGGCCAGCGCCCCGGTTGCTGAAAAGAAGCCGGCGGCAGTTGAAGCCAAGACAACGGCGTCTCCGACGGATTTCGTGTTCGTGGAACCTTCTTACAAGCCCAAAGACGAGACTGCGGCCGCCAAGCCGACGGTTGAGCCTTCGGTGAAGGCGCTCGAAGCAGCTGCAAAGTTTGCTGACAAGCCAGCCTCCGAGTTGGTAGCGATGAAGCCCAGCGCATCGCTGCAACAGGGAGCGGCCTCGCAGCCAGCGGTGAATCTTGCCGCCGAGCAAAAAGCGCAGATGACGCAGACTCCGGCGACGAGCGGTCCGAAGTACACGGGCGAGCCGATCTCAGTCAACTTGAAAGATGTAGATCTGAAAGACTTCTTCCGCCTGATCCACGAGATCAGCGGTCTGAACGTCGTACTTGATCCGAACGTGCATGGTTCCTTGACGGTCGTCCTCGACGACGTACCGTGGGACCAGGCGCTTGATATCGTTCTGAAGAACAACGATCTGGCTCGCCAGCTTGAAGGCAACGTCCTGCGCATCGCGACGGTCGAAACCTTGAAGAAGGAAGCGGATGCACGTCGCGCGCAGATTGAATCAGAAGCGTTGGCCGTGGAGAAAGTCACGATCACGCGCTTCCTGAGCTATGCGCACTCGAAAGACGTTGTTCCGACCATCAAGAAGTTCCTCACGCAGCGTGGAGATGTTATCTCCGACGACCGTACGAATGCTCTGATCATCTCGGACATTCCGAACGTCGTGCCGACGGTTGACCGACTCCTGACACAGCTGGATCGCAAAACTCAGGAAGTCGAAATCGAAGCGCGCGTAGTTGCTGCAACCCGCAGCTTCGCTCGCGACATCGGTACCCAGTTGGGCTTTGGATGGGGCAACGGAGTTGCCGCGGCCGGTGGAGCTTCGAGCGTAGGAGCCACACCGACACAGGTTGGCGGTCTGAATCCTAAATACATCGTGACGGGCGGCGGTTCCTCGACAACGGGTTCGACGATTCCATTGTTCTCGAACCTGCCCGTAACATCTCCGACAAGCGGTATCACATTACTCAACGCAACCAACAACTACCGCATTGATGCAATTCTTACGATGGCGGAATCGCGCGGGCTTCTGAAAATTCTGTCCCGTCCGCGGGTCGTCACGCAGAACAACATTCAGGCTCTGGTTCGCCAGGGCGTGCGCGTGCCGATCGTGACGCAGGCTCAGTTGGGCGGACCGCCCACCGTGACCTACGTCGACGCGTTCCTGCGCTTGACCGTGACTCCGCAGATCACCTCGGAAAACACGATCTTCCTGAACGTGGACGTGGAAAACACGACGCCTGACTTCGGCCGCACGGTGCAAGGCAACCCGACACTGATCACCCAGCAAGCTACGACTCAGGTGCTGGTCACCGATGGTGGCACGGTTGTGATCGGTGGTGTGATTCAGACCCAGAACTCGGTGAACATCGCGCAGGTTCCCCTGCTCGGCGACATCCCGGTGATGGGCAACCTGTTCAAGCGGCGGAGCGTCAGCACCTCCAACCAGGAGCTGATCTTCTTCATTACACCGCGCATCATCCAAACGTAGAACGACGTTGACGAAAGAAATCGCCGGTTTCCTCGACTGAAGAGTCGACGAAACCGGCGATTTTGCTTTTGGGGTAGACCCGGCTTTTCGCGCCAGCGCTCTGTGGTTCCCTGTCACCAGGGCGCCTTCGGCTATCACCTAAATTAATGTTCCCCCTGCTACACTCGACGCCGTGGATTACAGAAGGCGCCTGCGAAAACTCCGTATTGGGCTTGACGCGAATGGCTTCGACGCGATGGTTGTCAGCCATCTTCCCAACGTTCGATACCTAAGCGGTTTCACGGGTAGCTCAGCTGCGCTGATTGTGACTGGGACGCGAGCAGTTCTTTTCACTGACGGCCGCTACCGAGCACAGGCACGCGAAGAGGTGAAGTCCGCGAGAACCGTGATTGGGACCAAGCCACCCATCGCTGCGGCGGGAGAGTGGCTGGCCGACAATCGAAATTTATTAGGCCGGGGTCTTCTCTCGGTTGGCATCGAAGGCGAACATCTCACAGTTGCTTCTCAGAAGCGGTTGAAAGCCGAGTTGGGATCGACGTTCCGCTTGAAAGATGCGCCGCCGCTCATCGAGCAAGGGCGGATGGTGAAAGATCGAAATGAGATTGACTGCATTCGAAACGCAATCGAAGTCGGAGCGGGGCTATTCGACAGCGCGCTTGCGACAATTCGTCCTGGCACCAAGGAAATCGATGTTGCGGGAGCGATGGAGTTTGAGGCACGACGTCGCGGTGCAGAGGGGATGTCTTTCGAAACGATCATTGCTTCGGGGGCGCGATCAGCACTTCCTCACGGGCGAGCATCTCGGCAACCGATCCCGCGAGACGGGTTCGTGGTCTGCGATTTCGGTGTTATACTCGAAGGTTATTGTTCTGATCGTACGCGCACTGTGTACGTTGGAACTGCTTCCAGTGGCGCGCGCGCGTTTTACGCGGCGATTCTGGATGCGCAGCGAGCAGCAATCGAGGCGATAAAACCAGGGGTTAGTTGCGAGGCCGTAGATAGAGCGGCTCGCAAGGTACTGCAAAAAAATAAGTTGGCGCGATATTTCACGCACTCGACGGGGCATGGGGTAGGATTGGAAATCCACGAAGCTCCCCGAGTAGCTGCCGGACAGGAACAATTGTTAAAGTCCGGGATGGTGATTACTGTGGAACCGGGCGCGTACATTCCAGGACAGTGGGGTGTTCGCATTGAAGACGTGGTGGTAGTAACAGAAACCGGGTGCGAAGTACTTGCGCCCAAGCAAAAGGAATTTATAGAGGTTTAAACTACTCCGCCGGAGTGAGTTCGTTCGGCATGCCGGTTCCCAGGCTGGCACCAAGGAGTAAGAAGCGGGCCCACCCCAGACGATGAACCAAAAAGAGCTGAAGGAACTCATCGAGTTCTTAATCGAGAAAGACATCGCAGAGTTTGAATTGGAGCGCGGCGACGTCAAGGTTCGAATCAGGCGAGCTGGTGAGCCTGCTAACGCTGCCTCTTTGCCTGACACGCGATACTTCGCGATGCATCCTGCTCCTACCGCTCCCCAAATTGCAGGTATGGCGACGAGCCCAATGGCGGTTTCTCCGCCGCCGGCAGCCGCTGCGCCAGAAGAGCAGTTGCACATTGTCCGGTCGCCGATCGTGGGTACGTTTTATGAGGCGCCCTCACCTGGGGCGCCACCGTTTTCAAAGGTCGGAGACATCGTGGAAGTTGGGCAGGTGCTGTGCATTGTGGAAGCGATGAAATTGATGAATGAAATTGAGTCCGACGTGGCTGGTGAAATTGTTAAGAAGCTCGTCGGAAATGGACAACCGATCGAGTACGGGCAAGAGCTGTTTGCCATCCGGGCGCGGAGCTAAGTTTCTGCCTTTATCCCAAGGCGCGCTGAGCGCGCCTTTTTGTTTGTGGTTCTAATTGCATGTTTAAAAAAATATTGGTCGCGAATCGCGGGGAAATCGCGCTGCGCATTATTTGCGCATGCAAGGAGTTGGGAATTCGCACGGTCGCAATCTACAGCGAGGCAGACCGGAATTCCCTCGCAGTACGATTTGCCGACGAGGCAATCTGTATTGGACCGCCGCAGCTCGCTCAGAGCTATCTGAATATTCCAGCCGTGATCAGCGCCGCCGAAATCGCGAATGTCGACGCGATTCATCCCGGGTACGGGCTGCTGTCAGAGAACGCTAATTTTGCCGAGGTTTGCGAAACCTGTGGCATCAAGTTCATCGGTCCTCCTCCAGAGGTGATTCGTCTGATGGGCGAGAAGGAAAAGGCGCGCGCAGCGATGAAGAAGGCAGGCGTCCCGATTCTGCCGGGGTCGGATGGCGTGATTGCGTCGGAGGGAGAGGCGATCGAGTGGGCGAAACAGGTTGGCTACCCCGTCATTATTAAGGCGTCTGCGGGAGGCGGCGGACGCGGTATGAGGATCGTCCGCAACGAAGAGGAACTACCCGCATTGTTCCGACAAGCTACGGGTGAGGCGGCAAGCGCGTTTGGCAACGGCGATCTGTACATGGAGAAGTATGTCGAGCGTCCGCGACACATTGAGTTTCAGATCTTGGCGGACATGCATGGCAATGTCGTCAGCCTCGGGGAACGTGAGTGTTCAATCCAGCGAAGGCATCAGAAGTTGCTGGAGGAGTCCCCGTCGACGCAAGTGACCCCGGAGTTACGGCAACAAATCGGCGAAATTCTGAGCGAGTCCCTGGCGAATATCGGGTATGTCAATGCTGGGACCATCGAGTTCCTGATGGACCAGAATCGACGGCTGTACTTCATCGAAATGAACACCCGGATTCAGGTCGAGCATCCGGTCACCGAAATGGTTACGGATGTAGACCTCGTAAAGAGCCAAATCCTGATCGCTGCGGGCGAGCGCATGCAGCAGGTGCTGATGGGCCCGATCGTTCACCGCGGCCACGCCATCGAATGTCGCATCAATGCTGAGCACCCCGAAAAGTTCACGCCGTCGGCAGGGAAGATCACGGCGTTTAATCCGCCCGGCGGAACAGGAGTGCGCATCGACACGGCGGCGTACGCGGAAGGCGTGATTCCTCCCTACTATGATTCGCTGATTGCGAAGCTGGTGGTGCGTGGCAAGGATCGAAGCGAAGCGATGTCGCGAATGTCACGAGCGCTCGAGATGTTCGTAGTGCAGGGCATTTACACGACGATTCCGCTTCATCGCAAGATTTTAGCGGACCCGGAATTTCGGTCGGGCAATGTCGATACCGGATTTATTGAACGGTTTTTTGCGCGACAGGCCGAGGCAGCGGCCGCGAGTTCCAATCCTTAGACTGCGTACAGGACGAGGGACACAGAGGATTCTTTGCAGCTTCCGCGTCTTTACCCAATCGTTGATGCACGTTTCTTCACCACCTCGAAGGACTTGTATGTCTTCTGCGAGGAACTGTCTGCCGGTGGAGTTACGCTCCTCCAATACCGCAACAAGTCAGGCGATGCGCGGCTAATGTTGGAACACGCGGTCGAAATCAAACGTCTGGTTGGATCGCGCGTCAAACTCATCATGAATGATCGCGCGGATCTGTGCTTAGCAGCCGGCTTCGATGGCGTTCATGTGGGGCAGGACGACCTTTCGGCGGCAGCCGCGAGGAGGGTGATCGGTCCGGAGTTATTGCTTGGGGTTTCGACGCACAACGCCGAACAACTGGCATCGGCAGATCAGACCACGGCGGACTACCTGGCAATCGGTCCGGTATTTAAGACTTCCAGCAAGGAGAATCCTGACCCAACCGTGGGACTTGAAGGAGTGCGTCGCGCGCGAGATATTACACGCAAACCCATCGTTGGCATTGGCGGCATCACACTGGAGAACGCGGCGTCGGTTATCGCCGCGGGCGCGAATTCGGTCGCGGTTATTTCCGAGTTGGTGGCCGAACCCCGTAAAAGAGCAGAGGAATTTTTCCGCATATTAAGGTAAAGTCTTGACGCTCACTCAGTTGTGAGGAGGCCCCCTGAGTATCGAAACAAAGCATTCCCCACCTGCAACCGTGGTCAGCGACTGGGAGCGACACAGCCATCAAGACTCCGAACTCGTTAAAGGTCTAGGACTTACAAGCGCCACCATGTTGGTGATGGGCTCGATGATCGGGTCCGGCATCTTTATTGTGTCAGCTGAAATCGCACGGGAAGTCAATTCGCCAGCCTTGCTCATTGGAGCTTGGTTGGTGACAGGCTTCCTTACTATCGTGGGCGCTCTCAGCTACGGGGAGCTCGCCGCGATGATGCCGCGAGCTGGCGGGCAATACGTTTACCTGCGTGAGTCGCTTGGCCCACTATGGGGCTTTCTATACGGTTGGACACTTTTCCTTGTCATTCAGACCGGTACCATCGCTGCCGTGGGCGTCGCATTCGGGAAATTTCTTGGCGTCTTCTTCCCATCCATATCCTCCACAGCCTGGATTCTCCACCTTTGGAAAGTTCCACAGATTAACGTTGGGCCAATGGTTCTAGGAAATATGGACGTCGGTCTCAACACCCAAAACCTTGTGGCGATTCTTGTGGTTGTCACACTGTCAGTCATCAACATCTTCGGCGTGAAGACTGGCGCGCTGATTCAAAATGTATTCACGTTTGCCAAGGCCTCGGCTCTGTTCGGACTTGTGCTGCTCGGAATTTTTGTAGGTCGCAACGCGCAGGCGATTGCGTCAAACTTCAGCGGTAATTTCTGGCGCAACGCCAGCTTGGGCTCCCAGCACGAGATCGCGACCGGTGTTTTCGTGTCCACTCTAACAGTTCTAGCAGTCGCCCAGGTCGGCTCGCTTTTCTCTGCCGATGCCTGGAACAACGTCACTTTCACCGCTGGGGAGGTGAAGAATCCGAGCAGGAACCTGCCGCTATCGCTCGCGTTGGGGACCGGGGTTGTGATTGCTCTTTACATCGCCTGCAATTTTATTTTCCTGAGCGTTCTGCCATTGGATGGCAATGCAGCGGGCGCGACGATTATTGAGCGCGGCATCAAGTTTGCATCCGAAGACCGGGTCGGGACCGCCGTGATGACGCAGATGTTTGGCGCGGTCGGTGGTTCGCTCATGGCCATTGCAATCATGATCTCGAGTTTTGGGTGTAACAACGGTCTGATTTTGGCCGGCGCCCGTGTGTACTACGCGATGGCTAAGGACGGTTTGTTCTTTCGTAGCGTCGCGAAACTGCATCCGACGTATAAAACGCCAGTCGTGTCTCTGATGGTGCAGATGGTTTGGACTTGCGTTTTGTGCATCTCCGGCAGCTACGGACAGCTTCTCGAGTACATCATCTTCGCCGTACTAGTCTTTTATGTGCTGACGATCATCGGGTTGTTTGTATTGCGACGAACGCATCCAGATGCGAATCGGCCGTATAGGGCTATTGGTTATCCGGTTCTGCCCGCGATTTATATAGTGATGGCTTTCTTCATCGATGTCGTACTATTGCGCTACAAACCGCAATACACGTGGCCGGGCCTGATCATTGTGTTGCTGGGGATCCCGGTTTATTACATCTGGTCGAATCGCTCGGGCAGCGCGGCCGAAGTAACACGAGTCTGATTTCAAGGGGAGACTACCGAATGAATTTGCTGGCTAAGAAGCCAATTGCAACAATCATGGCGGAATCGCAGGAGACCGGCGAGCACAGTCTGAAACGTGCGCTGGGCGCGGGCAACCTCGTATCCCTGGGAATCGGCGCCATCATCGGGACGGGTATCTTCGTGCTTACGGGTGCCGCCGCGGCACAGTACGCGGGACCGGCCATTGTGTTCTCGTTCATCCTTGCTGCGGTGGGATGCGTTTTCGCGGGCTTGTGCTACGCCGAGTTCGCCTCAATGATTCCAGTTGCGGGATCCGCATATACCTACGGTTACGCCACACTGGGTGAAATTATCGCTTGGATTATCGGATGGGACCTCATCCTCGAATATGCATTTGGTGCGGCGACGGTCGCGTCGGGATGGAGCGGCTATGTGCTGAGCCTGCTCCAGGATTTCGGAATTCACATTCCTCCGCAGATTGCCGGTACACCCGGCGCGCAGTTCGTGATGTACAACGGGCGATGGGAAGCGATCGGGAGAATCGCCAAGACTTTGGCGGCGAATAACGTTGATCCAAGCACGCTTCCGCACGCGACGGGCGTATTCAATCTGGTGGCGTTTCTGGGCATTGCGATGATGACCACGATCCTTGTGATCGGAATCAAAGAGTCAGCGAACCTGAACTCGTTCATCGTCGTATTGAAAGTTGCCGTACTGTTGATTTTCATTGGTCTTGGCGCTCATTACATTCTGGGCCACACAGCACAGGCTTCGGCAAACTGGACACCTTTCGTGCCACCGAATGAAGGCGGTTTTGGCAAATACGGGTGGTCCGGCGTTATAAGAGCGGCCGGTGTCATATTCTTCGCGTACATCGGGTTCGACGCGGTGTCTACGGCTGCGCAAGAAGCGAAGAATCCGAAGAAAGACATGCCAATCGGGATCTTGGGCTCGCTGGTTGTCTGCACCATCCTTTACATTCTCGTAGCAGGTGTACTGACGGGATTGGTGAAGTACAGCACCCTGAACGTGCCAGATCCGATTGCGGTTGGAATCGATCAGACTGGAATTCGTTGGGGAAGCCTGCTTGTTAAGCTGGGCGCGATTTGCGGATTAACGAGCACGATGGTCGTCATGTTGCTTGGTCAATCGCGCGTCTTCTTCTCGATGTCGCGTGACGGTTTATTGCCGCAATGGGCGAGCGCGATTCACACGAAATTTCGAACGCCCTATGTTTCATCGATTTTCGTGGGCATCTTCGTCGCAATTTTTGCGTCGGTCATCCCGATCGCAATTCTGGGCGAGCTGGTAAGTATTGGGACTTTGCTGGCATTTGTGATTGTCTGTGCGGGGGTTTGGGTCATCCGCCGAACGGACCCTCAACTGCCGCGACCTTTCAAGACGCCATGGGTGCCGTTCGTCCCGATTATGGGAATGGCGATTTCTTTACTGATGATGATCGGGCTTCCTGGAGATACTTGGCTGCGGCTCATCATCTGGCTCATCCTGGGGATGGCGCTCTACTTTGGCTATGGCCGTTACCACAGTCGTGTGCAATTAATGGCCGCCAACAAGGGCCGCGTGATGGCGGATTAAATGTGATGGGTTGTGCCGAATTGAAAAGCCTTCCGCGTAAACGGAAGGCTTTTTTTATTATCGATACGTGCCCGACGCCATTCAGCGAATTGGTTGGTTAGTCGGTCACCGCCAGAAGTTTTTCTACTTCGCTTGTGCGCAATATCGTGGCCTCGATTTCCTGGGCATCCACCACGGCAATGGCCGATACGTTGACGATCTCTTCTACTTCGGCGCCCCGCGATAGTACGTGTACCGCGCGGCTCATACCCATGAGAATCGGACCGAGGGTTTCAGCGCCGCCGAGTCTTGCCAATAGCTTGTAAGCGATGTTGGCGGAATTGAGGTCCGGGAAGATCAGAACATTTGCGCCACCCTTGAGCGCGCTAAAGGGGTGCGTCAATTCCATGGCTTCGGCTGAGACCGCGACGTCGGCCATGACTTCGCCATCCACGATTAATGCGGGGTCAGCCTTGTGCAGCAGATCAACGGCTTTCCGAACCTTCTCGCAAAGAGGATGTTTGGTGCTGCCGAAGCTTGAGAAGGAAAGAAGAGCGACACGAGGTTCAACGTCGAAGCGACGGGCCGTGTCCGCTGTGCAAAGAGCGATTTCTACCAGATCTTCAGCGGTAGGCTCGATGTTGACGCTCGTGTCCGCAAGAAAATACAGGTCGCCCGTCCGCGTGATCATCGCATAGCATCCAGAAACTTTGTGAAGGCCTTCGCGCATTCGTACGATTTGAAGCGCGGGGCGAATCACGTCCGGAAAATGCTGTGTAACACCAGACACAAGCGCGTCTGCGTCGGACATATGAACCATCATCGAGCCAAACACATTGCGGTTCTCGATGAGAGATCGTGCTTCGCTCAACGTTACCCCGCGTCGTTGACGGAGGTGAAAGAGTTCCTGGATGTAACGTTCGCGGAACGAAGCGTGCTGTGGATCGATGATTTCCGCGCCCGACACATCCAGCGCGAGTTCCGCTGCTTTCGCATGAATCGTTTGGCTGTCACCCAGCAAAATGGGAAATGCAATTTTCTCGTCGAGCAGACAATGACAGGCTCGTAGAATTTTCTCGTTTTCTCCTTCGGGGAAGACGACCTTCTTGGGCTTCGCCTGTGCCTTGTGGATCATCATGCGCGCGATTTCGTGAGCTTTGCCCAAACGGCGCTCTAGCTGTTCGCGATAGACTGCCAAGTCGATCGGTTCCTGCGCGACGCCGGTTTGCATGGCGGCTTCTGCAACTGCGCAAGCTTCCCAGACCAGTACGCGCGGGTCGAAAGGCTTCGGAATTACGTAGTCGCGCCCAAACGTAAGGCGCTCAACTCCATAAGCGCGGCAGACTGAGTCGGGCACGTCTTCTTTGGTGAGCGCAGCCAATGCTCGCGTGGCCGCGAGCTTCATTTCTTCGTTGATGGCCGTAGCGCGGACGTCCAATGCGCCACGGAAAATGAAAGGGAATCCGAGAACGTTGTTTACCTGGTTGGGATAGTCGGAACGGCCGGTTGCCATAATGATGTCGTCGCGACTTGCCTTGGCTTCTTCGTAAGTGATTTCAGGATCGGGATTGGCCATTGCAAAGACGATCGGTTGGGCGGCCATCGAGCGAAGCATGTCTTGCGTGAATGCGCCCTTGCTGGACAGGCCGACTAGAACGTCGCATCCGCGTACCGCTTCTTCGAGAGTCCGAAGCTTGGTTTCGTGTGCGAAGCGCTCTTTGTAAGCGTTCATTCCAGTGGTACGTCCGGCGTAGACAACACCCTTGGTATCGCACAACGTGATGTTCTCGCGCTTCGCTCCAAGACGGACATAGTGCTCTGCGCACGAAATACCGGAAGCACCCGCGCCGTTGAATACGATTCTTACCTGCTTAATATCTTTTCCGGTGATTTCAAGCGCATTGAGTAACGCGGCCCCGGAGATGATCGCTGTGCCGTGCTGATCATCATGGAAGACCGGGATGTTCATGGTCTTGCGAAGCGTCTCTTCGATATAGAAGCACTCGGGCGCTTTGATGTCTTCGAGGTTGATGCCACCAAAAGTGGGCTCGAGCAATTGGCAGAGCTTGATGACCTCGTCCGGGTTGTGAGTATTCACTTCGAGATCGAACACGTCCACATCGGCAAAGCGTTTGAACAGAACTCCTTTACCCTCCATAACTGGCTTGCCAGCGAGCGCGCCAATGTCGCCCAGTCCGAGCACGGCCGTGCCGTTGCTCACCACCGCCACCAGATTGCCGCGCGCAGTGTACTTGTAGGCATCATGTGGGTTC
>Ga0268266_10001933_pt1 | contig 23308 bp, 28 predicted proteins | sample KBSS13metaG_FD_190356 | JGI IMG/M metagenome (GOLD analysis project Ga0268266, IMG submission 190356) | Switchgrass rhizosphere microbial communities from Kellogg Biological Station, Michigan, USA - KBS S1-3 metaG (SPAdes) (version 2) | ecosystem: Host-associated > Plants > Roots > Rhizosphere... | reverse complement strand
CCCCGCGCACAGGAAGCTGGCACGTTACACCTGGCCCATCTGGCTCTATGTCTCCATCACCGGGGTCATCGTCTACTGGATGCAGTCGGCCATCCACTAAGGACGTTGCCATGGCTCCCATGCGATCCGATACACGCAAACTTCTCCGCACCGGCCTCTGGATCTTTGGCACCGGCGTCGCAGCCGTGCTGGCCATTCATCTCCTCTTTGGAGGCATCGGCCACCAGGGCCCGCACACCAACTCCGGTTGGCTTGCCCTCATGGTCGCCATGGGATGCCTCCCCACCGGCTCCCTCACCCTCATCCTCGCTCTCATGAAGCTCTACGCCGACCGCAGACGCTAGAACAGCTCATCTCCGTGCGCGAGCAGCTCGCCACGATGGGCAATAAGGCCCTTGCGCAAATGAGTGTGCTGTTCAGACAGCAGATTCAGTTTCTTCTCTGGATTTGAAGCGTCTTGTAGGCGTTCTCGACCTCGAGGCGCCTTACAACCGTGAGCCCATTGCTGCCAAGTAAAAATGTCGTGCCCGTGTAGTTGTTATCCACTCGATGTCTCACATCCGGAACGGTAGCGAGGTGAGAGGGATCAGAAGTGGAGAGATCGATCACCTGATAGTTACGCGCAACGGAAGGCACGTATTTGCGCTCTTGGCTTGCGGCAAGAAGACCACTCTCTCCCAGCTTCTCAGCCGATCTAAGGTCCGTCTTCATCGGAATCATCCGAAGCACAGGTCTCTCGGCCTTGCGTAGGTCGAGTATAGCGTCCTGCTGACTATCGCGAAAGGATACAAGCGCATGGCGGCCGAGAGGACGAACGAAATCAAACGTGCCGTTTGCTTCCAACGGGTGGCTCGCTACCAGCTTGATGCGAGCCGGATCTGTAACATCGAAGATCGATATGCGGGTGCCCTCGTGTTGCGCGATGTAGAGATATGTACTTCCTGCATTGTCTGAGTGAAGAAAGAGGGAGTTGCCCGGTGCCGCAGCCTGCTGCGGAAGATCGCGGGGCTCCATCACCACCAGATCCTTGGACTTCGAATAGATCTCTGCTTCCATCGAAGCTGTCGATGTGACCGATGCTGCAACAACCAAACCAAGTGCGAGTGTGGATTTGATCATGTCCTTCATCGTGTTTCTCCGGAGCTATGCTCATGTGCCACAAGTATTTGCGAATCGAAGGGCGCCGCCATCCGGTTCGCGTCAAGCTGAAACGTGACTGTTATAAGCTTCTCCTCTGTGTTCGGAATGGATCGAATGGCAAGATTTGGTCGTCGGAAGTGGATGTATGTAGCGATACTGACGTGCCTGACGGCGCTGACTGCAGGCGCTGCGGCGGAGAGTAGTCCGTCAAAACAGAAAGTGGAGAAGGTTGATCTGCTTCAGCCTCCATCCGTCGGTGGTCAGCCGGTTGAGGTGGCGGTAGCGCTGTACGTTACAGACTTCGTCGCCATCGACGAGACGAAAGAGACATTCGAGGTCAGCGGATATCTGACCGGAAGATGGAAAGACTCCAGGCTCGCTCTGCCCGCTGGTGCAGCGGATCAGAAGAAGAGAGGATATCGCTTAGGGGACATCTGGGCTCCATCGATCGAGTCCGCGAATACGATCTCACACAAGTCCATGCAGTACTGGCTTACCGCGGACAAAGACGGCGTCGTCACCTACGTGGAACGCTTCGATTCCGTCGTGTCGAACAACTTCGACTTCCGCAGGTTCCCGTTCGATACCCAGTTACTCCGGCTCGAATTCCACACCTTCTTCACCTCCGACGAAGACGTTCGCTTTGCCCCACAGCCTCTGCCGTCAACCGGAATTAGCCGCGACCGCGACACCGAACTCGCCGGCTGGACCTCAGGAGAGATAACCTACACCGTCGACAAGACCACAGGAGGATTGAGTCTACCGTCGACCAACGAAGCAGTGTTTCAGATCCCGATGAAGCGCCGATCAGGCTTCTACATCTGGAAGATTCTCGTGCCCCTCATCATGCTGGCGCTCATTCCGGCAGTCGTCTTCTGGATCGACGTGGAAATGTTCGACTGGCTGCTGAAGATCCCCATGACCATGATGCTGTCGATGGTGGCGTTCGAATTTACGATCGCGCGCGATCTGCCACGGATCGGCTACGTCTCGTTTCTCGATGCGGTCTTTCTGGCAAGCTTTACCGTCTGCTTCCTCTGCATCTTCGAGATCTTGGGTGTGTTTCTTCTCCAGAAGCAGGGCAAGCGAGAGCTCGCAGTGAAGGTGCACAGAATCGGAAGATGGGCATATCCGCTCACCTATCTCGTCGTAATCGCTTCACTGGCGGCCGGATTTCTGAGCTGATAGAAAGATCATCTTTCATGGTGATCTCTCAAGCCGTTTTTACGAACTAACCGTTCTCAACGCGAGTCTTTACATCCGCGTACGCCACTTCAACCAGCCTGCGGAGCGATGCCGCATCGATCTTCGTTCCCCGTCTCAGCTTCGTATGACGCATCGACCTGCCCGTACCTTCCAACAAACCATCCGGATCCGGTAAATCTGCACCGTGAAAAAATCCTACGTTGGCATGCGAAGTGAATACATTGACGTAGCCGAAGGGCACATCGCCCAGACATGCCACCGGACACCCGTCATGCAGGATCTCGCGGACTTCGTCGCCGCACCTTCGCATCACCTCAAACCACTCACGCGCGAGGGCTCCTAACTCGCCACCATGCTCATCCAGCCATGCATCAACAGCAGGATCACGCTCGACAGTTCCGTTGAATCGCAGCAATTTCGTCTTCATCGCCGCTCCTATTTCGTTTCCAACCTCATCCCCTGTCATACCGGCAACTCTCTCTCGAGCCCTTTCCCTCCTATTTCTAATTGCTTACGCAAGCTAACCGACCTGCATAAAAACAAAATCTTAATACTTGACACCATACACTGTGCGCCATACAGTGTATTTCGTACACTATGGAACAGCGAACCAAAGACGAGGCCCCAACGAACAGCAGCTTCGACCCGGATACCCCCGGCGCAGAGCTATTCGACTCCCTGAGGCTCGAGCTGCGCCGGGGGTGCTTGGTTCTGGCCGTGCTCGCACAGCTTCATCAGGAGCACTACGGCTACACCCTGCGTAAATCCCTCTCCGAAACCGGTCTCGAGATCGAGGAGAGCACGCTCTACCCTCTGCTTCGCCGGCTGGAGACACAGGGCCTCCTCACCAGTCAGTGGCGCGAGGAAGAGAAGCGCAACAAGCGCTTCTACCGCCTCTCAGCCCACGGCCATCGGATTCTCGACCTCCTGCTCGCCGAGTGGAACAGAATCAACGATTCACTGAACAAAATTGTCCAGAAAGAGAGATAAGGCAATGGAACTTCTCAAGCGTTATCTGCAGGCAGTCGCCGAGCACCTTCCGGCGCGCGGACGCCAGGACACCCTGGCCGAGTTGAAGGCAAACCTCGAATCTGAGATCGAAGGACGCGAAGAAGAGTTGGGGCGCAACTTAACCGAGGCCGAGGTAGCCGCCGTACTCGAGGCCCATGGAATGCCCGTGCTCGTCGCCTCGCGCTACGGCTCGCAGCACTTCCTGATCGGGCCTTCCCTGTTTCCCGTCTACTGGTACACGCTCAAGCGCAGCTTTCCGCTCGTGGTGTTGGCCTACACCGTGGTGCAGATGGTGGACATCTTCTTCAACTCCGGCTCCGGGGCCGAACTCGGCCATCGCATCGGTACCGCGATCGGTCACTTCCCTGCCGTGGCCCTGACCTTCTGGGGAATCATGACGCTCGGTTTTGCTGTCTTCGAATACGGGCAGGGCAGCTTCTTTCCCAGGATGACGCTACCGAAGTGGAGCGTCCGCGACCTTCCTCCGCTCGAGCGCACCGAAAAGAAAAAGCACTCCTTCGCCAGCGGCATCGCCGACCTCATCGTGAGCATCCTCATGGTCGTGTGGCTGCTGGCAGTTCCCAACCACCCGTACCTCATCCTCGGACCGGGAATGAAAGTCCTGCACGACACTCCGTTCGCTCTCACACCGGAGTGGCATGTCATCTACTGGCAGTTCCTCGGTCTGCTGATCGCCATGCTTCCCCTCAAGGCTGCGATGCTCCTGCCTTCCTTGCGGCACGCGCGCGGATGGCTGCAGCTGGCCGTCAAGGCCCTGGGATTCCTGATTCTGGTCATCATGGTGCAGGTGCGGACCTTCTTCGTATCCGGCAGCAGCATCTCGGCGCAAAACCTGCACTCGCTTCAGGGCATCAACAATGGAATTACCCTGGGTTTCAAGCTTGCTCTCGCGATCTCTGCAGTCAACTTCCTATGGGAGCTATGGCAGGAGATCTCCGCCGGACAGCATCGCCGCGCCCACTACGCAGCCGTCCTCTAATCGATCGGTAAATCCAGCGTTCTGCGCCTGGCAACGATGCAATGCGCCCCCGGACGGGATTCCCACGCGATCCATCTGCTATCCTCAACCTTCAGAACTGAACAAAATCGGAGTATCCGCATGGCAAAAGGCGTCAATAAAGTTTTTCTTCTCGGCAACGTAGGCAAAGACCCCGAGATCCGCTCCACCGCAGGCGGCACAATCGTTGCGAGCTTTTCACTCGCCACCGCCGACCGGGCCAAAGATCAGCAGGGCAACTGGCAGGACAAGACCGAGTGGCACAACCTCGTCGCCTTCAATCGCACCGCCGAGATCATCCGCGACTACGTCAAAAAAGGAACCCAGATCTTCGTCGAAGGAAAGATCCAGACTCGCTCCTGGGACGACAAGGACTCCGGCCAGAAGAAGTACCGCACCGAGATCCTCGTCAACGAGATGAGCCTCCTCGGAGGCGGCCCCGGACGCGGCGAAGGCGCAGGAGCCAGCTCCGGTGGCTACTCACGCTCCAACACCTCGAGCTTCGATCAGCGCACCCCGTCCTCCCAGCCCGACTACGCCGACCAGGGCATCACCGACGACGACATCCCCTTCTAGCCCTCGCCAAGAACCCTAGTAGTCCCTAAAGAAGTGTCATCCTGAGCGAAGCCTCTGGCGGTTTACGCCAGAGGCGAAGTCGAATGGACCGGCGGCTCGCTTCCCCACACAAATTCCCCCTCTCTCCGTATCCTTAACCGGGTGAGCCGCGTAAAGATCAACATGGATGATCCCGGCTTCGACTCCCGCGGCCCCCAAGGAACCTTCGAGGCGCGCTACCTCGCCTTCCTCGAGACGATCCCTCACCTCCGCCCCCGCCTGCACCGCTACTGCGCCCGCATGACCGGTTCCGTGATGGACGGCGAAGACATCGTCCAGGAGACCCTCTTCCAGGCCTATCGCAAGCTCGAAACCTTCGACGACACCCGCGACCTCACCCCCTGGCTCTTCCGCATCGCCCACAACCGGTGCATCGACCTCCTCCGCCGCCGCAAGGTCCGTCAGCAGGCCGAAGCCGTCGCCGTGCAGCCGGACGTCTACCTTCCCCCCGACCCTGCCGACGCCGTCCCTCCCCAGTCCATCGAGCACCTCGTCCTCGCGCTCGCACCCCGCGAACGAGCCTGCGTCCTTCTCAAAGATGTCTTCGAATATTCACTCGAAGAGATAGCCTCTCTCGTCGGCTCCACCGTAGGAGCCGTCAAAGCTGCTCTCAATCGCGGGCGATCGAAGCTCGCAGCCCTCCCTCGGCAGCCGTCCGCACAGCGCGCCCGCAAACCCGAATCCTCCCACCTGCTCCATCTCTACGTCGAGCGCTTCAACCAGCGCGACTGGGATGGAATCCGGGAACTCGCCACAGCCGACGCCCGCATCCATGTCGCTGACCGCTACACCGGCCCCCTCGCCACCGCACCCTACTTTGCCCGTTATGAGCGTCTCGCCACGCCATGGCAACTGGCAACCGGCACCGTCGATGGCCAACCTGTGATCATCACGTTGCGGCAACACAAGGATCAGTGGACACCTCACTCCCTCATCCGTGTCGATATCGAAGACGGCCGCATCATCCGCGTCGTCGACTATCTCCACTGTCCCTGGGTGATGGAAGCCGTCGTCTCCGCAACGGTCGACCCGTTCAACGTTGCGCCGACACACCCTATTCGTTAAAAGGTGTCATTCCGAGCGGAGCGCAGCGAAGTCGAGGAATCCATGTATTTCGCAGGTCGTGCCCACAGATGCATCCGGCGATCATAGATCTGCGTGCAGAGCAGACTTCAGCAAAGACACGGAGCCGCATCTCCGTATCCTTCCCCACCCCACAGCCGTAATAGCTGGCAGAAGGAGAAGCTATGCAAACCAAGGAAGCCATTCAATACGCTCTCGCCATGTCTGATAGAGCCGTCATGACTCAGCTCGATATGATCAGCGACAAACCCACAAAATTTCCCACTCTTAACGGTGGCTGTCATCCCCTCTGGGTTCTCGGACACATCACCCTCATCGAAAGCTATCTTCCAGGAATTCTCTTCGGAGAGCCCAGCCCCGTAGCCGACTGGCAGAAGCTCTTCGGAGAGCACTCGGAGGCGGTGGACGACGCCAGCGCCTATCCCTCGTTCTCCGAAATTCGAGAAAAGTATCAGCAACTGCGCGAGAGGAATCTCAGCATCCTCGCCTCTCTCACAGAGGCCGATCTCGACAAAGCCACCGTAGCTCCGCCCCCGGGACGCGAAAAGGAGTTCGCCACCTTCGGCAGCAGCTTCCTCACCCTTGCCCTGCACCAGGCCCTGCACCGCAGCCATGTAACCGACGCCATGCGCGCCGCAGGCCGCATGGCTCCCGCACTGCAGGCCGCCATCTAACACCTCAACTCACAGATAGACACGCGCCCCTTTTGCCTAAGCGAAAGGGGTACGTGCACGCACGGAACTTCCGCCTCAGAGGAAAAGATACGTGATTCTCCCCAATTGTGACCAACGAAGGGGGAGAATCACGTGTCCGAGAAGCCGACTTTTACAGATAAGTGACGCGAACCGCGTTTGCCGGTACTTATTTATTTGCCGCACTACTGCAAGGCCCGATCACATCACCTTTGTTGGTCGATGCGTTTCCCGCCAGTCGCTTGGCGGCATGCCTTCCCAGTTTCGGAACGCACGGCCGAAGGAATTCGGATCCTCAAAGCCAAGAAGGTAAGCCGCTTCGTTCAGCTCCAACGCTGAGTTGCTGAGATAGTATCGTGCCATTTCATGGCGCGCTTCGTCCAAGACGCGCTGAAAGCTCGATCCGGAGTCATGAAGTCTACGTTGCAATGTACGAGAGCCCATATGAAGAGTTCTCGATATTACGTCGATTGAGGGACGATGACCTGTAAGTTGGTCTCGGATCGTGCGGCGCACAAGCTCCAGGAAGCTATCCTCTTCTTTGTACTGTCGCAATTGTTCCTCCAATTGCGGTGCGAGTAGATCGAGCAGCTCGGTGTTCCGCGTGACGAACGGCGATGTCGCGTCCGAGGCACGAAAGACGATGACATTTCGTGGAGCGCCCACAATGACGTCGCAACCAAGGCTACGCTCTAGCTGGCGCACAGTTGGACGTTGCTGGACGTACTCGGCTCTGAGCGGGTTCAAAGGCGTTCCGGTCCCATGGCGGGCAAGAGAGCGCATCCATGAGAAGCAATAATCTGTGAGGCTCGACGGTTCGTCGTCGATAGCGAGCAACCAACGGAAGCTCACGCTGAATTCTTCCGTGTCGAGTTCTACGAGAATCTCTTCCGGCGCGGTCAGTTTCTTATACCGCGCCATGTGCTCCGAAGCCGCTACGAGATTTTCGGTCGATAACGCGGCAATCGCCATCGGATGAAAGCGTTCGGTCTTGGTTTCAATGCCGAGTTTCACGCCGATGAGCGGGTCAGAACTTACCTGATCGATGGCCCGCCAAAGTGCAAATAGCTCCCCCGTCGAGACAAGTACGCGTGTTTGCCCAAAGAGGTCACGCGGAAGGCCTGCCTTACGCAACACAGTGGGAACAGAGACCCCCAACTCTTCTAGCTTGACTGCGAGGCGTCCTGGAACTCGGAAATGTTTGAGCATTACCAACTCCTGACTCAACCATACCGAAGTTCCCTGGCACGTGGCATGCAAAAGGCGTCAAAGGAGCTGCGAAGTGCGACAGATTTGGAGGATATGTTTGTCGTGATCTGTAGGGGTTTTGTCGTGTCTGGCAGGGCCAGTTTGTAGCGAGGGCGCTATTTTTTGAGATGTAGCCGAGGTAGGTGAAGTAGCAGGCCAATTCCAAACCGCGATAAGGGGCTAAAAACATGCGCAAAAACGACGATCACGGCACGCTACTTCAAGTTCCGCCACAGGTCCGCCACACATATCGAAGGAGAGCCATGAAAATCCTAATATTAGGTCTATTTCTGTCAACACTGATTGTGCAATCGTCCTACGCACTGCAATCGCCGGAGCCGCCAACGGAAACGATTAAAACCGCCGCAAACCATACCCCCGAACAACAAGAAGTCATCAACCTCTCAAACCTGAAATGGAATTGGATGGCAGACAAGAAAGTCGATTCCTTAGAGACACTATTTGATGACAAAGCCATGTTCACTCACATGGGCGGAACCTGGGGCAAAACCCAAGAACTAGCTACTATCAAAAGCGGTGGCATCTGGTACAAAAAAGCTGTCGTTTACGCAGTCGACATTCGCATATTTGGTAACACAGCCGTCCTGCTAAACGATATCGATCTTCTGGCAGTAGTCGGTGGGAACGAAGTCACCAATCCTTTTATGGTGACTGAGGTGTATATCAAAGAAAATGGCAAGTGGAAGATGGTTCAACTTACGTTCTCGCATCTGCGTAGGCCGGTGAAGGTGAATAGCAATAAGAATTAGCCACAAACCTCGAGAGAGAGAATCTGGGCCGAAATAGGAGAATTCATGCAAAAGCGCACATTAGGAAAGAGTGGCCTCGAAGTCTCAGCACTTGGCCTCGGCTGTATGGGGCTGAGCTTCGGTCTTGGTCCCGCTACGGAGAAGAGCGAAGCAATCAAGCTCATCCGCGGCGCTGTCGAGCGCGGTGTCACTTTCTTTGACACCGCAGAAGTCTATGGCCCCTTCGTCAATGAAGAAGTCGTAGGCGAAGCTCTAGCTCCCTTCCGCAAAGATGTCGTGATCGCTACCAAGTTCGGGTTCGAGCCTGATCCCCGAAACGATGGCAAGTGGACGGCAACCAACAGCCACCCAGACCATATCAAGCAGGTTGTTGAAAGCTCGCTGACGCGTCTGCAGACGGACACTATTGACCTTCTCTACCAACATCGCGTCGATCCCAATACACCCATCGAGGAGACCGCCGGTGCCGTAAAAGATCTGATCCAAGAAGGCAAGGTAAAGCACTTTGGCCTTTCAGAGGCAGGCGCAAAGACGATTCGCCGCGCTCATTCCGTGCAGCCTGTCACAGCTCTGCAAAGCGAATACTCACTCTTCTGGCGTGAGCCTGAAGAATCCGTTTTGCCGACGTTGAAGGAACTCGGCATCGGCTTCGTCCCGTTCAGCCCCCTCGGCAAAGGCTTCCTTACCGGCAAGATCGATTCCTCTACGAAGTTCGACAGCACCGATTTCCGTGCCATCGTCCCTCGATTCAGCGAAGACAATCGCAAAGCAAACCAGGCTCTTGTCGATGTCATTACCAAGTTCGCGGAACAGAAGCAGGCTACCCCCGCTCAGATCGCCCTCGCGTGGCTGCTTGCAAAGGCACGCTGGATCGTTCCAATTCCAGGCACGACCAAGCTAGGAAGGCTAGAAGAAAACCTCGGAGGCGCGGCTATCGGACTTACCGCAGAAGACATGCGTTCCCTCGAAGAGGCTTCTTCTGCAATTATGGTCAAAGGTGAACGATATCCAGCAACGCATGCCAAGCTAATCGACCGTTAAACCCAGCAACTCCAGATTCTCTCCGGCAAAGGCCGACGAGGTCAGTCTTTAGAAGTCGGCTTTCCGGAAGTAATCCCTGTCATTTACTTTTCCAAGAATGGTCGTAGGACACTCACTACTCGTTTGTCCGATACCCAGACTTCCGAACAACTAACGAAGGGATTCCAGATAGATCGCCGATCAAAACCTGTCAAGCCGATTTCCTGCTAACTAGTACAAACCGAAGCACATCCATCTGCCGATTAGTTTCCACTCCCCTGCTAGTCTTTAAATCGAAAGGAAAAAGCCAAGAGGTCAGAACTCTTGGCTTTCTCATCAGCAAATCCATACTCATCAATATCTTAGGAGCAAGTTATTGAAAACAGATATCTTGCATAGTAAGTCCAAGGCTAAGTCATCTGTTATGAATATTTTGCACAATAACAGATAGGGGAACGATTAAAAGACAAACCGCACGCTGGTCGAGAGAGCATGGTTATAGGTATGGAAGCTGGTAGCCGCAATCTGGAATCCGGCTCCCACCGTAACCCCCAACCGGCTCTGCTCCACCGACCGGATCGGCAGCCTCCCGACCATGATCCCCGGCGACAGAAACGTCTGGGTCTTCCCATCCCGGGTCCCGCCGAAGTAGCTGGTCGTATTTACCTCCAGCTGGGGAGAGAAATACCGCCCGACCTTATACTGCGCGACCGAGTTCCACTGAATCGTGCGTCCGCTGGTCGAGACCTGCGAGACCGGTAGTCCGCCTCCCAGAGAGCTGAAGAGCGCGAGCTTCCCGAAGCCCTTGCCGCCCAGCAGCATCGGTGTGAACGACGCACTCGGAGCGCCGTTCTTGTAACTCCCCGTCGGAATGTGCCACGAAAGCGAACCGCTGAGGATGTAGTTGCCCTTCTTCTCCGGACGCGCAAGGAAGCGATACTTGCCCAGCAGCGTCATATCGCCGAATCCATCCTGCTGGCCGTTGCCATGCACGATGTAGCCGGGAACCAGAATATCGATCTGGGTATTCGCGAAGGGGATCAGGTTGAAGCCCTTACCGCCTCCGAAGTTCCAGTCGCTCTCGCCAGCAGAGGTTCGCTGCCGTGTAAAGTCGCTGCGATAAACCTGCGCCAGCATGGGAAAGGGAGAGAACATCGGCACCGCCCACTTCGGTTGAGCAGCCTGCGTCTTCGTCGCACGCGCCTGCCACTTCGAGGCGAAATCACGAATGAAGCCGTCCTGTCCTTCCGCTAGAGATGATGTAAATAGAAACAGTAACGGCAATAGAATCCTGCGCAAAAAGAACTCCTTCTATCCCGTAACCTTTCAAATGTGAGGAACGCCGAGATCGTTGTCTCCCGGCTTATGATCTCTTCATCTTATCGCACGGCATCATTCAACCTCTGGCGACAGACAACCGCTACACTATTCCTATGCTTGACGAAGCGACCTTTCGCCATGAATCCGACCGCGCCCTCGAATCTTTAAAACAGGCCCTCATCCTCGCCGAAGAACAGAGCGATGCCGAGGAGATTCCCTTCGAAACAGAAGAGAAGAACGGCGTCCTCAACGTCGTCTTCGAGCACGATGGCAGCAAGTTCGTCTTCACCCCGAACACGCCGGTCCGTCAGATCTGGATCTCAGCACTGACCACCAGCTTCAAGCTCGATTGGTCAGAAGAGAAGAAAGCTTTTATCCTGCCCAAAACCGGAGAAGACCTCCGAACTCTCACGCAACGACTGCTCCAGGAGCAGCTCGGCGACACGTCCATCAAACTGTCCTGATCCGTAAACCTACACAAAAGAGGTACCCCGGATAAGTTCCGAGGACTGGACAAGTGAGCAGGATGTGTCAAAATTCCTGTATTGCAGCTTGATCAGGAAATCCCGTTACGATCCCTTCCCCGCAGCCCAGTCGATGAGGCCGTAGATCCGACCTCTGTCCAGGAGGGACAGACACGGCAGACTCTGTCGGTCGCCATCGTCACTCTGAATGAAGAAGCCAATCTGGCGCGCACACTTTCAACCGTGCAGTTTGCCGACGAAGTGATCGTCATCGACTCCGGATCGACCGATCGGACCGTCGAGATCGCTCGCGGATTCGACGCCAAGGTTTACGTTGAGCCGTGGAAGGGATTTGCCCGCCAGAAAAACTCGGCCATCGAGAAATGCTCCAGTACCTGGATTCTTTCCCTCGATGCCGACGAAGAGCTCACCCTCGAGCTCCAGCAGGAGATCCGCAGACTTCTGCGAGGCAAACCCGAAGCGGACGCCTACATGATTCGCCGCCGCAACCTGTTTCTCAAACGCTGGATGCGTTTCGGCGGCTACTATCCTGATCCGAAGCTTCGCCTGTTCCGGCGCCACTCGGCCAATTTTGCTCCGCCGACACGATTCACCGAGCGACCGGTGCATGAGACGATCGCCTTCGATGGTGTGCTCCATACGCTTCAGCACGATCTCATCCACAACGCCTACCCCACCATTGAGAGTTACATCGAGCACATGGACCGCTACAGCACCCTCGGCGCCCAGATCATCGTCGAGAAAGGAAAGACCAGCCGGTCCTGGTGGAGCTTCTACTACAACGTCTTCATCCTCCCAACCTTCACTTTTTTCTGGAATTTTATCTTCCGCTTCGGCTTCCTCGACGGAAGGGAGGGCTTTCTGTTGCACATGTATCACTCCGCATATACGAGCTGGAAATATTCCAAAGCCTGGCAGACTACGCGCCACCGCTGAGATCTCCATGCTAAAAAGGACGCATGCTTCTGCGTCCTGCTCTCTGTGCCCTTCTCTTCGCAATTCCCCTCGCAGCCCAGACCTCTGAACAAGCCGCTCACAAGACGTCCACTCTCGTAAGAACCGACGACCTCAAAGCAGATATCTTCTTTCTCGCCTCTCCTGACCTCGCAGGACGCAATTCAGGAAGTAACGAAGACCATATCGCCACGGACTACATCGCCTCTGAGTTCCTTCGGCTGGGATTGAAGCCCATGGGAGAGAACGGCACCTTCTTTCAGAACATGCAGATCCTGACCGGCAGGCCCGACCCGGAGCACACTACCCTGACAACCACCATAGGCGGAGCGGAACATCGCTACGCGCTTAATCACGACATCCAACTTGCCCGACAGAGCATAAAAAACACCTCCGCCTGCGGCAAGATCATCTTTGCCGGATACGGTATCAGCGCTCCTGAGTTCGACTATGACGATCTCGCGCGAGTCGATCTCAAAGGAAAGATCGCAGTCGTCTTTACGCGTGAGCCGGAGGCAAACGATCCCAACTCGAAGTTCATGGGAAGCTGGGACAGCTATCACGCCTTCAACTGGCACAAGGTAGAAGAGCTGCGAAAACGCGGTGCGGCCGGTATCCTCATCGTTCAGGACCGCGTGCCACGCGATGTAAAGCTGATCCCTCCGACATCGCCGCGTCCCTCCGGAGAGCCCTCTTATGCACTTGCGGGAGAGATGTGGGATCTTCCTGTCTTTCTCGTGAAACGGGAGATAGCTGATCAGCTACTCGCTCCCAGCGGAAAGACTTCGGATGCTCTTCAGGCCCAGATCGAACGCACGCTACATCCGGCCTCTTTCGACGTTCCACAAAGTTCGGCATGTCTCAACAAGGAATACACCGGGGTGGAAACCCACAAGGGCCGCAACGTAGTCGCCCTGCTCGAAGGCTCTGATCCCAAACTCAAGGCTCAAACCGTGATTCTGACCGCGCATCACGATCACATGGGGTCTTCGAATGGACATATCTACTATGGCGCCGACGACAACGCCTCCGGTGTCGCTGGCTTATTAGAGGTCGCAAGAGCCATGACGCGCGGAAACGCTCGTCCCAAGCGCAGCGTGCTTTTTCTGGCGTATGACGGAGAAGAACGCATCTTCCTGGGTTCGTACTTCTACGTCACGCATCCTGTGGTTCCGTTGAACCAGACGATTGCAACCATCAACCTCGATATGATCGGACGCAACGAAGACGATGCGAACTGGCCCACACCTGCGGATCGCAACGTCAATATGGTCAATGTCCTCGGAACTCGCTACAACCCCGCTCTGAGGCGCATTATCGACAGCAAAAATAAGCACGAGGGACTGAAGCTCGACTACAAGATGGATACGGTCGATCCCGACTCGCTCTGGTCGCGCAGCGATCACTTCTGGTTTGCCACTCTGCATATCCCACAGGTCGAGTTTCAAACCGGCCTGCACCCGGACTATCACACTGAGAACGACACCTGGGATCGAATCAACTATCCAAAGCTGACAAAGATCGTCAGCCTCGTCTATCTCTCCATCGCCGATTTAGCCAACTCCAACGAGAAGATCCCTTTTCTTCCCGATGGACAACATGCAACTTCCGATTCCCAACACAAACGTAAAACGGAAGCGATTCACTGATTCCACCGCCAGACGTATACTCAGTGCGCATGACCAAGCCGCCCATTCGCGTCCTTGTCGCCAAGCCCGGTCTCGACGGTCACGACCGGGGAGCCAAGGTGATCGCACGCGCGTTGCGTGATGCCGGTATGGAGGTCATCTACACAGGTCTGCGGCAAACTCCGGAAAAGATCGTCACCGCAGCAATTCAGGAAGACGTGGATTGCATTGGCCTCTCGATCCTTTCTGGAGCGCACAATGTCATCGTCCCACGCATCGCGGAGCTGCTGCGCGCACAGCGTGCCGACGACATTCTCCTGGTCCTCGGGGGAACGATTCCAGAAGAAGACTTCCCCAGGATGAAAGAAAGCGGCGTCGCGGCCATCTTTGGCCCCGGTACGCCGCTTGAAACAACGATTCAGTTCATTCGCGAGAATGTAAAACCACGCGGCCTGCTTACCAGCTGATCGCCTCGCCCATGTGGAAGAAACCTCCAGTAGGACCGTCCGGACCGAGCGTGGCCAGTTCGACCTCGGTCTTGGCGCCATCCACAATCTCCATTGGAGCGGCATCGGTACCCATATCGGTCTTCACCCAACCGGGATGCGCAGAGTTGACCTTGATCTTTGTTCCCTTAAGCTCATGTGCCAGATGGATTGTGTAAGCATTCAACGCTGCCTTGGATGAGTCGTAGGCTAACGCCTTTGCTTCATAGATCGGCGAGCCTTCCGTCGCATGCAGAGTCAAAGAGCCGAGAATGCTGGAGACGTTCACGATGCGACCGGCATCGCTCTTCTTCAAAAGCGGCAGAAGCGCATGTGTGACCGATATGACCGAGAAGAAGTTGGTCTCAAAGGTCTCACGTAGTGCCTTTTCTGAGACGGTTGTTGTCGTATTTCCGCCAATCGCCTCGGTCATAACACCGGCATTGTTGACCAGGATATCGAGCTTTCCGAACTCCTTCTCGATCAGATCTGCCACAGCATTTACATCCGCAGGCTTCACGACATCGAGCTTCACGGCGCGGGCGTCAATGCCCTCTTTCTTCAACTGCTCAGCCGCTGCTTGGCCCTTCGCAAGGTCACGCGCGCCAAGGAGCACCTTAATTCCCTGCTTCCCGAGCTGTCGTGCCGTTTCAAATCCAATTCCTTTATTTGCGCCGGAGATCAGCGCTACTTTCTTCACAGTGCTCATCACGAATACCTCGTCACCGCCGCAAAGCCATGCGCCGGCCCTTGTCAGATTTTGTTAGTTAGATGAGTACCGAAGCAAAACGGCTTGCATATTTCTCGGGCAGCGATCGCTTTTTCATCTCCCTGTCAACAACGACATGGACGGTCTCGCCCTCGCACAATACGGCGTTATCCACACTTCTTACGACGCGATACTTGAACTTGATGACAGCACCACGAGCGGCGCCAAGCCGCGTCTCAATCCTGAGTTGATCGTCATAACGTGCAGGCGCCTTGTATCGTGCAGAGACATCTACGACTGCGATGCCCAGGCCGTCCTCCTGCTCCATGGTGCGGTAATCCATACCCAGACGACGGATGAAGTCCACGCGCCCGATCTCAAACCAGACGAGATAATTTGCGTGATAGACCACACCCATCTGATCGGTCTCCGCATACCTGACCCGTACGTGAGACTCACTGATAACTGGCTCCCTAGCTCTTTCGTTCATCCTCCCAGTCTATCGAAAGAGCTCACTTACCTGCTCCATACCGGCTTGCGTTTCTCCAGAAACGCCGTAATTCCTTCATGGAAGTCCTGCATGGCGCGAGCCTCCGCATTTGCCGTCATTGCATGTGCAATAGCGGAATCCAGCCACGCCTGATTCTGCATGGCCATCAGACGTTTCGTCGCCGCCATCGACTGAGGACTGTTGAGCTTCAGACGTTCTGCAAGCGCAGCCGCGCGATCGGAAAGCTCTTCAGGATGAATGACCTCGTTGACGAGCCCCATTCCCTCAGCCTCTTCCGATGAAAAGAGGCGGCCGCTCAAAAGGAGGTCCCGTGCTCTCTTTTCTCCGATCTGCAATGTGAGAAATGCAGAGACCAGCGCCGGAACAAAGCCAATCTTTACTTCCGTGAAACCAAACTTGACCCCGGGAGCAGCCAGGGTAAAGTCGCAAATGGTCGCCAGGCCGGTGCCGCCGGCGATTGCCGGTCCCTGCACAACCGCGATGGTCGGCTTTGGAAGTTCGTAAAGCTTGCGGAACAACCTCGCGATCCGTTCCGCATCGGCCACATGTTCAGACTCAGACTTATTCGCGATAGCCTGCAGGTGAGTTAGATCTAGTCCCGCACAAAAAGCCTCACCTGCTCCGGTGAGCACGACCACCCGGGAACGATCCGTTGCCGCTTTTCCCAGGGCGGCGATCAACTCATCCTGCATCTCGGGCGTCATCGCATTCCGGCGCTCCGGGCGGTTCAGCATGATTGTCTTTACGCTATTGTCTTCCGTTACCAGAATTGTCTTGTAGCTCATCTGCCCTCACACCCGCCTTATACGCAACGAAATCCTACTGCACTTTTGCTCCATACTTCCGCGCGATCTCTTCGCTCATGGTCTGCAGACTGTCGAGCGGCTGCAGCGGGGGAAGCTCTGCTCCAAGTGCGCGTAACTCTTCCAACACCATCTCCGTCGGAAGGTTGCCCACCAGAACATCCTGGGCAAAAGGACACCCACCCAGCCCTCCAATCGCCGCATCGAACCGCCTGCATCCGGCGTTGTAAGCAGCACGGACCAGCTCACGGGCATTCTCGTAGCGGCCGTGCAGATGAACCCCAATTTCAATCCCATCGTGTACCGCCATCACATCGCTCACAAGATCGGCTATCAGCTTTGGCGTCGCCGCACCAACAGTATCGGCGAGGGAGACCTGTGTCACGCCCGAATCGACCAGCAGATCACAGGCGTCAACAACCTCATCGATCGACCAGGGATCGCCATAAGGATTTCCGAAAGCCATCGAGATGTACGCCACCACTTCGAGGCCCGCCTTGTAGGCCAACGTTCCTACCTGCTCCAAAGCCTCCAGCGACTCCTCAGGTGTCTGGTTCTGATTCCGCTTCAGAAACTCCGGCGAGATGGAGTAAGGAAACCCAAGCGTCCGCACAGCCTCGGTCTTGATCGCGCGCTCCGCTCCCTTGGCATTGACGACGATGCCGATAATCTCGGTATCGTCAGGAGGGTCGAGATAATCCAACACCTTCTCGGAATCCGTCATCTGTGGCACAGCGGCTGCAGAGACGAAGCTTACTGCATCGATGTGGCGGAATCCCGCGGCGATGAGGACGCGCAGATAGTCCGCCTTCACCTCAGCTGGAATGTGCAATGGCAATCCCTGCCATGCGTCACGCGGACATTCGATAATTTTTATGGTGTCAGTCACACATATGCTCCGTCGAACCTAGACCCGAAGTCTATGGCTCCTATCAACACGATACGAGAAAGCTGTGGCTATCAGAGCCGCAATACCTAACAGGATCGAATACCGCGTCCAGTCAAACATCCCGAAATCCAACATCGTGCACGGATCGAACTCTACAGTTCCGCTTGAATAATCAGCATTCTTTTTTTCAACAAACTGATAGTGAGAGCGGCACTCCTTCGACTCGCCCGCTGAGAACGAGCTGGGTATCGCGAAAAGCAGTATCGATATTTCAAGTAAAATCAGAGTCCGCCGCGAGATCACGTCTGTAACACTCCCGGATTAAATCTTGCCACCTCCGGATTCAGCGCACATGCTTCGAGTGCCGTTATCAGTACCTCGCGCGTCTTCACAGGGTCAATGATCGCGTCCACCCACATCCTAGCCGCGCCGTACCGAGGATCCGCCTGCGAATCATACGTAGCCTTGATCTCTTCGTAGATCGCCTTCTTCTCCTCCTCGGAGAGGTGCTTGCCGCCGCGCTCCATCTGCTTCACGCGAACCTCAACAAGCGTGTTCGCTGCGGAGGCCCCACTCATCACGGCATATCGCGCGGTCGGCCACGCAAAGATGAAGCGTGGATCATAAGCCTTTCCGCACATTGCGTAGTGCCCCGCACCAAAGCTTCCGCCAACGATGATCGTGATCTTGGGAACAACACTCGTGCTCACCGCGGAGACCATCTTGGCGCCCGCACGGATGATGCCGCTCCACTCTGCGTCCTTCCCCACCATAAAGCCGTTCACATCGTGCAGGAATATAAGCGGGATGAGGTTCTGATTGCAGTCCATGATGAACCGCGCGGCCTTCTGTGCGCTCTCCGTGTAGATCACACCGCCGAACTCCGTGCGCTTCGATCCTGCCTGCGGCCCCATCGCCACCGTCTGCTGCTGATGCACCTTCTGGTTGGCGACGATGCCAACCGCCCGGCCGCCGATGCGCGCGTATCCGCACAATACCGTGCGACCAAAATCCGCCTTGTACTCATCGAACTCCGAACGATCCACAATCCTTGCAATTACCTCACGCATGTCGTACACGTTGGTCGCAGCCTTCGCGGGATCAGGATCGATCAGTCCATACATCTCCTCCGCCGCATACTTCGGCCCATCCTTAGCCGCATCGAACGGAACCACGCTGAAGGGACCATGCTGGCGCTCGCCGATCTTACTTACCAACGACCGCAGCCGCGCAATGCATAGATGATCGTTCGGCTCCTTGAAGTCGACGGTGCCCGAGATCTCCGCATGCATCGACGCTCCACCTAACTCCTCAGGGTCTGTCTTCTGTCCGATAGCGGCCTGCACCAGCGACGGCCCGGCGAGAAACAGTCCCGAACCCTCGGTCATCAGCACGGTATCGGTCATGACCGGAAGATAAGCTCCCCCCGCGACGCACATTCCCATGATCGCCGTGATCTGCGGGACTCCCAGCGCGCTCATCACCGCGTTGTTGCGGAAGACGCGTCCAAAGTCGTCCTGATCCGGAAAGACATCCTCCTGCAACGGCAGAAATACCCCCGCTGAGTCCACCAGATAGAGCGTGGGGATACGGTTCTCAAGAGCAATCGTCTGGGCGCGCAGGACTTTCTTCGCCGTCATGGGAAAGAACGCTCCTGCCTTCACCGTCGCATCGTTGGCGACGATCATGCACAGCCGCCCGCTCACCCGTCCCAACCCAGTTACGACACCAGCCCCGGGAGCGCCGCCAAACTCCTCGTACATCCCATGGGCAGCCCAGAGACCAAGTTCCAGGAACTCCGTCCCCTCGTCCAGCAGAAGCGCCAGCCGCTCGCGGACTGTCAGCCGCCCCTTCGCCCGCTGCGCTTCGGCTGCCTTGGTGCCGCCTCCCTGCCGAATCGCGGTCTCCTGCTCGCGAAGACCGCCGAGCAGCGCCAACAGCGCCACGCGGTTCGCGGAGAAACGTGGCGCCTTCTCATCCAGCTTCGATTCGAGAATACTCTCTGACTTCGCTTCCTCTGCCATCGCACCGCCCATCAAAGACCTGTCAGCATAGCATCTTAATCAAGATGAACGCTTTGCAGTATTCCGTCTCGGCATTTCCGCGTGTACCCTGTCCTCAAGGAAGAAGAATGCGGCATAAACATCTGGCATGCCTGGCCCTCCTGAGCGGATTAGCGCTACTCTCATCCTGCTCCAAACAACAGGCAGCGCCTGAGACGCAGAAAACTCCAGCAGCAATCACTCCTTCTCCCCCCACCCCTACGCCAGCACCTGCCACTACGGCTATCGATCAGTCGATCGCAACGAATGTCGGCGATCCGGCAAAGTTCCGCGAGGTCATGACGGCATTCCAGCAGGACGTCCAGGCGCATGACGCCTCAGCCGTAGCCTCGTTGGTCAGCTACCCCATCGATATCAATCCGCACACCAAGCAGGTCCTCCACATCCGAACGCCCGCCGCCTTCATAGCCCAGTACGACAGCATCATCACCCCCCACATCGCCGACGTCGTCGCGAAACAGAAGTACGAAGACCTCTTCGTCAACTACCAGGGAGCCATGTTCGGCTCAGGCGAGGTCTGGATCGCCGGAATCTGTAAGGACAAGACCTGCAAGCAGACCGACATCAAAATCAGAACCATCCAGAACACAACAGGCAAACCAAAACAGTAAGCCATCGCATGTCAAAGTCAAAGCATTCGCGGAACCTTGAATTAGCAAATCCCGATGATTGGATAGTCATTCGAGCCTCTGTCAAGTCTTGTAGGCGTTCTTTTGAGAGCTTCTTTAGTTCAGGGTCAATCGACCAGACTGGAACTCTAGAACCCACAATCTATGTCGTTACTTATGAATACACTGTGGATGGACGAAGATACGTTGGGACGTTTAAGCGTTCAACCCGAGTCGCGGCTGGACATCATTTTGAAATTGCTTATGATCCGAAGCACCCATCGCGAAATACGGGATCAGGTTTTGCTGGTCCGCTCTGGTTAAAAATCATTTTGTGGATTGTTGCGGTAGGTGTGGGAATAGGACTTGTCTACATAGATCGCTTACTAAAATCATGACCATCGAACTCACCTCTACAGACGCCCTCCTAGTCATCGATGTTCAGAACGATTTCTGCCCCGGCGGAGCCCTCGGCGTTGAAGGCGGAGATCAGATCATTCCTCTCATCAACCGTCTAGGCCAACGCTTCGAGCACGTCATCCACACCCAGGACTGGCACCCCGCCGCCCACATCTCATTCGCTTCCACTCACCCCGGGACCCAGCCCTTCAGCGAGATTGAGGTCGCCTACGGCACCCAAACCCTCTGGCCTGATCACTGCGTTCAGGGCACCCCTGGAGCAGACTTCCACCCGGGCCTCGATCTTCCTCACGCCGAGATGATCGTCCGTAAAGGCTTCCGCCGCCACATCGATAGCTACTCCGCCTTTCTCGAAGACGATCACACGACACCCACAGGCCTTGCAGGCTATCTCCGCGAGCGTGGACTTAGGAGGCTTTTCCTCTGCGGCCTAGCCTATGACTTCTGCGTGCGCTACTCGGCGATTGACGGGACAGCCGCGGGATTTGAATGCATCGTGATTGAAGATGCGACCCGAGCGGTGGCGCTTTCGCGTTCAGTCGAAGATACACACACGACCTTCGCAGACAAGGGTATTCAACGGATCAGCGCTACATCCATCTCGTAACCTCGAGCTACCGCGCCGGCCATACCCATTTTGTCGTGTTAAACAGGGTCGAGCCCTCCAGCGTGGTCTCCCCAAACTCCTTCACCAGATGCTGACGCTTGCAAAGGGACGCGCCTGCAAGCGTCTCTATCAGCACCTGGGAGTGTGACACCACAATGATCTGCGTCTGCTGCGCCGCTGCAAGAATCAGCCTTCCGAGGGCTGGCAGTAGTTCGGGATGCAAACTGGTCTCCGGCTCATTGAGCACCATCAGCTCTGGCGGACGCGGGGTCAGCAATGCAGCCGTCCAGAGCAGATAACGCAGAGTCCCGTCCGACAACTCGGCGGCTGAAAGAGGCCGAAGCAAACCGTGCTGCTGCAGCTGCAACTCAAAACGCCCATCCTGCACCTTGATAAAAAACCGGCTACCGGGAAAGGCATCTTCAATTGCGGTGCCGAGCGATTCATCCGACCGAATCTCCAGAATCGTCTGCAGCGCGGCCGCGAGATTGCTGCCATCGTGATGGAGCACAGGAGTAAAAGTACCAATCTGCGCAGCTCTTGCAGGGGCTTCTGAATCCGTCCGAAAGTGATCGTAAAAGCGCCATCGACGAAGAGATTCCCGTACCGCTAGCATCTCAGGCGCTCGTTGCGGATCGGCGATACTGGCCAGCATGCTGTCGGTATCAGAAAGATGCTGCGTCAGCATCACCGGCTCTTCGTCCCCTGTGGTCGCCAGCCAGACAAAGTTGTTCCTTCGATCCACAAGAGCCGATGCCTTCCGATAGGTCAGGCCGTGCCACACACACTCACGCTTTACACACGGGTCCAGCTGAAACATCGTCGCTGGCGGAGGCGGTGGAGGATACCCCAAATCGATGCTGTATCCATAGCTATCGCTCCCAAAGCCGAGTTTCAGACTGGCCACTTTGCGTTTTGCAAGAGGCTCCACTGCATAGGCACCTTGGCGGACATCGCGTGAGATCGTCTCGGGACCTGCCCAGAAAGTGGACGGCAGTCCACCCTCACGAGCAAGAGAAGCGACCACTGCATTTTGCGCTACATCAGCGAGCAGACGTAACGAACGATAGACACTGGATTTCCCACTTCCGTTTGCGCCCGTAATCACGGTCAACTGCCCCAGGGGCAGTATCAGGTCGCGTAGCGATCTGTAACCCTGAACCGCGACAGTACGAATCATAGGTGGCAGAATAACGTGATCCCACCTTGAACTGACAGGGCATCTATCGGACAGCACTCATCAATTCGCGGGTTCGTTCGCCGCACCCACCAGCCCCAACTCCTCCGCACGCTCCTGCATCGCCTTCAGGCAATTCCCCAGATGCTCCTCCAACGGAATCCCCAGCAGCTCCGCTCCACCTGTAATATCCTCTCGCTTCACCGCCCGGGCGAACGCCTTGTCCTTCATCTTCTTCTTCACCCCAGCCACCTCAACATCGAGGATCGACTTCGTAGGCTTCACCAGAGCGCAGGCCGTCAGAAATCCCGCAAGCTCATCGCAGGCAAACAACGCTCGCTCCAGATGCGACTCACGCGCCACCCCCGAGTAATCCGCATGTGCCAGGATCGCGTTCAACACAGTCTCAGGCCAGCCAAGCTCGCGTAGGTGTTTCACGCCGACAAACGGATGCTCTTCGAGCGAAGGGTGGCGTTCGTAGTCCATGTCATGCAGCAGCCCGGCACAGGCATAGGTCTCAACAAACGCATCGGCCTCCGCACCACTCAACCCCAGCCTCTCCGCCTCTCGCTTGCCATAGGCTTCCGTGCAGATCGATACCGCCATGCCGTGCTTACGAAGCGACTCGCTCTTCGTCCATTCCTCAAGCAGCTCTAGGGCGTCGGGCCATCCAAGTTCCATGTTTGCTCTCCTTCGCCGTTCCATCTTCCGGCGTTCTGTACAAGTTACTACTTTGGTTCTCTTCCTGGTTTTTCCGGCATTTTACTAAGAACTGGCGGTTTTCCTCTTGACTCCTAAGGAACCCCAGTGTCACTCTAGGCACATCCCATGATCCGTTATCGGACA
>Ga0268266_10001932_pt1 | contig 23313 bp, 19 predicted proteins | sample KBSS13metaG_FD_190356 | JGI IMG/M metagenome (GOLD analysis project Ga0268266, IMG submission 190356) | Switchgrass rhizosphere microbial communities from Kellogg Biological Station, Michigan, USA - KBS S1-3 metaG (SPAdes) (version 2) | ecosystem: Host-associated > Plants > Roots > Rhizosphere... | reverse complement strand
GGAGGGCCAAGATGTCCCAATGCCAACCAGGCTATAGACAACCAGGTGTATAAAGGCACCTTTATGATAAACTATACCGGGCATGGTAATACAGCGGTATGGGCTACAGAGCGCATATTGACACAGGACGATTATAATAGCTGGAATAATATAAATGCTCTGCCATTTATAATAACTGCAACCTGCGATTTCGGACAATTTGATAACCCCGCAGTAATATCTGCCGGAGAGCAACTAGTGCTGAAGAGCAACGGGGGCGTAATAGCTGCGGTAACTACTACACAAGAGACCTATGAAGGTGAAAATAAGGTGCTGGATACAAGTTTCCTGAGTAAGCAGTTCACCCACTATGCTGATGGTAGTTGGAATAACTTCGGAGATGCTTTTCGCAAAGGGAAAAATACTACCTATAGTGTTCAAAGCGACGGTCTGGCCAACTATAGGAAGTTTGCTTTGCTGGGCGATCCCGCGCTTGTACCCGATTTCCCTGAATACTTTGTGCATACAGACACGATAAAGGATGGCGTGACAGGAGCAATTACAGACTCTATGAAGGCATTGGGCCTCTATGTAGTAAGTGGTAGTGTAACAGATGTGAATAGAAGCCTGCTGAACAACTTCAATGGCAACCTGTATGTAACCATATTTGACAAGCCAAGAACAGTAGGAACTGTTACCGCAATTAATAAAACGTTTAACGTTCAGGATAACGTCATATATAAAGGAAAGGTGAGCGTAATAGACGGCAAGTTCTCTTATACTTTTATTTCGCCTAAGGATATTAACTATGAATACGGCAACGGAAAGATAAGTTACTATGCAGAAAATGGCACGACAGATGCTGCAGGTGCTGAAGATTCAACCGTAGTAATCGGTGGTTTCTCAGACCATGCGGTGACTGAAGATAATCCGCCTATAGTAAAGCCTTATATGAACGATACACTTTTTCAAAACGGTGGTATCACAGGCAGCAACAGCCTGCTGTACGTGCAATTGTATGATGAAACAGGTATAAATGTATCGGGCAATGATGTAGGACATGACCTTACTGCCGTACTGGATGGTGACATACAAACCCCATACATCCTTAATAACTCCTATCAGTCGTTGCCTAATTCTTATCAAAAGGGCTATGTGTCTTTTCCTATGCAGGGGCTTGCAGTGGGCAAACACACTATCACCGTTAAAGCATGGGACGTAAATGATAATTCAGGAGAGGGAACCGTAAATTTTGAAGTTGTTGACGGAAATATAATGAAGGTGGAAAACGTGATGACCTATCCCAACCCTTTTAGGGATATTATTCATTTCGTTTTTGATCATAACCACCCTGATGAACAGTTGAATGTAGAGATAAATATATATAATACGTCTGGTGCGTTAATGAAGACGCTGAAGCAGCAAATAGAGGCTACAGGAAGCAGAACTGATGAAATAACCTGGGATGGCACAGATAATAATGGTACAAAACTAATATCAGGAGTGTACATTTGCAGAATGAAGATTGCTACTGCGAAGGGAATTGAGAGCATGGCATACCAAAAAGTAGTATTAATACGTTAAGAGAACTTTACCGGGATAAAATATTTTCAAATTATCACGTATTATTGCAGACGTCCGAACAAGAGACACTTTGAAAAATTTAAAAACAAATATCGATAGAATGCCAAAACGCTTTGCTTTTATTGGCCTGAGCCTGGCTCTGGGACTGAGTTCCCCGGCTTTTGCGCAAAAGACTAATTTAGACGGTACCACAAACACATTATCTACTGCTGTTCCCTTTTTAAGAATATCTCCCGATGCTCGTGCAGGGGGAATGGGCGACGCAGGAATAGCTGTTTCTCCGGATGCCAATGCTCAATACTGGAACGTTGCTAAAATACCTTTTTGCGAAAAGAACTATGGTATTTCAGCTACATACACACCATGGTTAAAAGACCTGGTTCCTGATATATTTCTCGCATATGTATCGGGTTATTTTAAGTTTGGCCAGGATGGCAGCAGGGCGATCAGTGCTTCAATGCGCTATTTTTCTCTTGGTAATATTAATTATACCGACTTTAATGCCCAGCCTACCGGTACGGGTATGCCAAGAGAATATTCTTTTGATGTAGGCTATTCTCAGCGTTTGTCAACATTTCTTTCTACAGGTGTCACACTTCGCTATATACACTCTGACATAGCTGCCGGGGCAAGCGGCCAGGCTGATTACAAACCGGGTAACGCTGTGGCAGCAGATATCGGTGTGTACTATACTAAAACAAAAGAAATAGATGAATTCCGTAAGAATACATTGAGCTTAGGTGCTGTGCTGAGCAATGCGGGTTCTAAAATCTCTTATAGCTCACTTCGTAGCGATCCTATACCTGTGAACCTGGGTATTGGTGGCGCTTTCACATCGCAGTTTGATGCTTATAATAAAGTAACAGTAGCGTTAGATATCAATAAACTATTGGTGCCTGCTCCTAAAACAGATTCAACCGGCAGCCCTGTATATTCAAGTGAAGGTGTAGTGTCAGGAATTTTCAATTCATTTGGCGATCCTGCAGGTGCTAAACGCCTGGATATATCACTGGGTGTTGAATACTGGTATCAAAATCAGTTTGCATTGCGTGCAGGCTACTTCTACGAAAATCCTGATAATGGTAACCGCCAGTATTTTACTGCCGGGCTTGGTGTACGTTATAACGTCTTCGCGCTCAATTTCTCTTATCTTATACCTTCAGGAAGCGGTATTACCCGCAATCCATTATCAAATACTTTACGTTTTACGCTGATGTTTGATTTTGATAAGATTGAAAAATCAAATGATAATAGCGAAAGCACAGAATAAATAAACTATCTCCAAAAGAGATTAAATACATAAAATAAAATGGCGCGGTACCTACCGCGCCATTTTATTTTATGCTATCCTTTATTAGTTTGATGAACGAGAGGGCGATGCCTTCTCTATTGTTTTAGGTTTTTCTGCTGCAAGGGCTGTTTGCACTTTAGTTGTATAAGTGTGATCTATCGTTTCGTAGGAGTCCTGACCTTTTTTAAGGTCGTCCTGCAATACAGATACGCGGGCTACCTGCAAATTAGTCGGTTTGCATTCTTGTCCGCAAACAGCACCATATACTTCTGTTATTTCCTCGCGCAGCTTTTTCTCATCAGCAAATATTGATTTATGCTTGGTAGCGAGGAGTGTGGCACGCAGCGTTTCAAGCTTTGTATTGTACTCTGTCAGTAGCTTTTTGGTTTGAGGATTCTTCACAGTTGCCAGCGTGTCCTTTATCATCTTCTCAGCTGTGTTTATTTTCTCTACCAATTGGTACAGTTGCTCGTGCATATGGTAAAGGCTCATGGCCGTTTTATATTGCAATTCACGGTCAGCTTCAGAAAAGTTTTTGTTAGTTGCATCATGTACCATAGTAAGCTGGCTGCTGTATTCCTTGTCAGCTACTTTTAGCTTCACTGTATATGTGCCAGGCATTACCATCGGTGCTACAAAGCCGCCGAAATCAGCTTTGGAACCACCGGTTGCTGTTTTAGGTGGTGTCATACGCAGGTTCCAGTACACTTTATTTATGCCCTTTCTTTTGGTGCCGGGTAGCGATTGTACAAGGTTGCCTGAAGCATCATATATGTCAAGTTTTACATCACCAACACTTACTCTGTCCTTAAGATAATATTCTATAGGTGGTATATCATCAGGATTGCCACCATCCCAGCCACCAGAGGTAGAATAGCCACCCCCGCCATACAGGCCTGTATTTATAGCTATGGGCTTATTTGTAAACAGGTAAACATCTTTTTCGCGAATATCCTTTGTCAGGTCGCGCATAGGCGTAATGTCCTCAACTATCATTATGCCCCGGCCGTGAGTGGCTATAAGCAAATCATTAGTTTGCGGCTGTATAGTTATATCGCGCACCATACAATAGTCTGGTATATGGTTCTTCATCCTGAACCAGGATTCGCCGCCATCTATAGAGCCAAATAATCCTCTTTCGGTACCAAGGAACAATAGGTCCTTATTTACAAGGTCCTCTTTTATTTTGTTGGCATACCCGGTAAAATCTTCAGAAGTAAACGCCTTCCATGTTTTGCCACCGTCAGTAGAGCGGGCAACATAAGTCTTCATGTCGCCATACATGTGATTGTCAAATGTAACATACACCACATTTTTGTCGAAGTGCGAAGGTTCTATACTGCTTATCCATGTTTGTGCCGGTATGCCCGCGCTTGCATAATTTTTAGCGAGGTTGGTCCATGTCTTGCCGCCATTGGTGGTGAGCTGGAGGTTGCCATCGTCGGTGCCTGCCCAAATCATATTCTCGTCAAGCGGAGATTCTGCTATTGTGAATATGGTGCAATGGTTTTCCGCCGAAGTATTGTCTTCGCTCAGGCCACCTGATTCTTCCTGCTTTTGTTTCTTTTTATCATTAGTAGTCAGGTCGGGAGAAATCTTTTCCCAGCTGCGTCCCTGGTTGGTTGTCTTGTACAGGTATTGTGCAGCAGTGTACAAATTGTGTTTGTTTGCCTGCCCGCTCACTATTGGCGTATTCCAGTTCCAGCGTAGTTTTTCATCGCCTTTTACTTCCTGTGGTTTTATATCTACCGATTTTAAAGTTGTGAGGTCCACACGGCCCATATTACCGCCCTGGTATTCCGCAAATGCAGTATTAGGATCAGTAAGATCAGGCGTAGCCCAGAAGCCATCCCCACCATATATATTCATCCAGTTGGCATTGCCTACACCACCGGGTGCAGAGACGGGTGCCACCCAGCTACCGTTATCCTGTAGCCCGCCATATATGCGATACGGCTTTTGATTATCCGTAGCGACATGGTAAAACTGCCCAACAGGCAGATTATGTACAAACATCCACGTAGCACCGCGGTCCAGGCTGTAATACACACCGCCATCTGTACCCAGGTACATCTGGTTGGTATAGTTAGGGTTTATCCATAGGGCATGATGATCGCTATGTACCCAGCCCCCATCATAAGAGGCATCTGAGAATGAATAGCCCCCATCATCAGAATAAGAGAATTGGTATGCCGGGCGATATACGCGTTTAGGATCTTTAGGGTCAATAACCAGGCTGCTAAAATAGAAAGGTCTTGACCGCACATTCAGCGTAGAGCTTTGCTCTTTCCAGGTTTCACCGCCATCAGCCGAAATAAATAATGATGTTTCTTTGGCTTCTACAATTGCCAGTAGATTCTGTGGTGCGCTCGGCGCTAAGGAAAGCGCGATACGCCCGTATGGTTTTGCCGGCAATCCGTTTTTTAGTTCCTTCCACGTTTTACCTCCATCAATGCTCTTCCACATGCCGCTGCCTGGCCCACCGGAATTAAATTCGTAAGGGTAGCGCCTGAACTCCCAGGTAGTAGCATAAATGATATTAGGATTAGAAGGATCAAGGGCTATATCGGCACAGCCGGTTCTTTCGTTTACATAGAATACATTGTTCCACGTCTGACCACCGTCTGTAGATTTATATAAGCCTCTATGTTTACTATTGCTCCATAAGGGGCCGGGAACCGCAACGTAAATATTTTGGGAGTTTTTTGGGTCGATAATGATTTTGGCAATATGCTCGGTGCTGTCCAGTCCCACCTTGTTCCAGTTGTTGCCCGCATCGGTTGATTTATATAGGCCATCGCCAATAGACACCGTATTGCGCATATTGCTCTCGCCCGAGCCCACAAATACTACTTTAGGGTTTGACTGGTCTACAGCTACGGCGCCTATGCTCATGCAATATTTGTCAAAAATAGGCTTAAAAGATGCACCAGCATTGGTACTTTTCCATATACCACCACCTGCGGTACCTACATATATCGTTTTGCTGTCGGCTGCTACACCATCTATGGCGGTAATTCTGCCGCTCATAGTACCGGGGCCCAGCCAGCGTGCTTCCATAGCACCAAAAGTGTATGCATTTACCTTTGTCTGTGCCTGCAGGGTACTGCCGGCAAGCAACGCGCATAAGAGTAAAGAATGATTTTTCATGAGAATAAAAAGTGTGCGTGTAAAAAAAGAATAAAAAAACCCGGCAATGAAGACCGGGTTTATCAATAAATGTTTTGTTTAGTTCCCGGTAGCAGGCTTGAAAATGCTCTCGTCTACAGGTTTGTTTACTTCTACAGATGTAAATGTAACTGCACCTTGCTCTGAGCCTACGGTCATTGGGTACACTATGCCTTCAGGCAATTTCTGGTAATTGCTGTAGTTAATAGTTTGTTCCACTTCTTTACCGTTTACAGTTGCTTTTTGTATGCTGCGTATCTGGTAGTAATTAGTGGCGTCCAAATACATTGTTTCTTCTTTGCCACTTTTAAAGGTCACTTTCAGTTTATAACATTCAGTACCTTCCACATCATCTTTACCAAGGTATTCTACCTTGTTTCCTTTTGCCTGGTAATCTACAAGTGGTCCTTGTATGTCTAGCTCATCCTGGCCTTCTTTTACATCTTCAGCAGTCATAGCCTCCGGTTTTGTTTGTCCACCCACCGGGTAGTATTGCCAGCCTGCAGTAGGGGTCAGGATGCTATAGTTGGCCATGCCGCCAATATTTATGTCTTGCCGGGCGCCTTTTCCATTTACAGTAGTAAATACCATGTCTATTTTTTGTCCCTGAACATTAACACTTCCCACCATCTTTATGGAGTTGACTTTTTTCCAGTTTTGGACACCGCCTGTGGCGTCTAAATGTTTCTTTATTATGTCATCCGCTGTTTGAGCTTTTACAGCGGTAAAGCTGCCCAGCAGCAGCATAAATGACATAGCAGCGAATTGCAAGCTCTTCATAGGTCTCTGTTTTAAAGTTGAATATGTAAGTTATATAAATTGTTCAAATGCTATTGTAAAATAATGTATAAATAAAGAGTTTTTTCTACCCCCATAAAGGGTATTATAGGAGTTGTCTAAACAAATACTGTTAAAATCTTGCCTACATCAAGTAAATATCTCCGTTCATGTAAATCATTTTATGGTCATCCGGCCTTTGTCTTTTTTAGCGGTTGAATTCATTGATCACTAAAAAGATAAACTATGGGAAATAATTTTCATGCGGAAGATGAGCATGTTCCTCAAGCTAATAATGATGGTGTAGATCGCCGTGGATTTTTACAGTGTATGGCATGGGCAGGTACCGGCGTATTGTGGATGATGTGTGGGGGCGTTCTTAAATCATACGGGATGAGCCAGATGATTGATAAGGCAACCGGAGGGCTAAAAAAGGGCCTGACGGTACCCAAGTCAAATTTTACTTTTGTCCAGATAAGCGATAGTCATATTGGTTTTAATAAGGCAGCAAACCCCGATGTGGTAGGGACATTGAATGCTACCATCGCTAAAATAAACAACATGCCGGTCACGCCATCTTTCGTGCTGCACACCGGAGATCTTTCCCACCTTGCACAGGCAGATGAATTTGATACCCTCGAACAATGTTTAAAGAGCGCAAAGACTGAAAAGGTATTTTATGTACCCGGCGAGCATGATGTAACAGACAATGGTAAGTTGTACCTGGAACGCTATGGGAAAGGTACAAAAGGTAGTGGCTGGTATAGCTTCGACTCAAATGGTGTGCACTTTATCGGTTTGGTAAATGTGACGAATCATGTAGACGGCGGTCTGGGCTACATAGGTCCTGAACAATTGAAATGGTTGGAAAATGATTTGAAAGACCTTTCCAGCAGTACCCCTATCGTCGTTTTTGCACACATACCGCTATGGGCTATTTATCCGCAGTGGGGCTGGGGAACTGATGACAGTGCACAGGCATTATCCTATCTCAGGCGTTTCGGTTCGGTTTCTGTACTTAACGGGCACATTCACCAAACCATCCAAAAAGTAGAGGGCAACATCACATTTCACACCGCTACCTCTACTGCATTTCCGCAACCGGCGCCTGGCACGGCACCATCGGCAGGGCCATTAAAAGTGCCGGCGGAGAAGCTCCGCAGTATGTTAGGGTTAACAAGCGTGAACTATATAGAGCACGATCATACACTGGCAATAACCGATATGCCATTGATACAGCCATAGTAAATGTTTTGCAAACCTGTCTAAAATATTTAAATAGCTATGAAAAAAATCATGCTTCTTACAATGCTGCTGGTTGTGAAAATGGCTTCTGCCCAATACAAGCCGGTAGACAAAGAGTCGGTATTAAAATTCAAAATACAGAATTTTGGTTTCGACGTAACCGGCATGTTTTCAGGCATGCGCGGCAATATTCATTTTGATCCTCAAAATCCTGCGAATGACACTTTTGATGTATCCGTAGATGCAGCAACTGTAAATACAAATAATGACTTACGTGATAGCCACTTAAGGGGAGATGGGTATTTTGATGTTAAGAATTACCCGGTTATCCGTTTTGTATCCGGAAAAGTAAGAGCAACAAATAAAAAGGGAGTCTACCTGCTTATGGGGACCCTGACAATTAAGGATAAATCTAAGAGCCTGTCTTTTCCTTTTACAGCCTCTTCAGTTAACAACGCAATTGTTTTTAAAGGAAATTTCAGGATAAACCGGAAGGATTTTGACATAGGCGGGGTAAGTTCTATTTCTGATGAACTGGAGATATCGCTAAATGTGATCGCTAAGAAGTAGTGCCTTATACAATCTCATTAAATAATTTGAATCAATAGTATTGTGAAAATAAATAAGAAACTTTTTGTTGTTACGACGCTCGTTATCGCTGCATCAGTTTGTGCAACAGCCGCATCTAACAAGCCTGAACCCGAACATTATAAGAACCTGAAGGTCTTGCCGCAAAATATAAGTTCCAAAGACTTACAGGAAATAATGGTAGATGATTTTCAGGATGCGCTGGGTGTAACCTGCAATTTCTGCCATGCTGAGTCAAAAGATGGCCATGGGCTTGATTTTGTAAGCGACGCTAAACCGGAAAAAGAAATAACACGCAATATGATGCGTATGAGCCTGGATATAAATAAAAAGTATTTCAAATTGGACCATCCATTAATAGGTAGCCGGACACTTATTGTAAATTGCAATACTTGCCATAAAGGTACTGCCTTTCCTGAAGGAGCTGAGTAATATTATAGTTACAACTGGCAGCGACCAGGTAAGTATTTTTATACTAACTTAAGTTGCCATTGCGTTTCTTTATTTAATTAAATCGTTTGAAAACAAATAAGGTACTATATCATTTCGCCTTTTGGTTGTTAGCCTACCTTTTCTGGATCTTTATATTCAGAAATAGTACGCTGGTGTTAACGCATGCCATTACTATCCAGTTCTGTTATTTGGTTTTTATTGCGGCTAACTACTATTTCAATATTCTTTACAATATTCCTCATTTACTAAATAAAAAGGAGTACCTGAAATTTGGACTTCTTTTTGTTGCGGGAATTACTGCTACGGCCATTTTGCGTGTGCCTGTGTCTATGTGGGTCTCAAAATATATTTTCAAGCTTGGCAGTGCTCCTGTCGACTACCTTTCTATTTTTTATAATTCCTTTATTAATATCCTATTCTGGGTGGTGGTTATTTTAAGCGGTAGAATGATCATAGAAAAGATAAGGTCTGAGGTATATATAGAGCAAATAGAAAAAGAAAGGGTAGCGAATGAGCTTGACTTTTTAAGGGCGCAGTTCAATCCTCATTTCCTCTTCAATTCAATTAACTCCATTTACGCTCATATAGATAAATCAAACAAGACAGCACGGAATATGCTGCTGGTTTTTTCCGAGATGCTTCGTTATCAGCTGTATGAATGTAACGTAGAAAAAATAGCATTAGACAGAGAGTTGAACTATATCAGGAATTACATAGCCATACAGAAAGGCAGGCTCGATGAGCGGATAAACGTTTCTTTCTGCGACGGCAATATTAAAGCTCCAATACAGATAGCCCCCTTAATACTGATTACTTTTATTGAAAATGCATTTAAGTATATCGGTTTTAATGAGAACAGGAACAACAGTATTGACATTAGCCTGAGTTATAAAAATGGCAATCTTACCTTTAAAGTGTTTAACACGAAAGATGCTTTTATTAATAAGGCAGAAAAAGCCTCAGGGTTAGGAATAACAAACGTAAAGCGTCGATTGGAACTATTATATCCTGATAAACATGAGCTAAATATTAATGAAAGGGAAGAAAATTATGAAGTCACCTTAATTTTCCTTGAAGTATGACATTGAATTGTGTAATTATAGATGATGAGCCTATTGCACGTAAACTGCTGGAGGAGTATATAGCTGAAACTGATTTTTTAAAACTGGTTGGCATGGCTGAAAATCCGCTAAAGGCAGTGAGCATTATCAATGAACAAAAAGCAGATCTTATTTTCCTGGACATTAACATGCCTAAGATGAACGGGCTTGAGTTTTTAAGATCTGCAACTAATTTGCCAATGGTCATTATGACCACCGCCTATGGTCAGTATGCTCTTGATGGTTTTGAGATGGCAGTGATCGACTATCTGGTAAAACCCTTTTCTCTTGAACGTTTTTTAAAAGCCACACAAAAGGCCTTCGAGCTGAAAACGTTAAAATATAATAAGCTTCCGTCTGAAGAAGTAGCAGCTGAGTATTTTTATGTAAAGTGTAATGGGAAGATAGAGCGTGTTTTGTACAGCGAGCTATTATATGTGGAAGCAATGGCTAATTACGTGACAATATATACCATGAGCGGCAAGCTTGTTGTTTATCTTACCATAAAAGGCATTCTGGATAATTTACCACCAGAGACTTTTTTACAGGTACATAAAAGTTACATCGTTAATTTGGATAAAATAAAGACAATCGAAGGCAATATGCTTTATGTCGATAATGCAAAAATAACTATCGGCGCAAGTTTTTATGATGATGTAATGGAGAGGATACTGAAAGGTAAATTTCTTAAAAGATAAATCCGGTAAATCTAAAATTAGTTGTCATGGCTAAAGAAGGTACTAAAGAAAATCCCTGGAAGCTGAAGACGCCGCCCTTGAGCTCCGATTATGAAATGTATAAGGATGAGAAAGACGGCAAAGAGGTAATTGTATGTGTAGTTGGTAAAACTACTTTGTTGTATGATTACCGTTGTTTAAATGACCTCCACGCCATGCTGAAAAAGCATGGCGACTGGATGGACCTGGGTAGTGCTGATGAGCAAAAGCCTGCTAAAGAAGGCACTGTAGAAGCATGGGGCCGCTCAGAAAATAATCCCGTTGGTGGGTGGTATGGTTTGAAGAAAGGGCTGCGTGGTCGGTTTGGTATGTATGTGCCACCACTTATGGAAAAGCTGGGGCTTGCTGAGGTGGAGCATAATCCCAAGAACAATAGAATGAGAGCTATATAAAAAATGGCCGCTGTACACAGCGGCCATTTTTTATAAGTTATGATTCATATTCTGAAAGCTCGAGCCATCTAAGCTCATATTCTTCTAATGTCTGCGTTATTTCTATCATGCGGGCGCTTATCTTTTGCAACTCATCGTAAGACAAGCTGGATGAAGACATTTGTTCAGTCAGCAGTGCTTTTTCATTTTCCAGTGCAGGTATATCTTTCCCTAGTTGCTCAAACTCACGTTTTTCCTTGAACGAGAACTTCTTTTTCTCTTTAGCAACAGGGAGCTGTTCCATTACAGCCGCTGCAACAGGTATTTCTGCTGGCTTACTTTCCTTTTTCAAGGCCTGTGCTTTTTCATGTTCTTTCAGCCATATACGGTAATTAGAATAGTTGCCCGGGAAATCGCGTATATAACCATCACCTTCAAAAACAAAAATGTGGTCCACCAGCCGGTCCATAAAATAACGATCGTGCGAAACGATCAATAGACAGCCCTGGTATTCGCTCAGGAAATTTTCAAGCACTGAAAGGGTAGGGAGGTCAAGATCATTGGTAGGTTCATCAAGAATAAGGAAGTTAGGGTTCCGGAAAAGTATGGACAGCAATTGCAATCGCTTCTTTTCACCTCCGCTCAGCTTCGATAAGTAAGTGTACTGTTGCTCAGGCGGGAAAAGAAAAAGCGTAAGGAACTGTGAAGCGCTCATTGAGCTGCCATCTGCCAGGGGAAAGTTTTCAGCAATGTTCTTTACAAATTCTATTACGCGCATATCCTCTTTTATCACCAGCCCCTGCTGTGAGAAATTGCCGAATACTACTGTGTCTCCAATGTTTATCTTGCCGCTATCCGGCGGTTCCAGCCCTTGCAGCATCTGCAGGAAGGTAGATTTGCCTGCACCATTCTTACCTACTACGCCTATACGGTCGCCTTTCTTAAAGGTGTAATCAAATCCCTTAAGTAATACTTTATCACCAAAGCTTTTGTAAACTTTCTTCAGCTCGGCCACTTTGCCGCCAAGGCGGCTCATCTTCGCCTGTAGCTCTATTTTGTTGTCTTCTATTTTTTGTTTGGCTCGTGCCTCTACATCGTAGAAGTTATCAATGCGGCTTTGCGCCTTGGTAGTACGTGCTTTTGGTTGCTTGCGCATCCATTCCAGCTCTTTGCGGTATTCATTGCGTGCCTTGTCAATACTTGCAGACTGGCTCTCTATTCTTGCAGCTTTCTTTTCTATATAGTTTTCGTAAGTGCCTTTATAGGTATATATATTGCCTCCGTCTATCTCCCAGATCTCATCGCACACCGCATCCAGGAAGTAGCGATCGTGGGTTACCATTAGCAGCGTTACCTTTTCGTGGTTCAGGTAGTGTTCCAGCCATTCTACCATTTCCACATCCAGGTGGTTGGTAGGTTCATCCATTATCAGCAGCACGTGCTTATGCTCAAAACCAATGTCAATCAGGGTTTGTGCAAGTGCCACGCGTTTACGTTGTCCGCCGGATAATGTTCTCACAGTCTGGTCAAGGTTATGGATATTCAGCTTGCCCAGTATTTCATGCACTTTAGCCTCAAAGCTCCATGCACCCAGCTCATCCAGTCGACCCAGTATCTTGGATAATTCATCCGGGTCCTGGTGTTCTGCGCTAAGAATATGTTCATAATCGCGCAATACTTCCGCTACCGGATGTTTATAGTGGAAGATGTTATCAAGTACCGAAAGGTCTTCATTAAACTGAGGCTCCTGTTCGAAAAGGGCAACGGTTACATCCTTATTGATCCATATTTTTCCGCTATCCGGCACATCCATGCCAGACAGTATGCGCAGCAAAGTAGATTTACCGGTGCCGTTTTTTGCAACAAGGGCTATTTTGTCTCCCTCGCTTATATGAAATGAAATATTCTGAAATAATGGTTTTATTCCAAATGACTTACTAATACCCTCGGCCGAAACATAATGCATAAGGCGCAAAGATACGGGCAAAACAGAGAGTAATAAGAGGCTAAGTGGTTTATAGCAATAACTGTATTATGTAAACGCCCCTTGTACAAGGGTAACGAACAAGGCAGGTATTTTTTGCGCCGTTATGTTTGCATATTGCTCAAAAACATTTATTTTTCAACAATCTTAACCTGAATACAATTTTCTATGATTATTGGTGTATTGAAAGAAGATGCTCCGGAAACACGCGTTTCGCTGATACCGGAGGTAGTGGCAGCATTGGTAAAAATGAATGTAACGGTATGGGTAGAATCTGATGCAGGCGTTAACGCTTTTTATGATGATAAATCCTATACAGATGCAGGGGCATTGATAAAAGATGAAGCAAGTATATGCAGGGAAGCTGATATGATATTGAGCATACAGGCCGCCAATATACCACCTGATGTGCGCAGTGGCGCCACAATGTTAGGGGTGTACCAGCCATTGTTTAATGCAGCTGCCATGCAGCACTGGGCTGAGAAAGGCTATACCGTATTCAGTATGGACACCATACCGCGTACCACCCGCGCCCAGGCAATGGACGTGCTAAGTTCGCAGGCAAACATCGCAGGCTACAAGGCGGTCTTACTGGCCGCTATGCAATACTCCCGGTACTTCCCCATGTTCATGACGGCAGCAGGCAGCATACCGCCCGCTAAGATGTTGATACTTGGTGCCGGTGTGGCAGGCTTGCAGGCCATAGCTACGGGCCGCAGGCTGGGCGCCATTGTAGAGGTATTTGATACCCGCCCAGCAGTAAAAGAAGAAGTAATGAGCCTCGGTGGCAGGTTCGTAGAAGTAGAAGGTGCTGCAGATGCTTCTAAAGCGGGTGGCTATGCGGTAGAGCAGAGCGAAGAATTTCAGCAAAAACAGAAAGATAAGATACACGAGCATATTCGTAAATCCGATATCGTAATAACAACTGCACAGATACCTGGCAAGAAAGCGCCGATACTCGTAACAAAAGAAATGATAAACGATATGCGCTCGGGTGCAGTAATAATAGACCTGGCAGCAGCAACAGGCGGTAATACTGAGCTTACAGAAAATAACCAGACTATAATGCATAATGGTGTCACTATAATCGGTAATTCTGCATTGCCTGCTACTATGCCTGCAGACGCCAGCAAAATGTACAGCAAGAATGTGCTCAACTTTTTAAAACTCCTCATAACTAAGGAGGGCGGACTAAACCTGAATTTCGAAGATGATATAGTAAAAGGTACATGCATCACTCATGGCGGTAGCATTGTGAATGAAAGAGTGCAATCGCTTGTTGCCGCTAAGGTGAATGGATAAGTAAATACAATAAAATAATAAGCCAAAAGATATGGATGCAATCAGTCATTTTTTTATAAATAACTACCAGCTCATAACGATAGTGATACTATCTATTTTCCTGGGCATAGAAGTAATATCCCGTGTGCCATCAGTATTGCATACGCCGCTCATGAGTGGTGCCAATGCCATACACGGCGTAGTAATAATAGGCGCTATAATAGTAATGGGCCAGGCAGGTGAAGATGATTACCTGGCATTGACCCTGGGCTTTCTGGCAGTAGTGCTGGGCACGCTCAATGTGGTAGGGGGCTTTGTAGTTACCGACCGTATGCTGGAGATGTTCTCCAAGAAGAAAAATAAACCTAACAACAAATAATTACAGCGCTCAATGGAACTTGTAAACAGTTACGCTATATTATTACTCAGTTACCTTATAGGCTCAGTAACATTTATTGCCGGCCTTAAAATGCTTTCACATCCCGAAACTGCCCGGCGGGGTAACCTCATGGCAGCGGCAGGTATGACTATTGCTATAGCCGCAACAATTTTCCTTTGGGAAACACCCAATACGCATCAACGCCTGCACAACTACGCATGGATATTTGGCGGGCTACTTGTGGGTGGTGTTGTAGGCACGCTCGCCGCAAAAAAGGTAAAGATGACCTCCATGCCGGAGATGGTAAGCCTCTTTAATGGTATGGGCGGTGCCTGTGCTATGCTTATATCGCTGGTAGAGTATCATAAACCCGAAACAACAGGTGCAGGCAGGTTACTCATTATCGTTCTTGGCCTGGTAATAGGTACAGTATCTTTTGCCGGTAGCATGATAGCATGGGGAAAGCTGAATGGAAAAATAAAGGACAAAACGATACCGGCAGGCCAGACGATAAACTTTGCACTGCTGATAGGCATAATAGCACTGGCTATAATAGTGGTGGGCCAATATGCAGATATGCCGGCGCTTATATATTGCATACTTGCTATGGCCGCTATCTACGGTATATTGTTTGTAATGCCGATAGGCGGCGCAGACATGCCGGTGGTCATATCTTTGTTGAATTCGTTTACAGGTGTGGCCGCAGCATTTGGTGGTTTCTTGTATGATAATCCCGTAATGCTCACAGGTGGTATATTAGTGGGTTCCGCAGGTACTATCCTTACCATTCTCATGTGTAAGGCCATGAACCGTTCGCTTAAAAATGTGCTTTTAGGCTCATTTGGAGCTCAGAAAACCGCAGGCCCTTCAGGCGAAGCAAAAGAACAGGGTAATTTTAAAGAAATATCGCTCAATGATTCTGCCACGCTGATGGCCTATGCCCAAAAGGTAATGATAATCCCTGGCTATGGCCTTGCAGTAGCACAGGCGCAGCATGCCTGCCACGAGTTGGAAAAAGTGCTGGAAGACAAAGGGGTAGAGGTGCTTTATGGTATTCACCCAGTGGCTGGTCGTATGCCGGGTCACATGAATGTGTTGCTCGCAGAGGCAGATGTGCCTTATGAAAAATTGCTCGAAATGGAAGATGCTAACGACCAGATGGGCAGTACCAATGTAGTGCTGATACTAGGCGCCAACGATGTTGTGAATCCTGCCGCAAAGGATGACCCTTCAAGCCCTATATACGGCATGCCTATACTGGAAGTGGAAAAGGCCGAACACGTAATAGTGAATAAACGCAGTATGAAGCCGGGCTATGCTGGCATAGAAAATGAGCTGTTCTTCAGGCCTAAGACCTCTATGCTTTTTGGCGATGCCAAAAAGGTATTGCAGGACCTGGTAGCGGAGCTAAAGCAGATGTAATGTGTGATATTTATAAATATAAGTTCTAAAGGCAATTACATTTAAAGGAATTATTGCTTAAGAAAATTGACAGACTATATGAAATTTAAAACGTTTGATTAAATTTACCTTATGAAAAGAAGACTATCTAGCATTTTTATTACCTTATTCGTAACAATTTCGTGCTTTCTGTCGGTTGCATACGTGTCTTGTTCCAAGAGCAGCAAAAATGCTGCAAGTTGTGATGATCTGAATTGTATGAATGGTGGTGTATGCCAGAAAGGTACTTGTTTGTGCCCTAATGGCTACCAGGGTACTAATTGCGAAATCGCCTACAATAATAAATTTGTTGGTACCTGGAAGGTGCATGAAACAGTAACGTCTGCCGACCTTAGTGGCATAAATAAAGATTCGCTTTATACAGTAACCATTACTGCCGGCGTAAAGAGCACTGGTGGCCTTATGAGCCCCACAGCAGTATTGATTAATAACTTTTTGGGTAATCCTAATTTTACGGTTGATTGCGTTACAGACAGTACTACCACCGGTTTCTATGTATCTCCTAAAAATCAGATTATAAACGGTGGCGCATTACAGGTATATAGCGGCCAGGGTACAATTGATGCATCACACACTACCATTACCGGTGGTTATATCAGGTTGCATCTTGGTTCTCCGGTAACTATTTATGATACGCTGACATTTACAATGTCAAAACAATAATCAGCAGGGTTCAGAATATTCGAAACTCCGGCTAAATGCCGGAGTTTTTTTATTGCATTAATGTCAGATGCCTGAATGAAAACAAGCAAATCGATAGCTGAGACAATAGCTGCCAGCAAGCAAACCGGCGATAAAAATGTATTTTATGTTATTGCATATTTCAAGCTTTGCAAGGGTGTTAAGCGCTGCTTGAAAAAAAAGTAAAGAATTGATAGAAATAAGCGGAAAAATAATTTGTAAAAATCATTTAGTTCCCTACTTTTGCAATCCCATTTCTGATGGGGGATAGCTCTTGAAAATACAAAAGCCACTTTAGCTCAGCTGGTAGAGCAACTGATTTGTAATCAGTAGGTCGCTGGTTCGATTCCGGCAAGTGGCTCCAAAGGTGTAAAGGATTAACACAAGGGATTTATATATCTGTTTGTTTTTTTCGATACAAAAATGAAATTGGGTAGATGGCCGAGTGGCTAAAGGCGACAGACTGTAAATCTGTTCTCTCACGAGTACGGAGGTTCGAATCCTTCTCTGCCCACATTTAGAAATAACAGTTTACAGTTGGCGGTTATCAACGAAAGTTGATAACACCCGCTGTAATCTGCGGAATGGAATAAGCGGGAGTAGCTCAGTTGGTAGAGCGACAGCCTTCCAAGCTGTAGGTCGCGGGTTCGAGCCTCGTCTCCCGCTCCGGTTATTTAAGTTTTCGCTCCAGGCAAGCAAAGTGTGCCGGGTCGAAAACTTAAAGTGTTATGAGGTAGTTCTTTTAAACTGTTGTAGCTCAGCAGAATATATCAGAAGGCAGCCACCCGATGATATAGAGATTTTGAAAAAATTGAGCAATGACAAACTAATTAGCTGTTGTAGCTCAGCGGTAGAGCACTTCCTTGGTAAGGAAGAGGTCGGCAGTTCAATCCTGCTCAACAGCTCAGTTAACAAGTTAGGGGCAGCGCAGCAGAGGGGAAAGGAAATGAAAGTGTAAACATGGCTGCAAAGCCACAATCATAAACAAACAATTTAAATACTTCTATTAAAAAAAATAACAATGGCAAAAGAGACCTTTAAGCGGGAAAAACCCCACGTAAACATTGGTACCATTGGCCACGTTGACCATGGTAAAACCACTTTGACAGCGGCTATAACTACGATTCTGGCAAACAAAGGTTTGGCGGAAAAGAAAGGATATGATGAAATCGATGCTGCTCCAGAAGAAAAAGAACGTGGTATCACCATCAACACAGCTCACGTTGAATACCAGACAGCTAACCGCCACTATGCGCACGTTGATTGCCCGGGTCACGCTGACTATGTGAAGAACATGATCACTGGTGCTGCCCAGATGGACGGTGCTATCCTGGTGGTTGCTGCTACAGATGGTCCGATGCCGCAAACTAAAGAACACATCCTTCTGGCTCGCCAGGTAGGTGTACCTCGTATCGTAGTATTCATGAACAAAGTTGATCTGGTTGACGATCCTGAAATCCTTGACCTGGTTGAAATGGAAATTCGTGAATTGCTGAGCAAATACGAATATGATGGCGATAACACACCAATAATAAAAGGTTCTGCTACTGGCGCTTTAGCTGGTGAAGAACAGTGGGTTAAAGCTGTAGAAGATCTGATGGACGCTGTTGATAGCTACATCCCTCTTCCTCCACGCCCAATCGATCAGCCGTTCCTGATGTCTGTAGAAGACGTATTCACTATCACTGGTCGTGGTACTGTTGCTACAGGTCGTATCGAACGCGGTATCGTTAAAGTAGGCGAAAACGTAGAAATCGTTGGTTTCAACGAAGATCCGCTTAGCTCTACTGTTACTGGTGTTGAAATGTTCAAAAAACTTCTTGACCAGGGTCAGGCAGGTGATAACGCAGGTTTACTGCTCCGCGGTATTGAAAAGAAAGATATCCGTCGTGGTATGGTAATCTGTGCTCCTAAGAGCATCACTCCGCATACTGACTTCAAAGGTGAAGTTTATGTACTGAGCAAAGAAGAAGGTGGACGTCACACTCCATTCTTCCAGAAATACCGTCCTCAATTCTACTTCCGTACTACGGACGTAACTGGCGAGTGCGAACTTCCAGCTGGTGTTGAAATGGTTATGCCTGGCGATAACGTGAACCTTACTGTTAAACTGATTGCTCCAATAGCAATGGAAAAAGGTCTGAAATTCGCGATCCGCGAAGGTGGCCGTACAGTAGGTGCCGGTCAGGTTACTGAAATTATCAAATAAGTCTTTTAATATTCTTTATTTGAATCACCCCGCTCATGCGGGGTGATTTTTTTATGCCTGTTAAAAAAAGTTGTGATTTTTTTTAACGCTCCTAATAAATTTTACGTCTTTATCTATTAGCGGCTCAGCCCCTAATCCCCTACATCAGGTTTTTGAATTGATTACCCAAAACAAAACCTTGTGTCTTAAAGCTATTTGTATAATTTTATTAATGCGGCAAATCTTCAATAATGTTTAAAATCTTGTCAAATGAAAACGCTTCGATATTTTCTCATATTAACTTGTTCTTTATATAGTAGTTCACTATTTGCCCAAACTTTTTATAATGGCAGCCTGGAGCCCGTTACTGGCGCTTCAGTTACTTCCTGTCAAGACAATGCCTATTGGGGCATTAACACCATCGGTAATGTATTTATGACCACGACAGGCCCGCAAAAAATGTATGTAGCTGATAATACTTGCGGTATAGGGTATGCGAAGGATGGTTTTCACTACATTGGTTTGCACTTTAGTCCTGCTCTTCATCATGGCAATCAACTCTTGCTTGAACTGAATGCAGACATGGTAGCTGGCAAAAGCTATGTTTTCTCCTTTTATTACAAAGGCCCTTCACCATCAGTAGGTACTGGTGCTAACCTGGAATATGGGTATGCCGTTAATGATACAACTGTTGATACTACTGCCACTGTATTTGTTATTGCACCCGTTGATACTATATGGCGAAAAGTTACCGCCACTGTTACTCCTTCAGTCAATTGCCGTTTTGTTTGGGTTTCTGCGCACGCACCATTAAGTGCACCAAATGACTCTGCAACTACCTATGTCGATGACTTTATCTTTAATCCGCCCAATAATGTAGATATAGTAAATAAAGGCATGAGACTGCACATATATCCTGAACCCATAAAGACTTCTGCCACACTGCAATTAGATGATAACATAGCACTGCCCTGCACGATGGTACTATATGATATTTCCGGACATATAGTGCTTCAGCAAGTTATAAATGACAGGAAAGTGCTTTTAAATAAAGCTGGCCTTAACAATGGCATGTATTTCCTGCAGCTCACCGATAGAAATGCAGTAAGATATACTACTAAATTGCTCGCAGATTAGTAGCAGCCCTCAGTAGGCAAAATCACAGCTTCTGAGCTACATCCCAATATCTGGTATATTACAAGCAAAATTCTTTAACGGCCGGTTTCATTGTTACGTCTTAATTAATAACGGACACGGCCTTGTTCCTACGTAAGAAATAAATTGACGAGCAACGAGCACATATATAATCCACAGAATGAGGTCAACCTGGAAGATGAACAGCTTAGGTTGATACAGGGATGTATTGCTGGAGATAGGAAGTCACAAAGGGCTTTGTATGACAAATATGCAAATATGGTATTTGGCGTAATAAGAAGATATGAAAACAGTATGGAGATTTCGGAAGAAATATTGAACGATGCATTCATCCTCATCTTCACAAAATTAAACCAGTACTCTTTCAACGGTTCTTTTGAAGGTTGGATGAGAAGAATAACCATAAACTGTACTATCGATCATTACAGGAAAAATGTAAAACATCAAAAAGTAATAAGTTCTGATTTCGAAACAATAAACCCATCCATTGAAGATGATGCAGCCAGTAAACTTTATTACAAAGAACTATTACAAATCATACATACACTTTCAGAATCGCAGCGAATGGTTTTTAACCTTTTCGTGTTCGAGGACTATACACATAAGGAAATAGCAGAACAGCTTGGTATAAGCGAAGGATATAGCAAATGGTATTTAAACGATGCAAGAAAAAAAATTAAAGAGAAAATTTACTTGATGAAATAAATAAATGGAAGAACAGAAAAAAAATATGGACGATCTGTTTCGGCAGCAACTGAATGACTATCAGGAAGCGCCCCGGAGTGGTATGTGGGATAGGATAGAAGGGAATCTGGATAAAATAGATGCGACAAAGAAACCAGGCAATAAAAGCACTGGTGGCTCCCGCGGTTTCATGGGTTATTCCATAGTTATATTGTTATTAATAGCCGCAGCGTTCTTCATTTATAAACAATCATCAAAATCTGCAAATGCAGGCAAGACAGCATTGGCAAATAACACAATAAAAAGCTCTGACAAAGAAAATGCTCCTGCTACTGTAAAGATAGATAATACACAAAGCACACATAACAATACCGCAGGACTAACTAACAAAGCGCAGGCAGATAATAATAGCGCATCAACCGCTCCGGCCCAGGTAAATAGTAATACTCAACGCAATAATGAAACTGTTATCGCTGTAAAGCATGCTACCAGGAGAGCACACACTGCGAACAGGACAGCAAAACGAAATAATAAACCATCGCAGAAAAGCACCTTAACCACTAACAACTCCACTACAGTAGTAAATAATAAAGACAATAATACAGTTGACCAAAGCTCAACAACAAATAAATCTACTAAGCAGGCGACTGAAATTGAAAGTAACACTAGCGCAAATACAACCACAGCAAAAGCTTCTGCGTCTGAGCATAAAAAACAAAATAACAAAACTTCAAAGGACAAAGAAGAAGTCGCAACTGCAAAAACTAATAGTGAATCAGTATCCCCCGAAAGCGCGAGCCCTAAAGTAAGTGCAGCAAAGCATGTAAAGGCAGAGCCAGCCTTAGCACAGAAAAAAGCAAAAAGCAATAATAACGCAACACTGATTCTGCCCGCTGCAGTAACTACTGAAAAGAAAAGCAACCAGCATACCGATCTGGCCAATACAACTATTCCAAAAGACAATACAAGAAATAATGCCGATGCACCTGTTCCTGATAAAAAAGAAAAATTAAAAAAAGCAGCTAAGCAATCTGTTCCTTCAAATACTGATGTTGCAAAGCAAAACATACCTGCAACAAAGCCGGCTGTTTCAAAAGCTAATAAAAATATTGATGCCGAGAAAAAGAAGACGGAGCCGGCAGGCAGCACTAAGAAAATAGCGGAAATAATACCTGCAAGTAAACCTGCAGTAGCAAAAGAAAGTATAACCAGCAGCTCCCTAAAGCAAAACGCAGAAACAACTAAACCGGATGTAGCAGCTAAAGAAAGTGCTACCGCAAATAATATAGATAGTAGTACGAAGAACAGCCCGGCAGGTAGTGGCAGCAATGATATAGCAAAGGAAACTGCTAATGCTTTTAGTTTTCAGGGCGGTGTAAAGCTTAGTTACGAACAGGGTTTTGGCACTTATACTACAAGTAAGTTCATAGGTGCGGTTTATGCACAGGTAGCCTTGTCCGATAAATTTGGAATCCTGTTTCAGCCTGCAATAAAATATACCCAGCTAAAAAATAATATTGATTACGGGTCTAAATCGTATTATAACAATACCGGAACACAAATAGCACAAATAGATACAATAGCGAAAGATAGTTTGTACAAATATCACTATTACGGCTCTTACGATTCTATTATCGTAAAGACCAAAAATACAACTACTTCTTACATCGGTTTTGAATTGCCAATAATGCTGAAGTATAAACTTTCAAGCTCATTCTCACTGTTAGGTGGTGTAAATATTGACATAAGCAATCTATTTGTATTAGGAGATAACACAAATACCATGCATCTTAGAACAGCTGTAGATAGCAGCGGTATATTGCATGGCTACGAAGTGAATGCTTATCTCAATTCAGTGAAATATACGCACCCTGGTATGCCTTACTCCTCTTATGTATCATCAGCCACTACTGCCCAAAGTACAGTACGTGTTGGTTATATGTTTGGCCTCGACTACTCCTTTGCCGATAAGTTCACGCTTGAGTTTTTACTAACACAATCATTATCAGGATATAATAACGTTACCGACAAGAATATAAGGGGTCTTTATTCCCAGCCGTACTTCCGGCTTTCCATTGGTTACCAGTTCCTGAACATTACACGAAAGAAAATTCCGTATAACGGTGGCTTGTAATCAAAAAAATAATCTTCATTTTTTTTTTAACCTACTTGATTATGGTAACGTCTTTCTTATGGAACTCCTGGAA
>Ga0268266_10001931_pt1 | contig 23317 bp, 29 predicted proteins | sample KBSS13metaG_FD_190356 | JGI IMG/M metagenome (GOLD analysis project Ga0268266, IMG submission 190356) | Switchgrass rhizosphere microbial communities from Kellogg Biological Station, Michigan, USA - KBS S1-3 metaG (SPAdes) (version 2) | ecosystem: Host-associated > Plants > Roots > Rhizosphere... | reverse complement strand
AGCTACAGCGGTCGCTCGCGCCTCCGGCGTATCGATACCGGACGATCTCCTCGCGCATATCCTGAACATTCCGTCGATCATGCCGAACCAGACGTCATCCACCGCGCAGGACCTTGCACGCGGCAAACCCAGCGAGATCGACTTTCTCAACGGCTATGTGGTGCGCAAGGGCGCGGAGCTCGGCATCCCCACCCCGACCAATCATGCCCTGCAGGTCATGGTGAAGCTTACGGAACGCGGCAAGGAGATGTCCGCCCGTCGGACGTAACCCCGCTAGTCCACCACGTCCAGCTTCACCTTCGCAACGCCCTTCCCCACCATGCCGAGCGCGTCCGCCGCGGAATAGGAGACGTCGACGACACGGCCCTGAACATAGGGACCGCGGTCGTTGACCCGCACCGTCACGGACTTGCCGCTGGCGACATTGGTGACGCGTAGTTTGGTGCCGAACGGCAATGTCGGATGGGCCGCGGTCAGATCGAGCGTGTTGAACTTTTCGCCGCTCGCTGTCTTCGTGCCCTCGGTGTAGAAACTGGCAACTCCGTGCGAGGCTGTCTTGACGTCATCTGCATCCTTACGCGACGCAACGCGGGCGTGCTTTCGCACCGCGGCCACGCGCTTCTTCATCATGGATGTTGGCGTGCGATACTCCACGGACGCCTGCCGGCTGGCGTGCAGGTCGGATTTTTGGGTAACGCTCGCGGTCTGCATGCACGCGGCCAGCGTTGCCGCTCCGAGACCGACAGCGAGCAGGCGTATGATTTTCCCCGCACGCGCGGCAGAAGCCAGCGGCGCTTCAGGACAGGTACGGCTTGTTTTGACGTCGACGCACGAAGTACCGGAGCAACCGATGGTGGCCATGTTGCAATCCCCAACTCGCGCCCCAGCCCGAGCCGAAATCCAACATGGCAATGGCGGGATCGAATCGGGGCGGAAGCGTGGCCGGACGTGACCAGGCTCGGCTTACTCAGCACGATTCCCGTTCGAGTGTGTTGGTTGTGCCACACTGCGCAGATGTGAGGGCGGAGCAGCGGAGCGTAATCCGCCGTTGAGACATTCAGCCCGGCGGCATTTCGCCCTGACCGACAGCAGTGTCCGATCCGAAAGAATCAATCCGGCTTGTCCGGATGTTGATTGCTAACGAGAGTTACCCCCTTGGCCGCGAGCCAATCGTCGGCCTTCGACGCACGCAAGGAGTGAATGCCGTCGACCCAGGAGACCTTGCTCTCGACGTCGAATTGTCGAGTCGGTGGCATTGCTTCGGGATCATCAAGACTATTGATAGCGACGCTGATGTGCCCGGCGCTGACGAACGAGTACGTCAGCGGCGTACCACAATCGCGGCAGAAGCCACGCTCGACCGCGTTGGAGCTCTTGAAGATCGACAGCGTGCCGCGCGTCCAGCGCAGCTTCTCTCGCTCACCGCCAGTCAAGCCCATGAACGGCTGGCCGGACGCCTTCTGGCACATCCGGCAATAACAGACGCTCGAATGCGTCGGCCTCTCCAGCCACTCGTAACGCAGCGCCCCACACTGGCAGCCGCCGGTCAGTCGGTCGCTTGATCCGGTCATCATCAAACCTCGCAGGAACTAAATCCGCCCTGCCGCTAAGTCCGTTCTTCAGCAGTGAAAAACTTCGTTCCGTCGAAAAACCGGTTCGGGCGATTGAACACGGATAGAAACATTGCGCCGTTCGGAGCATGCGCGACATGGATGTTGCCGCCCGGGCGCCACACGAAGTCACCTGCGCCACAGCTGCCCTCCGCGTCTTCCAGCGATCCTTCGAGCATGAAGGTCTGCTCAAGGGCCGTATGCTCGTGCAGCGGCACGACAGCGCCGGGCGCCATCTTGAACAGGATGGTCGAGCGCCCTTCGTCATCCCTGTACAGGATCTTCATCTCTATCCCGTCGAAATCCGTTCGCTGCCAGGGCATCGACGACGCGGCGACGAAGGTGGATCGAAGTTCGGGTGGATTGACGGGCAAAGGCTTGTTCATCGCTTCCTCTCCGAAAAATGTTGCAACGCTGTCCTTAGGAAATCTCGTAGACCGACACCTTGTCTGCGATGCCGCTCAACGCCACGCGTCTGGGCGACGGCGTCAGCCCGTTGGTCTCAAGCAGCGCGCGGGCATCCGCGTTCTCCACCACCGATTCCGTCACCACGATCGAACGTGAGGCGGCAAGGCCCTGGACGCGCGAGGCGATATTGACCGTCTGGCCAAAATAGTCCTGCTGGCCGTTGAGAGTGACCGCGAGACACGAGCCTTCGTGGATGCCCATCTTCAGGCGCAGGCTTTGATGCTGACGCTCGGCACCAAGATCGCTCATCGCTTCGCGCATGCGGATCGCAGCGGCAATCGCGCGCTCCGGCGTCTCGAACGTCGCCATCACCGCGTCGCCGATGGTCTTCACCACCGCTCCCCTCTCAGAGACGATGATCTCCTGCAGCAGCCTGAAATGCTCGTTGACAAGATCGAAGGCCGTGAGGTCGCCGACGCGTTCATAGAGCTCGGTGGAGTCCTTGAGATCGCTGAACAGGAAGGTCAGGCTCAGGATCTTCAGGCGCTGGCCGATGGCAAGCGTGTCGGTCCGGTAGATATCGCGAAACGTCTGGTTGGTGAGGAGACGCGTTGCCGTGAGAACCGATTTGCGTCGCTTCAGGAGGTCGTCCAGCGCCGGGTTCGTCACCCACACCGCCGGCAACACGCGAGCGTCGGTGCGGTTGTCCAACGCGACGCGCAGTGGCCCCGGGCGCAAGGTGACGGTATCGACGGGAATCTGGATCTTGTTGAAGATCACCGACAGGTTCTGGCGCTCGCTTGTCTCCTCGCCGCTGACTTCCAGGAACTGGGCCGCATGCGTTACCGGATCGAACACGATCAACGTGCCCGGCGGCACCTGCAGGGAAAGAATAGCCCTTTCGCCTGCCGGCAAGTCGACGATTTCGAGCGTGACGTCGTCCAGCAGCTTCTCCAGATCATCAGGAAGATCGATCGCGGAGCTCCAGAATATCTGGCGATAATATTCGGCCGCGGAGAGATCGTCGGGATTATGGGCCGCGATCTTCCGCACGCGCGGGCTCACCGTGAAGGTTACCTCGACCAGATTGTCGAGCGTCGTCTCGTAGCCCGCAGCGCAGAAAGCGCAATGATATTGCGCATGATCCAGGGTCTTCAGGCTCTTGTTGGCGGACAAAACCCCGGAGCAACTCGGGCACATCACATTCCATGTCATCTCGAACAGGCCGAGCCTCACCGCATTTAGGAGCCCTGCGATCACGCGCTCCTCGTCGATGCCTTCTGTACGTGCGAGATCAAGCGCATTTATCTTGTTCAAGGCATGGTCCGGGGCATCCCGCACCATGCGCTCGATCATATCGACGACGGCCTCGTCGGACGACTGACGCAGGGCTGCAAACAAAGTCTCGGTTTCGCTCATGCGACAATGCTACCTGAAAGAAGGCCGCGCGAACACCCGCTAACCCGCCCGGTCCGGTGCCCGAGTTGCCGCTCGCCGGTCGCGCCTTCAGCCGAAACGCCAGGCGGGAGATGTCGGGGGAAATGGAAAACCGTCCCTCCGCGATACCCCGGCACGCAACCAATCACGCCCGCGCCGCGTTTGGTGGGCAAGTTTCCACCCTTTCCTGATCTCGCGCAGAAGGGACCCGGCCGTGCTGCGTAGAGCGACCCCCGAACGAATGAGTTTCTTCTCCGACGGCGTGTTCGCCGTGCTGATCACGGTGCTCGTGCTCGAACTACGACCGCCCGAAAGCCCGACCTTCACGGCGCTGATGGCGCTCTGGCCGACATGGTTGAGCTACGCGGTCAGCTACCTCTTCATCGCCATTGTCTGGACCAATCACCACTACCTGCTGCGCTACGCCAGCGAAGCGACCGCGCGCCTGCTCTGGCTCAATTTTGCGCATCTGTTCTCGATATCGCTGCTGCCGCTTTCCACTGCCTGGATGGCGGTCAGCGAATTGGCGCCGCAACCGGTCGCCTTCTACGCCACGGTATTCTTCCTGGTGAACGCGACCTACGTCGCCTTGATCTGGGACCTGATCAACCGGACGCCCGGCACCACGATCGCACCCAGGGTGCGCAGGATCATGCGGATACGAGCACTCACGACGCTATGTGGCTTCGCCCTGGCTGCCGCGGTCGCGTTGAAATATCCCGTAGCCGGGCTCGGCATTTGCATCTGTTGCCTGATCGTCTATCTCAAGCCCGAGCCGCCGGACGCTGCGAGCAAGCCTGCCGACGGCAGCGATGTCGATAGAACATGACACGTGCTCGAGCAGCCCGGATGAGCGTCAGCGACATCTGGGACCACTGCAGCAGCCCCGATATCGCAGCGCCCGTCATCACGACGCGAACGCAATGCGCCCATCGCCAGGCACATTACGCGCGCCCGCCGACTCGGCCGGCTTTTATGGGCTCAGTCGCTATGCGACCAATCGCTTCTCGAGAATCTTGCGGAAATCCGTTGCCAAGCTGCCATAGTAGCCGGCGAGTACCTCGTAAAAGCTTTGCTCGGCCTTGTCGGTTGCTTCCCGCGCCTGCTGCTCGCATCGCGAGGCTTTTGTCTCGTACTTCTCAACCTTGGTCTTAAGCTCGGCCACCACCATCGTCGTTACTCCCCGCCACACACACGCCTAGGATGCTAGGCCGGCAAAGGTCGAAAAGATGGCGGGGCTGAGGAGATTTCGTAGCACAGAGGTGAGCAAGTCGTGGCCTATCGCGTCGGCACCGGCGCCGGCGGCAACAAGCGCGACCGGGCTGCGCCTTTCTTGCCGGCGGGCTTCGCCGCGGCGCGCTTTGGGGCGTCGACGGATTCCAGATAGGACGCCAGGGCCCAGGCCGAACTCGAACTGCTGGAATAGTGTTTTTGCAGAAACAGATAGAGCGTGAGGCGGAAGCGGTCCTTGGCGAGCCCGCGTGCGCTGCGGTGGCAGGACGCGCACCCTTCCGCAAACAGTTTTGGCGCCGGTTTGCCCTGATCCAGGTTCTGCGCGACCGCCGCCGATCCGCCCAGCGCGGCCATGACCGCAAGAACAAGCAGACCGCAACGCTTTGCTGGCGACATCAGTTTTTCCGGTAAACAGGGCGGATGAGCGGCTTGAGGCAGCTCCGACACGTGGAAGATGGCAGGCGAGACGCAATCTGCTGTCCACGCGTGGCGAAAAGTGGGTGTGCTGCCGCCATCATTGCGTTCTAATCGCGGCGCAGAGCAGTTCATGCGATGGTTTAGCTGGCAGTCATAGAATCAGCGGATCGAAGCGATCTCCATCCTGCTGCACACGGGCGCCTTCTCAATACGGCGGCTTCTTCTTTTCCCGCTGCGCCCTTGCCGCTTCCATCCACCAGGTGAGATCGTCGGCAAAGCGCGGAAACGCCTGTGACAGCGGCTTGCCGCCGTCACCGGTCGCCTTGCCATCTTCAGTAAGCGTCTGCGCAATCGGCCCGACGGCGATCGAACTCGAAATAACCACCATGCCCATTTCCGAAAGCGTGCCGTGCCACGCGATGGCTGCGCGCGCGCCGGAGAAGCGGCCGGCCGAATAGCTGGCGATCGCGGCGGGACGCCAGAACCATTCTTCGAGGAAATGGTCGGTGAGGTTTTTCAGTCCCGGCTGCATGCCCCAATTATATTCGCCGGTGACAAACACAAAGCCGTCGGCGGTGCGGATCTTCTCCGCAAGTTTCTCCAACACATCCGGCGCGCCGCCTTTCGGATGTTCCTTGTACATCCGGTCCAGCATCGGCAGGCCGAGCGCCTTGGCGTCGATCAGTTCGACGTCATCGCCGCGCGCGCGAAATCCCTCGACTATGAATTGCGCCAGGCGGATGCCCATGCGGTCGGATCGGTAGGAGCCGTAGAGGACGAGAATGCGGTTGCTCATGACACCTGCGCTTTGAAATTTTGCACCTTAAGAAATTGGTTGAGGCAGTCGAACCATGCGAGGCCTCTCCGTGCAATACCACGGCTTGTCGCAAATGAACCTGAAGGCCACCTGCTATTGTCGTCTCACGTCTGGCGCCTGACAAGCAGCCAACAAAAAAGCGGCCTTGCGGCCGCTTCGTTGCAGTTGCGCGTCGGCTCGATCAGTAACCGGGCCCTTCATAATAGGCGTAGGAATCAACGTACGGCGCGCCCGCGATCGCGGCCGCCGTTCCGACCGCTACGCCGGCCGCAAGCCCGACGGGCCCGGGACCATAATAGCGAGGACCGTAATAGCGGGGCGCGTACTGAGGGCCGTAGTAGCTGTAGTCATAGCGGCTCGGCGTGCGCACGCCATATCCACCGCGCAGATAGTTGGAGTTCGGGTAGCTGAACCCGATCATGCCGGGTTCCTGGGTCGCCTCCTGTGACATCGCAGGCGTTACAAATGCCGCCGTCGCAAGGATCGCAGCCGCCCCAACCAGTTTAAACTTCATCATCGCTCAGTCCTCCATTTGCATATGAAGAGCGAACGGACGAGGCGAGATGCTTGTTCCGGCAGTCGATTCACAGCGCCGTGATCGTTCCGGAGCGCATCGCCTGGTTGCCGCCAGCAAAGGATCGGCAAGAGAAAAGGCCGACGGGCATTACGCCGCCGGCCTTCTCTTGCAACTGCCGGCTCGAGAGGTCCGGTTCCGCCGCGATTCCATGCCTAAAATTTGACCAGCACAGCATTAAGAAAATCTTAATGGACAACTGTGAGGTGCATCACGGATGGGCAAAACCTTCTGCGGCTAGCTTCGTACTAACAAGAGTAGCTTCGCTTAGGTGCAGGAGGCCGACATGGCCCAGGTTTATTTCCACTGCTCTAATTCCCGGGAAGTCCGGATCGACCGATCCGGCGAAGCGGTGAGCGATCTCGCCGAGGCCCGCGATCGCGCGGCTTGCATCGTCCGGTCGCTGATCATGGGACGCGACGCGGAAGACTGGCGCGACTGGGTCGTGCATGTCAGCGACGATTTCGACGAAGAGATCTTCGTTCTGCCGTTCGCCTTCGTCCTCGGCAAGCCGCACTGAGAGGATTGCCATGCTGCCGGCGCGACCACCCTTCCTGCCGCTGCTCCGCCGCCTCGATGCGATCATGGCGCGATGCCACCGCCTGATCGAACGCGCTCGCGACCCCTACCGTCCCGAGCGTCATTATATGCGCGGCCCCGGCCCGAAATGGCACGCCAGGCATCGCGCGGACGTCGCAGGCATCGTCGTCTAGAACGCCGCGACGACGCAGCCGACACGCGCCGTGCCAGCTCCAAAATCCCCGCTTTTTCGCGCCTTCCCTGCGCGCGGACCTCACTATCGGGAACCCGTGGCCTCAACCTCTCCACGAGATTGCCTTGCTTTGGTCAAACCTCGCAGGGCAAAAGGCTTTCAGGGGATTGGGCTTTCAACGTCGCTAGACATGCGCGCGCCCGATGCGGGTGACATTGCACTGAGCAAGGGACCACCAATGCAATCCACGCCAACGCTGAAAGACACCGATCCGCACGACGTCTTCGCGATCGAGTCGCTGCTGCATGCGCATGCCGAGAAAGCGCCAACACTGGCGCACGATCCGGCCGCGCCACAGGTGCAGGTCGCACCACCGGTTTCTGTCGATGCGCCGGCTCCACTGCTCGAGCCGACGTTCAGCGTCGAGCCGACGTTCAGCGCGTCTGAAGCGCACGAAGTCCCACCTGAAAACATCAGGTCCAGCGAGATCAAGCTGGACGGTCTCAAGCCGATCGGCGAACAGCCAACGCCGAAATGGGCGAAGCGCGTGGTGATGGCGCTGTTGGGCCTGTGTGGCGCCCTGGCCGCCGCAGGCTGGCAGCACTATGGCGATCAAGCCAAGGCGATGGCCAGCGAGTGGGCGCCGCCCTTCGTGCTGGCTGCACTTTCTCCCTCGGACACGCCTGCCGTTACCGAACAGCAAAACACGTCTCCTGTTCAGGCCGCCGCAGCCGAGCCGTCTGCGGTACAGCCGGCGGCGGCTACGCCAGCTCAGCCCGAACCAACCGCCGCGACTGCGGCCGCTCCTCCTTCGCCCGCTCCGTCTTCGGAATCGGCCCAGATGCAATCGATGGCGCAGGATCTCGCCACGATGGGCCAGCAGGTAGAGGAATTGAAAGCCACTATCGCGCAGCTCAAGGCGAGCCAGGCCCAGATGGCGCGTGAACTTGCCAAGGCTTCAGAGGCCAAAGCGGCCGACGCCAGGCCTGCCGAGCAGAATCTGCGTCCCAGAGTGTCGGCGCTGACGCCGCCCGCGCCAAGGCCGGCGGCCCCCGCACCGCCGGTGCGAAAGCCGAAACCCGCCTATTCCTATTCATCGGCCTATTCGCCGGCGCCGGCTGCCGCCGCGCCCCTGCCGCCGGCGCAAGCCGCCGCACCATTGCCGCCGCCGTCCGCGCCTCAGCAGACTATCGCCGATGACGGCCAGCCGGTGGTGCGCCCGCCGATGCCGTTACGATAATCGTTCGGCGATAGCACTTCCGTATCCGGAGCGAGCGGGCCGTGTGGTTGCATGACGGCTCCGCTACGCGCGCTCAGCTTTGATGCGGTCCCCGCATCATCTTCAGGGCGTCTTCGATGTGACGCCACTCCCTGGCTTCTTCGGCATCGCCTTTGCTCTCACAATCCAGTGCATTGTGCGCAGCTTGCGCGATCGCCGTGGTGCCGTGCTTCTCCATCATCTGGCGCGCAATCGTGTGGATCTGCATTTCGGATATCATGTGGCTCTCCCGGGGTTCCACCAGCCCAAGCCGCAGCGTTTCGCTTATCGCGGCTTCCGCCTGAAAACTGCTGACCGAAAGTCCCGTTCCCCCTGCTGCGACAGATAATTTTCGAGCAAGTTTACGAGATCGCACGGTTCCACCTGCGATCCCCGTAGTATCCCGGACGCAATCTCCCCGGATTCAAAGTTGGTCTTCCGACTGTTATTTTCCGGTGAGTCGCAATCGCGGGAGTCGCGCATGGCCAAAGTGTATTTCCATTACTCCAATTCCGAAGGCGTGTGCATCGACCAGCGCGGCACCTCTGTCGGAAATCTGACCGAGGTGCGCGACCACGCTACCCGCGTCGTGCGGTCGCTGATTGCGGCGGAGGGCCCGGAAGACTGGCGCGACTGGACGCTGCACGTCAGCGACGATCTCAACTTCGAGATCTTTGCCCTGCCGTTTTCGTCCATGCTCGGCAAGCTGCACTGAGAGGTCGCCATGCTGGTCGTGCAACCACTTCTCCGACGCCTGACCGAGATCGTGATCCATTGGCACAAGCTGATCGGTTTTGCCCGCAACGTCTATCGCCCGGAGCTGCATTACATGCGCGGCCCCGGCCCAAAATGGCACGCCAAGCATCAGCGGAACGCCGCCTGACGCTATAGTCGGATGCACGCATCGGCGTGCGGAGCGGTGCCGGATTAAGGCTTAACGGCCCAAAGCCCATCCAAAATGAACAAAAGCGACATTTCGGGATTTGCCCCCCGGAGGTGGCGAATGTCGAATTTTGTAGCCCTTGTTGTCGAGGACGACGCTTTCCAACGCGAAAGCCTTGCTGAACTGCTCAGAGGCGAAGGCCTCGACGTCGTGGAATGTGCCACCGGGGCCGCCGCCGAATTGGTACTGGTTTCAACCGGCACCGAACTCCGAGCGTTGGTGACCGACGTAGAACTTGGCGAAGGGCCGTCCGGCCTCGAACTGGCGCAATACGCCAAACGCAAATTCCCGGACCTGAATGTCGTGATCGTCTCCGGTCGCGATCCAGCCTACGTACCGCTGAATACGCTGTTTCTCCTGAAGCCCTATCGGGCGCAAGAACTGCTCGACGCCGTCCTGAGCTGAACTGCTGGACGACGCTTAGTGAGGCATTGTCCAAGTGGAACCTAACTCTCCAAAGCTCGTTAAGGCGGGACCGATAGGGAGGGTACGATGGACCGTGTCACCCGCTGTTTGCACTGCGGCAAGAGGATGGTGCCGACTCCCAGCTATACAGGCCGCACCGAGTTGAAGTGCGTCTTCTGCGACCGGCTGGATCCGATGGAGATGGCCGAGCCGGGCAGATGGGCCGATAGCCCTCTCGGCACTCCCTTAACCGACAGGACAGTCCCTTAAACGGACCTGCCCCAATGCCTCAGGTGATTTCGCGCTGATCGATCTCAGCGACGAAATTTGTTTGCGGCCGAAGTCAAACAGCAGGCCGAACCACTAAAGATCCCCCAACTCAGGCGGCTCGAACCAGTTCGTCAGTGACAGGCCGCCATCGATCACAATCGCGGCGCCGGTGACGTAGGCCGAGATTCGGTTCGACAATACCGCCAGCGCCAGCGGCGCAAGATCTCCGGCCTGGCCGAGGCGGCCGAGCGGGATGTGTTTTGCGAGCGCGGGATCGGCGACGAAGCCACCGGCCGCGACCGCGCCGGGCACCAGCGCGTTGACGCGGATGCCGAAGCGGCCAAATGTCTTGGCCAATTCCTTCACCAGCATCGACAGCCCCGCCTTCGACGTCGAGTAGTGCGGCAGGTTGCGTGGCGTACCGGCATGCAGCGAGGTCAGCAGCAGGAACGAGCCCGGCTGTTTGTCGGCGATCAGCTTTCGCGCCAGTTCGCGCGAGAGATGGAATCCAGCTTCAAGATTTACCGCATGCATCTGCGCCCATGTCTCGCTACTCACGCCAAATGCGTGATCGGCTTCGCGCCGCGGCGGGGAGGCGCTATGCACGAAATGCGTCACACGCCCGAGAGCCGCAGCAGCTTCCGCCAGCAACGCCGTTCGCGTCGCGGCATCACCGAGATCGCCGACAAAAGGCACCGCCAATTCCGGCCGGGCCGACGCCTTGATTGCTGCCGTCACCGTCTCCCGGTTCACGTCGGCAAACATCGTGCGTACGCCCTCGCCGATCAGCGCCTGCGCGATGGCACGGCCGATCCCGTTACCTGCGCCGGTGACGAGCGCCGCCTCGCTCGCGGTATCGAAGGGCGTGTCGAAGATGCTCATGACGGTCGGCTCCGGAAGACATTGCAAGCGACCCACAGTCCGCCATCAATTGCGGTTTGACGCAACCCGCCGCCGGCCATGACGCTCCATTACCGCTGTATCAATACGGCGCGGGCCTGCACCGTCAGGTTGCTTTCACGTTGCCTGAAACCGGCCTAAGCTCTTGTCTGCAACCGGCGGGCTGACCACCATGCAAACCCGCGTTCGAAAAGTCGCCCACGTCCTGGAACGTCTTGGGCTTGCCATGGCTGGCGCCGCGAGCGGGCTATTTGTGGCGGCCCTGGTGGGAACGAGCCATTCCGCCCTCACCAATCAGGCCTTCCTGCTCGCGATGATGATCGGCGGCGCTGTCGGCTTTTATCTCGGCATCGATACACCGCCCGCGCCCTTCAGCGCAGCGAAGGATCCGCCCGCCGATGGCGCCTGGGTCGGCAAGATCGATACGCCGGAACTGCTCAGCGCGATCGGCACCTTCCTTGCAGCGTTCTCGGCGTTTGCCTGTGTCGGCGTGATCGTGCTGCGTCACGACCCGCACCCGGTGTGGATAGGCATGATCATGGCCGGATGGGTGGTCGGCGTCGCCATGCAGATCATCGCCGGCGCAATCGCCCGCCTGCGACATTGATCAGGCGGAGCGGCTCGCGCTTCAGCTATCGTCTTCCAGCGTCAGCACCAGACCTGTCAGCGTCGCGCCGATGCCGAACATCAAGCCATAGGTCGTAACCAGCATCACCGCGGTCTGAGCGGGCGCGTCGCTTGTCGCAACGACATCCCTGACATGAAAGGCGTTGATCAAGCCAAGCAACAGGGCCAACGACAGCCCGAGCGCCACGCCCATCAGGAAATGGGTCAACAGCGCACTAAAAAGTGATTTTTGTGATCTTTGTGATTTTTGGTGACGCATGAACGCCGTGCCTTCGGCATGTCGCAAGCCAACGCACGGCCGAGGGAACTGGTTCCCCGGCCTGATAACAGAATTTCATCTTGCGCTGCGCATCTGCCCGACGGAGCGTTTGCAGAACATTAAGCAAGCGACGACGTGCAGATGCGCATTCCCAAAAATTTCCACAATGTTTTCCTGGAAGAAGACATCGTTTTCGAAAAAGGAGAACCTCATGCGGTTAGGGCAAGCGATCTTCTTCGGCTCGGCGGCCGCTCTCCTCACTTTGGCGGCGCCGACGCTCGCCAGAAACTCCAGCGCGAATTCACACACGGCAAAGGCAACCGAGGCGCCCGCGCCCTCCAACTGCCATGCCTATCAGAAGGCCGCCGACGGGTCGTGGACGGAACTGTCCTGTCAGGAGATGGGCTCCAAGGCGCCCGCCCAGCCCCGCTCCGCCGCAAAAAGCGCGACCGAAGAGACGCAGTAATCGCCACAGCCGCGCGGTCGTTCGACGAAAAATGACGACCACACCTGCGCTCACGCCGGCCTGTTCAGCCAATCGTCAAAACGCGCCGGCATGATCCGTGCGCCGTCGTCCGGCACCAGCGTGCGCAGCGCGAGCGGCGCACCGAAATACGGCACGTCGGCGCCCGACACGATCTTGCTCGTATCGCCCTGCTTGCGGAGCCAGCGGCCGACGAAGTCCGCGAGCGGCGCCGCTTCCGGCCCTGCGACTTCGCGGATGCCGTTGGCGGGCTCACCGCGCGTCACGTCGGCGAGCGCTGCGGCGACATCGTCGGAAAGCATCGGCTGCATCAGCTGGCTGGAGACATGCACCGCGCCATCCCTGCGCCCGGAATCCGCAGTCGCGCCGACGAATTCGAAGAACTGCGTAGCGCGCAGGATCGTGTAGGCCAGGCCGGACGCCACGATCAGCCGCTCCTGCGCCAGCTTGGCACGGAAATATCCGCTGCCTTCGAGCCGGTCGGTGCCGACAACCGACAGCGCGACGAGATGCCGTACGCTGGCCTGCGTCGCGGCCGCGATAAGGTTGCGCGTCCCCGTCTCGAAGAAATGCAGCACCGCCTTGTCCTCGAACGAGGGCGAATTCGACACGTCAACGACAATGTCGGCGCCCGCGAGCGCCGGTTGCAGGCCCTCCCCGGTCACGGCGTTGACGCCCTTGCTCGGTGACGCCTGCAACACCTCATGGCCGCGAGATCGGAGCAGCGGAGCCAATTTCGAGCCGATCAGGCCCGTACCGCCGATAATAACGATCTTCATTTGCTCGCTCCCTTGGTCCTGAAGCCCCCTGAAGCCGCAGCCGCCCGCGCCGTCAAGCCCGAATAGAACGGGCTGGCGTGCCACGCCCCACTGTAAACCCCGGATTAAGTTGCACCACCTATACTGGTGGTCCGCACTCCCGTACCAGCGCAAATGGCCCAAATCCCATGAAAATCGGCACCCTCCTCACCGCTGCCATCGTCTCGCTTTCCGCCGTCGGCGGCGGACTCGCCGTCTATGTGGCGACCTCCAAATATCAGACCATGGACAAGGTCTCGGTCGCACAGAGCCGTCTCGAAGTGGTGCGCGCGGTCGGCGATATCCCGCGTTACATGAATTCCGAGCGCGGTTTTGCCACCAACATCCTCTATGGGCCGCCCGCGATCGATCCCAATATTCGCGCCGAACTCAACAACAAGGTCCGCAAGCTGACTGACACCGCGCGGGAGAAGATGAACGCGGTGCGCAAGAATCTATCGAGCAGCCTCGACGACGCAACGGCGATAGGCGCCGGCATCGACGATTTGAACGTGAAGTTCAACGCGCTGCGCGATGCCATGGACAAGGCGATGGACGGCCCGGCCGAAGCGCGCAAGGACGCCGCCAGGAAGCTCGTCTCCGACAATGCCGTGTTCAACGTCGCCGCCACCAAACTGCTCGACGAGCAGGTTCGCCGCATGGCGCAACTCGACGGCGATGCCTACCGGCAGGCCGTCTACGCCAACATCGCCTGGAATTTGCGCGACGTCGGCGGTTTCAACTCCAGCCTGCACAAGAACCTCGTCGGCGCCAATCGCGTAGCCACCGAAGCGGAGAAAATGGAGTATTCGCGCTCGCAGGGCCGTGCCGACCAGATTCAGATGTCGCTGATGGAGCTGCGCGGCAACCCGGCAACGCCTGCCAATGTGGCCGCTGCGCTGGAGAAGATGAACGAAATCTTCGTCACTCGTTTCGGAAAGGAACTGAAGCTCGTCAAGGACGGCGCGGCTTCTGGCAAATACGAACATAACGTCGACTTCTTCTATGCCGAATCCCAGATCGCCCTCGGCGCCGTCGTCGATGTGCGTAACGCCTTCTACGACAACGCTGAGCAGATTCTCAGCGCCAACTACTCCGCCGCTCGCCTCAGCTTCCTGATTGCGCTCGCGGTGCTCATTGCGGTCGCCGCCGCCAGCGCGGCGCTGATCGTCATGGTGCGCAGCCGCGTCTGCAAGCCGATCGTCGACCTCACTGCCACGATGTCGCGACTGGCCAGCGGCGACGTATCCGGTGAAATCGCCGGCGCAGGCCGCGGCGATGAGATCGGCGCGATGGCTGCTGCCGTCGGCGTCTTCAAGGACAGCATGATCGAGGCGGAGCGTCTCGCCGCCGAGAAGGCTTCCGAGAGCGATGGCAAGATGCGCCGCGCGCAGGTGCTCGACGAACTCACCCGCACGTTCGAAGCCAAGGTGACCGAACTCGTCGGCGGGCTGTCGTCGGCGTCGTCCATCATGGAAGACACCGCACAGTCGATGTCATCGACTGCAACCCTGACCAATCGTCAGGCGGCGATCGTCGCGGCTGCTTCCGAACAGACTTCCTCCAACGTCCAGACGGTTGCAAGCGCCACCGAGGAACTGGCTTCCTCGATCTCGGAAATCGGACGCCAGGTCGCGCAATCGACCGAAATCGCCGCCCGCGCTGTCGAGAATGCACGCCGCACCGGCGACACCGCCCGTTCGCTCGCTGACGGCGCGCAGAAGATCGGCGACGTCGTGACGCTCATCCAGAGCATCGCCGCGCAGACCAACCTGCTGGCGCTGAACGCGACCATCGAGGCCGCGCGCGCCGGCGATGCCGGCCGCGGCTTTGCCGTCGTCGCCTCGGAAGTGAAATCACTGGCGGGCCAAACCGCCAAGGCGACCACCGAAATATCCGAACAGATCGCAGCTATCCAGGCCGCCAGCGACCAGACCGTGACGGCGATTCAGAACGTCGCCAACGTGATCGCCGAGATCGACCAGATCGGTACCGCGATTGCAGCCGCGATCGAGGAACAGGGCTCCGCGACCAAGGAAATCTCCCGCAGCGTGCAGGAAGCTGCGCGCGGCACCCAGGAGGTCAATTCCAACATTACGGGCGTCCAGAAGGCCGCCGACGACACCGGCTCTGCGGCCAATCAGGTGCTGGGCGCGGCGGACCAGTTGTCCTCGCAGTCAAAGGATCTCGCCGGACAGGTCAACCGGTTCCTCTCGGAGGTGCGTGCGGCATAAGTCCGCACCGACCACGGGTATCTGCAAGCGGCGTTTTGGGTGAATGGCAACAGTGCTAGAAGCGGGAACTTTCAGTCCCCGCGGAGCTTGATGTTGCCTGACGTGCCAACATTCCCTAACCGACCGCCGTTTCCGCGGTTGCCCCGGGCGGGTATCCGTGACAGTCGACATAGAACAGTTGCACCGCCGGATCGCGGCGCTCGAGGCGGAGAACGGGCGGCTGAAGGCGCTCGCCGTCGCCGACAGCAGCGAGTTGAAGCGCGCCGAAACCGCGCTTGCCGACAGCGAGCAGCGCTACAGAACCCTGTTCGATTCGATCGACGAGGGATTTTGCATCATCGAATTCTTCGACGGCCCCCATGGCCCCCTCAGCGACTACATCCACGTCGAAGCCAATCCCGCCTATGCGGTGCACGCCGGCATCTCCAACGTAGTTGGGCAGAAGCTGCGCGAGATGGTGCCCGACGAGGCCGACGGCTGGGTCGAACGCTACGGCTCGGTGCTGCGGACGGGCGTGCCGATCCGCTTCGAACGCGAACTGGTCGCCACCGGACGCTATCTCGAACTGGCGGCGTTCCGGATCGAACCCGCCAGCCGGCGCCAGGTCGCCGTGCTGTTTCAGGATATCAGCGCGCGAAAGCAGGCCGAGGCAGCCATACAGCGCATCAACGAAACGCTGGAAGCTCGCGTGGCCGAGGCGATCGCGGAGCGTAAACACGCCGAAGAGTCGTTGCGGCAGTCGCAAAAGATGGAAGCCGTCGGCCAGCTCACCGGTGGCATCGCACACGACTTCAACAACCTGTTGACCGGTATCATCGGCTCGCTCGACCTGCTGCAGGTCCGGCTGCGCCAGGGCCGCACCGCCGAGATAGACCGCTATGTCGCCGCCGCACAGGGCGCCTCCAAGCGTGCCGCGTCCCTCACCCATCGCCTGCTCGCTTTCTCGCGGCGACAGACGCTGGATCCCAAGCAGACCGATGTGAACCGGCTGGTGATGGGCATGGAGGAATTGATCCGGCGTACGGTCGGCCCGCAGATCGCCGTCGAAGTCGTTACGGCGGGCGGGCTGTGGTCGACGCTGATCGATTCATCGCAACTCGAGAACGCGCTGCTCAATCTGTGCATCAATGCGCGCGACGCCATGCCGGAAGGTGGACGGATCACGATCGAGACCGCCAACAAATGGCTCGACGAACGCGCGGCCAAGGAGCGCGACCTGCCGCCCGGCCAATATCTGTCGCTTTGCGTCACCGATACCGGCACCGGCATGACGCCCGACGTGATTGCGCGCGCGTTCGATCCGTTCTTCACCACCAAACCGATGGGCCAGGGCACCGGCCTCGGTCTGTCGATGGTCTACGGCTTCGTGCGGCAATCTGGCGGGCAGGTGCGCATCTATTCGGAAGTCGAGCACGGCACCACGATGTGCCTTTATTTGCCGCGCCATTACGGTGACGCGACGGAGAGCGTCGTCGACAACGCGCCCGCATCATCCGCACGCGCGCGGACGGGCAAGACGGTGCTGGTCGTCGATGACGAGCCCAGCGTGCGCATGCTGGTGACGGAAGTTCTGGAAGAACTCGGTTACATCTCAGTCGAGGCGTCCGATGGACCGTCCGGCTTGAGAATGCTGCAGTCGGACATGCGGGTCGATCTGCTCGTCACCGATGTCGGCCTGCCCGGCGGCATCAACGGCCGCCAGCTTGCCGACGCGGCGCGAACCACGCGACCGGATTTACGGGTCCTGTTCATCACCGGCTACGCCGAGAACGCCATCATCGGCAACGGCCATCTCGCGCCGAACATGGGCGTGCTGACCAAGCCCTTCGTGATGGAAACGCTGGCCCGCCGCATCATCGAGATGGCCGGCGATGATCCCTAGCTCCGACGGCTAGCCGCGTAACCCGAGCACACGGCGCGCGATCGACTGGCGGTGGACCTCGCTCGGTCCCTCGTACATCCGCATCAGCCGCGCCTTCTGCGAGAGCGCATTGAGCGGCAACTCCAGCGTCATGCCAAGCGCACCGAGCGTCTGCATGGCATGATCGCAGGCTTCATAGGCCATCTCGGTCGCGAACACCTTGATCATCGAGGCTTCGTGCCGGACGTCCTCGCCGCGGTCGGTCTTGTCGGCGGCATCGCGCACCATCAGCCGGCAGGCATGTATGCGCGTCGTGATGTCGGCGACCCACCACTGGATCGCCTGGCGGTCGGCGAGCTTGACACCGAATGTCTCGCGCTGCTTGGCGTGTTCGCACAACATTTCGAGCGCGCGCCTCGCGATTCCGATACAGGTCGACCCCATCTCGAGCCGTCGCGTGCGCAGCCGGAGCTGCATCGGCGCATAGCCCTTGCCGATTTCGCCGAGCACGGAATCGGCCGGGATACGGCAATCCTCGAACACGATTTCATAGGTCGAGCCGCCGCCGAGCATCGGGATCTCGCGCTCGATGATGAAGCCGGGCGTACCCTTCTCGACGATGAAGGAGGTGATACCGCCCTGGCGCGCATCGCTGCCGACCCGGGCCATGACGATGATGAAGTCAGCGGCACGCGCGTTGCTGATCCAGATCTTGCGGCCGTTCAGCACCCACTGGTCGCCGTCAAGCACGGCGCGCGTCTTCATCCCGGCTGGATCGCCACCGGCGCCCGGCTCCGAAATCGCGATCGCCGAGACCATGCGGCCCTCGATATAGGGCTGCATGTACTTCCGCTTTTGCGCCTCGGTACCGACCGCCTGCAGCATGCGCAGGTTCGGCGAGTCCGGCGGCAATATGAAGGGCACGCGGGTCCGCCCCAGTTCCTCGTGAACCGCGGCCATGGTGCGGGTCGGCAAGTCGTGGCCACCAAGGTCTTCGGGCGCGTCGAGGCCCCACAGGCCCAGATCCTTCGAGACCGTCCGCAGCCGCTGCTTCTGCTCGGCGGTCAGTTCCGGATGATCGGAGCCCGGCAGCCTGGACTTCAAATAATGCGGCTCAAGCGGGATCAGTTCGCGGTCGACAAACTTCGCGACCGTCTCGCGGATCATGTCAGTCTCTTCATCGGTGCTCATCGTCAAACCCTCTCAGTCGGCAAAGCCGACATAACGCACGAAATCGCCATTGTGCTCGCGATCGGAACGCACTGCATTGGCGGGAAAGCTGTCGTCGGGATAACCCATGGCGACGCAGGTCATGATGACCTCCTCGTCCGGGATATTGGCGACCTCGCGCACGATGTCGGAGCGCGTGATGCCCTGCCCGTTGATGACGCTGCCAAGCCCGCGATCCCAGGCGGCGAGCACGATGCCGTAGCAGAGCGCGCCGAGGTCGAAATGGCAGACCGCGCCGGGATCGAGAATCCTGTCATAGGTCAGGACCAGCGAGACCGGCGCGTCGAACTGCCGGAAGCCGCGCAGCACCCAGTCCTGCCGCATCGGCTTGTCGTCGCGGGCAATCCCCATCACGGCGAACAGCTTTTTCGCGATGTCGACCTGCCGGCCGCGGTGCACACCCTGGTATTCGCCGTGGCTGACGATATCGCGCTTCGGCTTGGCGCCTGCGATCATCTCCTCCATGTTGCGACGGCGAACCTCCTCGAGCGGCTCGCCGGTGAGGACATGGATATGCCAGGGCTGGGTGTTCATCGACGACGGCGCGCGCTTGGCGACCTCGATGATTTCCCCGATGACGGCGCGGGAAACCGGCTCCTTCTTGAATCCGCGCACGCTCTTGCGGGTCTGAACCAGCGTCTCGAAATCCATCCGATGCATTCCGTCCGTCCGTTGCATTCCCATGGCGCTCCGGTTCCCCGATCTGTTACGCGGCAGCCTTGCGGGCTGCGGCTGCGGCCAGCACCATCTCGGCGCATTTCTCGCCGATCATGATCGCGGGCGCATTGGTGTTGCCGCTTGTCAGCGTCGGCATGATCGACGCATCGGCAACTCGCAAGCCGTCAATGCCGTGCACGCGCAATTCGCGATCGACGACGGCAAGCGGATCCGACCCCATCTTGCAGGTCCCGACCGGATGATAGGTCGTTTCGGCATTGTTGCGGACCCACTCGAGCAGCTCCTCGTCGCTCTGCAATTTTGCGCTCGGCGCGATCTCCTCACCGGTAATTTCCCGGAGCGGGGACGTTGCCATCAGTTCGCGTCCCTTGCGGATCACCGCCACGATGCCCGCGCGGTCATGCTCGGTCGACAGGAAGTTGAAGCGGATCACGGGCGGCACTTGCGGATCTGCCGATTTGATATGGATCGAACCGGTGCTTTCCGAACGCAACACATTGGCGTTCATCGTGATGCCCTGCCGCTTGGCGACGCGACGCTGACGTCCGACCATTTCATAGAGAAACGGTAGTATCGAAATCGTCGCATCCGGCGTCTCCAGTCCCTCGCGGGTGCGGAAATACATCCGGACGGGCACCGCGGTGGAAGCCAGGAAGCCGGTACCGAACAGCGCGTATTTCATCGCTTCGCGGGCGAGCCGCCAGCCCCGCGCATTGTCGTTGAAGGTCATGTTGCGGGCGGCAATCGCAAATTTCAGGCGGGGCGAATAGTGATCACGCAAATTCTCGCCGACACCCCGCAGTTCATGCACCGGCGTGATCCCGACCGAGTGGAGCAATTCTGACTGGCCGATGCCGGAAAGCTCCAGAAGCTTCGGCGAGTTGATCGAGCCGCCCGATACAATGACTTCCCGCGACGCTCTTGCTTCAACGCTAGTGCCGCCGACCGAGTAGCGCACACCGACGCAGCGCCTGCCCTCCAATATGAGCGCCTCCGCCATCGCGCCTTGCACGATGGCAAGGTTCTGCCGTCCGCGCACCGGATCGAGGTAACAGACCGCCGTGCTCTGGCGCTTGCCGCCGGCGATCGTCACCTGCGACATGCCGATACCTTCCTGGGTCTCGCCATTCTGGTCGGGATTGAACGGGAGCCCGATTCTTTCCGCGGCCTCGATGATCTTCTCGAGCAGCGGCACCTTGTTGCGCGGCGTATCGTTGACGCGCAGCAAGCCGTTGCGGCCGCGAAACTTGTCGGAGCCACCTTCATAGCGCTCCATGCGCTGGAAGATCGGCAGCACGTCCTGGTAGCTCCAGCCGCGATTGCCGAGCTGGGCCCAGTGGTCGTAATCCTGCGCCTGACCGCGCATGTAGACCATGCCGTTAATCGAACTGGAGCCGCCCATCATCTTGCCGCGTGGCACATCGATGCGGCGTCCGCCCGAGCCCTCGTCGGGTTCGGACTTGTAGCACCAGTTCACCGCGGGATCGTCGATCATCTTGGAGGTGCCGACCGGCACGCGCGACCAGAAATGGTTCGATCCCTTGGTGCCGGCCTCGAGCAGCAGAACGCGATAGCTGCCGTTCTCGCTCAGCCGGCTTGCGACTACGGCGCCGGCCGACCCGGCGCCGACGACGATGTAGTCATAGACGGCGTTATCGGACATCGCCGTCAATCCCGCTTGAAACGATAATTGAAGCGGTCGCCATCGGCGGTGATCAGGCCTGCGGTGGGCGTCGGAAAATGGATCGGCAGGATCAGCGTGTCGGTGCCGGCGACGGAAGCAAAGAACTTGCGCCGCGAGACCGCCGACTGCTTCGGATCCCAATCCGGCTTCGCCGACCATTCCGGCTCGCGGCACTGGATCATGTGATGCATGAGATCGCCGGCCACCACCGCGCGCTTGCCCTTTGAGAAGATGTTGACGCAGCAGTGACAGGGCGAATGCCCCGGCGTCGGCGTCAGCGTGATGGTATCGTCGAGCGCGTAATCGTCGTCAACCAGTACCGCCTGCCCGGCCTCGACGATCGGCAGGCAATTGTCGCGGAACACCGTGCCGGGTGGATTGGCCCCCTTGGCATTCTCCGCCTCCCACGCCGCATATTCCCTCTTGTGAAATATGTATTTGGCATTGGGAAACGTCGGCACCCAGCGCCCGTCCCGCAGCGTGGTATTCCAGCCGGTATGGTCGATGTGCAGATGGGTGCAGAACACGTAGTCCACCTGCTCGTATGCGATGCCGAGCGCAAACAGCTCGTTGCGCCAGCGCTCCTTGCCGGGAAAATCGAACGGCGGCGGATGGCCCTTGTCCTCGCCGGTGCAGGTATCGACCAGGATCGTGTAGCGCGGCGTGCGGACGACAAAGGTCTGGTAGGTGATGACCATCAGGCCCAGCGCGTCGTCGAACACTTCCGGCTCCATGGAGGGGAGATGATGCCGGAATACCTTCTCATCATAGGTCGGGAAAAAGTCCTGCGGCCGCCGCCATGGCCCTTCGCGCTCGATCACCGCGTCGATGGTGATATCTCCGATCCTGAGTTGCTTCATGGCCGTTTCGCTCCCCGTTTTTGAGGCAGCGTAGCGGGCGAGTCCGGCACCGACAAGCCGCGCGCAAGTTGTAGCGCCATGCGTTTCGGCCTTCCCTATCTCCCGCCGCAAATCGAACAGAAATTCTGCCTAGCGAATGCGCTCTCACGCGGGGGCAGGCTTGAACAAGAAACTCAAATATACCGCGGCGGCAATCGTCGTTCTCGCGGCGGCCATCTACATCAACAACACCAACCATCTCGCCGCCCATCGGGAGGGCAAGCCGGTCCTTCTCGCGCATCGTGGCATCGCCCAGCGCTTCGACGAGCGCGACCTGAAGAACGACACCTGCACCGCGGCGCGAATGTTGTCGCCAACCCATCAGTATCTGGAGAACACGATCGAATCGATGCGGGCCGGTTTTGCGGCCGGTGCAGACATCGTTGAACTCGATGTTCATCCGACGACCGACGGTGAGTTCGCGGTATTTCATGACTGGACGCTGGATTGCCGCACCGACGGCCAGGGCGTCACGCGCGAACACTCCATGGCCTATCTGAAGAAGCTCGACATCGGCTATGGCTACACCGCCGACGGCGGCAAAACCTTTCCGTTTCGCGGCAAGGGCATCGGCCTGATGCCGACGCTCACCGAAGTACTGACGGCCTTTCCGGAACAGCGGCTGTTGATCAATGTGAAGAGCCGCGATGCTTCCGAGGGAGAGAAACTCGCCGCCGTACTGAACAAGCTGTCCGCCGAGCGCCGCGCGCAGATCATGGTCTATGGCGGCGATGAGCCGGTCGAGATCGTGCGCCAGCGCACGGACCGTATCAGGACGATTTCGCGTGGCGCGATCAAGAGCTGTCTGCTGGCCTATATCGGCTACGGCTGGAGCGGCGTGGTGCCGAAACCCTGCCAGAACGCGATGGTGATGGTGCCGATCAACGCCGCGCCGTGGATGTGGGGCTGGCCGGATCGCTTCCTCAACCGCATGAAGGCAGCCAACAGCGAGGTCTTCGTGCTCGGCCCCTACCGCGGCGGCGAGTTCTCGACCGGAATAGATACGGCCGAGCAGTTTGCGCGCCTGCCGCCAAACTACTCCGGCGGCATCTGGACCAACGAGATCGAGGCCATCGCCCCGCTCGCGGGCAAACGAAACTGACCGCTAGCTCCGCAATCCCGGCGCTTCCTGTCCGGTGCGCGCAACATATTCGGTGTAGCCACCGCCGAACTGGTGGATGCCTTCGGGTGTCAGCTCCAGTACACGGTTGGAAAGCGCCGCCAGAAAATGCCGGTCGTGCGAGACGAACAGCATGGTGCCCTCGAACTCGGAGAGCGCGTTGATCAGCATTTCCTTGGTCGCGAGGTCCAGATGGTTGGTCGGCTCGTCCAGCACCAGGAAATTCGGCGGGTCATAGAGCATTTTCGCCATCACAAGCCGCGCCTTCTCGCCGCCCGAGAGCACGCGGCATTTCTTCTCGACGTCGTCGCCGGAAAAACCGAAGCAGCCAGCCAGCGCACGCAGCGAGCCCTGGCCCGCCTGCGGGAACGAATCTTCCAGCCACTCGAACACTGTGCGGTCGCCATCGAGCAGGTCCATGGCGTGCTGCGCGAAGTAGCCCATCTTGACGCTGCCGCCG
>Ga0268266_10001930_pt1 | contig 23319 bp, 25 predicted proteins | sample KBSS13metaG_FD_190356 | JGI IMG/M metagenome (GOLD analysis project Ga0268266, IMG submission 190356) | Switchgrass rhizosphere microbial communities from Kellogg Biological Station, Michigan, USA - KBS S1-3 metaG (SPAdes) (version 2) | ecosystem: Host-associated > Plants > Roots > Rhizosphere... | reverse complement strand
CCTTATTCACAAGAATTTGACGCTTGTCCGCGTGCATCGCGATGTGTCCTTTGCCCCCTAATGTACTTCAGTTCGCGACAAGTTTCCCCGTAGGCGCTACTCAACCATAGAACAAATCGCCGTTGGCTGGCTCTGCTCTCAATGCTTGCGAAGCATAAGTCCGAAATCCTCGAGACACACTCAACCTCCCAGGATGAATCGATAACCTTGTGATGGACGCTCTCACTGGGATCATCCTGGTATAAGCTCTGGACAAACCTTCCTCATAGGAGACTGCATGGCTTCTATCACAGGCTTTGGCGGCATCTTTTTGCGAGCGAATGATCCGAAAGCTCTCTACAGCTGGTACGAGAAACACGTCGGTCTGGTGAACACCGAGGGAGCCTTCGCGTTTCCTGCTCCGACAACGAAGCCAGCTCAGGTCATCTTCGCCCTCTTCAAACAAGAGGATGCGTACTTTCCTCCGGCACAGAAATCAATGATCAATCTCCAGGTCGATAACCTCGATGGTGTGCTGGATCGCTTGATAGCGGATGGTGTCACAGTCGATCCCAATCGCGAAACCTACGACTTCGGGAAGTTTGGCTGGTTCACCGACCCGGAAGGAAATCGCGTCGAGCTGTGGCAGCCCATCGACAACGACTAATGGCGTGCTGTCCCCGATTCGCCTCGAAAGTCTACGGTCTATCTCGCTGACCGAGAACGCCAGGTGCCCCATTCCTGGCTCAGTCTCATCGCAAGCTGGGGAAAGGCGTAACCGCGATGCGATCGCCCGTCCCGTAGTACCCTTGGTGCCATGACAGATAGACCGAATCCTGTCTTTCGCACTACCGAAGAGGTGTTGCTGATCGGCACGATGGCGATCTACAGCTCGCAGGATGAAGCCTCTCAGCTCATCCCGCGGCAGTGGCGCGAGTTTCAACAGGCCCACCCCGCGCTTGAGAGCAAGTCAAAGTTCTACGGCGCGTCCCCTTGTACAGACGACCGGAAGATCCACTACCTCGCTGGCATCGCCCAGGAAAGCTCGGAAGGTGGAATTGATGGCGAGCATCTGATCCTTGAGGCGGGAGAATATGCCGTCGTTTCTGTAACCGATCCAGCCTTGCTTCGCGACACTTGGATCTGGATGCTGGGCCAGTGGCTTCCCGTCTCCGGGCGCCGAGAGAAGCGCGCTCCGGAGTTTGAGCGATACACCGGCATCTCAGAGGCTGGCACACCTGTAGGACCTGTCGAAATCTGGATTCCTCTCGAACCGCTTGCAGCGAATTAGGAAGTCCCCACCCTGCAATCCCGCTCGCCTTATCGGCCACGCCAATTCTGATTCCGCTGCACTCCCACAAACCGACTTATCAGTACCGATTTGCAGACCGCGGCTACGTTCGGGCAGCATTCGATAAGCACGATGATTCATCCGGTCTAATTGTTTTGCGGAGGTCAGGTTGCGCAATCTCGATTTCAGCTCTCTGCATGCTCTCATCACCACCCTGCTGAGCCTGGCGGTCATTACCCTGATCGGCGTCGGCATCCGCCTGCTTACGATGGTCACGATTCAGCAGCGCCGGGAGCGCATGAATCGCCAGATCAACGAGCGCCTGCGCGCCCTCATCGCCGCCTACAAGACCTTGGGTGGGTCTTTCACCGGCGACTTGACCGTCAATCCCACTCACCGCCGCGATCTGCGTCAGCACACCGAGGCTCCTGCGACCGCCACAACCGCGACATCGACTCCTCCGTTAGACCTGAGCGCGGCTGATTCGTCCGGCTCCGATCGAGCACGCCGGGTCCGGGACGCGGTCGAGGCGGCCTTGTCCGACATCATCCTGCTCGGCACCGAGGAGCAGGTCCGGATGGCAGCTCGTGCCGCCCACGAGCTTGTCACCGGCAAGCTCGTCCACACCCAGGAACTGGTCGTATCGTTGCGCGCCTTCATTCGCGAGGCGCTCGATCTCGATCCCATCCCAGGCGACCTGACCATTCCGCCACAAGGCCCGGCGCGGCCAACTGGATCCGCCGGCGGAGGCAAAGCCGACAAGGCCGAAGGCCGTCAAGGAGGAGGCGGTGGTGGTGGTATGGGCCTGGGCGGTGGCATGGGTGGCGGCCTTGGCCTCGGATCGGGATCACACCACGCAGATGGCGACGAAGAGGATGGCACTGGTTCTTCTCTTCATCACATCTAGCCCCGCTCCGTAAGCAGTTGCATTACGCAAGGGAGTTATTGGATTCGGCGGCGGCTCACTCGAACCACTCGAGTAGCCTAAGCGCATCGCGCTCAGCTGAGTTCTTCGGCGAGTCCGATAAGAAGCCCTTCCGGTCCGCGGATGTAGCAGAGTTTATACGAGTCCTGATATCGGACTACTTCGCCTACCAGCTGCGCGCCGCGCTTGCGAAGCCTTTCAAGCGTCTCATCCAGATCGTCCACGGCAAACATCACGCGAAGGTAGCCTAGAGCATTCACCGGGGCGTTGCGGTGATCCGCGACGACAGGCGGCGCGAGGAAGCGGGAGAGCTCAAGACGGCTGTGGCCGTCCGGCGTACGCATCATGGCAATCTCAACGCGCTGATCGCCCAGTCCTGTCACACGTCCTGCCCATTCTCCTTCGATCGTTGCCCGTCCTTCGAGCTTGAGGCCGAGCTCTTGAAAGAAATCAATTGTCCCTTCGAGATCATCGACGACGATTCCTACGTTATCCATCCGCTTGAGCGCCATGTGTCGAATCTACAAGCTATTGTCCAATTCAAACAACCTCACATGCATCGCCGAAGCGCGACCGGCCGCAGCCCGCTAGATAGCTCCCGTTTTCGCATCCAAAATGAGAGCGAACGAGCAGGAGCGGCCCCGCTCCTGCTCGTTGCTTGCATCTGGCTCATGCCATTTAGAGATTCGGATGGAGGTCCCTCACAGGGCTTACCCGTTCTAAAAGCGACGCAACGCGAAGAATCGTGGACTCGGCCTGCCAGCTGCCGACGATTTGCACACCGATCGGCATCCTGTCACGACTCGTACCGAAACGCATGGAAACGCCCGGCAACCCGGTCACGTTCAAGGGCGATGTCGCAGACATAATGTTCATGATGTCGAGTCTCTGGCCGTTGATTCGCAACTCCGCCTGACCGTGCTTGAAAGACGGCGTGGGCAGCACCGGGGTCAGCAGGACGTCGTACTTCTGGAAGTACTCCGCATATCCATCCTTCAACCGCTCCGCAGCCTGCACTGCATCAATGTAGTCCGCGGCTGGCGTATCGGAAAGTGAGAGCATGAACCTCGCCATTGCACCGATCTCATCCTCGCTTCGGCCGGCTGACGTCTTCACGAATCCGGGCTTCATCTCCAGAACATGCAAACGGCTGAAAACATCAAGCGCGAAATCGTGCTCAAGTGCGGGGATGCGCACAGCTTCGACGGTATGACCGAACTCCTTCAGCGCAGCGGCGGCGACTTCCACCGTCGAGGCGGTCTCGGGGTCTATCGGTCCAAAGCCTGGCTCCGTCAACCAGCCCACACGAAGCGAACGCTTTTTATCGCTGCCGATCCCAGCGTCGAATGGAACCGCACTGCTGGAGTATCCGTCCTGTCCGTCCGGTCCTGCTAGTTGTGCGAAGGCCAGCGATAGGTCGCGAATGCTTCGCGCCATCGGGCCAACGTGCCAGAACCGGCGCGGCTCACGCGGCCAGATCCCCGTCATCGGTACACGTCCGTGAGTTGCTTTCAGCGAAACAATACCGGTGTGCGCTGCCGGACCACGCAAAGAGATCGCAAGGTCAGTGCCCAAGCCAAGTGGAGACATTCCCGCCGCAATCGCTGCCGACTCTCCACCGCTTGAACCACCCGGAGTCAGATCCAGATTCCAAGGATTGTTCGTCCGGCCCGTAAGCAGATTGTCGCTTTCGATCCCGTAAGAAAATTCCGGAAGATTGGTCTTCGCCAGCAGAATGCCTCCCGCCTTCTTCAGCCGCGCAACGCTGGTCGCATCCCTGTCCGGCGTTCGTCCCTTGAAGATCGGCGTTCCGCGTTGGGTCTTTACCTTGGCGGTGTCGATCGAATCCTTTGCAGTGAAGGGCACACCATGCAGAGGACCCAGCTCGTCTCCTCGCTGTACCGCCGCTTCAGCCTCCCTGGCAGACCTCAGCGCATCCTCGGCGATCGTAACGATCGCATTCACCTTTGGATTGACGGCCTCGATGCGATCGAGGTGTGCCTTCATCACTTCGACCGGAGAGACTTCGCGGGTGCGGATCATCTCGGCCAGCTTCGTTGCGTCGGAATAAATCAGTTCCATGTTCATGGTGTTCCTCCTCTACCTGCCACTTGGCAGGCTACAAAGCTTGAGATTCTACCTGCCACATGGTAGATTCAGAAATCGCAGAGATTTTCCTGGAGGGAGAGGGCGGAGGCATGCGATGAGTGCAAACGCTCGTGAAGACATCCTGGCCGCCGCGAAGCTTGTTGCTCAGGCTCACGGTTATGCGGGATTGAACTTCCGTGATCTGGCTGAACAGGTCGGCATCAAGGCCGCGAGTGTGTACTATCACTTCCCGGGCAAAGCCGACCTGGCTACAGCTGTGGCGAAGCGCTACTGGGAAGATTCTGCAGCTTATCTTGAGTCTCTGTTGCAGAATTCAGCGAAGCCGCTCGATGCTCTGCGCCGCTATCCCGAGACCTTTCGCTGGGCGCTCGAAAACGACAATCGCATCTGCCTTTGCAGCTTTATGTCGGCGCAGTTCGACGACCTCCCTGACGAGGTGAAGACGGAAGTTCAGGCTTTCACCGACGTCAATGTTGCCTGGCTGAAGAAAACCTTAGTTGCCGCGAAGATTGCGAGCCCCAAAGAAGCCGGGAAGCGGGCACGTGCCATCTACTCTGCAATCGTGGGCGCTCAACTCATGGCCAGAAGCCGCGCAGACATCTCCCTCTACGACAACCTGATCGAAAGCTACCGCACAGCTGGATTGCTTCCTGCCTGATGGCAGATTCGTAGCCGCCTGCGAATGCCTCAAAAATTTGGGTTTTGACCAAATTCAAGTGGCGAGCACGGCCAGCGAGTCGAACTTGGCGAATACCCCGTTTTCTGGGAGTCACACAGGAATCACTTCCCATAAGCAGACTTGTCGGTACTAAGGGGTAGGCGGAAATGTACGATAGTTTGTACCGTCTGTAACGCAAACTCACGCGATATGAAAAGCGCCCCGGTGAAGAGGACGATCAGCGCAACGCTATTCGGCTTGGGCATCCTCATTGGCATGGCTGGCTACGTGGTCTATCCGATGGCTGTCTTCACAGTCGGCGCGAACGACAGTAGTCAAGAGGTATTGGGAATAACACTTGTCTTTCTGTCTTTGTTTCCGATGTCGATCCTGGCTCTGCGCTTCCGACTACTTGCTGGTTGCACGATGCTGTTTGTGCCTTGCTTCTACATCTATTCAACTCTTGTTCAGCGGGCTTTCATGATCAACGTTCGGCATTTCCCGCAGCCGCCAATTGGCTTAAAGCAGATCATTGGCAGCTTTGCACTCACATGGCCATATGTTGTGTTGGGCACTTTTGCGGTTTCTACTGCTTTGCGACGTTGGCCATCCGTGGTGCGATGGCCAATGTGGTTTCCACGCCCGAAATCGACCGAGTAAAGGTATCACTGCTTCTCCCGATTGCTATCTGTACGCTTGCGATCAGATAGGTAACGATAAACGCCCTTGTGTTTACTGATCCCGCCGCGGTTTCCCCAAAGTCATGTTTGCGGCAAGTTCGAAGTCGGTCGGCCCAGGTCTTCGAAGCACCTGAAAAGTCCGGTTGAGCAAGTTCCACTCGTCAAGAGGGGTTCGGCGGATCGAACTTGCCGAAATCCCTCCGTTTTGGGAGTAACAGAATTAGCTCGTTCGCGCAGACTACCAGAGGCCGAATTTCTCAAGACTAAGCGCGACGGAGAATCGATCTAGTGACCGGTTCCCCGTTTACACGGACATTGGTGAATGAAGCCGCCATCGCAAAGGATCCCGAATACCCGATGTACTACTTCAACCTGAGCTGCGCAGACGCAGAAGCCGGTGATCCTGGGGCCGCGCGAACTCATCTGCAACAAGCCTTCGATCGCCGCCCCCATACACTCGAAAGCGAAACCTTCCCCGATCCGACGACAGACGATTCCCTGCAAAAGCTGCGGAAGGACGAGGCGTTCTGGAGCCTTGCGCAACAGATCAGTCAACAACTCAAATTCCAAAAGATGCCGTGAGCCAGTCTCCGAAAAAATTCTGCTTCCAAGAAACTATGAATTGGTAGGGATCGTTTCCGATTCCACTGCCCTCAACCGACCAACCGCGCCTCCCGCGGAGCCCCCTCGTACACCCTCCGCCAGGCCCGCCGCATCTGCCGCGCCGACCCGAACCCGGCCTTCTCCGCAACCTCGTCCATATCCATCTCTGTCTGGCTTAGCAACTGCCGCGCCAGCGCCACGCGCAAATTGTTCCTGTACTCGGTCACGCTCATCCCCGCGTACTCCTGGAACAGCCTCGTCAGATGTCTGCTGCTCGCACCCGCCACCCGCGCCAGATTGCCCACCTGCCAGTGTGCCGACGGATTCTTCGTGATCGCATCCTGCACCCGATGCACCGCGGGGTGCACATGATTCCTCCCCTCCAGCCACGGCGACATCTGCGGGTCCGCGCCGCTCCTCCTCAAATACACCACCAGGTACCGCGCAATCGCCGCCGCCACCGCGTGCCCTACCCTCTGGCTGACCATATACAGCATCAGGTCGATCCCCGCCGTCACTCCCGCACTCGTCAAGCGATCCCGGTCCTCTACGAACAACCGGTTCTCCACTACCTTCGCCGCAGGAGCCACTCGCTCCAGCTCCGCGCAATCCAGATAGTGCGTCGTGCAGGCATATCCATCCAGCAGCCCTGCACGCCCCGCCAACATCGCTCCCGCGCAGATCGACACTACCGTATGCCCCGGCCGCACCACTCCCTTCAGCCACTCCACAATCTCCGCATCGCCGCGCGCATCCCTCCTTGGGGCAGGCCATCCCTCAGGCATCATCACGCGCTCTACATCGCCAAAGAGCATCACTGTCGCGCCCTCCGGCAACTTCTCCGGAAGCCGCTCGATCCCCGTCAGAGCAATGCCGATCGACGTCATCACGGAGCTCAACGGACCCACATACCGCACCTCGAACCGCACCTTGTCCTGGTACAGATTCGCCACTCTCAGAACCTCCATCGGACCCGCCACGTCGAGCAACATCGTCGGCTGCGTCAACGCCGCATACACCGGCACCACCTGCCGCCCGCTCTTATCCTGCTCCGTCACGCCGCTACCTCTTCGACCGCGGCGGCAGCCCGCGCCAGCGCCTCCTCCACCGTCACCACCGTCGCGAACCGCCCGTCCAGCACCAGCTCCGTCCGCGCCTTAATCTCCTCCGGCGACCACACCCTCCCCGCCCGGTCCGTCATCTCCCACGTCACCGTAGCCTCGGTCACATAGTCGACGTCATACCCCAGGTCCAAGGCATGCCGAGTCGTCGTTTCGCAGCACTGCTCCGTCCTGCTCCCGCAGACGATCAACCTTCCGATCCCCTGCTGCACCAGCCACACATCCAGCCCCGAGCCGATCAGGGCGCTATGGCTCCGCTTCTCGAACCGAACCGTCGGCTCAAGCTCCACCCCCTCCCACGTCCGCACATGCCCCGAGGCCAGCGAAAACGGCCCGGTCGGCTCCACATGGAACACCTGAACCACCGGAATCCCTTGCGTCCTCGCCCCATCGATCAACGCCTGCACCCGCTCCAAAAACACAGGCACATCCTGTTCGCTGTAATACGGCCTGTGCCGAAACGACTCCTGAACATCCACCACCACCAACGCCGTCTGTCCCTTGCTCATCCTCAAAGCTCCCTTTTCGGTCATCCATTCGTTTGCACAAAATCCATCCTAGGCTCGTAAATTCGCCCGGAAAAGCACTCTGCACGCCGAAAAAGGGACAAAAACGGACATCATTCCATCACCAGCTCTGTCCTCACCACTTGTAGCCCCGCTCTTATCCGGCGGTCGCCTCACCCACACCTTATGAGATCGAAACTCCTCTGATTTCCTGACAGACAATTCCTCATTTCTGACTCTCTTCCCGCAAACGGGTCTGTCAAGTCCACAGCGCCTTATTTCCTTTATCAACAGTGTTTTAGATCTGCCGTTGAGTTACATCCGGTTTCTTATAATGGAAGTAGCTCCTGAAATTAAACAGCAAAAGAAAACCTCGGACAGAAGTACGGTTGTATCGAGGTCCACCCTTAACTCGTGTGAATGGAAGATTTTGCGCAAATAAGGTATAGGAGGGGTACCCCCACATAGACCGGTGCCCAAACTTTCACGCGCTTCCACCGGAGCTTGTCGGAGACTAGAGAGGAATGAAGAAAAAACAGCGCATCGGAATCCTCTTCGGCGGACGCTCCGGAGAACACGAAGTCTCGCTCCTCTCCGCAGCCTCCATCCTCAAGGCCATCGACAAGAAGAAGTACGAGGTCGTCCCCATCGGGATCACCAAGGAGGGCCGCTGGGTCACCGCCTCGGATGCGCACGATCTGCTCGCCGGCCGCCAGGCACCGGAGAACCCCCGCCTCGCCGGTGACCCCTCTGCCACGCCGACCGCAGCCGTGATCAAAAAAGGTGAAGCCGTCATCATTCCTCCGGTCCCGGCCGAATCACTGCAGCCGCTCGAGATGAGCGCCAGCGCCGAGCTGGCTCGCTCGCGCCCCGCGCTCGACCTCGACGTCATCTTCCCCGTCCTGCACGGGACCTTCGGCGAGGACGGCACCATCCAGGGCCTCTTCGAGCTCGCCGACATCGCCTACGTCGGCTCCGGAGTCCTGGGCTCCGCCGCCGGCATGGACAAGGCGGCGATGAAGCGCCTCTTCGCCGCCGCCGGGCTCCCGCAGACTCCGTGGCTCGCGCTCCTGCGCAGCGAGTGGCGAGCGAACCCGCGCGCCTGCACCAAAAAAATTGAAGCCGCGCTGAAGTATCCGATCTTCGTCAAGCCCGCGAACCTCGGCTCCTCGGTAGGAATCAGCAAGGTTCACGACCGCTCCGAGCTGGCCGCCGCGATGGATCTCGCCGCCAGCTTCGACCGCAAGCTCGTCATCGAGCAGGGCGTCGGAGGACAGGGAGCGAAGCCCCGCGAGCTCGAGGTGGCCGTTCTCGGCAACGATTCGCCCGAGGCCTCCGTCGTCGGCGAGATCGTCCCCGGAGCCGAGTTCTACGACTACGAGGCCAAGTACCTCTCCGATTCGAGCGTGCCCATCATCCCGGCAAAGCTCACCGCTACCGAATCGAAGCAGATCCGCCAGATGGCCGTCGAGGCCTTCAAGGCATGCGACTGCGCCGGCCTCGCCCGCGTGGACTTCCTGATGGAGCCAGCAAAGAAAGGGAAGAAACCACGCATCTTCCTCAACGAGATCAATACTCTACCCGGTTTCACCTCCATCAGCATGTATCCCAAGCTGTGGGGCGCCACCGGCCTGCCGTACAAACAACTCATCGACCGTCTGATTCAGCTGGCCACCGAACGACACCAGGAGAAGCAGCAAACGCAGTTCTCCCGCGTCTAACCCAGAAATCCCTCAGCCGGGAGGAGCATGGAGACCTTTGGGAAGCCATCCGCCGTACCCGCTCGCAGACCCAAATCTGCGATCAGCCCGGTGCTCGCATCCGCAGCCGCGCACCTCGTCGTGCTGGGCGTCCTCATCTACCACGGCCGGCACTGGATCGCTCCGGTCCTCTACCCCGGAACCGAGCACGGCCACAACATCGTCCTGACGTATCTTCCCGGCAGAGCGCCCGCGCAGTCGCTCGCTCCCGCCCCGAAGCCCCCAACGAACGTTGCCAAGGCAGAGGTGAATCTTCCCAAGCCTGAGAAGACGGAGCCGAAGCCCGAGACAACTTCGCCAAACGCCAACTCCATCTCCTCGAACAATCCCGATTCGGCGAGCGGAGCCGACGCTCTCGGCTCGGGCGACATCAACATTGCGCTCGTGAAGTACTTCCCCAGACCCAAACCCGATCTCTCGACCATGGCCGAGGGGACCAAGGGCGACGTGATCCTCGACATCACCATCGACGAGAGCGGCAAGGTCTCGGACCTGAAGTTGGTCAAAGGAATCGAACACAGCATCGATGAGACCGTGATTGCGACGATACGGCAGTGGACCTTCAATCCCGCCAACCGCGGCGGCCGTCCCATCGCCAGCGAGCAGGAGCTGCACTTTCACTACGAAAAGGGCTGAAAGCCGCACTCGTTGACTTGGCGGCAGGCACCGGATAGAGTTTCGCTCGATGAGAAAAGCCCTTGTTCTCGCCCTCTTATCCGCCGCGACCTGCCTCGGCTGGTCGCAGAAGCGTCCGGCTATCACAGGCATCGCCTTCGTTCGCGTCTACGCCAGCGAGGCTCCCGAGACCGCGAAGTTCTACGGCCAGACCCTGGGCTACAAAGCGGACAAGGCTCGCGAGATCACGCGTTACGCCGTCAACGAATCCCAATGGATCGAGACGGAGCCTCTCCCGTCGCCTGCCCCGAAGACGCGTTTGGCAGCCGTAGGATTCATGACCCGCGATGCGAGGGCGCTCGAGAGTTATCTGAAGGCGCACTCTATCGAGATCGTCGATCCCCTGAGCAAAGGTCGGTTCAGCGTGCGCGATCCCGAGAACAATCTGATTGTCTTCGTCCAGCAGGTCAAGGGCCCAGCGATCCCCACGCCGGTTCCGTCCACTGCAGTCTCGCACCGCATCATCCACGCCGGTTTCGTCGTCAAGGATCGAGCTAAGGAAGACACGTTCTATCGCGACCTCCTCGGCTTCCGCCCCTACTGGCATGGAGGACGCAACGACACCACCACCGACTGGGTAAGCGCGCAGGTTCCCGAGGGATCGGACTGGCTGGAGTACATGCTCAACATCAGCCCTGACGCGACGCTGAAGCAGATTGGCGTGTCGGATCACATGTCGCTTGGCGTCGCTCACATGAGCGATGCGATTGCCGCGCTCGAGCGCAATCACTGCGAAGGCCCCAACTGCACCGCGTCAAAGGTAGGGCGTGACGGCAAGGTGCAGCTGAATCTCTACGATCCGGATCTGACCCGCGTGGAGATGATGGAGTTCGAGGCATCGCAGAAGCCCTGCTGCTCAGAGTTCACTGCAAAGGCTCCCACCGAACACGAAGCGCGCTAAGAAGCGACAAAGATATGTAAGCAAGATGACGACATGTCGCGAGTTCAGCGATTTGGCGGCTTCCGTCATCGCAGACATTCGGGTTGGTGACGAGAAGAGCGGCTGCCAAGAAACCGATAGCTTCGCTAATTCAGGTCAACGATCAAGTCCCTCTGTCAAGACTTCGGACTCAGGTGGTTCGCGGAATGGTTCTACAGAAATCGCCTCGTACCGAACTTCCAGCACGGTCAGAGTCTCAGTCCCTCCCGGCGCATGAAGAACAACCTCGTCATCCTCTGCTGCTCTCACTAATGCGCGTCCCAACGGCGAGGCCCAACTGATGTGATTGCGGTCGAGATCGACTTCGTCCGTGCCGACAATGCTCGCCACGCGCTCTGCCCCCGCGGCATTCGCGTAACGCACGGTGGCTCCAAAGAACGCTCTCGTCGCCCGCTGCCCCACTCGCGGAGCCTCCGGATCTACCACCTCCGCGGCTTCAATTCGCTTGGTCAGGAAGCGAATCCGTCCATCGATCTGCCGCAGTCGTCGCTTGCCGTACTGATAGTCGGCGTTTTCACTGCGATCGCCGTTGCCCGCAGCCCACGCCACCACTTCAACCACGGCGGGACGATCCTTGGTGAGCAGAAATTGGCGCTCATCTTTCAGGCGCTGGAGTCCTCCTGGAGTGATGTAGTTTTTGACATGGCTCGTCGCAGGCTCCTCCGCTTTCGGCCCTCTCGTGAAACCCTTGCGCATCCTGCGACCCTCTCTTGAGCGATTTGAGCTATCGGCGTCTCTTGATACTAGTCCGAATGTGACTTCCAATGAGTACCTGAAAGTCGCCTTGTCGGAATTTATCGATGGAGCGATCCATCCCTTCCCACATCGGCATTCTGAGGACTCGAACGTCCTTATGAAACTTCGCAGGTTCAAGACCCGACAAGCGCTTTCAGATGAACTGCTTCTATCAAGCATGGGCTCTCCGTTCTGAAAGACCTGTTCATCGGCTTGGACAAGCTCGATGGAAGCCGATTCTTTTTGTCTATACTGCCCGGAGTCCTCTTTAAGAGGTGACGTTTGTGCTGTCGCATGGGCGACACGAACGTGGAGAAAAAGATGCTACGACGAGATTTCCTCGCCCTTGCCGGTGCAGCCGTGCTGCCTTCGACATTGTATGGACTGTCATCCGAGCGCGGAGATGTAGCCGCGCAAGATGCGCACTCCGGATTCGCTCCGGTCAATGGACTAAATCTCTACTACGAAATTCATGGCCAGGGCGAACCGCTCATCATGATCCACGGCGGTGTTTCAGCCAGCGAGGCGTTCGGTGAAAATCTGACGGAGCTGGCAAAGACGAGGAAGGTCGTTGTCCTTCATCTGCAAGGGCACGGGCGAACCAAGGACATCGATCGTCCGCTTCGATTCGAATCTATGGCCGATGACGTCTCTGCCTTGATGAACTTCCTGAAGATCGAGAAGGCAGATGTCCTGGGGTACTCGTTAGGGGGCGGGGTCGCCCTGCAGACAGCGTTTCGGCATCCGGAGATCGTCAACCGTCTCATCGTCGTCTCGACAGAGATGCGGCGGGATGGTTCCTTTCCGGAGGTGAATGCGGCGTTCCATCAGATGACGGCGCTAGCCCCGAAGATCGCGCAAAACATCCAGGGTTCGCCGCTTGGTCAGCTCTATCCGGAAGTCAACTGGGAGACGCTTCTCCGCAAGATCGCAGAGATGGAGTCTCGCGACTTCGACTGGTCGGAGCAGGTGAAGAAGCTTCGGTCTCCCACGATGCTCGTCTTCGCCGACTCAGACTCCATTCGCCTCGAACACATCGTGGCGTTCTACGAAGCCCTCGGAGGAGGTCAGCGTGACGCCGGGTTGGACGGGTCGCTGCGTTCGCCAGCCAGGCTCGCCATCGTGCCCGGTGCGACACACTACAACATCCTGTCGACGACGGCGGTGGCAATGATGACCTCACGCTTTCTGTCTTAGAGAGTTCTTTGGGTGTTGCATCTCCATAAGCATCGCTTCGCAAATCGGCGTTACGAGAACTCGAACCTTTTTATGAGACTTCGCCTGTCTGCTGTACGCGATCTTTGACCCCGAGTGCAGAGGAAAGCTCAAGACCTTCCTGCGCGGTCTCCGTACTCCCAGTCGTAGGGAACTCCTGTATCTCCGAGAATGAACTTTACGAGATCGGCGAAGCCCGCCTCTGCACGCACATCGTTCGAGAGAACTACGACGCACCGCTCGCTCTTCTCAAGGCACACGACCGTGTTCGCAGTCTGCTCGTTGTGTCCACCTTTGAAGAAGCCATGTCCCTGTGGCCCATCGAAGACGACGACGCCAAGTCCTGCATAGAGGTCTTTGCGCTGCTCGCTCACTGGAAGCACCGGGCCGAAGTTCGGAAACTGGTGCGCCGTGGTGAGGTGGAGTTGCTGCCTGGTCATCTCCTCGCGTGAGGCCTTGCTTAGTCCGTCGCCGCGCACCAGTGCCGCCACGAACTTCGACAGATCGGTAATCGTGGTGTCCATCGATCCCGCAACCCGCACCTTGCTGCGCTCATCGTGCGGCTGCGGCTCGCCCTTATCGTTCCATCCATCGGCAAGATTGGAAGCGAAGTCCGGCCGCCACATCAGGCGGGTGCGCGTCATGCCCAAACGCGTGAAGGTCCCCATCGTCAGAGCGTCCATGTCCACGCCGAGCCCCTGCGACTGCTTGCCGTGCTCAATCGCGAACTGCAGCAGGCTCAAACCCTCGCCGGAGTAGCTGAACTGCGTGCCCGGATCGAAGTGAATGCGAAGCTTTTGGTCAGGCTCGATGAACCAGAAGTTCGCAAAGCCGGTGGAGTGTGTAAGCGACATCCAGGGCGTCAGCTTCTCCCAGCGCGGATCGTCCGCAAGATCGGTGTACGGCCCATACTTGCCCAGAAACTTCTCGTCGCTGTGTGCACCGTAGTCGATCAGTGGCTTGTCGAAGTCATCTTTGAAAGGTGTGTCGAGCTTGATCTTGCCTTGATCCACCAACTGCATCACGTGATACGCGAAGACCATCTTGGTCAGGGACGCTCCATACATCACGGTGTCTGTAGTGAGAGGCTCGCCCTTCGCATTGCGGATCCCGTAGGCCTGCACATACCCCACCCTGCCGTGGTCGATCACGGCGATTGCCAGCCCGTTCGCGTGCGTGCGGGTCATCATCCGCTTCGCCTCTGCATCGATGGCGCTGCCGACCGGAATCGTGTACGTTGCCTTCTGCCCGAGCGAGGAAGCCGTCAGCGAAAGCAAGAGCGCTGCGAGGGGTGCAACCGTCGAGAAAAAATGGCTCATAGTCTACGAGATTGTAGAGCACAGCAAGTCTCTCATTGAGCCTCAAGCAGGAAGGTTCGGATCTTATTCTGGTCGGTTTGTGGGAGATCTCAGACAACTTGTCTACGTACGGGCACGGCTCTCACGCGGCGGCCGAACCTCCACATCCTCCACACCAAGCTCGCGCCCGTCCGCACTCTTCACCGCTATCTCGGCCAGCGGTTTGTGATCCCTCGCATCCAGCATCACAGAGTGGCCGTCACCGCGGCCAAACATATACTTCTCCCCCCACTGCCGCAGGGCCACCATCGCTGGCAGCAGATCCTCGCCCTTCTTCGTCAGCTCGTACTCGCGATAGGCGCTTCCATCCGACGCGGGAACCACCCGCAGAATCCCCTCCTCTACCAACCTCTTTAAACGCACCGTCAAGATGTTCTTTGCCATCCCCAGCCTGCGCTCGAACTCGGAAAATCGCTTCACCCCCAGCATCGCGTCGCGAACGATCAGCAGAGACCACCACTCTCCAACGACATCCAGTGACCTGGCCAACGGACAGATGCTATTTTCATTGGACTTACGCTTCATGCTGGCCCCCTCGAGAGATTCTATCAAAACTGGTTGCATCTTGAAACCAGTTTGCTCATCCAAAGAAAGGCTGCAAAACGAACGAAGTATCGAAAGGATTCAACATGAGACTCCAAGGTAAGAAAGCACTCATCACCGGCGGCAACAGCGGCATCGGACTCGCGACAGCAAAGCTCTTTATCGAGGAAGGCGCCGAGGTCGCCATCACCGGACGCAATCAGCAGACCCTCGACGAGGCCGTCGCCTTTCTCGGCCCTAAAGCCGACGCCTTCCGTCTGGAGATCACAGACTCCGCCGCTCGCAAGCAGGTCTTCGAGCAGATTGCCCAGAGGCTCGGTAAGCTCGACATCGTCTTTGCCAACGCCGGAGTTCCCGGGAACACTCCCGCCGGGTCGGCCTCCGAGGAGCTCTTCCGTCGGATCATCGACACCAACCTTACCTCGGTCTTCTTCACGGTCGAGGACTCGCTGCCTTACATCAACGATGGAGCCTCCATCATCCTCAACGGCTCGGTCATAGGCACGCTCGGCCAGCCCGGTTACGCAGCCTACGCCGCCACTAAAGCAGGAGTTCGCGCACTGGCCCGCTCCCTCGCCGCCGACCTCTCCCCGCGTGGTATCCGCGTCAACGTCGTCGCTCCCGGAGCCACGAAGACTCCCATCTGGTCCCGCAATGCCTCTCGCACAGAGGAGCAGGTCTCCGGTCTCGATGCTCAACTCTCGAAGATCATTCCTCTCGGCCGCATGGGCGAGGCCGAAGAGATCGCCAAGGCCGTTCTCTTCCTCGCCTCTGACGACTCGTCCTACGTTCAGGCAGTGGAGCTCTTCGTCGACGGTGGCCTGTCCGGAACCCCCTTCGGCAGCTCTGTCGCCCGCGGTTGATTCACCCATCATGGCGCGAATCTTCATCGCGCCATGACTCGCACTTCCATCAATATCCCTCGAAGGCATGCTACGATTGTCGATCTGGGCGACTGAAAAGCACATCAGTCCATCGTCGCAACACCGCTGCTGTCTTCCGTTTCCATCGAACGCGTTTAGACTCCCCTGCCGACCATACGGACGCCTGAACAACCAAAGGGCCAAAAAACTCACCCAGTGATCTAAGACAGATCAGGATATCCGCGTATCCGGGCGGTGATGCCGGATGCGAGATATCGCCGAGGTGTCATCATGATCGAATCGACTGATCTTCAGCTTGCGAGAATACCGCTCAACCACGGAGCCGGCCAGATTCCCGTGCTCGGCTTCGGCACCCTGATCCCCGATCCGGCGGTGACGATCAGCGCCACCAGGGACGCACTGGAAGCGGGATTCCGACACTTCGATTGTGCGGAGCGATACCGCAACGAGCGCGAAGTAGGCGACGCGTTACAGGAAGGGCTCTCCGCTGGAAAGATCCCGCGAGAGGACCTCTTCGTCACAACCAAGTTGTGGAACACCAATCATCGCCCCGAACGCGTGGACCCCGCGTTCAACGCGAGCCTCGACCGGCTCAGGCTCAACTATCTGGATCTCTACCTCATCCACACACCGTTTGCATTCCAACCCGGAGACGATCAAGATCCGCGGGACGGGAGCGGAAACGTCCTCTATGACCGCGGCGTGACTTTGCTCGATACATGGCGCGCGTTGGAAAGCCTCGTAGACCATGGCAGATGCCGTGCCATCGGACTCTCCGATGTCGGCTTGAACGAACTGTTGCCCATCTATGAATCCGCTAGGATCAAGCCCGCCGTAGTCCAGGTCGAATCCCATCCATATCTGCCGGAGACCGAGCTTCTGGAGTTCTGCAAGGCAAACGACATTGTGTTTCTGGCCTTTGCGCCCCTGGGTCACGGAGCGAGGTCGGGCCCCCTCGAAGATCCTGTCATTACGTCCATCGCCGAACGAGTTGGAAAGACTCCCGCTCAGGTGTTGCTGGCCTGGGCAGCGCAGCGCGGCACGGCTTTGCTAACCACGCCCAAGACAGCAGCTCGCGCCCGGGAGAACTTCGACATCTCGCCCCTCCCTGCAGACGCCTTTGAGGAGATCAACCGCATTGAAACCAGGCAGCGGCTCAATCAAGTCGTGAAGACCGGCGTTCCCGGCTTCATTCCTCAAGCGAGTTCCAAATGAACACCGAACAGGATTCAGAGCAATTACTCCCATCGTTCCAGGAAAGACAAATCCGTGAAGCCCTGGATGCGCATTGGTACGCCTCCGCAGCCGGCGATCCGGACGCGGAACACGATATCTACGCTGACGATGCCATCTGCGACTATCCCCAGTCACACGAGCGAATCGTCGGACGAAGCAATCTGCAGGCCCTGCGCAGTCATCATCCCGGCAAGCCATCGGGATTCAACGTCAAGCGAATTCTCGGGAAGGGAAATCTCTGGATCACCGAGTACACCATCACCTACCAAGGGCGTCCAGCCTACACGGTCAGTATTATGGAGTTCCAGAACGGCAAGGTCGTGCACGAGACACAGTACTTCGCCGATCCCTTCGAGGCGCCGGGCTGGCGCAGTCAATGGGTCCAGCGCATGCCCTGACGCTGCAACGGAGAACAGCGGCCAGCCCGCTAAACCGGCTTGCAGGGCCCGACGTCGTAGCTGATATCATGCCAGCCATGAACAAACTTGCTCCGTTCCTCTGGTTCAACGACAACGCCGAAGAAGCCGCCGAATTTTATCTGAGCGTCTTCCCGCATGCTCGCAAAGTCGATGAGGTTCGTTCCAAAGGCGTCGGCCCGTGGCCCGTCGGAAAAATCGCCACCATCTCGATCGAGCTCGAAGGCCAGGAGATGGTCTTTCTCAACGGAGGACCGGCACAGCAGCTCTCCCCCGCCTTTTCCTACTTCGTCCGTTGCGACTCCCAGAAAGAGATCGACAGCTACTGGGACAAGTTGATCGAGGGCGGCAAGCCCCTGGCCTGCGGCTGGCTCACAGACCGCTTCGGCCTGTGCTGGCAGATCGTGCCCGCCAACATCGGCGAGCTGATCAGCCACCCCAAAGCCATGGAGGCCATGATGGGGATGATCAAGCTGGACCTGCCCACGCTGGAAGCCGCCGCAAAACAGGACTGACAGCCTCTCGGTCATTTCATGTCGGGACGATGCATTTAAGTTCAGACCTCTACTGGTTCACCAGCAGATAATTCCCCCCGCTCTCCGCCACGACTCTCACCCGATCCTCGAGCAGCTGTTTCAGTCGCGGCATCTCCGTCCCATACACCAGCAGATACGTCCGCTGCGGCCTCTCCCAAAACCCCTTCAGCTCCGCATCGCCGATAAACACCTGCTTCGCTCCCGGAGCGTAACTCCCATACTCCAGATTCGCGCTCCGTCCATTCCAAAGCAGCGCCGTCCGGTTGGTGTAGAAGAACGTGGCCGAAAAAGCGTAGTAAGCATCGCCCTCAATCAGCTCTCCAGCCGGCGATCTCTCAAGCGCCTCCGCCAGCCGGTACGAGCTCAGATAAGGATCGAACGTAACCAACGCCAGCCGCGCAGCCTGCAGAAACACCAGCATCATCACCACCAGCACCGCCACCGCCGCACCGGCTCTTCTCACCCGAACCAGCCCCACCACCCCGATCAGCAGCGCGCACCCCGCCACCACCAGCGGAGCCCGCAGATACGCGAAGGCCCTCAGCGTAAGGTCGCTCATGTGCCCCATCGAAAGCGTATACAGCTCCGGATTCTGCGTCAGCGCAGTAGAGATGTCCCCCGGCGTCGGCAGCTTCGCCGTCCACACCAGCAGAAACACCACCACGGCGAGGCACAGCCCTAATACTCCAGCCAGCACAACCCGCGCCACCTTCGGATACCTCTTCCGCGTAGCAAGATGGCTGCCCAGAAGCATCGCCAGCGCCGGATAGATCGGCAGGGAGTAGTACTCCTGCGTCGTCGACAGCGTAAAGAAGCACAGGATAAAGAGAATCCACACCAGCGCAAGCACCCGGGTCCTCGCCTCACGTGTCGTCGCGTCAGCACGCTTAACATAGCCGCGCCTGAGAGCCATCGGCAGCGTCAGCGAAAACGGGAACAGCCACGCAAAGTGAAGCAGCCAGAACCACACCCGGGGCACCGTGTTGTAGTCGCGCGGATAGCGCATGTTCAAAAACCGGAACAGGTGCTCGTTCAGGAAGTAGAACCAGAAGAAGCCGTGATACTCCCCCGGGCTCGAGTGCATCGTCCAGTCGAAGTACGGCTGATTTCGCAGTGTAGCCAGAACGTGCCACGGCGCCCCAATCGCCAGCACAATCGCCACTCCACTCAGCGGACGCAGCCGTCGCACAAGCTCTCGCAGTGAGGTCTGTCGCGTAACCGCAAGATAGATCCCACCGATCGCAACCGGAAACACCGCCGCGACCAGCCCCTTCAGCAGCAGCCCGCAGGCCAGGCTGATATACAAAATCAGAAACCAGAAAAAGGGCCGCCGTTCCTCCTGCTCCGGCAATCGCAGCATCGACCACAGCGCCAGCGTAATCGTCAGGGTCAGCGCGGCATCGGGAATCAGGATGCGCGTAAACAGAAAGATCCCCACGCACGTCGCCAGAATCGTGCCTGCGTAGATCGCCGCCCGTCTCCCAAATGCCCATAGAGCGAAACGCGCCGTCACCCAGCACAGCGCAATGTTGATCAGCGCCAGCGGAAGCCGCGCCGCCCAGTCATGCACGCCGAATATCTTGTACGACCCCGCCATGATCCAGTAGATCAGCGGTGACTTCTCCAGATAGGCCACGCCATCCAGCCGTGCCGTCACCCAGTCGCCGCTCTCCAGCATGTTCCGGGCAATCTGTGCCTGCACTGCGTCCACATCGTCCATCAGGTGCGGCGGGCTCAGCACCAGTGGAAGAAACGCACAGCACGCAACCACCAGAACGAGGGTATCTACACGGAGACCGAGGACAAACCGCCGGAGAGATCCGACGAAGCCGCCATCGGAGCCTCCAGGTCCTGTCGGCATTCGATCTTCCACTGCTGGATCCACAGAAACAACATCAACATGCCCCATAAGTGATACCCGTAGTTGGCCTTTCTCTCCATATGCAGCCGGATCAACGACTCGAGATAAGGCCACGACACGATGCCCGTCTCCTCCACCGTCCTTTGATTCAACGTATCCAGCAGCAATGGCTTCAAATGCCCTCGCAGCCAGTCGTGCACTGGAATATCCAGCCCCTGCTTCTTCTTCGCAAGCACGCTCTGGGGCAGCTTGTCCTTCATCAGGTTGCGCAGCAGCAGCTTCAGCGTCCGCCCCCGTATGCAGTACTTCGCTGGCAGTGTCGCGGCAAACTCCACGATGCGGTGGTCCAGAAACGCCGGTCGCACCTCCAGCGAGTGCGCCATGCTCATGCGGTCTACCTTCACCAGAAGGTTGTCAGGCAGAGAGTAAGCCTGGTCGAACGCCATGAACCTCCGCACATCGCCGCCCACCGGAATCGTCGCCAGCAGCTTCAGCAGATGGGTTCCGCCCGCTGACATCATCAGCTCTTGCCGCTGTCTCTGGGAGAAGGTTCCGTTCCAGTACACGTGCGAGCTGCGCTCGTCCAGCATCGTGCCGTACAAAAAGCGTTGCAGCTTGTAGTCCAGCCCGATCTTCTTGTTCGAGGCGCGCAGCCGGTTGGCTCCTTGCAGCGAAAACCGCCGCAGACCGCGCGGAACCATCCGTGCCCTCCGCGCATACTTGTCGGCAAGATAGGTAATGTATCCCCCAAACAGCTCGTCGGCTCCCTCGCCGCTCAGCGCTACCGTAACCTGCTTGGCCGACATCCGCGACAGATGCCACACCGGCACCGCTCCCGCGTCGGCGTTCGGCTCGTCCGCATAGTAAGCCAGCTCCGTCACCGAATCCGGAGTCACCGTCGAAGGCCCCAGGTCCAGTTCGTGATGGTCCGTCCCATACCGCGACGCCATCTCGCGCAGGTAAGGTGCTTCGTTAAACTCTCGCCCCTCGAATGTGATCGAAAATGTCTTCAGCGGGGTCACGCTCTGCTTGCTCGCATAGTGCAGAATCGTCGACGAGTCCAGGCCTCCGCTCAGCCACACGCCCACAGGAACGTCCGCAGCCAGATGCTCCTTCACCGACTGCGAGATCAGATGATCCAGCCGCGTCGTCGCGTCCTCCATCGTCGTCGGTGCGCTCAGGTCCGCACGGTCCACCTTCCAGTACGTGTGCGACGTAATCTCACCATCGCGCCAGGTCAGAAAACACCCCGGCATCAGCTTATGGATACCCTCGGCCAGTGTGCGTGCTCCGGGAACATAGTTCAGTCCAAAGTAGGAATCTAGAGCGTTCAGGTCGATCCATCGCGGAACCTCGGGGTGGCAGAAGATCGACTTCACCTCCGACCCGAAGTAAAGCTCGCCCCGGATCAGGCAGTAATACAGCGGCTTGATCCCCATCCGGTCGCGCGCCAGAACGAGCCGTCTTCGCGACTCCCGCCATATCGCAAAGGCGAACATGCCATGCAGTTTTTCGATGCAGGCCGTGTCCCACTCCATAAAGGCGTGCAGCACCACCTCGGTGTCGCAGCCGGTGCGGAAGGTATGGCCAAGAGCAATCAGTTTCCGGCGCAGCTCGGAGTGGTTGTAGATCTCGCCATTGAAGACGAGGACATAGTCACCGTCTTCTGAAGTGACCGGCTGGCCACCGGCCGCCGTATCGATCACTCGCAGGCGAGTAGCACCCAGCGAAACAGTGGAGCTTTGCCATGCGCCCTGATCGTCAGGGCCCCGGTGAATGATGGAGGCAACCGCCTGGTAAATCCGTTCGGGCAGAAAAGGACGTGCTGCGTGGGTGTATCCCGCGATTCCGCACATTTTATTTTTATTTTTTTGAACAGCCTTAATTTTTTCCAACTATACCCGAAACTTTTTTCGAAGTAGTGTTTTTAAGGCTATCTCTGTGGAAAACTTCCGTGAGCAAGCATCCCTTTGTCTCTTCCCTTCATCTAAAGCGCTCTTAATAAATTCGAGAAATATTCTTCCAACTGGAGATGTATCAAGAGTTACCTCGGATTTGCCCTCTCCAGCTAGCTTTTGGACACGCCGGAGGCGGTAGCCCGAATGTTGTAGATCCGGGTTTGCTCTCGTCGTTTGAAACGGCGTACCCAGCCATCGGGTGGAGAAGAGACGGGGATTTCGGAGGCCTTACTCGTTGCGTCCTTACCTGCTGCGGTCTTGCTTGCTGCGGTCTTGCCCGGCGGTGCGACCTCTCCCCTTAGAGATCCCACCCTCTCGTGTCAAGCCTGAATTCTCATATCTGGTTGTAAATAAGGCATTTATACTTGCCGATTTGCCCCGTCGATCTTGATAAAATAGAGAAGACGAAAGAGGCCCCGGACATAACCGGGGCCTCTTCTCGTAATCCAACCATCTATCGAAAATGGATAATTTAAGATTTAGGCCTAATAAAATCAAGATTTTACACTGAAGGACCGGACCTAAGTTGATGCCTTTCATGTCGAAGTGGGATTGTTCGGGTAACGGTTTAGAGAGATACCTCTCCTGCCGGTTTTGCGCAAAATCCTCCATTCAAACGATCCTTTTCTCTTGTAGAAAAGATGCCCAACAAGTACCTGTCGGGTCTTCTTTTTATTAGACAACCCGGCTCACAACCAACCTCCCAGAGCACAAATTGCTATATCTGATGTTTACCTATCAGGACGAACTTATTCAACGGATCTGGATTCTCCAGCAATGCCGTCAGATCCATGAAGCTTAACCAACTTGTTGTAGATTCCGAGCAATAGAAACGGTGCAGCCCATTGACCTACAAAAAGCGCTTCATGATCCCGTTTCGACAATTTGAAGGTAAATGACGCCACCATAGAAGCAACTGCGGCGGCTAGATACACGCTTGATGGAACCTTGGATGTTACTTTCTCGATCGCTGCGGTAACCTGATCTTCGTTAGCTTCGCCTTTGTGTACACGATAGTCTGTCATGAATGCGCCTCCCTGGGCGTATGTATGTAGATGCACTTGAGTGGCACCACCGGACATGCGGGACACCAAATGCGCAAACGATTCTTGTTTTGTGCATTCAGCAGATAAATTCGAGGATGGCTGCGTGAGTCTCCCTTGGCATCAGATGATGGAATGGGTGGAAGCAATGCGAATCGTCCCGCTTCTCGCAGTGTCAGCGTTGTTGCCGATCGGACTCTGCTTCGCGCAGAGTAAAGTTGACAAACCTACTAATCCTAATGCGCCCGCAAAGTCGCAATCCTCGGACACAAAAGCAAAGCCCCCTA
>Ga0268266_10001929_pt1 | contig 23320 bp, 19 predicted proteins | sample KBSS13metaG_FD_190356 | JGI IMG/M metagenome (GOLD analysis project Ga0268266, IMG submission 190356) | Switchgrass rhizosphere microbial communities from Kellogg Biological Station, Michigan, USA - KBS S1-3 metaG (SPAdes) (version 2) | ecosystem: Host-associated > Plants > Roots > Rhizosphere... | reverse complement strand
ATTTTAGCATATTTTTTAATTGTACTATGACTAATATTTAAGTCTCTTTGTGCATCCGTTACTCCTTCATACTTACGTATGAAATTTTTATTAGTATCGTACACAAATATTCCTTTTCTAATATGACTCATATTATTAATATCTAATATTAATTCTTTACATCCTTTATGTGTTCAATTAGATATTAAAGGATTATCACTTATATTATAAGGTATATTGGTAAAATATCATTCACCTCTAAATATAGTTTGCTCTTTTATAGCCTCAACAATAGTAGAGTGATTAGATTTAATTAAATGAGCTAAAGATGAAACGGAAGGGAAAATAACCAATAAATTTTTAAAGGAATCATAAATATAAACAGGATAAGCTGATTTAGCTTCTATCATTCTTACTTTACTTTCCATAGAATGACTTTTATTATAAAAAGGGTTATTTTCACCTGTTAAAGCTTTAGCTATTAAACCTTTAGTTGTATCACTATGTACTCTATTACTAGCCAATTCTGATAATAATTGTTTAGTTTCTTCTGTATGCTTATATCCTAAAGAAGAATAACCTTGCTTTAATACATTATAATAAGGCAATATAGATGTTATAAAATAAGTCTCTCTAACAGTTAAAACCTGGGGTTCTACATACTCCACTATTAGTAAAGTAAAGTTAGATTGACCATACTTAAGTAAAGCTTTTACAATGGGCATATTAGCATTTTGTCTACTTTTTAAGAAAGTATTGTTAAGATAATTTTTCATTCTAGAAGCTAAGTTAATAGAACTACCTATATAAGAATGCCCGTTTATGTTATTTATTAAACAGTAAATCCCTGATTTATCTTTTTGTTCTTTTAAAATAGAAGATCTATCCTCTTTAAATTGAGAATATATCTTTAGTGGTGCTACTGACGAAGTGTATCCCGCCTTCGGCGGGAATACAGCTAAAGCTACGAAATTTTTTGTATTATCTTCTTTACTAGAAGTTGAGTAATGGTTACGTAAGCTATAAATAGTTTTTGAATTAAAACTATTGTTACTAAATGAAGAGGCGGAGCCTATTAATGCATTTTTATTTCACGGACTATATCTTCTCGTAAATATATTACGAGGATCGCGTGTAGTCTCTGAGGGTCCTACTAAAGCATTAAATACCCATAGGTTCCCTGCTGATTGTTCAAAATTATACATTGTCACTGAATATAATTCTAGTAGTATAATTGTCAGAAGTTCCCAGCATATAGCGATCTTTAAAGGGAGAGCTAAGTGGTTTTTTATTAACCCTCCTATTGTAAACATAAATACAAAACCTAATGAGAATAACATAGAAGGTGTCATTTTTATAGATCCTCCATAGCAAGTAGCTAATCATGAGAATATTTTTATACCTGTAGGTACAGCTATTATTAATGTAGCAGCTGTAAAGTAAGCTCTTGTCGAACTTAGTAATTTGGACAGTATCTTAATTTAACGTAATATGTTAAATTTCTTGCGTGCTTGTCTCTGAGGATCCTTTTGATGAAATACTTTTAATTTTTTGGATACCTTTCTCTTCTAAATGTTTACCCTCTGTTATCATAATATAAACTTTTCTAAATTTAATATAATCTACATATTTACCAGCAAAAATATTATATTTATCAAAGTAATTAATTAAATGAGCTGCAGTTTTATATCCTGTACTTTTATAACATCATACACCTGTATGATATTGAGAAAGATTACCCATTTCTAATTCATTATATAATAATCTTAAAGGTAATACATCATTTTGCTTTAAAGAAAATTCTAATCTTATACTATATCCAGCTTTGTGTGTTTTACTTTTTACAACACTTATATGGAAACATCCATCAGCTTGAGTAAAACCCGCCAATCAATAATTATCTAAAGATAAAGACATTAAGGGAGGTAATATATTAATATTAAAATCTTCACTATAATTATGTTTAATTAATTGTTCATATTTATAATTACTTACAAATTTCCCATTAATTAAAGATAAAATAATAGATAAGCCTTCTTTATTTTTACAAATATATCTCACAGCTTTTTTATCTTTAATTTTATATATATTACCGTGACCTATACGTTTTTTAATAAGGTAAGCCAAAGATGAATCATTTTCGGAAAACACTATATGTAGTTCTTTCTTACCGAATCAACCATCACCTTCTATTAACCCAGCTAAAAAATAACCAACCTCTTCATCATTAAGATTACTATTATGAATAGGGACATGCTCAGATATTTTTACCATGGTAGTAAAATTTCCATTGCTAAAATAAGGATGATTATAAAGAGAAGGTCTTATTGAATTAATTTTTCCTCCCCTTATTCAAGGCGCGAGCTCTTCTTTCAATTTTAAAATGTTAATCATCCCTTCTTCAGTAAGATGTTCACCATTTTTAATTAAAAGAGCAGCTGTTTTAAAATCTTGATAATCAAGATTTTTTGCACCTAAAACAGAATATTTGTCAAAAATAGGTATTAATATTTCAGTTAAATCATTAATTCTACTTATTTTATAATCTATTGCAGAATTATTTTGATAAGAGTAAATATTTCCACAACCTAATAAATCAGCTAAACTAGCCATTAATTCTTTATCCCTATTATGTTGAGTAATAGTAAACGTTAATCTAATAGTTTTCCCTAATTTAGTGTTTGATTTAAAAGATTTTATTTGGAAACATCCTTCTCCGGTTGTAAATCCTGCCAATCATTCCAAACTAGTAACTTTTTTATTTTCAATAAAAGGTAATTCAACTACTTGTATATCAGGAAAAGACTTTTTTAACTCTTCAGGTAAACCTCAATTCATAGAGGCCTTTAAAGCTACAATTTTTTGTAATCCTTCCAAAGTTAAATGATCTTTTTGAATAATAATACCAAGAACTTTAGTTAATAAAAAAAAATCGACTTTTTTTTTAGTTATTAAAGGGTAATTACTAAAATGCGGTATTATTACATTTACAAGATCTTCCAGTGAACCTACTGTATATCTAACACTATCATTACTAGAGGAAATATTACCTACTCCCTTAAAATAATCTTTAAGAAGAATTAAAAGATTTAAATCTTTTTTATCAAATCCTATTACAAATAATGTTTCAACACTTCAACCTAATTTAGCATTAGGATTTCTTCTTACTCTTACAGTAAAACAACCTTCGGCATCAATAAGCCCAGTAACAAAATAAGGGTCAAGTTGTTGTATAGGTAATACACTATTAGGTTTTTTATTCGAAAAAAAAGGGGTTTTTGTACTAAAAGTATTCATATTCAAAGGCTTTAATTGTTTACTATTAATAAATCTTCGTATTTTAGTCAACGAAGCCGGTAATTCAAATCATTTATTATAAGTATTTTTAGTAGCGGCCTTAGCCATTGTACTAAAACAAAAAAAGTTTCCTGCTGATTGTCTTGTTAAATATAAGTAGATTGTGCCTAACGCTATAAAAACGAGTGGACTACTTAATCAAGAGTTCCCAGCATATAGCAAGATTTTTACCGTGAACACAAGTTTATCCACGTCTAATCCAACTGTATACATGTGATGCCAAACCGTTAATAAATATTTTTTTTTTTTATTTACCCATACGAGCTTGCTGGTCCTCCTGATCCCAAAGGGATATGGATGGACTAGTGCTAGCTCTGTATGCTTCTTTCACAAGAAGTGTCGGACTATATCTTCATCTTTGTAGCGATTAAAAAAAAAAATAATAAATTATTTTTTTTCTAGCGCCGCTCCTACTTTATTTGTCGTACTATTATTTAAATTAATTTGTTTTTGCAGAGTTCTTACTTGTGATAATCCTTCATCAGTTAAATGTAATTTATTATACACTTGGTTATGAACAATTAATCATTTTTCAAAAGAAAAAGCTTTTTTAGTTTGTAATGGAAATAATTTAAAGTATACTATCACATCATGCAATGCTTTAAATCCGGTAGCTGTATAACGATAAACATCCTTAGTTCCAGATCTTAATGTTACTTTACCAAATCCAAATAATTCGTATACTTTATTTAGTATAACACCATCTTTTTGATCTAATATATAACGCATTTTTATAACATGACCTAATGTATATCTAGAGTTTGCTGTAATAGATACATTAAAGCATCCTTCAGCATCAGTAAACCCTGATAATCAGCCATCCTGTAATGTAACTGGAACAGGAGTATTATTTAACTTTATAGTTTCAGGAGTTGCTCCGCAACTACCAAAACGATTATTTAAAGCATTAACTCATAGAGCTAATTGTTTAATTCTATGACTTTGAGCTAGATTACCATTAAATAATAAAGCTAAAAGTAAAATATGTGAAGGGTTATCTACCCTTCATCTATAAAAACCCTGATTTTTTCCACTCTTTCCTTGAGGAAAATGTTTAACAACACCTATGTTAAATTTAAATTGTATTTTATGAAGTATATCACTTTCTTTTTGAGTAAGAACAAAACGAACTCTTTTACCCTCATCGTAGGTTTGAATAGCTCCATCTCCCTCTGCAAACCCAATAAATCAAGTTAATCATTCATCAGATAAAGGGTCTTTATTTTTAAATAATGTATTATAATAAATATGGAATGCGGAAAATTTAAAAGATGTTTCGCGTGTAGTCTCTGAGACACTCTGTTTGTTATCCTTTAAGGAATACAGGGACAGATTGTCTGCTGATTGAGTATAGCTAATTAGATTTTTACCATACAAGGTACTAATTAGCACTAAACTGTTCCAGCATATAGCGAAATTAATTGTACTCCCTATATCACTATAGGGCGAAGCCATCGTTACTCAACTTCATACTATAAATCCTAGTATTCCTATAGACATCATAGCATACACCATACCTATGTACTTTTCAATTTAATGAAAATGGACCATCTCTTTGCCAACAAAATATATGAAAATACTATATATCCTAGAATATTTACTCTGTATCATTACCCTTTAGGGTAGAAAGTAAAGTCACTGCATCCTTGTCTAATAAACTATTTCATTTAACCAAATAATGTTTTCAAGCTTTACCTAAATCTGAGGTAGGTGAAGCTGAATGTGCATGTAATTGTCTAAGTTCATAGAATCTATTAGCCATAGTTAATCTTGTTAATTTTTCAGATCTACAAGGATTAACTTTAAAATAGTCATTAACTAGAGATAAAATTTCTTTTTTTTTATAACAAACTCATTTAAATGCACCTTGTTTTACCATAGGATAGATAGTACCACCGTATAAATCAACCAAGGCATCTAAAATAAATCTATTTTTTTGGGTAGCAGTTATATAAATTTGACCTGACTTTTCGTTCAAATAGATACTACCGTCAGTATCAAAAAATCCGGACAATCATCCATTATAATATGTTAGTGGTTTAGTATCTTTTAACTCTATATCATATAAATTACAAATTTGCCCTAACTGAAGGATTCTTGCAGGATTTCGAATTAAACCGTTTATACCGTTTATTAAATTTAATAAACCAGCTTTATGGTGTAATCTATATCTTAAGTAATTATACCCAGCATGAAGCTTAACTGCTCCCCCGTATTTTTGCTTTATTAGATATAAAATACGTTTATCTCTTAGTTGTGTAACTATTTCTAGGCTAGCATAACCTTTTTTAGATACTTGAAAACAACCATCTCCATCTATAATTCCAGCCAATCACTCATTAAAGTTATCTCTCTTTTCTTTAAGAGAACTATTTTTATTCAGAGTATTAGCTGAATTATCTCCTGTGTCCTGCCCAGCTAGGGTCAGGGATGGATAACTGTCGCTCGCTAAAGCACTATATTTTAAGGATTTCATTAAAAAATATCCTTTTTCTAATCTTATAAAGTATTGCAATACTGCAAATATTAAATCCTTTATCTTTTTTGATAAAGATGTTGGCAACAAACGTATGGCCTCTGAAATTCCTACTCACATGCGTAACCCAAGAAATTTTATGATCCCGGGTTTGTAGTTTTCACTACGTGCTTTGGTTATCTGCGGGTTGTCCATTATTACCAGAATTTTTACTAGGAATGAAATTATATATTTTCACATTACCCTAGTATCCAGTAATAGTAAATTGATATAACAATTTATGGCGTTCCTGCATATAGTTTGTTGCATTATTCAGACAATGATGCTGAATAAAGAGCCATATTGACCAAATATTGGTTTATTTGAATTAGTTGAGATAGTTGTACTAATTATACCGAAAGCTGGCACAATTAATATATAACATTAATTTTGATTAATTTAATAGTCGTAAATAAAACATAGAGTTAGTCCTACTAATATTAGGAAGTTTAACTTAATGTCTAGATCTATTATAATTAATACTCAAAGATTTACATCTTTGTTAGGACTCTATCTTATACTGAATTTCTATTCATAGAAGAGCTTGCTGGTCCGTAGGACTATTAATTTTCTTATTTTATCTAACCCTTTTTCCGTTAAATGATCTTTTTTTTGTATAAGTAAATAAGCTTTTCTTCATTTAAGATAATTAATATGTTTACTAGATTGTAAATGAAAATGATCAAAATAATTAATCACCTTTTTAGCTGAACCAAAACTAGTTGATCCATAATAATAAGTACCCTGACTTGATCTATAACCTATATTACCTCCAAAAAATTCCTTTAATAATAACAATATAGGATTATCTTTTTTAGCGGAGCGTACTACTTGGTAATTTAATCTAATTTCAGGTCTAGGCTTATCATCTCTAGTAATAATTTTTATTTGAAAACTAGCATCTGCATCCGAAAATCCTGCTATTCAATGATTATATAAATTATTAGAATCATTTATTTTAAATTCTAGATTTTCTTTTGCATATGTAGGGTAAGCTAATATATTATTAAGAACTTGATTAAATTTATTTAAAGTTCTCAATTTACCATTAATTAAATTAATTACTCTAAATAAACCTTCTTTGTTAGATATAATATATAAGTAAGCATTTTTATCTTTAACTTTTTTTACATTACCAAATCCTATTACTTCTTTTATATAATAGGCTAATTTAACGTCAGGTGAACTAAATACAATGACTAATTGTTGTTTAGAACTAAAATGCCCATCTCCATCTATCAAACCAGCTAAATAATGCCCAAATTGTTCATCGTTTAGGGGTTTTAAATGAGTAGGCACATGAATAGAAATATTTTTTATTGTTTCAGTATTGTCGCATATAGTCTCTGAGGTTCCACTTTTAAGGTTAACCTTAAAAGTGTTACCTGCTGATTGACTTCATTGTTTTAACTTTTTTACTATATCTTTGAAAGGGGAGTATTTAAAACTTGATATCGAAGTGTTTCCAGCATACAGCAACATTATGAGGCTTATAATTTTTACCTCGGGATGCTACATTTTAGTGTGTAACGTGTAACACTAAAATGTTTGGACCATATCTTTAAACATAATTTATCCGTAATTTTTTCATTTAGCCATAAGAGTCTCTCAGCTTTTAGCTAATAAAGACCCTGAAGGCGCAGTATGAGCTTTCATACTCTTCAATTCATATATCTTAGGCACTAAGTGCAATCTATTATTTTTAGCTGATCTAGAGGGATATTTTTTAAAATATTCTATCAGGTTAAGTACATCTTCTTTCTTAGTCACATATCATTTAAATGAACCATTTCCACCTCTATCTATGTAGACATAACCCCCAAACTGTTCAACTAAAGGTGTTAATAACTCAGATGTCTTTTGGCCTGCAGAAATAGATAATTGTCCATCTGTACTCTTTATAGTAATTGACCCATCTGCATCGAAAAATCCCGATAATCAACCATTATCTCTAGTCAACTTTTCAGGATATTTTAATACTATATCATATTTTACACAAATATAATTTAATTGTATCAATCTATTAGGGTTTCTTATATGACCGTTTACATCATTAATAAGATTTAGAAAACCTTCTTTACTATGTAATCTATATCTTAGTGCACTGACACCTGATCTTAATTTAATTGAACCTCCGTAAACGTTTTTTACAGCTTGTAAAGCACACTCATCTCGAATGTCCATTGTAATTTCTAAACTAGCATAACCTTTTTTAGATAATGAAAAACAACCATCTCCGTCTATTAATCCGGCTAGTCATTGTTTAAATCTTAAACTATTAGGGGACTTACTAAGATTATGAATTGATTTTATGTTTAACAAACGTATGGCCTCTGAAGTTCCTACTAGCGTGCTAAGCGCGTTGGTTACTTGCGAATTATCGTAAATTTTTAGGATTTTTACTATAACGGTGTACAACAAAGTACAACTTATGTGCATAGTACCTAATAAATATAAAACGAACTCCTCGCTTATAGTTTGTTGCGATAAATTGAATTTAAAGGGCCATTTTTGACCGAAGAATCCATTTCTTCAAATTTAACTTACTTGTTTTTCTCTTGTTAAATCCAGGTACCAGTGATATAATAATCATGGGCTTGTGCGTATATCGGAAATACGGAAGAAACCGACTGTACATTAAGCAGCATTTCAGCTACCCACCAGTGAACCAGTCTGTAGCGGTCACTTAAATAACCGACGGTCTTCGAATGAGAATATTCATTGACCGTTAACACTAGTGTTGCTAGTATTTATATTAACTTTTCCTTATGTTATCTATTAACATGTACAATAACGTATACTTTATTATATACGCATTATACTTAAGAGTTACAAGTAATATCCGCTAAATACTAACTAAATCTAAGGTATATTCTATATAGAATATTTACTCTTACGGATCTTATATCTTTTTACATCTGTCCTGAGAGTTTCATAACTTATACGTTAAACCTTGACTTTTTTTCCCTATACTTTAATTAAATTTATTAATTAATTTAGCTTTTTCTTTTAATTCAACTCGTTTTATAGGATCTAAGTGATTTTTATTTAATAAATCACCATGTACTTCTTTTCATGCTACATATGCAGCAGATTTTTTCGTTATTAAGTTATAGTTATTAAAATAAGTAAATACATTTCTACAATTTTCTAATCCGCCTATTCTATATTCATAGGCATTATCAGAACTATGTTTGGATACTTTACCTGCATTAAATAATGAACAGAGATGTTCTAGTATTTTAACATTTTGCTCTCATTTTTGAGATATATTAAAATTAAAACTGAATCCTTTATCTTTATTTATTGAACAAGTAAAACAACCTTCTCCGTCAGTAAAACCTGAAAGTCAGTTGTTATCTAAACTAGGTAAAATATAGGTATGTTTTATTTCAACTGTATTTAATTGAATTCTTCCTTTAGTTACTCATGTATTAAATCCTTTTACAAATTCTTCAAATTTTTCCTTTCTACGTGGTAATATAAGATTACCGTTAAATAAATGAACAAGCAATTCTATTTCTTTTTTATTTTGAGTAACATATCTACTTGTAGTTTTAGATTGAGGTATTACTTTACCAAACCCTAAAATTTCTTTTATATATTCTAATACATAGATATCTAGGTTACTTTGTGTAATAACGAAACAAAGATCACCTCTATTATTTACGATAAAAGATCCTTCACCTTCTGTAAATCCTATAAATCAAGTTAAGAATTTTTTTGAGGGTGAGGTATTGCCAGGAAAATGTTCATTATATTTGGAGTAAAAGGATTCTAAACAAAAATTACTTGTTGAAGAAGTACTATAATTTAATTTAAGAGCTTCGCTATTTTTTTCTCCGAAAAAAAAACAAAAGCTAGATTTTTTGGCTATTTTAATTATTGGAATAATAGCTAAAATATAATAATTAATTAAAATATCTCTTAAGAAAAGATGTTGGAATAATATAGGGTCTCCACCACCGGCTACTTCAAAGAATGAAGTATTAAAATTTCTATCTGTCAATACCATAGTTATACCCAAAAAAATATTCTTGGCCTGCTAGACCAGGTCTCATGGTTAATTAATTAACCTCATAAACAAAACTGTTTAAGGCAGACACTCAATATGTCGCCATATTGTTGGGACTATATTTTATTTGTATAAGTTATATAAATTATTTAAATGATCTCAATTAAATTCTGTTCTTTTATTATTCATTTGTGCTTTAATTTCAACTATAGCTTTAATAGACTCAGATTTTGTATGACTTTTGGCTTTAAAATATGACAATACTTTTATTCAATCTTTATAATTTAAATATTTACTAGAAAATAAAGGATATTTATCAAGATATTGAACTAATATAAAATTACTATCTACATTTGTAGTTCTAACTCTATATTCAGGTTTTGGCCTATTCATTCTGGTTTCTTTAACAGTAGAAGATAAAAAGTCCGCAATTAGACTCAAATATTCCAAATTATTTTCATAATTATGATCATTTTGTCTTTGCGATAATTCAAATTTACATTCTATTTTTGGATATTTAGTAGGCGAAGCCTGCTCCGCTACTAAAGTCGTTCTTACTGAAAAATGACCATCTGCATCTATAAACCCTGCTAATCAACTGTTAGAATTTATATCACTTATATCTTTATTTTTCTTGGTTATATTAAAATCAAATCTTAGATTTAATCAATCAATTAATCTATGTAAAGCATAAATCTTAGGAGTTCTCATATAACCGTTTATAACATTGGCTATTAGAAATATACCTTCTAATTTATTAATTGTTAAGACATAAGCATTAGAACCTTTTTTTTTAGAAAGAGATCCATGATTTAATTTAGATTGTAACATTAAAGCTAAAGGAAAATCTCTTGAATCGAATACTATTTGTATTGAAGGGTAATATAAGTCACCTTTAAGTGATCTTTCTGTTTTAGGTACTATAATAGAACCATCTCCTTCAATTATACCAGCTAAATACGAAGAAAATTTAGGATCAAATTCTCCATTATTAGTAGGCGTACCTCATGATGGAATTTTTCTTTTTACAGAAAAGAATTTACGATCTATATTTAAATAAGATTTAAAACATACAAATTTTGGCGAATAGTCTCTGAAGATACTTAATAATTTATAATAAAATAAGCATCCTGCTGATAAAGATATAATAAATAAATATATCTGTTTCCAGCAATTTGCCAAATTTAACGCTGGCAGTATTTTACCAGCTAATACAGGTAATGATAATAAAAGTAATACTGCTGTTATAACTACGGCTCATCCAAATAAGGCTAATTTCGTGCACAATAATCATTTAATTTATGATTATGTGAAAACTTTAATCTAAAGCTATTATCGTTTCCTATAACACCAAAAGACTACACATTTTTATGTTTTATTTTAATAATATAAATAAAATTAAAATAGCAGTCTTAAGATATAAGATTTTTATACTACTTTGCACAAATTTATCTTTTAAAATTCATACCTGATTTAATAGAAATGATTTTATCTAAACCTTCTTTTGTTAAATGAGCCTTAGATTCCATCAAAGCAGATGCTTTTTTAAAATCCTCGAAGTCTTTAACTTTTGTACCTAATATAGGATACTTATCTAAAAAAGGTAAAATAATTTCGGTTATTTGAGAAAAGTTTCTCACGGCAAATAAAACAACACTTGATTTATCTGCGGAAGAGAAAGAACCACAACCGAAGAATTTTACAAAGCGAGCTTGCGCCCTAATAAATAAGCATCACGTATATCTTGAACAACCAAAAAGTTTAAACTAACGCTAATACCTAACTTATGAGTTTTAGATTTACTTGTTTTAATAAAAAAACAACCTTCACCTGAAATAAACCCAGATACTCAATAATTTGTATCTAAGTTATTCGGATCCAAATTAGCTTTAGGTACTGCTGGTCTTATTTCCGGAGTTACATTAGGGAAAGCAAGTTGCAATCTCTCTGGTAAACCTTTATTAAGGCTGGCTCTTATGCTAATAAGTTTATGTAATCCTATTTCAGGTTGATATTGTTTATTGTTTATGATATTAAAAGCTTTCTTAAACAGTAAATAATCTCCATATTTTTGAGTTTTAAGTGGATAGCTGTTAAATGCTCAATAATACAAGCTAAGTCACTTAGTTTTATAACTTGGAACATAGCTGTAGCCCCGTGCATAGTAACTTTACCTACACCAAAAAAACGTTGAATAAAATATAGGCATTCTATATCTTTAGAGTGTAAATTACTTTACTCTTCTTCTGTTCATACCTGAACCAATGCTACGAATCTCATCAAGCCCTTCTTGAGTTAAATGTACCTTATTTTTTATTAATAAAGCTATTTTACAAAAATCCTCATAATCACGCTTTTTAGCTCCAAATAAAGGATATTTACCAAATAAAGGCAATATCTTGTTATCTATGTCACTAAACTTAGTTACAAGTAATTCAACTGCGGTATTACTAGATTTTTCGCTTACTCTGCCACAATTTAAAAACTTCATGCAACTATTCAGTAATTCAGTATCACGGCGATTTTGAGCAATACTAAATATTAATTTTACCGCATACCCCGTTATGGTTTTAGATTTATAAATTGACACAAAAAAGCTACCTTCGGCGTCCACAAATCCTGCTAATCAATCAGGACTAATGTTTTCCACCTCTTTGGCTTTAGGTTTAAAAACTGGTACTATGTCAGGGAAAACCGCCGCCAATCTAGGGGGTAATCCATTATTAATTACCGCTCTAATACATAAAATTTTATGTAACCCTTCAGTAGTTAGATGCTCTTTATTCACCATTAATTGAGCTAACTGTTTAAACAACTCAAAATCTATTTGTTTTTTAGTTAATAATGGATATCTTTCAAAGTGCGGTATAATTATACTGATTAAATCTTTAAGGCCAGTTACTGAATACGTAATAGAACCGTCTTTATTTATTTGAGTATTTCCAACTCCAAAAAAGGCTTTAATAGATTCCAACAATTCTAGGTCTCGAACATTTAGGTGAATACTGAAAATTAACTTAACATTTCAGCCCATTAGGAGAGAAGGGTTTCGATTAATATTAACTGTAAAACAAGACTCACCGTCACAAAATCCTGTAACATAGTGAGGATTAAGACTATTTGTGTTAGTAGTATAATTTTTATTTTGTACATGATTAATTAATCATGGTTTATTAAAATAATTCAGATATCTTGAACTATAAGTTCTCGACGTTATTCCTTTACAATATAGATGTAATAAATAGGTGTAAATAAATAACCCTTATTATACTTAAACAATGGATACTAAATACTAGTTTAATGCTTCAACCTAAAGTATATCTAGGATCTTTACGGATATTTAATGTAAAACATCCCTCCGCATCACAGAAACCTGTGATAAAGTTAGGATTTAGATTATTTGTGTTAGTAGTATAATTCGTTTTATTCATTTACACATATTAACATTTATATGTAAATTCAAAGGATCGCATATAAATACAATATAAATTGTAATAATGTTTTACCTTAGAACCGGTTTCCCGGCGACTAGAGTACACCTTACAATCATATAAATTAATTGAAGAACCGTCTACTCGTTGCTCTTTTACAGTTATATTAATTTAAATATAGCTGATTTAGATCCGCGATCACCCATTTCAGGAGGTCAAACCATCCGTCATCTTTAGCGATATTACCATACCCTGAGGCATTAATCAGGCCGGCTGTAAAGTTTCCTCTACAACTTTGGTTACTAAAGCTTTAGGGCTTCCCCGGAGTTTGGCTCTTATACACAATTAGCAGCAAACAGCTGTCTTTTTATGTAATCTTATTCCTGGTGTTCTCATGTTCACAATTGTTGTTATGACATATTTTTAAAGTGTAATCTTATAAATTGTAAGGATTACACTGTTAAGTTTGTGGACTATATCTTCAGCAGATCGAAAGCTCGACCTGGTGTAAAACGTATAGTCTCTGAGGATCCTACTCCATAAAAATAACGAGCGGACTTCGTTCGCGCCTTACTCTTATGTTTGGTTTCCTGCTGATTATGCATAGGCATACAAGATTTTCACTTGGAGGAGCTTGCTATGCATAGCTTCGCCCCCCCATAGTACTTATTGCCACTAAGCCTTTCCAGCATATAGTTTTAATTTTATATAAATCTCATTTTTATTGTTAATCTATTATTAACTTTATTTCTTTAAGAGCTAGCGCCTTAAATATTTATTTAAGGCGCTAGCTCTCACAGTTTTACATATATAACCTTTATATGATAGATCTGTATTTAAACGTTTTACTAGTGTACTTTGACTTGCAGAAAATCCTTTATCCTTTAAATATCTAATACATTGTCCTAAACTTTCAAATAAAAATTCTTCTTGACTATTAACGTCTACTAGTATAATAGCTTTATTTAAACCTTTTATAGGGTTTTCTCTATTATATTTAACTCTATCCCTTTTTAACATTAAAGCTATTTCAGGTAAAGTCATAAGAGACTGTTTAGCTCTATTATTATTTTCTCTAGTAAATAAATATTTACCTAAATAATAAGTACCTTTTGTAAGATGCTTAGTAAAGGTGGAATGACTTACGCTAAGTTTAGATATAAAATCTTTTTGCTGAGTAGTATAATAATAAAGTATAGATTTATCTCTATTGTACATAAATAAGGGCTTAAAATTAGATCCACTGGGGTTATTTGGAACTCTTATAGTGTTTAAACTAAAGGACGGGTCTAGTAAAAAGTACTGCTCTAATACTAATTCTGATTTAAATTCGGGATAATAAGGTAAACATATTACTTCTAACTTAAATTCAGATAAACCTACTTCTTTCATTAAAGGAATTAATTTCCCTGTCGTCCTATGAGTTTCATTTAAATAACCTTTTAACCTAAAAGGTAATTGAGAGGATGAGCCTACATATTTTTGATTTGTTTTTAAGCAAGTAAAAATATAAACACCTTGTGGCTGAGTTTTACTATAAGGTGATCCCAATTTATCGTAGATTAAATCTAAGGTTTCTTTTTTATGTAGATCATAAAAGACTAACCGGGGTATAGCTAGTAAGGAATTTAAAGTATCTTCACTTACTAAAACATTAGAGTATGCTAATACTTCGTTTAATACCTTTAAAGTTACAGGTTTACCACTATTAATTTGAGTATTCGCCAATTGGTGAACAAAAATATTTTTACCTTTTCTTCCTAAAATAAGACCTCAATCCTGTTTTTTACTTGAATTCTTATCAGGTTCTTCCTCAGGGTCTTCCTCCGGATCTTCCTCGGGGAAAGAGTCGTCAAATTCATTTTCTTCGTCATCACCTTGATCATCCTCATCTCTAAGTTCCTCTTCAATATTTTTATTGGAGTCTAGGTTAGGTTTTTCTGACTTAATAAAAGTTCCATCTTTATAAAAAGAGGATAAAACTGCAGCATAATATATAATATAATAAACTATGAATAAAGTTAATAATAGTGGCAGCAACAAGCCGAAATTTATTGATCCTAATAAACTACTTACCCCTGTTAAATGTAAAGTAAATATTGCAAGATCTACACTTGGTCCACTGTGACTTTGTAATCCTGATAATGGGGGATAACATTTTTGTATTTATAACCTCATATTTATAAATATGAGGTTATATATTATTTGTGTTAGTAATCTCATTTTAAAAATTAAGTTAAAACTAGCATTACATTCAACAAATCACTTTGTTGATCGGACTATACCTTAATCTTGATTAACTAATTAACTTAAATTAATAGCTTGCGTACAAGATTCTCTACGTTAAGTCTCTGATGAGAAAATAAATATTTATTTTCTCAGGCGTATTGCGACAAGGAGTAAACATTTTTACATACGCTAAAAAGCATGAGTAGTTTACAACTTAATAAAAATAAAAAAAAAAATAAGCATAAAAAGTTTAAGAGCGGACTTCGTTCGCGCCCTAAAGGGAGAGAGGGAGGCTATTCGTTCGCGCCTTAATTTAAACACTGTGTGGCTGGCTATGAATATCCCGTAGGGATATTTCGAAGAAGAGCTTGCTATGAAATACTGCCTCACAAAAATAAATAAAACTACTTATTATTGTTACGTCTCCCTAATTTAATTAAAATTTTATTTACTTTATAAACTTTTTCAATTTTAGTTTTTCTATAATAGTGCGCTACAGACCATAGTTTTAATTCAAGTGATTTCATACCATGTAATTTTCCTCTGAATATATCAATTATATCAGCAGTAACTCTAGAATTACTTGTTGATAAAACATATATATTTCTTGATTTACTATAATTAACATTACTTGAAATATGAAGAATACGCTTTATAAGTAATAATAAGAATTGATCTAATTTTTGAACTATAGTAAAATCTATAGAAATTCTTTCAGGATAAGTATATACTCCAAAATGACCTTCTGCTTCTATAAAACCCGCTAATCAATAAACAGAAATAACTGGAACTATATCTTCATACTTACTTTCTTTACTTAAGTGACTAATAGCGGGAGATATATAATTAATTGGAAGTTCTTTATAGCGGAGCGTACTCAATTCTTCTATCATTTTATTTTTCATTTCAGTAGTTAATTCTTTATTTTCTAAAATATAATAAGCTTCTTTAAACCGTACGTAATTAAAATATTTACTAGTTAATAAAGGATATTTATCAAAAATAGGAAAAATTACTTGATTTAAAACTTTTCTATCTGTAATTCTAAAATTACCTCAACTTTGTTTTGAGCTTTTAGAAACACTACCATAGCCTAATTTTTTTTTAATATAGTAAAGCAATCTTAAATTATATTCAGATTGGCTTAAACTAAATTGAAGACGAAATGTTCCTCCAGATTTTACAATACTGAAACAACCATCACCGTCTGTGAATCCAACTAATCACAATTTAAACTTTTCTTCTTCGCTTAAATTATTTCATTTATTTTTATATTTTTCGTTTTCACGCATCGAGTAGAGTTTTATTGCCTCTAAGTTACCAAAGAGCAACACCTTATCCTTCAAAAGTGTTCAACCTGTACCCACACCTCCTTCAATACAAGCAGAGAATATTAATAATAATAAACTAGGAGGTAATAATCAGAAACTAATATTATTTAATCTAGGGAATCATTTACAATAGTAGTTTCCTGCCATAACGGACTCTGTCTTCACCCTTATTTAATGCAATAAGGGGCTTCGCGTGTAGTCTCTGAGGATCCTACTCATAATTTAAATTATTTTGGTTTCCTGCACATTCTTCCCATGTATACATAAGTGTTACGGCTAATTGAGTTATCTGCACAACTTTATGCGTTTATAAACTCCAATTAGACGTCTATGTATCTGTTGATAGGTAAATTAATTCCATTTTCGAGAGATTCTATGCATATAGCGAAGTAATAATTAAAAAGTTTACACTCTTTAACGGCATTCCCTGATTTAGGGGTTATATAAAAATAACGAGCGGACTTCGTTCGCGCCTTAGTAACGACGAGCGACCCTGGCTAGACGAAGTCTAGCCGCCCATAATTTAAGCTGATAATTTATTTAAATGATCCCAATTGAAATAAGTTCTATTTCTATTCATAGTATTTCTAGCAGAATCAGTTTTAGTTAGACCCTTTTCTGTATAATGTTTGTTTTCAAGCATTAATAACACAATTTCTCTTCAATCTTTGTAATCTAAATATTTACTTGAGAATAAAGAATATCTATCTAAATAGTTTACCAAAATTTCAGTCGAAATTTTACTTGATGCTGTAAGAGTATAATACTCATTATCTGTAGATTTCTGGATTCTAGTTAATAAACTACAATTAAGAAATTTAGCTATATTTGTTAAAACATCTAAATAACTGTTACCAGTTACAGGATCTAACATTCTCTGCTCAATTCTTAATCTACAAGATATTTTTCTTTTTAGAGCGGACTTCGTTCGCGCCGCGTTATTTTCTACTTTAGTATGTTGTACAGAAAAACTTCCATCTGCATCAATAAATCCACTTAATCAACTATCATTAGCCAAAGAACCATCTTTTAAAGGTAATTTCTCTATATTAGTATTATGATGTTTATTTAATCAATCTATCAATTTATATAATTGATGTATCTTAGGTGTTCTTAGTTCACCATTTATTAAATAAACTATTTTCTTTAAACCTACTACAGGTGAAACTACTAATACACAAGCATTATCTTTAGTTTTATATCTAATAAAACCTGATTCTAAAATATCTAATAGTTTTTTGGCTAATGGTTCATTTTTTAAACCAAAAGTTATACAAAACCTTGGATTATGTTTCTTTTTATCACTTGCATCAGGATTTTGTATTCAAATATGTCCATCGCCTTCAAATAAGCCGGCTAGATATGAATTAAAATTATTACTTTTTACGGGCGCTCCGCTCGTACTATAATATCTTTTGTTATTTATTATACCCCTTGGACTGTCCTTTTTTTTTGCCATGTCAGGACCTCCTACCATTAAAGGCATTAAGAAATTCATTTAATTGTAATCGTTAAATTACATTTGGACTATATCTTCATCCATTATATTAATGGAGTATAACGTGTAGTCTCTGAGGATCCTAAATAAAAAAGTATATTTTATTTTTGTTTCCTGCGAATTATCCATTATTATTTTTATTAGTTTTAAGGGCTATGTACGTTTAAATTAAATCTAAATTTTCACGGCTCCTATAATAAAACTTTAGGAACTTCCCGCATACAGTTATATAATAAGAGAGATATTACTATCTCCCTCGGCAATTTCTTAATTTAGACTTTAATTATTTAAAGTATCTAAATGAGAAAAATCAAATTCTTTACGATTATTGTTAAATTGGTCTTTAATTCTTTGGATTTCCTTTATATTTTCAGCTGTTAAAGGTTTACCATCACGTAGTTGAATTTGTTCAACTACATATTTTCAATCTTTATAAGCTAAATGTTTTGATGAATATAAAGGATATTTCTCAAAATATTCTATAGTTTTTTTATGGCTTTCTGAACTATGAGATATCACCATATAAGCATAGAAAATTTTATCTTTTTGTTCTCTAGATCTGGAGTATAAACTAACTTTTAAATATCTAGCTATCTTATCTAGTATTTCAAAATAACTTATACCACCTTGAACTATTGAAGCTTCTCTATGGTAATTTTGTCTTAATTCTATACGGAAAAAAGCTTGTACTCTTTTTGTAGTAATAACACCTTTTTTCTTTCTATCTGTTAAATTTATACTAAAATTCCCATCTCCATCCGTAAACCCAGCTAATCAGCTATTACTATCAATAGGTGATAAATCTAAATCTAAAATTTTAATGTCTGTATTCATATTATCATTATATCAAATGATAGCACGATGTAATGCTTCAATCTTAGGAGTACGCATATAACCATTTATTATATTAATTATTTTTATTACATCCTCACTATTTTGAATACTTCACAAAACACAACCTTGATTTTCTCTTTTATAGATTTTACCTACTTGAATAATAGATGCTAATTTTTCAGCTAAAGGGTTGTCATTTAAACTAAATACAATTAATATTTTAGGTGCATATTTTTTAGCTTTAGAATTCTTATCGTGAATAGCAAATGAACCATCTGCTTCAATTAATCCTGCTAAATAAGGGCCAAATTTACTACGTAATAAATTTAAATTATATTTTTCGTCATTTGAAGATACTAATGTTGTTAAAGTTTGTATTTTATTCTTACCAAATCCACCTATTAATGCTGGCATACGTTTACTCATAATCTTTCGAATATGTACGGACTATATCTTTATCTTTGAATATTATAAAATATTCACTAAGATATTTCACGTGTAGTCTCTTAGGATCCTACTTGATAACAAAATTATCTTTGGTTTCCTGCGGATTACCCAATCCTTTAAAATGTCACTATATTCCACTGCTAACATATAGTCTGCGGTACTAGTTTTAAAGGCTCTAAGGGGATTCCTGCATATAGTGAAAATAAAGTAAAGCATTTCTGCCTTACCCGGCCATGCCTTTCTATTTAATCTTTATATGTAAATTTTCATTTTCCTCTATAATAACCTGATTTTACACCTTTTAAATATTGTCTAATAGTTACACGATCCCCTTTTAAGTGATTAGCTAAACTTGTTAACGATGAAAATTCCAGATTCTTACTTGAATCGTCTTTAAATTCTGCTAAAATAGAAATAGAAGCAGGATGTTTAACTGTATATAATGCACGTTTTTCATTTACCAACTCTTTTATTCCCTCTAGAGTTAATAAATTCGTATTTTCAGATTCTTCTATTAAATCCAAAGATAAAAATAAAGTATCTAAATATACTGTACCTGCATCTAAACAGTTATTTAAAGTTTTATGATGAATACTTATTGAATCATACATATGTTGTTTCGATTCAAATATATATAATAAAGTAAAATCTTCTACGTTATAAATATATACAGGAGTACCTCTTTGTTTACGTAATCTATCTCTTATTTCTTGGCCCATTGGTTCATGATAACCAGAACTGCTTGCCACCAAATCTACGTTTAAACTTGGTTTTAAAGTATCTATAAAATGTTGTTCTAAGCTTACAACTTCATCTAAGCTAGAATTCTCATCCATTATATAAATTGTAAGATTTGTATCTTGAAATCCGTGTTTATTAAAATAACGTAACACTCTACGTGCTTTAGTTTGAAGAATAGATGGCATAAAGTAAGAACTTATTCTATTATACAAATTAATAGAATGTCCTACATAAGCATGATCATTACTTTCTCAAATATAGGCGCTAGCGAGACTTCGTCTAGTAAAAAAAAAAGAAATTTATGGAGGCTTCTCCCGTAGATAGGAAAAAAGGTTATAAAAAAGGTTATAAAAAAGAGGAAAAATAAATTGTATAAAGATAATAGTAGCCTTATTTGCACTACACTTATTAAAAAAAATCCGCAGGTTATATTTTGTTATCTTTGGTTTCCTGCAGATTATCTAATCTTTTGAATTATTACTGTATCCTGCCGCTTTACGTCTACCGGCAAAGTTCCGTAAGTCTGCAATACTAGTATCAAAAGCTCTAAAGACGTTCTCGCATATAGTGAAAATAAAGTAAAGCATTTCTGCCTTACCCGGCCATGCCTTTCTATTTAATTTTTAATTTACACACTCTAACTGTATAATAACCACAACAATAACAAATAAATAAAAAGTAAATCTATATAACTAAGTACAAACCTATGAATATCCCTGCTACGCAGGGATTAGCGCAAGCTACAAAGTTATAAATGAATAGTCCCCTAACGAAGTGTACTCGTCGATATCCCTGCGGGATTAGAACTCAGCAAGCTTCTATTTTCTCTTTGTGTTCATACCTGATTTAATTTCTAGAATTTTAGCTAACCCTTCTGGAGTTTTATGAGCGTTACTATTCATTAACTCAGCGATTTTACAAAAATCTAGAAAATCATTATTTTTATTCCCTATTATATGGTGTTTTTGAAAAAGAGGTATAAGTTTATCTGTAATAAGTGATAATTTTACCACTACATATTCAGAAATGTTTGTACGTTCTTTTATAAAACCTCCACCTAAAAAGCTTATAAAACATTTTAATAATTAAAGGTCACGAGAATGTTGAATAATTAAGAACTTAAGAATTACTTGGTATCCTATTTTATGAGAGGAAGATTTGAATATTTCTACTGAGAAACTTCCATCCCCACTAGTAAAACCTGCGAATCAATAAGGATTTATTACTTCCGGTAAAGGAACTGAAGTTCTTTCTTGAGGAACTATATTATTAAAGTATGAATTTAATTCCTCATTTAATATACCTTTATTTAAAGATGCTTTAATTCCGATTAATTTATGTAATCCTTCTATATATTTATGTTCTTGTTGTTTAATTAATTCAATAGCTGACTTAAATAATAAATAATCGGCTCTCTTTTTAGTTAATAAGGGATATAATTCGAAATGAGGTATTATAGCATTAAGTAAATCCTTAGTGGAATTAACTTGATATATTGCTGTTTCTTTACCACTGCTAATATTACCTACACCGAAGAATTTTTTTATATCTAATAAGATAGAAAGATCTTTGGAATGCAGGTTTATAGAGAAATAAGGAATCACTTCTCAACCTAATTTTAACTTGAGGTTTTTACGTACTCTAAAGCCAAAACATGATTCAGCATCAGCAAACCCTGTCACTCAATAAGGATTTAAGTTATTAGGGGTAGGAGAATAAACACCTTTTGGATTTTTCGATACTTTTAAGATAAGATTTCTATTATTAAAAGGGTTTTCTATATATACTTTAGTATATAGTGGTATTTTATCTTCATCGTTATTTTTATTAGGGCGCGAAGCTCTATTGTTATTATTACTATTTGTAATAGTAATAGTGTTGTTTTGGCTATTATTGAGAGCGACCTCTGTAATTTTTTTCTTTGGCGCAGGCTCTAAAATATTCGAAAGGTGCTAGCTTGAAAATTAAAATTAAATAGTCTTCAATTGTCGACCATGAAGAATATCATTAATATAGCGTGAGCTGTAATTACACTGTTATATAATTGATTATTAGAAATATATTGTACTCCAGGTCCACTAAGTTCAAGTCTAATTAACACTGAAAAAGCTGTACCTAATAATCCTGAGAAAAGAGCGAATATTAAATATAGTGTACCTATATCTTTAGCATTTGTAGAATTAAATCATCTTTCCATACCCATAGACATTTGGGATCTTAAGGTCAAATTCGGCTGGTGGGAACAACTCTCCTTATCTAAAGACAAAATTAGGAAATAATTAAAGTACTCTTTGTGAACATAATTTTTCACTTAAAAGTTATTAACTAATATTTTTAATTAATAATTACGAGCGAGTTTGCTAGAGCTCCCCACTATAAATTAATGTGATAACGGTTCTACAAAATCATATTATATTTTAACCCGCGGCGCTATTCGTTTCACGAAGAGCTTGCTAATCCCTCCTGCCTACCGAAGGCAGGATGGATGGGATACTAAATAAATTTATTTTTTTTTTCGTCGAGCTTGCTGGTCCTCCTGATCCCAAAGGGATATGGATGGACTAGCAAGCTCCTCCTCTAGGATTAGTAAAAGCAGGTGGGAACTTTGTTCGCGCAGCGGGTTAAAGCAAGAAGGGGGCATCCTTCTGAGAGCTCATGTGAACGAATAGTAAACTTCCTTTCACCCCTTCCCCGATAGCGAGGGGCATTCTTCCGTGGAACGAATTGCGCAAGCTCTATCCCTTTGGGATTAAATAGTAAAAATATTTTTTTCCCCCCCGGAGAGAGGGTCGGGGATCGGGATAGCTACTACTAAATAAAAAAAAAATGATAACGTGGGTTAGATTATATCTGCTACTTAGTAGTCCTCCTGATCCCCAAGGGATATGGATGGACTCGCAAGCAGTAATAAGCTATCTAGCCTGATCTATCAAATTATTCGAT
>Ga0268266_10001928_pt1 | contig 23327 bp, 13 predicted proteins | sample KBSS13metaG_FD_190356 | JGI IMG/M metagenome (GOLD analysis project Ga0268266, IMG submission 190356) | Switchgrass rhizosphere microbial communities from Kellogg Biological Station, Michigan, USA - KBS S1-3 metaG (SPAdes) (version 2) | ecosystem: Host-associated > Plants > Roots > Rhizosphere... | reverse complement strand
TCCGGCTCTTGCGAGGACGAATCAGCATCACCAGATCAGGATCCGCCGGCTCTTGCGTCACCACGGTCTCGGTATGGCCATGAGCTTCGGTATGCTCTTCGCCCAGACCGTCCGTCTCTTCCGTCTCCGTGTCGATCTCGAGAGGTCCCATTCCGCGCAGGGGCGGATGCTCAGGAGCATCCCGCGGGATTTCCACCCTGCGCTCCTTGCCCTGATACTGAATCATCGTGTCAGGCTCTGCCTCTGGCGGCATCAGATCGATCCACCACTGCATCACGCGGTCGCTCTTGGAAAAGAAGCGGTGACCACCGATATCCATGCGGTTGCCCTTGTAGCGTATGGTCCGTGAGATCCCGCCGATCTCGTGACTGGCTTCGAGGATGACGGGCTTGATCTCCGTTCGCCGAAGCAGTTCCAGTGCAGCCGTCAGCCCAGCCGGGCCGGCTCCAATAATTACGGCTGTCTTCTTCACCATGCTCCTGTCGTTGATTCTATTAGGGTCCTCTGGTTCATTCTGAAGCACAACCGTAGACCTCTGAGAAAGACGTTCCTACTTCGGCAAAGTTTACGCCTTTATGAAAAGCATCGCGCCGAACCGTGCCTCGGAAGTGCTTCTAAATCCTTCCAACTATCCATAACTCATGAATTCAGGCGTGTTACTCCAACGACCGAACCTTTTCAAAAGAAATCCTCAGGCAACTCCTTTTTCTTTAGGCAAATCGATTCCATATTCGGGCATCCAAACACGAAATCGAAAGTCGCTCGTCGATCTCTCTTCCGTCTTTGGAGCAGTTGTTTTGAGTTTTATCGTCTCGGATTCTGTTAGGCCCTCCCCATCCGTTTCCACCTCCGTCCTGCGCCGCAAAAATTCCATTGCGATGCCCTTCGAAGATCATCCGATACGAGGATTCGCTCTTCTCTCGGCCGCATACCTTCTCGCCGTTCTTACGCTTTCGCGCAACAAGGTTCTCTGGCTGGACGAGCTCATCACACTTCACATCGCTCAACTCGGCAGCGTCTCCGCCATCTGGAATGCTCTTGCCCGCGCCGCCGACCCCAATCCGCCACTGACGCACCTCGCTGTTCTCGCCTCGCTTCGTATCTTCGGAGTACATGAGCTGGCCCTGCGGCTTCCAGCCATCCTCGGCTACTGGATCGGCCTGCTCTCTCTGTTTCTCTTCCTCAAACAGCGCGTTCCCGTCGCATGGGCTTTGACCGGCATCGTCCTCGCCATGTCGAATGCATCCTTCGATTACAGCTACGAGAGCCGGTCCTACGGAATCTTCTACGGGTTCGCGATCCTTGCGACACTCTGCTGGATCTACGCGATCGATCCTGCACTTCCATCCATTCAACGACGCTTCGCACTTTGCGGCATGACGCTCGCCCTCGCCGCCGGAATCTGCACCAACTACTTCGCCGTGCTCGCCTTCTTTCCCATTGCAGGCGGTGAGTTGGTCCGGTCTTTTACGAGACCCCGTCTCTCTCCGCGCAGCTTCTATCCCCCTGTCTGGATCGCTCTTGTCATTGCTTCGACTCCGCTTCTTCTCTTTCGCGGGCTCATTCAGACCTCCATCGCTCACTTCGCTCCACACGCGTGGAATAAGGTCTCTCTGGATCAAGTCTTCGATTCCTACACCGGAATGGTCGAAGTCATCCTGTTTCCCGTGGTCTCGTTGCTGGCTTTGCTCTCAGCCACCTGCCTGCTCGCACGCCTATGCGCTCACTGCCGCAACGGCCTGCGTCCTCGCTGGCTCAGTAATCTAGCGAATCATCACGCCTGCCACTCTTTCTCTGCGCTTCCGTTGCACGAACGCGCTGCAGTCCTGCTCTTCCTGCTCTATCCCTTTCTCGGCTATATCATCGCCTCCATCCACGGAGGCATGCTGTCACCACGCTTCGTCATGCCCGTCTGCATCGGCTTCGCCATCACAGGAGCCGTGGTCGGCTATCGCATCTTCGGACATCTTCGCCACGCGGGTGCTGTCGGCCTTCTTCTCTGCTCTGTCGTGTTTACCGGCCGGGTCTGCGCGGTAGGAGAGGCGTATAGCCAGCAGAAGCAGTGCTTCTATCAGGTTCTGCAGTCTCTTCCCAAAGCCTCAGACAATAAGCCCATCGTTGTCCCGGATCCCCTTATGGTTCTCACGCTGGCGCACTATGCTCCTGCTCCCATCGCCTCGCGCATCGTCTTCCCCGTCGACTTCCCCGCTATCCGCCTCTTTCGCGGCGAAGACTCACCAGAAGAAAATCTCTGGGCCGGACGCGATCTTTATCACCTGACCATCCTCCCGCTGGCAGACTTTCAGCGCAACGCCGCTGACTATCTCATCGTCGCCAGCGAGGGAAACTGGCTGGTGCGCGACCTCGGAAACCATAGCTATCCGGTCCATCGGCTTCCCATCCCTTATCCCACGGGAGTAATCAAGGGCTTCACTCCACTTGACCACGGCGATCCCGTGCTCTTTCTAGGCTCCGGTGATCGCTCTGACCGTACACACCACCGCCCGAATCCCGTGCCGTTCCACTCGAACGACAACCTTCCTAACTCTCCCTCGCTCGCAGCAAGCAGCAAACTCTAACTTCCAAACGATGTGCCGAGCGCTCGGCACATCGGCAGCGACGGCACGTTTCCTTTTGCCACTGTGCTATCTTGTCCTTGTTTCCAGCCCACTCAAAGGATCAGCCGTGATCCTCCTCACTTGTCTCTGGGACCCCATCCACGTCGAAGTCTCGCAGGTGAAGGAACCAGCCTCGATCCTAAGCGCGCTCGCGTCTTTCGCATGGCCACTGATTACACTCCTGATCCTCTACCTCTATCGCAACCCTCTCAGCACATTCCTGATTAAGATCGGCGAACGAGCCACCGAGATCGGCATCGGGTCATGGGCCTCCATCAAGCTGCCCGAGGTTAAGGAAGCCCCGCCAAACCCCATCAGCGTCCTGCGCGAACTCACTACTGATCGATGGGAAGAGAGCAGCGGTCAGTGGTTCCACGAGTTTGCCTCGTCCACCGCAACCTCTGAGTATGCTCTACTCGACCTCGGCGACGGCCAGCAGTGGATCAGCTCTCGCCTCTTCATCTTCGCCGTCATGCTGCAGCGGATGAAGGCCCTGAAGTGCATCGTCTTCGCCGTCTCCCAGCCAGACGGGACGCGCCGCTTCATCGGTTGTGTGACCCCCGACAACGTACGCTGGGCGCTCGCGACCAGCCAGCCCTGGCTCGAGCTCGCCTATGCGCAGGCCTACTCGCAGGTCATGACGAACCAGTCGATGCCAGGAAGCGGACTTCCTCCACCCACGCGCATCGATGGCTCCATCGTTTCTTTCGTGGCTGAAGACATCGTCCGCACCTTTATTCGCAGTCTGAAAAACCCTCCCGCTGGGGTTCTTCCCGATCAACAAAACTGGGTGAGCTTGCAAAACGGATCTGAGCACGCTACGTGGCTTGAGCCTCTCGAACTGCAGCGTCTCTTCGGTGCCTACCTCTGGAAAGACGCCGTCGAGGGCAGGGCCGACGATACCCCGGAACAAAAGCGCCTTGAGATGAAGCATGTCATCAGCAAGTCCGCACCGTACGTCGCCATACTCAAAGACGGGGACTACAAGTCTCTCTGCAATCGACTCGCTCTTCTCGCCGAGATCGGCCAGTCCGTCCTCTAAAATCGCGACTCAATAAAAATGCCCGCGCCGAAGGAATGAATCCGGCGCAGGCTGATCGTACGTGTCTCCACTACACTACTGCGGGCTCTGCTACGCGGCTCTTCACCTCGAACTTCAGCCCATCGCCTCCGGCATCCACTACAACATGGTCGCCGTGCAGCACTGTGCCGTCGAGAATCTTGACCGCCAGCTTATCCTGCACCAACCGCTGGATCGCCCTCTTCAACGGACGCGCACCGTAAGCCCGGTCGTAGCCCGCCTTGAAGATCGCCTTGCGTGCAGCGTCGGTAAGCTCCAGCGTAATTCTTCGATCCGTCAGCAGCTTCTCCAGATCCTTCAACCGCAGATCGACGATGTGAGTCAGCTCCTTATCGTCGAGCGGATGGAAGACAACAATATCGTCCACGCGGTTCAGGAACTCCGGACGGAACGTCTGCTTCAGAGCATCGATCACACGCTCCTTCGCCTCTTCAAAGCCGTCCTCACCCTGCGCCCACGCGCTCGTCAGCTTGTCGGCTCCGGTATTTGATGTCATGATCAGCACTGTGTTCTTGAAGTCCACCGTGCGTCCCTTCGAGTCCGTGAGACGACCGTCATCGAGCATCTGCAACAGCACATTGAAGACATCGGGATGCGCCTTCTCGATCTCGTCGAACAGAATCACCGAGTATGGCCTGCGACGCACAGCTTCGGTCAACTGACCGCCTTCGTCGTAGCCCACATATCCCGGAGGTGCACCGATCAGCCGAGCCACGGCATGCTTCTCCATGTACTCACTCATATCGATCCGCACCATCGCCTGTTCGTCATCGAACAGGAACTCCGCAAGAGCACGAGCCGTCTCCGTCTTACCAACGCCCGTCGGGCCCAGGAAGATGAACGAGCCGATCGGTCGCTTCGGATCTGAGAGTCCCGCGCGCGATCTGCGAATCGCATTCGCGACCACGGTAAGAGCTTCGTCCTGGCCAATCACACGCTCCCGCAGACGATCCTCCATCTGCACCAGCTTTTGCGTCTCGCCCTCCAGCATCTTCGAGACAGGAATTCCAGTCCACTTCGAGACGATCGCCGCGATATCCTCCTCGTCGACCTCCTCCTTCAGCATGCGCGAAGGCTTCTTGGTCACACCCTTCTTCGCATCGGCCTTGTCTTCGGCAACAGCCTCCTCCTGCAGAGCAGTCAACTCACGCAGTTCGGCCTCCTTCTTCGGAATCTCGCCGTACTGCAGTTCTGCAGCGCGCTGCAGATTGCCCTTGCGTGTCTCCTCCTGCATCTGGAAGCGCAGTGCTTCAAGCTCTTCCTTCAGTTCGGCAATCCGGCCAATCGCTCCACGCTCCTTTTGCCAGCGAGCACGTAATCCAGCCGCCTGTTCCTTGATCTCCGCAAGCTCCTTCTCGACAGCCTCAAGGCGCTCCTGCGAGTTCGGATCCTTCTCGCGCTGCAACGCCGCCCGCTCAATCTCAAGCGAGGTCGCTCTGCGCTCCAGATCGTCGATCTCCACCGGGACTGATCCAATCTGAATCGCCAAGGCACTCGCCGCCTCGTCCACTAGATCGATCGCCTTGTCCGGAAGGAAGCGATCCGAGATGTAGCGGTGCGACAACGTCGCCGCCGACACAATCGCCGAATCCTTGATGCGAACCTTATGGTGCGCCTCGTACCTCTCTTTCAGGCCGCGGAGAATCGCAATCGTATCCTCCACGTTCGGCTCGCCGACATATACGATCTGGAATCGTCGCTCGAGCGCAGCATCCTTCTCGATGTACTTGCGGTACTCGTTCAACGTAGTTGCGCCAATCGACCGCAGCTCTCCGCGAGCCAGCGCAGGCTTCAGCATGTTGCTTGCGTCCATCGCACCCTCAGCGGCACCCGCGCCAACCAGGGTATGTAACTCGTCGATGAACAAGATAATCTCGCCGTTCGACGCTTCGATATCCTTCAGCAGAGCCTTCAGCCGTTCCTCGAACTCGCCGCGGAACTTCGCGCCCGCAACCATCGAGGCCAGGTCGAGCGCCACCACGCGCTTGTTCTTCAGAATCTCCGGAACATCGCCCTGCACGATGCGGCGCGCCAGTCCTTCTACGATCGCGGTCTTACCGACGCCGGGCTCGCCGATCAGCACAGGATTGTTCTTTGTGCGTCGCGAAAGCACCTGAATCACACGGCGAATCTCCTCGTCGCGCCCGATCACTGGATCAAGTTTGCCCTTGCGAGCGAGATCCGTCAGGTCCTTGGCGTACTTTTCAAGCGCCTGGAACTTGCCCTCGGGATTCTGATCCGTCACCCTCTGCGATCCGCGAACCTCGGCCAGAGCCTTCAGGATTGCGTCATAGGTCGCCCCATACTGCGCCAAAGCGGGCTGCACCGCATCCCCTTTGATCTTCGCCAGCGCCAGCAGCAGGTGCTCGGTCGAGACATACTCGTCCTTAAAGTTATCGGCCTCTTTGAAAGCCTGCTCCAGAACCTTCTGTGTCGCCTGCGCCAATCCCGGCTGTGTTCCACCCTGCACCTTCGGCAGCTTCTGAATCGCGGAGTTGATTCCGCTCAAAAGCTGCTGGACCGGGACTCCAATCTTGTCGAGCACCGGAATCACGACACCATCTTTGTCTTCCAGCAGCGCCGCTATCAGATGCAGCGGCAGCACCTCTGGATTTCCATTCTCAGCGGCCTGCGAAACGGCACCCTGCACCGCCTCCTGAGACTTCACCGTCAACTTCTCCCACTTGATCGCCATTCAACTCTCCCTTACCAAATCAACATGGAGACCCCGTCTCCAAATCCTAATCCTCTTTTCAAACCGCTCGCACACCCGAAGCGTCATCTCTTTCAACCCACCCAATACAGAAAAGGCGGGGGACAGGTTCATCCCCCGCCATCGGGCCACATGATCGAATCCTTAGGCAGCCGTCGGGGCTTCTACCTGCTTCGGCGGCTCCGCCTGCGCGCTTCCGACACCGATCTTGACCTGCTTCGGCTTCGCTTCAGCCTTCTTGCTCAAGGTCACTGTCAGCACGCCAGCATCATAGTTCGCAACCACGCTCTCGGTATCCACCGTCTGCGGAACCGAGAAACTGCGAACGAAGCTACCGTAGCGTCGCTCGATGCGATGGAAGTTCTCTTCCTTCTCCTCGCTCTCGAACTTCCGCTCACCCTTGATCGTCAGGGTCTGGTTCTCCACTCTTACGTCGAGATCCTCCTGCTTGATCCCCGGAGCCTCCACCTTCACAACCACCTTCTGGGCGTCCTCATAGACATCCACCGCTGGAACGAAGCTTCCTGTCGCCAGAGACTCGTTCTGGCTGGTCGGCGAAGCGAGGTTCTGAATAATCGAGTTGAGCCGAGCCACATCGCTCAACGAACTACGGAACGGAGCAAATCTGGTAATGGTCATTGCTGTCTCCTCCAGGCAAACGATTGAGATATAAGTCGCCGGCCATACAGTCAAGCTACTTATATGACGTTTATCTTCATATATAGTTGCAGATTATTTGATAAAAACTAACTCACATATTGATCGAGAAACAGCGACATCCATGTGCTCGCTTCTAGCCATTGATAAATAGAGACTTAATTCTTATGCCTTCCGGATCAGCAGAAGCGTCTGGTCGTCGATCTGGGTTCCGAAGCTCCTCACAGCGCCGAGGATGGCGTCAGCGAGGGAAGTCAGATCTCCTGCAGCATGTTCCGAGACCACCTCTTCTAGGCGCTCCATCCCGAACTCTTCCCTTGCCTTGTTGCAGGCCTCAAGAATCCCGTCCGTCACGACAATCAGCAGATCTCCCGGCGACAATTGGACAGCCTCCGCCGAAAATCCAGTGATGGGAAGAAGGCCCAGGGGGAACTGCTCAGTCGAGATACGCTCCATATTCCGGCGATTTCGGTAGACCAGAAAGGGTGGAAATCCAGCCAGAGCATAAAAGACTGTTCCATCTGGATTCAGAGCAAAGGCGGCCAGGGTGGCATACATCTGCGCCTCTGTCACCCCGGGAAGCACCTGGTTCAGCCGCTCCATCAAAGATGACAGAATCTCCTTCGAGCAGCCGGGGTCTCCATTCAAAAGCGCGGTCCGAGAGGCCGTCTTCACCATCCCCATCACGATTCCGGCCTGCAGGCCGTGTCCGGCGATATCGGCCACATACGCCACCGTGCTGCCATCCGGCAGCTGCACCGTATCCACAAGATCGCCTCCGACTTTTTCGCTCGGATCGGATCGCCCATACAGTTCGAATCCAGCGACACTCATCGCAATGGGAGGAACCAGCGTCTTCTGGATCCCGTGAGCCAGCTCCAGCTCATTCCGAACCCGAAAGGCCTCCTTCCCCTCTCCGCGAAGAAAACGAATAAACAGAAAGTAGGAGACGATGATCAGGACTAGCGAGATCAGAGCTGCAACGCGAATCCCGGAGGTCGTGTCTACAGGCTGCAGTCGATAATGCGCCATGAGGAGAGAGGCTAAAACCGAAAATCCTCCCCACAGAGGAATCTGCAGGACCGTTACGAGTGCAAAGTAGTTAGGGTGGAGACGAGTCCCGACGTGCAAGTACATCAGCGCCACGAATCCACTGAAAACGGCGTTCAGGATCGCGACGGCGTAAGGAGTTCTGCCGAGATTCATCATGTCGCCGAAGAATCCGGTGATGGCAAACAGGCAGAAGACAGCAGCGTACAAGGCCCACAGCCTGCGGAACGGAACATCGCGATAGTACTGCTTTCTCCGAAATCCTCCGTCGGCCTTGATCCACGTCCTAAAGGGCATTCACTTGGCTCCGCTCGACAATCATACTGATCGGCCAGAATCATTCAGTCAGAATGGTGCAGTCATCTCCTTACAGGGTCCTGCCTTAGCAGGCGGATTTACGGCGATCCCGCAGGCTCTGTGCTACCCTCACCCCATGCGTGAGGTCACGGTCTTCGTGGGTGGGTCCACCGGTTCTGAACCCTATTCGCCGCGAACCTGGTCCGGATCCTCACTCCGGCTGCTCAAAGCGATGGAAGCCGAAGGCCTCCTGGAGAAGGCGGTCGGAATTCGTGTCCCCAAGCTCCCCAACGCCCTGCTGATGGGGAAAAATCTCCACCGCAACCGCGCGGTCTGGAGAAAGCACTTCTACTTCGACCCGGCCTATCGTCGTGCGCTTACGAAAGCGGCAAAGGCGGTTCCTGCCGCCAGCCCCGTGCTGATGCAGATCGGACACATGTTCTCACTGCCCGATGCCTTCCCGGGCCGCAAGTGCGTCTCGTATCACGACGGCAATCTCCCCGAGCTTCTGGCCAGCGGCTTCGGCATGGAGGGTGTCTCCCGCCGCCGCATCGATCAGGCTCTCCGATACGAGGAACAGGCCGCCCAGCGGATGGCTGCCATCTTTACCTTCAGCGAATACCTTCGGCAGTCCTTCATCAAGAACTACAACGTCCCGGCCGAACGAGTCTTCAACGTAGGCGGAGGAGTCAACCTCACCGACTTCCCCGAGCCCGACCTCGACAAGGACTATCGTTCCAACCGAATCCTCTTTATCGGAACCGAGTTTGTCCGCAAAGGCGGCCCTCAGCTCCTCAAGGCTTTTCGTATAGTTCGGGAATCCATCCCTTCGGCGGAGCTCCACATCGTCGGCCCGACGCAACTGGTCGACCTTCCCCCCGGAGCCTTCCTGCACGGTCACCTCTCCAAATCCGATCCCGAGCAGCACGCAAAGCTTGAATCTCTCTTTCGCGAAGCTACTCTCTTTGTGCTGCCTTCACTCTATGAGCCCTTCGGGATCGCCCCGCTCGAAGCCATGCTCTATCAGCTCCCCGCAGTCGTCACCGACGCCTGGGCTCTACGAGAGTTCGTCACCTCGGGCGTGAACGGCTCTCTCGTCGAAAAAGGATCGATCGAAGACCTCGCGACCAAGCTCACCCAGATCCTCTCCAATCCCGAGCGCCTGGCTCAGATGGGCCGCCGCGGACGCGAGGTCGTCCTCGAACGCTACACCTGGCCATCCGTAGTCAATCGAATGGCCGCAGTTATCCGGTCTCTTTAAGTAGGAGAGGGATCCCGAAGGATCCCTCTCCATACCAGCTTCTCGTCAGGCTTTATGCTGCACGACGTAGCGAGAGACGCCGTCTTGCAAACGTTCCAAAGGCTCCAGCTCCAGTCGCCAGAAGAACCAGCGTGCTCGGCTCAGGAACCGGGCTTGGAGCAGGCTGAGCGTCGATCTGGAAGGGAATCGTGGCGAGTTCGTCGAAATCATTCGCGGTCAGGCCACCCAGAATCGTGTAGCTTCCGTTGTAAATCCCGGGAGTCAGTCCCAGCGGAAGATCGACCGTGAAGAGGATTCCGTCAACGATGCCGCCGGCAGGGATGCTGGCGGGAAAGTTCGTGAAGAGCAGATCGTTCAGCACCAGCGGACTGTCGATGTTGAAGTTGCTGCCGTTCAGAAACAATGCGACGTCATTGTCGCTGTTATCGAGCTCCACGGGGAACGAAGCCGTAGTTCCGATGATGCCCGGAATCACGACCGGATCATCGGCCAGGGCGCTAAGCCCGCCCAGATGGATCGTAAAGGGATCCGCCATGGCTCGAGAGGGAACCGCTAGCAGAGCCGCGAACACAAACACAAACGAAAGCGAAAGTTGGATCTTTTTCATCATTGTTATTTTCTCCAGTTGGTGATGGATCTTCGTGGCCCCGAAATCCTGATTCCCAAATTACTGATTTGAAGGCAGTGTAGCGCGAAGATTGCCTCCGAAGCTGCCGCCTGTGTAAGTTCCGGTAAGCTTTTCGACGGTTGTGCTGCCCGGTGCGCCAGCCGAAGACGGGAAACTGATCGTCACGGTCGCCGATGCTCCCGGCTGCAAATCGCCGAACACCGCAGGAAGCGGCGAGCCTACGGCGCTTCCCAAAACGGCTCCGGTCAGCTGAACATTCTGGGCGGTTCCGGTGCCAGTATTCTTTACCGTCACCATAGCCTGATAGCCTCCGGGGACAGCTGCCAGCGTTGAGTTGACTCCCAACTTCACCGTCCCCTGTACCGCCGGAATCGTGAAGTATGCCACCGCCGGGTCGTGATCGCTGATGCGGTTCGGGCTGCTGGCGTCGTTCAGGAGAACCAGTGGCCAGTCCGAATCAATATGCGCATACACCAGCCGCGTGTTGGTCGGAACCAGGTCCTGCGTCACCAACACGTGATCGAGCACCTGTGCGCTTCCGTCCTCCACGTAGCTCTGACGCTGATCTGCCGGAAGCAGAGTCACCAGATCGACCAGCACAGGATTCACCAGCCCCGCCACTGGAGGCGTGATCACCTGATCCGCCGGAACCGGATTGCCCTTGGTCACGCCGATGGTGTCGACGAAGCCGTCGGAGAACTCGAACGAGTTGTAGTCGCCCACCGTCACCACATGCTCACCCGCAGCCTGATATCCCTGAATCAGCTTGGCCAGGTACTCGGCCTGGGCCTCGCGCTTCAGCCGCACCGTCGCACCCGTGCTCGTCGGGTCGTCGACATTGATCAGCGACCGCTGATGCACCGAGATCACCGTCACCGGATAATCCGCAGCCGATCCTCCGCGCTTGATGCCTGCGTGCAGAACCAGCGGTGTGCGATCGTTCAAAATGGCCTGGTTGCCCACCGAGTTGGTGAAGGTCGTCGTCAGTCCCGATTGCTCGACGTTCACGGTGGTCACCTTCGTGCTCTTCACCAGGAAGCCGGTATTGATCGCCGTGCCATCGTTCGCCAGGAAGAGATAAGGAACATACTGCGGATCGGTTCCGCCCGCAGACACCGTGTCAGAGTTGACCTTGTTTGCCAGGTCAGTCAGCACCGGCAGGTTCTCGATCTCCTGCGTGCCGATAATGTCCGGCGAGTTCAACACCGTGCGGATCGCCAGCGACGCCTTCGTCAGCCTGCGCTGATATGCCTCGGTCGTCACCGTCACCGCCGAGCTGCCGGGATTATCTTCATCCGCCTTGTCGTTGTAGAACCGCTCCATATTGAAGCTCGCGATGGTGAACTCATTCGCTGCCTCCACCGGAACCGGCTCAACCGTTAAGCCTCCGGTCACCGTCGGACGCGTCGCCGCATCCAGCAGAATCTCCGGACTGCCGAACGAGAAGTCCATCACACCCGCAACACCCGTCAGCGTGGTCTTGCTGGTCAGGTTGATCACTGGGCCGCCCATCACGATGCTGTCGATGTACAACAGCTCCGGATTCGAATCCCAACGAGGAACACTGGGAGGTACGGGGCCGAAGGCTGTATCCGTCACCGCAACGCCGGGCTCGCGGAAGGGCCGCGCAACTCCCGTCACCACGCCGTAGAAGCGCCCATTCGAGGTGTTGATCTCCGCCGCCTCGTTCAGAGAAGCATCCGTTCCGCTCGTCGTCGTGAACGAATCGATCGCTACGCGCATTCCCTCGAACCGCGTGAACTGATAGATCCCACCAGCAGGCGAATCCATCGCCGCGGTGATCTTCACCGGCGCAGGCAGCGGCTGATTCGTCGCCAGCAGCGTAAACGTCTGTGGAGCATCGATCTCCGTCCCCGGTGTCAGGGATGTCGTCGGATACGTCGAAATCTTTCCGGTCACCTGCACCAGGCTGCCCACCGCAATATATGAGGGCTTCGTCGCCGAGCCTGTGTAGACCAGGATTCCCTCCGGCGACGACGGATTTGCATCCGCATCCGCCGCCTCGATGTAGAAGCCGTTCGATTTCACGCCGATCACAACGCCGCTCGTTGTCACCGTCTGCGTCGCATAAGGAGAAGGCTTGGCAGCCTGAATGGCCTTGATCGAAACAGTCGGCGGAGGCACAGCAACAGTCAGCGCGATTGTGGCATGCGCAGTACGCAGCTGGGTGTCGGTAGCCGTCACCGGCAGCGAAAAGTCTCCAGTCGCCGAGACCGTCGCGTTGTACGAGAAGGTGTTGTCGCCCGCCGTTACATCCCCGTTGCTTCCATCATCGAACAACGGTTGCGCGGTCGATCCACCGATCGCGCTCAGGTCTGCCGTCACCGTGATCCCCGTGCTCGTCGGCTGCGTCGCGGGAGTCACCGCAACCGTCAGCAGTGTCGAGCTTCCCGAAAACACCGTTGCAGGGTTCGCCTGCCCGCTGGCCGCGAGCGGTGTAGGAGCGCCGCAGACAAACGGTGTCGACTGCGAATTATGCGGAGCCGGATCGAGCGCCGCAAACTCCACGCCGCTGTTATTACTAATAGTGCACACGTTCGTGCGGACATCAGCCTTGGTCGTGCTCGGCGCAGGCGCAGGCGATCCGAACGAGCAGTTCGCCGTCGTTCCATACCCTACAAAGTCCACCAGCGTCGGGTCCGACAGATTGCAGGCCGAGGCCAGTCTCGTCGTCGAGCTCACCAAGGCAACCTTGCCCGCCGTCGCTCCGAAGGCGATGTTCGTATCCGGAGCATCTGCAGCCGGAAGCGCCGCTCCGGTCCCGCCCGCCGAAGCCGCAATCAGGTAGTACTGTCCCGGAGCCATCGTGATCGTCGCCGGAAGTGTTGTCACCGTCGAGATCGTGCTTCCCGTCGCGCTCGCATACTGAATGCTGTAGTTGTTCAGCGTCAGCGTATTGCCTGTCGGGTTGAACAGCTCTACGTAATCTGCATTGAGCACCGCGCCGCTGTTACCGCCCGCAGCGTAGATCTGCGAGATGATCACGTGTGTGTTGTTCTGAGCAAAACCAACCCCGCAGAACATCGCCAGGACGAGAAGAAGGGACACCGAGACCGAAAGGCTTCGACGCACAACGCTGGAGGAGAGCATGCGCCGATCTTAGAGCAAAACCCTTCTGGATCAGCTTTAAAAAGCGATCAATTCTCTTTATTGCAATAACTTGCAGACACAAAACGCCTCAATCATTGTGCCGTTTCGAATCAATCCACCCGGCAGATCAGGCACTTCAGATAGGCTGTCTCCGGCAGGGTCAGGATCTCCGGATGGTCCGGCGCTGCTCCTCGTGTCTCCAGAACCTGCACTCGCCGCCGGGCGTCGGCAGCTGCAGCCGCCACGATCCCTGTGAACTCCTCACGGCTTACGTGATGCGAGCAGGAGCAGGTCACCAGCGTTCCGCCGCGGCGCAGCATCTTCATCGCCCGAAGGTTCATCTCCTTGTACCCGCGCAGCGCACCTTCGACCGCTCGCTTCGACTTCGCAAACGCCGGAGGGTCGAGCACGATGGTGTCGAACCGCTGAGCCGTAGCGTCGTACTCCCGCAGCAGCTCAAATGCATCCGCCTCGATCCAGTCCACCTGGGCTTTGAGCGCAGGATTCAGCAGAAGATTGCGATCCGCTACCTCAAGCGCCGCGAGACTGACATCGACTCCGGTGACGCGTTCACAGTTCTGCGCCAGATGCAGGGCAAATCCTCCCTGGTAGGTGCAGATATCAAGCGCGACGCCATGCGCGTGGCTCGCGGCAGCTGCGTAGTTCAGGCGCTGATCGAGAAACGCTCCCGTCTTCTGTCCGGCGGAGGCATCGTAGTTGAACCGCAGACCGTTGATCGTGAAGACGGTCGTCAGCTTCGCGTCTCTCCCGGACCACAGGGGTTCCGTCGCCGGAGCGTCCAGCTCTTCCAGCTCACGGATCCGCGGATCGGGCCGCTCCACGATAGTCTCAATGCTGTCGCCGAAGTGCTCCCGGATCGTCTCCGTTAGCACCTCGCGAATATCCGGCTGAGCCGTGCCCTGGGCCAGAAGTTGCAGGATGACGAGATCGTTGTAGCGGTCCACGACGATGCCCGGCAGCGCGTCGGCTTCGGCGAAGATCAACCGACAGGAGTCGTTGGCCTGTGAGAAAGGAGATAACTCTTCTCTCAGGGCAAGCGCTGCCACGATGCGGCCTCGTGTCTCTTCGAGATAAGCTTGCCTGCTCATCTTCGCCTCGCCGCTGACCATCCGGACAGCGATCTGGGAAGAGGCGCTGTAGAGTCCGGTGCCGAGCGGAATTCCTCGTCCGTCGATGACTGTAACCAGCGCACCGGCAGTTAGGTCTTCCTCGCCAACGCTCGGAATCAGCGACTCCGTGTCGGTGCGGTAGACCCAAAGGTGCCCCGACCGCAGGCGGTCTGCCGCTCTCCGCGTCACCACAACCGCCGGTCCATGCTCCTGTCCCGGCAGCACCTGCAGGACCCGTTCCTGTCTCTCGTTGGCCATCTCTTCATGGTCGCACACAGCCGGGCTGGAGGAAGACACGCCGGTTGATAGCATCAGAGCTGAGGACCTGAGTGCATAGCGTAGATGTCGTTGTTCTGGGAGCAGGCGCCGCCGGCCTGATGTGCTCCATCGAAGCGGGCCGCCGAGGGCGTCGCGTCGTCCTTCTCGATCACGCCGAGCGTATCGGCAAGAAGATCCTTATCTCCGGCGGGGGACGGTGCAACTTCACTAACATTCACTGCCGCCCCGAGAGTTTCCTCTCCGCGAACCCTCACTTCGCCAAATCCGCGCTCGCCCGCTTCACACCCTCCGACATCCTCGCCCTGGTCGAGAAGCACAAGATCGCTTATCACGAGAAGACGCTGGGCCAGCTCTTCTGCGACCGCTCCGCGCAGGACATTGTCACCATGCTCGAACGCGAGTGCCGCGAGGCGGGCGTCCGTATTCTGACCGGCGTTAAGATCGAGAGCCTCGCCAGCCCATCCGCGCAGACTCATCGATTCCTGATCGAGAGCTCCGCCGGAACCTTTCAGGCCGAGTCGGTCGTCATCGCGACCGGAGGACTTTCCATCCCGAAGATGGGAGCGACCGATTTCGGGTACCGCATCGCCGAGCAGTTCGGCATCAGCATCGTCCCGTGCCGCCCTGCTCTCGTCCCTCTGGTCTTCAGCGCCGAGGACCGTGAGCGATGGTGCGATCTCTCCGGCCTTTCGACCGAGGTCGTTGCTGCCGCCTCCGCTCTGAAGCGCCCCGTCCGGTTCCGCGAGAAGATGCTGATCACGCATCGCGGGCTGAGCGGCCCGGCGATCCTGCAGGCATCCTCTTACTGGCATCCCGGCGAGACGATCGAGCTCGACCTCGCACCCCAGCAACAGATTCTCGCCCCTCTTTTCGCCCGCAACGCGCGTCGAGACGCTGCCTCGGCAAATGCGGCTCTCCGTTCCATGCTGCCCGCGAGATTTGCCGAGCGATGGCTTACGGTGCATCCTCCTGCGGGCTGGACCAACGCCGCGCTGGAGCGTTATGAGCAGGAACTTCACGCCTGGCGCCTGACTCCCGCAGGAACCGAGGGCTACGCGAAGGCTGAGGTGACGGCAGGCGGAGTTGATACCGCCGAGCTCGACGCCAGGACGATGGAGAGCCGCAAGGTTCCGGGGCTCTACTTCATCGGCGAGGTCGTCGATGTGACCGGCTGGCTGGGAGGCTATAACTTCCAGTGGGCCTGGGCGTCTGGAGCGAGTGCCGGGCGCTCTGCCTGACCCCCTCATTTCGCGGAAAGTCTTCTTTACAAGGCACTTAGCATGATATTTCCCACCTAAAGTATTCAAAACAGGGCTTTATAGCTCAAAGTATTCAAAAATACGGCTTAGAGAACACCTTTTGGCGCTCTAGTTTACCCGGCTAGGCTGGCACCTCTTGTTTTCTCAAAACCTGCAACCCACTTAAAGGTTAGCAAATGAGCCCAATCGAATCGGCAGTTATATCTATCTTATTTTGTGTCAGTTACATCCTCTCAGGGCTTGACAGGCTGCGTGCCGGTCCGGCTCTGCGTAGAGGCGGATGTACTTCGATTTATCCCTAACGTTTTACTGAACCACGAGGGTCAGGTTCACGCTTCGGGTGAGTCCGGCGCTCGAAGCGGTCACCACGATGTTGTAGGTTCCCGTGGGCGTAACCGCACCCGATCCGCCGCTTTCCGAGCCCGGTCCGCCGTTGGAAGGAATCAGCCGACCGGCACCGCATCCGTTGGCGGCCATCAGGAGACAGAGCAGCGTCACCGCTGACAGCCTCTTTCGACGAAGCGCGAGCAGGCCGACTGGCAGCAACAACGTCGCCCAGAGAATCCGGCCGGGACGATGCAGACCCGAGAGGTTTGGGACACCGGTCAGCACGGTTACCGAGACCGTCGTCGATCGCCCGTCCAGAACCAGGCTTGCCGGGGTGATGTTATAGGTCGAGTTTGCCGGGGCGCCCGAGCAGGCAAGAGTTACCTTCGTCCCGGCTATGGCAGGACCGGAGGTAAACAGCAGGGGGAAGACCGCGTTCTGCCCGTTGGAGGTGGTCACCGATGCCTGTCCGTTTGTCGTCAGCGAAAAGTCGACGGCGGGTCCGGTGAGGGGCAGAGTCTGCGGGGAGTTGATCGCGTCATCGGAGATCGAGAGCGTTCCTTTCCGGGTTCCGCCCGCGACCGGCTTGAAGAGCAGCTGCATCGTGCAGGCTGTACCGACCGAGAGCGTGTCTTTGCAGGTGTTGCCTCCGGAAGCGATCGCGAAGTCGCCATCGAGCGCGATGGTCGCGATGGAGAGGGGAACGCCTCCGTTGTTGGTGAGGGTCACGGTCTGCGGGGGCGAAGTGAGGCCTACGCCGGTGGCCGGGAAGCTCATCCCAAACAGAGGTGACAGCGAGACGCCTGGAGGAGCTACGCCCGTTCCACTGAGCGCCACACTCTGCGAACGGAACTCATCCGAGACGGTCAGGGTTCCCATACCAGCTCCGAGAGCGGTGGGCTGGAAGATTACGCCGATGGTGCAGGTCGAGTGCCCGGACAGCGAGTTGCCGCAGGAGTTAACCGCAATGAAGTCGCCGCTGGTTCGGGCTGCAATCAAGGTGAGCGCGGCGTCGCCCGAGTTTGTCAGGGTCACTTTCTGGAGAGGACTTGACGTACCCAGAGTCTGCATTGCAAACGAGAGGCTGGCCGGTGCCAGGGCGTCTGTCGCCGGAAGGACTCCTGTACCATTCAGCGAGGCTGTCAGCGGACCACCGTCGCCCGGCACGGTGAGTATGCCTGCGCGCGCGCCGGAGGCCGAAGGTGTAAAGACGATGCCCAGGGTGCATCCGGTCTTCTCCTTCAGGGTCGCGCCGCAGGTGTTTGCCGAGATGCGGAAGTCGCCGCTCACGGTGGGGGTCCCAAGCGAGAGCGGAGCCGTGCCTGTGTTCGAGACGGTAATGTTCTGAGCCGCGCTGGTCGCATTCACATTTGTGGCTCCGAAGTTGACGAACAGCGGAGTCAGCACGAGAGCTCCGCCCGGAACACCGTTTCCGGTGAGCGCCGCTGTCGCCTGTCCTCCGGAGACATTGGCGAAGACGATGAGGGTTGCGCTGCGATTTCCGGTTGCCGCTGGAGCGAAGCTTACCTGCAGGGCGCAACTCTGTCCGGCGGCAATCGGCGATCCAGCGCAGTTGTCCGTCTCAAAGAACTCGGCCTGGGGGCCGAGCGGAAGCGGCGTCAGGCTGATGTCGATGCGGCTGACGTTCAGCGGAGCGTTCCCCGTATTCTTCACCGTGATGCTCTGGACCGCGCTTGCGGTCCCAACAGCCTGCGCTGCAAAGCTGAGTGATGCGGGATCGAGCAAGATGGCAGGCTGCGCGGGAGACACGGCTGTAAACAGAGGAATCTGCCAGACGCCACGGCCATAGGTTGCGACCCGCAGCTCACCGGTGCGGCCATCTCCGGTTGTCATGGCTGGAGATGCCACGAGTTGAATCGCGGGAGAGTTCGGAAGTCCTGAGCCATACACGCTCCAGCAGTTGCTTGTAGGGCAGGTCGTCACAGCGGAGGTCGCGTAGACACCGTTGTCCATCGCGACATAGAGGGTGTTGGCATCGTTGGGATCGACGACAACGCTGTTGGCGGGAAGGTTGGGAAGATTGCGCGAGATGTTGGTCCAGTGTGCTCCGGCATCGGTCGAGCGATAGATATGCGGAACATTGAAACCTTGGATAGTGACGTAGACGGTGCTGCCGGTGACGTCGTGGGGATCGACCGCAATCGACGAGATGTCGTAGCCCGCAGGATTGAAGCTGGTGTCATTGGTTACGGGCGACGAGGTTACATCGCTCCATGCGCTGACCTTGGTTCCGGTCTCCGCAGACTGCGTGACGAAGATATGCCCTCTTGCGCCGGCTCCTCCAAGAGCGCCGGCCATTCCGGCGTAGATCACCTGCGATCCTGAGTGCTGCAGGTCGGGTTCGTTCGAAGACGGGCCGCCTGCCGCAAGCGATCGGATCATCGCATTGCTTCCGGTTCCCGTTGACACACACGCGCCTCCGCTCTGCGGACCGGCGAGCATTCGACTGATGGCATTGTCGGCTGTCCAGAGCGTGCCATCTGCCGCAGAGCCGCGCCACACGCGGCAGGTTCCGACGATGACGCTCGAGCTTAGCGCGGGATCGAGCAGCCACGGTGTGTTGATCAACGATGCATCGCGCCGAGTCTGGTCCGGCCCGATCGTCGGCGCTCCTGTGAAATCATCCGCCGAACAGCCGCCACCTTTGTCGCACCGTCGAATGCTGACACCCGCCGCCGTCGAGACGTACCAGAGCGCGGGATTGGCGGGATCGATCGCGGGAACGCCACCTTCACCCGCAGCGAGTTGGTTCCAGATCCCGAATCCGGTCGTAGCAGCGGCTGTGGTTGCCGCCGTTCCGTTCGCTCCCATTCCTACGAGCAGCGTGGCGGGGTCCGTGGGATGCTGGGCAAGCGCCTCCACCATGGCCAGCGAACCTAGCCCGCCATTGAGATTTTCAAAGTGCACGGCATCGTCAGTCGAACAGGGCGTTCCCTGCTGATTGACTCCATCGGTCGAGCGCCAGAGACCACCATCGTTACCGACCAGCAGCACTGGAGCGCCTGAGGTGGAACGCGCGGCCAAGGCATGCTGCGCGGGAGCGACCTTCGCCGGAGCGCCGCATCCGTTCAGCACATTGGTTGTGTTGCGAAGGCTTGTGCAGCCAGAGACGAGTGAGCAGCGATAGAGATCCACGGTCCCGGCAAAGATGAGCGTGTCGCTTCCCGATGTGACTGCGGCGAGCGACAGGTTGTAGTCTCCCTGCGGAATCACGTCGCTGCTCGATCTCTCCTCGAGCGAGGTGGCACCAAGCCGTTGTGAGAAGCTGACCGCGCCTGCGCATGCTGAGCCCGTACTCGCACAGGCATCGCGCCAGAGACCCTGGTCGTGATTGCCGGGAGCAACGGTTACGGCGTACATATCGCCGCTGGCGGGCTCGACTGCGAGCGCGCCGCGAAAGATGGGACAGTTGACGCTGCCGAGCAGGTTCGGATTCGTCGGGCATGCGGCGGTTGTCAGCCCGGAGCCTGGCTGCTGCGCCAGCCGCGTCCAGGTGATGCCGTCGGAGGATTCGTAGTATCCGTGATAGCGCACGGCGGCGTAGAAGCGCTTTCTCACCGGATTCCATACGACCGAGGTCGCCGCGTTGCCTCCGCTGGTAATCTGTCCCGTCGCCAACGGACGCTGCACGATCTGCGCCCCATCCATCAGGGTGCTAAGATGCCAGGTGACGCCAGCGTCTATCGAATAGTAGAGTCCCTTTACGCTTTCGTTCGGCTTCGCAGCTCCGGTGAGTGTTCCCTCCGCGGCGTCGGAGAGGGCTGCGACGACCGTGTCGGAAGAGACCGTGCTCCAGGCAAAACCGGCGAAGCTCAGGCCGGTGAACTCGTAGTTCTGGTTCACTCCCTCCTGCGAGTTGCTCACCAAGGTCCAGGTGAGACCGCCATCGGCAGAGCGAAGAAGACCTCCACCATAGAACGAGTCGGTAGCATCGTTGGGATCGCCGGTTCCGGCGAGCACGAGCGGACCACGCACGCTCACCGCGCCGATGCTCAACGAGGGAATCGCCGAGCTGCCGGCGTTGCTGCTGAAGACCGGGAGAGTATCGGTCAGTGGAGTGAAGCTCACCGCGGAGGCTGGCTCGGCAGCGTTGGTCGACTTCCACACACCACCGCCTGTCGTGCCGACGTAGACGGTGTTTCCTGTCGGGTCCGCGGGATCGATCGCAATCGCAGTGACCCGTCCGGTGACCTTTCCGTAAGCCAAGGTCATCACCTGCGCCGGTCCCAACGGCTGCCACGCGGCGGAAGATCCCGTCTGCGCCGAAGATGCGGGAGAACATGCCAGCACCATCGCCAGGAGTGCGAACGCAAATCTTCCTGCTCTGCGTAGACACACGTCGAGATGTGAGGATTCCCGTGACCCCATGGCGTGCTAATGGCTCAGCGCAGACACCTGTTCCCGATGCTGCAAGCTGACATCCGAGGAGTCAACGCAGAAGACTAAAGAAGAGTGGAGATGAGTTTCAGAAAGGGATGAGAAAACTCTCATCTTTCCATGTGGAGCTGAGACGGAGCTTCGCCCGCGTGCGCTTTCAACAGCGCACGATCTTGGGAGATTCGATCGACCGCGTCGCATTTCTGGAATCTACGACCAACTTCGCCTGGCTCACAATCTCACCATAGTTGTAGAGGGAATGGTCGGTAAGAATGAGTACACAGTCGAAGCGCCCCAGATCTTCGAGCGGGGTGGAGCGCATGTGCAGGTGGTAGTGGCGTCCGCGTCCGACTTCGGGGAAGAAGGGGTCGTTGTACTCCACGTTCGCTCCTGCCTGCCGCAGCTTCTCGATCACAACCAGCGAAGGAGATTCGCGCAGGTCGTCGACATCGCGTTTGTAGGCTACGCCGAGCACCAGAACCTTCGCTCCGCGCAGAGCAGTGCCGTTGCGCTCGAGAGCGCGCGCGGCGGATTGAACCACGTAGGCGGGCATAGCTTCGTTGACCTCGCCTGCCAGCTCGATGAACTTCGCCTGCACACCGAACTGCTGCGCCTTCCAGTTGAGGTAGAAGGGATCGACGGGAATGCAGTGTCCGCCGACGCCCGGGCCAGGATAGAAGGCCTGGAAGCCGAAGGGCTTGGTGGCTGCGGCCTCAATGACCTCCCAGATATCGATACCCATGGGCTCGCAGATCTGTTTGAGCTCGTTGACCAGCGCGATGTTCACGCAGCGGTAGATATTTTCGAGCAGCTTGGTCATCTCCGCAGCCGCCGGGCTGGACATAGGAACCGTCTTGCGGAAGACGCTGCCGTAGAGCGCCGAGGCTGCCGTGGTGGCGCGAGTGTCGACGCCACCGATCACCTTGGGGATATCGCGGCGGGGCGTGATCATGTTGCCCGGATCTTCACGCTCAGGGGAGAACGCGACCATCACGCCATCAAGCTCGTTGGCCTCTGTCTGTGAAGCGGCGTTGCGGAGAACTTTGAGGCCCTTGCTGCTGCCATGCCTGTTGATGGTTTCGACGACGATCTCTTCGGTGGTTCCGGGGTAGGTCGTGCTCTCAAGCACAACGAGCTGTCCTGCGCGCAGATGCGGCGCGATCGCCTCAATGGTGGAGACGACATAGCTCATGTCGGGAGTGTGGTCTTCGTTCAGCGGCGTAGGGACGCAGATGAGCACGGCATCCATGCCAGCGATCTGGGAAAAGTCCGACGTCGCATGGAAGCCACAGCGCTGCGCTGCCTGGATGTGATCTGTCTCGATGCGATGGATGTACGACTTGCCCGCATTCAGGCTGACGACCTTGTCCCGGTCGATATCGAAGCCGGTGACGTGAAAGCGCTCTTCACTGAAGAGCAGTGTCAATGGAAGGCCAACATAACCGAGCCCTATGATTCCCACCCTGGCCGTGCGGCGATCGATCGCCGCCAACCACTCTTCCAGTCCCGTAGATACTGCGATGTTTCGAGGTGTCACTCGTTCTATCTTCCTAACCTGCAAATTCGTCACGATACCATGCGACGGTGCGACGCAAGCCTTCTTCAAAACCAACCTGCGGGACATATCCCAAAGCAGCCGAGGCAGCCGAGATGTCTGCTAACGAATCGCGAACATCTCCCTCGCGTTCCGGTCCATATATAGGTGGATGCTCGAAGCCAACGAAGGTTGCTAGAAGAGCATAGGTTTCGTTAAGGGTATGCCTTTCGCCACATGCGATATTGAACACGCGCCCGGCAGCAAGGTTGCTGGGAGCCTCAAGAGCCAGCAGATTTGCGCGGACCACGTTGTCGATGTGGGTGAAGTCGCGGCCCTGTTCGCCATCGCCAAAGATGGTCGGCCGCTCGCCCCGCATCATCATCAGGGCGAATCGCGCCATCACGCCGGAGTAGGGCGAGTCAGGCACCTGCCGTGCACCGAAGATGTTGAAGTAGCGCAGGCAGACGGTTTCGAGACCGTAGACCCGCCAGTAGGCCTGCATGTACAGCTCGCCGGTCAGCTTCTGCACCGCATAGGGCGAGAGAGGCTGGGGAGCCATGGTCTCCACGCGAGGGAAGCCGGGCTGATTGCCGTAGGCCGAAGAAGACGCGGCGTAGACGACGCGTTTGACTCCTGCAAGACGGGCTCCCTCCAGCACATTGAAGGTTCCGCCGATGTTCGTCTCATGGCTTGGGCGCGGCTGTTTTACGCTGCGGGGAACGCTGGGCAGAGCTCCCTGATGCAGAACGTAGTCCATACCCTCGCACGCGCTTCGGACGGCATCCGCGTCTGTGAGGTCGGCATCGCGCAAATCGATCCGTTCCGCAAACGGAGCCAGGTTTTTCTTCAGACCAGTCTCGAAGTTATCCAGCACCCTGACATGTTCGCCACGCTCGAGGAGCGCATGAACCAGATGCGAGCCGATGAAGCCGGCGCCGCCGGTAATAAGATAGTTTGCCAAGCCTTAAGAATATCAGCCAC
>Ga0268266_10001926_pt1 | contig 23352 bp, 27 predicted proteins | sample KBSS13metaG_FD_190356 | JGI IMG/M metagenome (GOLD analysis project Ga0268266, IMG submission 190356) | Switchgrass rhizosphere microbial communities from Kellogg Biological Station, Michigan, USA - KBS S1-3 metaG (SPAdes) (version 2) | ecosystem: Host-associated > Plants > Roots > Rhizosphere... | reverse complement strand
CTGGAACGGCGGCATCTTCGCTTTCCGGGTGAGCGACTTCCTCAAGGAACTGGAGACGCACCGGCCCGCGATCCTGGCGGCGGTGCGCAAGGCGGTCGAGCAGGGCCAGGAAGACGGCCGGCGCTTTCACCCCGATCCAGAAGCGTTCGCCGCGGTCGAGAGCGAGTCGGTCGACTACGCCGTCATGGAGAACACGCAGCGCGCCGCCATGGTGCCGGCCGACATGGCATGGTCCGACATCGGCAACTGGCAGGCGCTGCACGTCGCGCGCGATCGCGACGAGAACGGCAATGCCGTGGTCGGCAATGTCGAACTGGTCGACTGCCGCAACGTGCTGGTCGACAGCGACGGGCCGCGCGTCTCGGTGATCGGGCTGGAGGACGTCTACATCGTCGTCGATGGCAACGACATCCTCGTCACCACCGCCGCTGGCGCGCAGAAGGTCGGCAAGCTCAAGGGCGCGGTGAACCAGTGAGCGGCCTCCTGCCAACCAAGCAGGTCGAGAAGCCTTGGGGCAAGGACACCCTGCCCGCGCCTTTCGTGGCCCCGGCCGGGCAGCGCATCGGCGAGATCTGGTTCGAGCCGCCGCCCGAATTGCCGCAGCTGCTGGTCAAGTACATCTTCACCAGCGAGGCGCTGTCGGTGCAGGTCCACCTCAGCGACGCGCAGACGATCGCCAAAGGCCTCGGCCGCCAGGGCAAGGAGGAGTGCTGGCTCATCCTCCACGCCGAGCCGGGCGCCAAGCTCGGCATTGGCTTCGAGCACACCGTCGACGCCGAGACGATGCGCGCCGCCGCGCTCGACGGCTCGATCGAGCAGCTGATGACCTGGCACTCCGTGGCGCCGGGCGACTTCTTCTACATCCCGGCCAACACCGTGCACGCGATCGGCGCGGGGATCAGCCTGATCGAAGTCCAGCAGAACTCGGACATCACCTACCGCCTCTACGACTACGGCCGCCCGCGCGAGCTGCACCTCGACGAAGGCATGGCCGTCGCCAAGGGCGAGCCCTATGCGCAAGCCTGCAAGGGCCAAGCGCCGGCGGGCCAGTCGGTCTCGCTGGTGAACGGACCGCTGTTCCGGCTCGACCAGGTCGCGGGAACACCCGACGCGGAGACTATGGCGCGCTACCCCCGCAAGCTGCTGGTGATCCCGCGCGAGGGCGGCGTGCATGTCGCCGGGCATGAAGTGGCGCCAGGCAGCTGCGCGCTGGCGGACGGGATCGGCGATGTAGCCTTCGCCACATCGGGCCTGTGCCTGCTCGCAGCGCCTTGCTGATCGTCGACCCTTATCAGAACGTGTAGCGCAGCTCCGCTACGTCGCCGGGCGCCAGTTCTCGGGTCCAGGTTGCTATCCCGTCGATCCGAGGGAGAGCTTCGCCCCGCGCAGCGATCTTCTCGCCCGGCGAGCCGATCGGAATATCGATAGCGACGGGGAAGGGGTTCGCATTGGTGACGCTCAGCCGCACCTCCTTTGGGGCGACGACCTTCTGGCTGATCCTGACCTGCGTGCTGGTTCCGGCGGCAACGCGGAAGGTCTCACCTTCGGCTCGATCGGTCAGCGCGCCGAGCCCAAGGAGCTGCCGCCCCTGGGTGCTTTCGGCATAGAGCGCCGTGGTCCCTTGAGGAAGCGCCATGCCCAAGCCGGAGCTGGCTTCGTTGCGAACTTCCAGCACGATCGCGGTGGGCGCCGCGTCGAGCGTCTGCCAGGGCGAAACCGCGCGGCGGTAGCGGCGCACGAACGGGACCTGGACCCGCGACAGCAGGGCCACTTGCTTCTGCCCCCGCGCGGCGACGGTGACACGCTCCGGCACCCGGTAGAGCTTCAGGTCGCCGAGGTCTTCTGGCGGCGGGGGCGGAGGAGGCGGTGGGGGCGCCAGCAGGACCATGGGCGCTGGAGCAATCCGATCTTCGGACCGCCGTCGGGCGGTAACGACGATGTCCTGCATCTGCGAGCTCTTCAGGGACAGATCTGAGGTTGTCGTGCCCAGCGGATAACAGGCAAGGCTCAGGCGCGCGACGGCAGCCTGGAATGCAGGTGTCCCGACGCGGTTGAGCCGCCCGGCGACGGCATTGACCTGCGCCTGCGCGAAGGATTGCCCATTGCCGTTCGCGAGCGTCAGCCAGGCGAACAAGTCCAGCGTCCGACCGTCCGCTGCCTGCGTGGCGACATAGCTGGCGCGCCAATCGAAGCCCGAGGCCAGATAGCTGAGGCGCACGATCACGGTGCGCGCCGAAGGGCTGTCCGTCGTCACGCTCAGCACCGGCTTGTTGCCGAGGCCTGCCGGCACAGCATCGAAGCTCAGCTTCTCGGGCAGGCCGGAGCAGCGCAGCGTCTCGATGCCCGTCGCCGTGCGCAGGACCACTCCCGATTGCGGACCCGCGACGATCGTCGCATCCTCGCTCACCCGGCGGCCCGTCGCCTTGTCGGTCCGGGTGATAGTCACCTGACGGCCCAAGGTCCCGTCGATCAGCGAGGCGGGCGAGAGCAGGCGGGCATCGCGGTTCTTCTCGATCGTGCCTCCAGGCAGTCCCTCGATCACCGCGCTGACCGGCACGATCCCTTCCGCCACCCCTTCGAAGCGCAATTCGGCACGGCCACGCGGCAGATGGACCTTGCGCGTCTCGGTCACCATGGCGAAGCCGCGTGGATCCGCGCGATCGATCTCGCCGGGGGCGTTGGCCGTCCGGTAGAGGGTGAGCGCGACACGATCGGGCGCGGACGATACCACGGTCCGCGCAGCTTGCGCCGCCGCGGCGATAGGCATCGCAGCCAGCACCGGCAGTGCGGCAGCAAGGCACCGTCGCACCATCAGTACCGGGTTTCGAACGTGGCGGTGATCACCGCTTCTCCATTGGCCGGGACCGGCACTTGCCAGACCGCGGTGCCGGCATCGCGGCGCTCGCTGGTGCGGCTCTCCTCGGGGATGCGGGTGTCCGCCCAGTCCAAGCCGCTTTGGACCAGCTCCACCGTCACCGGGCGTGAACGGGCATTGGTGAGGCGATAGCGCATCCGGGTCCGCCAGCGGTCCGCATTCACGCGGGTGCGCTCGACCACCACCGGCTGCACTTTCACATCGAAGGCATCCCCTGTCGGCAAGGCGATGGTCGACCCTTGCGGCGTGTGGCCGATGCTGTTCTCGCCGGTGAACTGCGGCTGCCCACGCGCGTCGCGGATGTAGACGCGTACCGTTCCGGCAGGCAGCGCATCGCCGAGGCCCCCTGCCCCGGAATTAGCGAAACGCAGCACGCTCTGGGCGCTGCGGGCCTCCTCGGCGCTGCCAAGCCAGGCGTTCTCGAACCGGTAGGCCGAGCTTGCCGTCACGCCCTTCACATCGAGAAAGCTGACCTGCTTGGTCTGCTGGTTGGCGATCGTGGTCCTCTGCGCCAAGGGATAGAGGTAGAAATCGCCAAGCTGCTCCCGGCCGGACTGCTCGGTGCCGGGACTGGTGCGCGTCATCCGCCGGGGCCGCGGCGTATAGGCGTTGGCCTCGTCCGAACTGCCGACATCGCCCGCCACCAGCAGAGTCCTTGCATTGGTGAAGGTCGTGCCGCTGGTGTTCTGCAGGGTGATCCAGCCCTGGACATCGATCTTGCCGCTCTTGTCGTCGAACATGGCGACATAGTCGGCATTCCAGCGCAGCCCGCCGCTGAGATAGGACAGGGTCGCGGGACGCGCTCCCGACCGCGTGCTGGCCAACGTCACTGAAAGTGTCGGGCGCGCCCGCAAGGATCCCGGCACCCGGTCGAACACCGCCCGGACCGGCAAGCCATCGTCGCGCAGCACCTCGATCCGCCCGTCGATGTCCAGGACGACACCGCCGTTCACCGCGAGTACCCGCGCCCGCTCGCGCGTCTCGGCCCCGGTGGCAGGATTGGTGCGGACCAGCGTGATCGTTTCGCCCACCGCCTTTTCCATCAGGCTCGAGGGCGACAGCAGGTCATAGTCGAAGTTTTGCTCGACAATGGCCGCATCGGGCACGGTGAGCGATACCGTCGCAGGCCGGATCTGCGCGCTGACGTCGGGAAAGTCCTGGCGCACACGCCCTTCCCGTAAGTCGAGCGTGCGCGCGTCCTGCACCAGCGCCACGTCGTTGTTGTAGATCGTGACCGACAGGTCGCCCTGCGCGCTCGGGGCTCCCGGCAGCGATGTTTCCTGCGCCGCGAGCGGAGCGGAGATAGATGCCAGCAGCGCAGCCCACCCCAAGACATTCCTGCGCAACGGCATTCCCCCATTCATCGGATCGATTGATGCCGCAGTGTGGCGCAGCTTCTTGAAGGAAGCCAGAACCTTCGCCCACTCGGAAGGAGGGTCGCTAACCGGCGACCTCCGATCCATCCTTGAGCGTCGCGGACGAACACAGGATGCCTGGCGCTACTTCCCTTCCACCAGCGCGCGGAACTCCTCAAGCGTTTCCCAGTAGGAGCGATGGCCGCATTGGTTGGAGTATTCGACGAACCAGTCGAGCGCGTCCTTGGGGCCCTTGATGAACACGCTGACTTGCGGTTGGGCCGAGCGGCGGCGGCGTGGCGCGGCCTTGCCGGACGTTTCGCTCGTCACGCTGCTTGCTGCATCCCGTTCGACTAAGCCCACGGCACCGCTGCGGTGGATGGCTTCCTCTTGCGCGGCGTCCAGCTTGATGCGCGCCCGCTCGATTTCGCTACAGACTGGGCGCTCCAGCTCACCGGAACCTTCCCTGGGCTCGTTAGCCGCACCAGTGCTGCCCACAAGTCTCCTGCCCCAAGCCGTGCCACTCACCTTGCGATCTTCTTCTGCAAACGCCTCCAGCACCGAACGGGCTATATCGTAGGCATTCTTGCGAGCGGCAGGCAATCCTGACGTCCTGTTCTCATCCAACTCTTCGAGCGTCTGGGCGAAATCGAAAATGTCGCGATAGGCCGCGCGTTCAACCAGGCCGACCGACAACAGCGGCAACTCAGCTTGGGTGATCGCGGCGATAATGCGCTGCGCGGTCTTGGTCTGGATGGCAGCATTGTCGCGGCTGCGCACCAGGCGAAACGGGATGTTGCGGCCGAGTACCTCGGCCGCCTCGTGGAGTAGGCCCACTGCGCTGGCGGTGAGCTCGGCGTCGATAGGCGAGAGGTTGAAAGGGACGAGCACCATGTGCGAGCGAGCAAGCGCCCGCGATGTCGCGCGCGAAGCGATGCCCTCGAAATCGATCAGGACGAAGTCGTGCGAGGCACTGTACTGATCGAAGAGACGAACCAGCTTGGCTTCGCCGGGTTCGGCGATGATCTCGAACGGCGCCGCTCTGCCCTCGTGCGCCCGCCTGCGACTCCACCTGCCCGTTGTCGAGTTTGTATCGACATCGATCACTACGACAGAAGCCCCGTTGCGGGCGAGTTCACAGGCGAGCACGATCGTCAGCGTGGTCTTGCCCGTACCTCTTTTCGCATTGAATATGGAAATAGCGGGCATACAGCTTTTTCCCGAATCGCTAAGGATCGCCGATGGATATTCGAAAAGCATTTTGCGAGCGAGCAATCACAGGTTTCCACCTAGAGAAAAACTCGCAGTAACTGAACCGCCGGTCAATGCAGGGAAGTTCACTTGCAATAATGCAGGCAACCTAGGCGCACAAGATGGTCACCCTTAACGAAGAATGGCGGAAATAATTGGTGTCTTATAGGATATCAGTAATGTTTTAAATGTCAGGTAAACTCCACAGCATTAACTCACATCTGACGCATTAACGCAAAGACAAACTAGACTTAGAACATCCCGCCTCACATCTTTGCGGAGATGGTAACCTGCCTTAGCGGCGGGCACGTGGCCCATCTTTCGGCAGACGACATGGTGCTGTTGCGCATCCGCCAGCACAGGGGCCGATCGCTGGCGCCACTAGTGTACCGACTGCGCTGGTCAAACTGCGCGGGCGGGGAGGTGCATTGCGTGCGTTGGTGGGACTAGGTCACGAAAGATTAACGATCTCTGCAAAAAATTAACCGCGCCACGGCTTCACAACCGACAGGCAACCGGACACAAGCGAGTGTCGGGCTAAGCTGACCGACCCGCAGCTTAACCTGAATGAGGCGCATGAGACCTTCGCTTGACCTGCTGAGCGCAAGACAACGAGAACTGCTCGAGGCCGTAGCAAAAGGCACAACCTCCTCCAAAGAACTGGCGCGGGAATTTGGGATCGCCCCCAAAACGATCGACAATCTGCTATCGAATGCGGCGAAAATCCTAGGGGTGGGTGACCGCAAGAGCGCGTCCGCCCGGTACATCGAGCTGCGCCAAATATCTCCCGAGCCTTCTCCCGTGAGAAGGGATGACCTTGCTGAGGATGCCGCGGTAGGCTCACCTGAGGGCACCGGCGCTACCCGAGAAGCTACCTCCATCGTCCGAAAACTGCTCCATCTTCCGCCACTCGGCGGCGAGGAGCACCCCATTCGTGCGGAGGAAGTTACCGCCAGGATATTGCACGTTGCGCTCCTGGCTATGCTGACCCTGGTCGCGCTGGTTATGTTCGTCTTGGCCTTCCTCAAGACATTCGAAAACCTTCAGTAGATGCGGAAGAGACATCTACGTCACGGAGATGAGCTATGTACAAGCTTTCCGAAAGCGCGGTCCAAGTTGTTGCAGCAGGAACGCGCGACACCCTTGATCAATTCGACGCCGGGCTAGAGGCCGGGCTACGCACCATGGCCGACACCGTAGCCGGCCTTCGCGGTTCGGGTATACCTGCCAGCAAGGCTCAGCAGCTCCAGGAAAAGATGTTCGATACCTTCGAGAACTACCGGCATCTGCGGCGGAACTTCCTCAAAGCAATCGGGCATCTGCAAGATATCCAGCTGCGCAGCACACAGGCCGAGACCGACGCTGGATGTCCGACACCGTGGTCGAACGACTTCTTCACGACTGCATACTCGGGTAAGGACGCGCCAGCACCGCAACCATCGCCTACCGTTCCCGAGTTGAGCTAAGGTAAGAGAAGGGGCGCCTCGCCCACCGTGTTCATACTTCTGTTCCTACTATACTGGGTTCTGTCGATCGCAAGCTGGGCCTACGCGCTCTGGTTCGGCGGGAGGACAGCAATGTGGGGCTTCTTGCTTTTCAGCCTCGCGACCGCTGGAACTGTCGTGAGCACGGACCGCGAGCACTGGCAGAATCTTCAAACATGGTCGCAAATTAACGCGCCCCTTCTCGCCACTGATACCCTCTATTTCCTGGGTCTGTATGTCCTGGCGCTGACATCGAAGAGAAACTGGCCTATCTGGTCGGCCGGATTTCAGCTCGTCTGCGTAGCGTCCCACTTCGGCCCCCTGCTCGATCCCGTTCCCCGCCCGAAGCTCTACCGAGGCCTCGAAGCTGTCTGGATGCTTCCCATGCTCATCACGATGGTGGCGGGCATCTGGTTGGATCGCCAGCATATGCGCCACGCCGATCGTCGGTGACCCTATCGAGGTGCGCGTAACCACATTCGACGGTTAGTTGTGGGCGACTGCACCGCCGATGTGTAAGGCGCGAATGGCTAAATTCCCCGGCGACCTCATTGCGAATCAGCGCGCCGGCAACTCAGGCGGGTTTGCCGTTCCCGCGCCCCATCCAAGCTGAACCCACCTGTTAAAAAATCCTTAACATTGGCTTTGGGTCTCGCTCCACTTCTCCCGTTCAAACTCCCGTGAGATCGACCCCGCCTCAGGCCTAAATCACGAAAAGATCAGGCTTCCATGCAACCTCCCTGTCATGTGGCACCTAATTGCCATTGTTGTCAGGGTTGATCGCTTCTCGGCAAAGAGCCCTTTGGGTTCTCCACGAACCACTGGGGCAGACCATGAAGAGCGATTGCCAAGAACCGCCACTGACAGGCAAGCAGAGGGATACCCTAGAACTGCTCGCGCGCGGACACACTTCGAAGGAAATGGCACAACGGCTCGGTGTCACGGCCTCTGCGATCGACCAGAGGATCGAGTACCTACTAAGAACCCGCCGGATGAATGACCGTCGTGAGCTTGCGAGGTGGTACCAGGATATCACGGTCCGAATCCCAACAGAAAAGTCCCAGATGCCCGTCAGGCCTGACTTCGCGCCAACCTCCATATCGGATCGAACAGCATCCACTGCGGACCACAGCGGCCTAACCCAAGCCACTGCACCGCAAGTGTTCTTGCTCTCGAGCCCGGAGAAAGAGCGCGATCATCCTTCGATCGCGATCGCTGATATCCGCAGCACGCTCGAGTTGATGTTCATGTGCGTGGTGTTGATCGTCGGCGTCGCTGAGATCGTAAAGCGGGCGATCGCGTGAGCCTATCTCCGTCATTCTGTACGGGTACGATGACAATGAACGCTCGCAGCAATTTCACCATGAGCCAAAGCAAAACAAAGCTCGATCAGATCAGAGAACTAGCGCTTGAAATCGCCTCTCGTGCAGGGGGCGAGATAGAGGCGAGCGATGCTGCGGAGCCCCTAGGGGTGTCTGAGCGGCGCTCGCCTGGGCCTTACGGCTATGCCAGGCTTGCGGCTCAGTCCTATTATGAGCGGGGGCTTCGCGAGCAGTTCTTCGACGGTGCCCTATTCGGCGAACCGGCGTGGGACATCATGCTTGATCTGTTCGCTCAGATGAACCGCGGGCGCCAGGTGAGCGTCACTTCCGCCTGCATCGCGGCTCGCGTTCCTGCCACGACCGCGCTTCGATGGATCGGATTACTTGTCGACCGGGGCATTTTGGTTCGGGTCGAAGATCCAAGTGACCGTCGCCGGGCATTCCTCGAGCTAGCTCAGCCTGCGCTGCTCAAGTTCAACCAGTACCTTCAGGCGATCGACAACAAGCGAGCTAGCCCCTGACCTTCCGGACGCAGCCGTAGCCGGCAAGCAATTGTGCTCTGCACCTGTCCACCGACTGAGGCCGGAGGCGCATTCCTCCAGCTTCACCAAGTCCTCCAGCAAGTCTTACAGCGCTTCTACGCCGGCTTCGGCGAAAAGTTCTGCGCCGCCCTGCCCGGGGGGAAGCGCAACCATCTCGATCACCGATCGAGCGTAATCGGCTAGCTCTTCTGAGAAGCCGAACTGCTCTTCGAATTGTATATAGAGGTAGCGGGCATATGGCTTTGCTGACATGTCGCCAAGGATCGCTCGTGGATCGTCGCAACGCATCCTGCGAGCGAGCACTCACAGCTTTCCATCTTTGTTTTGTCCCATGTTTTGATGGTGCGTCCATTCGTTGGAATGGAAGGGCGCAATATGGGAGATACGCCACAGGAGCGCCACGCACGCCGTCCGGGCAGCAATGCAACGATCGCAAGCTTCGCTCGCGACTTTGAGCCGGCGGTTGGGGATAACACCGAAGGCGGTCGCCAAATGACGCTCGAGGATGAAGACCGGACCGAAGGCCCCTCCCTCCACCACGTTGAGCGGAGCGGAGAAGGCGATGATTGCCGCACTCCGACGCCAGACATTGCTGCCGCTGGATGACTGCCTTTATGCGTTGCAGCGATCGATCCCACATCTGACACGATGGGCGCTGCACCGCTGCTTGCAGCGCCCCGGCATCTCACATCTGCTCGACGCCGAGGGCAGCCTTCGCAACAGCAAACATCCCGCTCATGAACCAACCTTACTGCCTCGACCCTGAAGTCGCGGCTGAACTTCCTTCTCGGCATTCCTGCTCTTCGACAAGTGAAAACACCTTATCTCGGCGTCCACCAAACCGGCGGCAGGCCAGAGAGGCCGGTAGCGTAGGCAGATGCATGCAGAAAGCTATGAGGACGGCACCGCGCTGGCGCTTTTGAAGTCGCTGAGCGTCAGCGCAAAGTGGAAGGGCGAACTCCGCGATCGCCACGAGGGCGATCGAAAATGATTTCATCACGGTTACCTCGCTATGCCGTCCACCCAGCGCAGCGTGGATGCACCTCGAGCATTACATTCGCCATTGCTAGCAAGGGTTATTACAAAGATGTAAGTTGTCTCGCGTACGCGAATGCGAAAACCTGACGATCCACGACATCGGAGACAGCATGCAGCGAGAGAAAACACCGATCCAGCCCTTCGGCTTCTCCGAGGAGGTGGCTGACTATGCGCGGTCGGTGATCCGCATGGTCGCGCTACCTCCTGAGCAAGGCGGTGCGGGGCTTTCTAGCGAGCAAGGTGCCGCGGAGCTGTCGGAGTTACTGAAAACACTGGTGGAACTTGAGGATCGAGACGCGCACTGACAGAAGTCTGCTGGTCCTGACCTGATCCCGGTGCCCCATGTCCCGGATCAGCTGAACTTTGCAAGTCGCGCTGACCTCAGAAACGAGTCAACGACATCCATCATACCGGATAATGTGAACATCGAGGCGTTCTAATGGCGATGACGCGCCGCATGCCGACATCGTAGCGACTTGAGAACGATTCGGGAACAGGTTGGAGAAAAGGTGCTACACCGCGAGCGCGCGCAGAAGAAGAACGCTCTAGGGAGAGCGGGTGCCCCGACTTAGCAGGGAGCACCTCCGCCCCGGGAGGTTTGGGTACCTTTCGCAGTCATGCTAAGAGCTTAGATGCGATGGCCGTGCTCGCGCGTACGGTGCCGCTCAGGAGAGGGCGCAATGACTGAGAGCAGCGAAGAAGCTTTCCCGGAAGGTATCGACGCCAGCCACGCTAAGCCGCTCAGCCGGTTACGCACGCACGCCAGCCCGCTCGCGTTCATTGTCCTTGGCGGCTTTCTCGCGACCGCAATGACCGGAATCCTTGGCGGCGCACCTGCCCCGGCAACTACGGTAAGTGCGCCCGCGGCATCGCTAGAGGTGAAGCTTGCCCGTCCGCTGCGTAGCGGTTTGTTCTTCGAAACCCATATCCGCGTGCTCGCACGGCAAGACATTGCAAAACCTGTGATTGGAATCGACGCGACGCTTTGGCGAGACCTGACCATCAACAGCCAAATCCCCGCGGCTGCAGATGAAAGCTTCAAGGACGGACAGTATCGCTTCGAATATGCGCCTCTGAAGGCAGGCGATACGCTCGACATAAAGATTGATGGCCAAACCAACCCTCCACTCGTCGGTCAGGTCGGGGGGCTACTCACCCTGCTCGACGGCGACCTAAGGCTGACCGAAACACGTCTTTCTGTCCCGGTGCTTCCCTGATGGACATTGTCCTGCGTGCTACCGCCACGTTCGCTGCGCTTTACCTACTGCTTCGTCTGCTGGGTAAGCGCGAAATAGGTCAGCTTACCCCTTTCGAACTCGTCGTCATCGTCGTCATGGGCGATCTGGTACAACAGGGCGTGACGCACAATGACTTCAGCTTAACAGGATCGATCCTTGCAATTGCGACCTTCGCCTTTTGGGCATTGGTGATGAGCTGGGCGACCTATCTGTCCCCCCGGCTTGAGAAGCTGCTCGACGGAAGGCCGCAGGTGATCATACGGGACGGCGAGCTTATCGAGGCCAATCTCCGGCGCGACAGGATAACGCGGGCAGAAGTGGAAGCGGAGATGCGGTTGGCTGGCATTGCACGAATGAAGGATGTGGCCTGGGCAATTCTAGAAACTCAGGGTAAGATCAGTTTCATCCGCAAAGATAATGGCGAAGTGCAGCAGAATGGCGATGACTCGGTCTCGAGTTAGGGCGAGCTTGTCCGGCTGCTCTCGACCGGCGGAAGCAGCGCAAGCAGTTAGCTCAGGTGGATTATGCAATCGCTAAAGGAGGAGTGCAGCCGCGTGATGTAGGCATCCGACCTAGCTTTGAACGAAGTCCTTCCCCGGCCGAGCGAGCTATATTTCATTGACGGGTTCACCTGCGTCAAGCCGCACGCCTTCGATACGTTGCGCTCTCAGGGACTGTGCGCTTCTGCGTTGGCCTCGCAATTCACAGGAAGTTGGAAGAGAGTGAATCTAGAGACGGACGACTTCGCCCGGGATCACCTCACCCTCACGCAGCAGGGTGTTCACTTTGCTGAGGCGCCTTGGCAAGAGCCATACGGCATCGTTGCTGTCTTTGACGACCTCTATGGCAGCCGCTGGAATCTGATCGAACCTGTCGCCGCCGAGCGAGAAGCCCTGACCAACCATGGCCACTAGGAATGATGCAGTGCAGCGCGTCGTTAGAGTCGTCGAGCGGGCAACATGGCGGAGTCACGCCGCTTGATCGTCACAGAGGCCTTCGGATTTGGGTGAGAGCAAATGTAGCTGGCAAAGCTACTTTCCAACCCTGACCTCGCGAATGCTTCGAGCGTAGCTGCGGTTTGGCACCCCGAGCACTTTTGCTCCGCACGGTTGACTGACCTCAGACGAAGTTGGGTTGTTCGCGGCAAGCTATTCTCGAAGTCTTCTTGAATGTAGTCCAAATCTCCCGGTGTGATCGTTTTCACCTTTCGGGCCTTACAGGTTTTATCAGTCTTCTTGACCAAATGCTCGAAGGCTGCCCCCGCCAGAACTTGGCCATAGGCCGGCGGAGCGGATGCGAGTGTGAGGGCGAGGAAAAGCATGATCACCTCCTATCAGACGATGGGCCTCGCTCCGGACGGCATCGATGAAAGGTAGTCTTTCCTGTATCGTCCTCATCTCTGATGGTCAGAGTCGATAGGTCGGAAGAGAGTGAGAGCTCTTTCTTCGCCTGAAACGTGGTCCCCTCGTTTTCAGACTTGAGCGTGACCACCAAGCGCCGGCTGTTCTCGATCACGACACGAACTGCATGCCCGTTGGTCTCATAGTAGTTGACCGAGGTGCTGGTCACCCAGACCTGCGTGTCTTCGATGGGCGCGGTCCGACAGTCTCGCGCATCGACGCTCCACCGTCCCCGAAATGCCAAGGGTAGCACAGGGTGGGCGAGAACCGTTCCTCGCTCCTGGAGAGGACTGAGCACTATTGGCTTTGCCTCGGCAAGCCCGACGCCTGTCCCCGCGGCAAGGCCCACGAGCATCGCAACGCAAAGAGCTGATCCGTGGCGTGCTTCAACCATACGCTTCACCTGCTCCTGCCTTGATAATCGAAGCGTGAAGGGCATGCCAGCGTACCGGACAACGCGCTGCGGCTTGTTGGCGCGCGAGCCTTGAAATCACCCCTCTTCAGAAGCTGACCCGTGCCGTGCCCAGGACCGAGCGGGGGGCGCCCGGCAGGTTCAGCAGCGGTGAGGTGCCGTGGCCCGATACGATGTATTTCTCGTTGCCGAGATTATAGACGTTCACTTGCAGCCGCACCGGGCCGGCCATGGCCCAGGCCATCGCGTCGAGCGTGACGTAGTGTGGCAGCACCGTGGTATTGGCCGGATCGGCCCAGCGGTCGCCCACGTAGTTGACGCCGCCGCCCACGCCGAAGCGCCGGGCGAAGCTCTTGGTCACAAACAGGTTGGCCGCGTTCTTCGGAGTCAGCGTCGCCCGCTTGTCCAGGAAGGCCGGGGTGGCCGAGGCGGTGATGCGCGTGTCGAGATAGGCATAGCCGGCGATTGCCTGGAAGCCGGAGGGCAGGTCGAGCTGGCCCGACAGTTCGATCCCGCGCGTGCGCTGCGTGCCGATCGGGAGCAGCACCGTGGGGGTGGCCGGATCGCTGCCCTTGATCCCGGTGCGGCGCAGGACGAAGCCTGCCGCCTGCAGGTTCAGCCGCCCGCCCAGCAGCGTGTACTTGGCGCCGATCTCCTTGTTGGTGGTCTGCTCGGGCGCGAGGTCGGCGTTGTTGGCGGCGAGCGCGAAAGTCTCGGCCGAGGGCTGGAAGCTGCGGCTCCACGAGGCGTAGTAGGACTGCGCCGCGTCGGGTTGGAACACCAGGCCCGCGCGCGGGCTCCACTTGCGGTCGGTGCGGGCAAGGTCGGTCTGGCCGGGGAGCAGCTGCTGCGTCTTCTGCCGGAACCGGTCGTAGCGCAGGCCCACCAGCGCCTTGAACCCGTGGCCGAGGTCGGCAAGGTCCTGGGCATAGAGGCCCAGCGTGTCGAAGGTCGTGCGGGTGTTGGCGCTGAGCGCGGTGAAGCTGGCATCGTCCACGACCGGCAGGACCGGATCGAGCAGCGAGGTCGTGGTGACGACGCGTGACGCGAAAGTCTGCGCGCCCTTCACCTGGCGGGCGGCCTCGACGCCGTAGAGCAAGGTGTGGGTCATGCCGCCTGCGTGCAGGATCTGGGTCAGTTCGGCCTGGTTCGACCAGCCATCCTCGTCGCGATTGAGGCGGCCGTGCTGCAGTGTCACCGTCATCGCTGCCGCGTTCACCGCGGAGGGCAGGGTGCTGTGCCGGTCGAGTTGGTAATTGTAGTGCCGGAACCCGTTGCGGAAGCTCAGGCTGTCGGAAATCCGATGCGTCAGCACCGCGGTCTGCGACCACACACGGCTTTGGGTCGCATCGGCATCGCGTGCGTTGGCGGCGCCGTAGTAGGTCGCGCGCGGCACGTCGACCGGGCGGCCGTTCACCGCCGGAATGCCCAAGTCCATCAGGCGCTTGTCGCGCAGGTAATCGGCTTCCAGGTAGAGCGTGGTGTCGCTGCCCGCGCCGATCAGCAGCGAGGGCGCGATCGTGAAGCGCTTGACGAACTGCTGTTTGCGAAAGCTGCCGTCGTCCTCCCAAGCGCCGGTCACGCGGGCGCCGACGCCGCTGCGCGGATCGAAGCGGCCGAGATCCCACTCGCCGCGCTTGGTGTCGAACGAGCCCGCCGACAGGGCGATCGCGGTGACGTTGGTGTCCGGCCGCTTGAGCACCCGGTTGATGAGCCCGCCCGATGAGCCGCGCCCATAGAGCACCGCCGCAGGGCCCTTGATCACCTCGACCCGCTCGGTGTTGGACAAGTCGCGAAAGTAGAGGGCATCGTCGCGAAAGCCGTTCACGAACTGGTCGGCGATGGCGGTGAAGCCGCGGATGCTGACCTGGTCGCGCTGGCCGTCGCCCGAGGCGAAGCTGACGCCGGGCACGTTCTTGAGCGCGTCCTGCAGCGAGAGTGCCCGCTGGTCGAGCAGGACTTGCGAGGGGACCACCACGATCGACTGCGGGATGTCGCGCAACTCGGCAGGGATCTTGGCGGCGGTGGTGTCGCTCTGCACGTAGCTGTCGCGCGCGCCGGTGACGACGATGGTATCGCGGTCACCGGCTTCGGTGCCGACGGCATCGGCCGCATGCGCGGGCAGGGTCAGGGCCAGGGGCAGGACGGCGAGCGGCAGCGCCGCGCAGGCCAGCACGATAGGCCGGCTCATGGCAGTGTGCCCCACTGGCACGCGACCTGCCGCCGAACGCGTGGCGAAACGAAATGCAAACAAAGCTACCCCCATCGATTATGCGAACGATTTGCATTAGCGTTAGTAGCCTATCTCGACCAGTGCCTTTCTGCCGGCGCGGAAGGGGGTCCTTCAGCCCTCGCGCGCGCTGGCCGTTTTCCGGTTTGTCGATACCTGGTAAGACAAGGACATAGCGTATGGCTGACCATCTTCACGTCATCACCGGCGGTCCCGGATCGGGCAAAACAGCCCTGATCGACGCTCTGGCCTCCGAGGGCGTCCGTTCCATGCCGGAAGCGGGCCGAGCGATCATTCAGGACCAAGTGGATATCGGCGGAACCGCGCTGCCGTGGAGCGATCGGGAAGCGTTTGCGACCCTGATGCTGGCATGGGAGATGCGCTCCTATCGCGAGGCGGTGAACGCGCCTGGCCCGATTGTCTTCGATCGCGGCATCCCGGACGTGATCGGCTACCTACGACTTTGCGGATTGCCTGTGCCGGCGTCGGTCCTGCGAGCGGCCGAGCGGCGGCGTTATGCGAACAGGGTTTTCATCGCCCCACCCTGGCCGGCGATCTTCAAGCAGGACACGGAGCGCAAGCAGACGCTGGCGGAGGCCGAGGCCACTTACCATGCGATGGTCGAGGCGTACTCCAGCCTCGGATATGAGCTTGTCATGCTGCCACTGGCGTCGGTGGCGGAACGAGCAAGGTTTGTTGGCGAGCAGATTGCCAGATAGTCGTGCTATCCCGGTCGCGAGAGTCCAACGGTAGGCGACCCCAAAAAGAAAAGGGATCAACCGCTTGCGTCGGCATCGGGCCATCGTGCGAGCAGGATACCGGGCAGGAGCTCTGCCATGAAGGCTTCCCCGCTTCCGTTCGGCAGGGCCTCGAACTTGTCCTCCAACGCAAGTTGGGCGATGCCATGCGCGGTCGACCAGTCGGCCAGCATGCCTCCTATCTCGCCAGAACGCATCGCGACGTCGAAATCCATGCCGCGCGCGCGCGTCGAAGCCTTGGCGAACTGCGCCAGGGCCCGGCTGCTCGCCTCCTTGTAGCGGCTGTCCGACCGGACGATCAGGTCCTTGCGGAACATGAGCCTGAAGCGGCCCGGATGATCGAGCGCGAACCGGACATAGGCGGTCGCGAGCGCGCGCAAGGTCGCATTGGGCGAGACATCGGCCGTTCCCGCTTCGGCGAGATAGCGTTCCAGCTCGCCATAGGCATGGACTGCGACTTCGGTCAGCAGCCCTGCGGCATTGCCGAAATGATGCGCCGGCGCAGCCGGTGACACCCCTGCCCGCCGGGCCGCCTCGCGCAACGTGAACCCCTCGATGCCGGTTTCGCGCAGGATCGCATCCGTCGCCAGGACCAGCGCCGCCTTGAGCTCTCCGTGGTGATAGCCGCGCTTCGGCGCGCCGCTCGCTGGCATGTCCTGCAATCCTGTTCCCGTGGATCGGCCGGCCTTGACGAAGCTAAACGATGTTTAGATTGTTCAAGCTACGATCGTGCCGCTGATTTGCCCTGCAACGGCGACAGTGTCCATGCACGGACGGAGCGAGGAAAGTTCAAGCAATGCGGGTTCTGGTGACGGGCAGTTCGGGCAAAGTCGGCAAGCAGGCGGCGGCAGCGCTGGGCGTGGCCGGTCACGAGATTATCGGCCTCGATCGCCAGGCTGGCATCGATGGCAAGGTTCGCACGCTTGCCTGCGACTGCACGGACTTCGGCGAGGTCATGGGAGCCATGACGGGCGTGGATACGATCGGCTCGCCAGAAGCGGTGGTGCATCTTGCCGGCATCCCGGCTCCCGGCCTCGCGCCCGATGCGGAGATCTTCCGCACCAACACGCTGAGCACCTACAACGTGTTCACCGCCGCGGTGCGCGCAGGGATACGGCGCATCGTCTGGGCCTCGAGCGAGACGATCCTGGGCCTGCCGTTCGACACCCCGCCCGCATTCGTGCCTCTCGACGAGACGCATCCGGATCGCCCGGAATGGTCCTACTCGCTGACCAAGAAACTCGGCGAGACGATGGCCGACGAGCTAGTGCGCTGGCACCCGGAGTTGACGATCGTTTCACTCAGATTTTCAAACGTGTGCGACGCCGAGGATTATGAGAAGCGCGAGCAGACCGTCGCCGATCCCGCCATGCGCAAGGCGAACTTGTGGAGCTACGTCGATGCCCGTGACACAGGCGAAGCGTGCCGGCTCGCGATCGAGGCCGACCTTCAGGGCCACCACTGCCTGATCATCGCCGCGGCCGACACCATCGTGGACATCCCGTCCGCCGCGCTGATGGCGACCTACTTCCCGCACGTTCCGATCAAGGCGCCGCTCGACGGATTTCAGTCCCTGGAGTCCAGCGCGCGGGCGGCCGAACGCATCGGCTATCGCCCGCAGCACAGCTGGCGCGATCAGTAGCATCGGCAAGAGGAGCCCGAAAAGCATGCCCCAGACCATCGTCATCACCGGCGCGAACAGCGGTATCGGCGCCGCCGCCGCGCGCCAGCTTGCCGCCAGGGGCGAGCGCGTCGTGATCGTCGGCCGGAACCGGGAACAGACGGCGGCGATCGCAGGCGAGCTCGGCGCGCCCTATCATCTGGCCGACTTCACCAGCCTCGACCAGGTGCGCGGCCTCGCCGACGACCTGCTCGCCGCCTATCCCCGCATCGACGTGCTGGCGAACAACGCCGGCGGCATCTTTGCCGAGGAGACGACCGCGGACGGCTTCGACAAGACCTTCCAGGTCAACCACCTCGCGCCGTTCCTGCTGACGCACCGGCTGCTCGACCGATTGGTGACCTCGCAGGCCAAGGTCATCCAGACCTCCAGCATAGGCGCGAAGATCTTCGGCAAGATCGATATCGACGACCTGAACAACCGCCGGAAGTGGAAGCCAAACAAGGCCTACGGCGACGCCAAGCTGGAGAACATCCTGTTCACCCGCGAGTTACACCGCCGCTACCATGCCCAGGGGCTGAGCGCAGTGGCGTTCCACCCCGGAAACGTCGCCACCAACTTCGCAAGCAGCACCTCCAGCCTGATGCGGCTGATCTATCATACACCGCTCGCCAGGCTGATCCTCATAACGCCCGAAGAAGGCGGCGCTCACCTGACCTGGCTGGCGGAGGGAACGCCGGGCAAGACCTGGCAATCGGGCGAGTATTACGAAGACGATAAGCTCGCACCGCCCAAGAAGCTGAACCCGCAGGTCCACGACGCCGAGCTCGCCAAGGCGCTATGGGACCGTAGCGAGCAGATGTTGGGCGTTTGATCCGTCCCGGGTTATCCTCAAGCCCGCGATGAATCGGCGCAAAGTCGATCACCGAGGGCATCATGGCCGCCAGTGAGCAGAGCTATCTTCGAGCAAAGCTACCTTCGCGATGTTCAATATCGCTTCCCCGACCGGCTGAAGGCGCGGTCGATCCTGCATACCCGCTACGGCCGGGGTGACTGGTTCGCGTGGCTGGCCGCCAACATTTCGCTGCCGGCAGGTGGCCTCATCGCCGACGTGGGGTGCGGCGCGGGATCGTTCTGGACGAACGCGCCGCAGGAGGTGCCGTCCGATCTCAACCTGCGCCTGTTCGACATTTCCCAGGGCATGGTGGACGCAGCCCGGGGCTCCATCGCCGCCATGCAGCGGTGGCAGGATGTCGAGGTCTCCGTGGCCGACGCCGTCGCTTTGCCACTGGCCGACGCCAGCGTGGACACCACGATCGCCGTCCACATGCTCTACCACCTTGCCGATCCCTCGGCCGGGTTGAAGGAGATGGCCAGGATCACGCGAGAGGGTGGTGCGGTGGCCGTCATCCTCAACCCGGCAGGCACGATGGCCGAGTTGTCGGCGCTGGCGCGGGCACCATTCGGGAGTGAGCCCGATCCGCGACCGGAGCCGCTGTCGTCGGAACAGGGGCTTGCGCTCATGCAGCGCCAATTCGCCAGCGTCGAGGTGATCCGATACGATGACGAACTGCGCGTCACCGATCCTGTCGATCTGCTCGCCTATCTCGGCAGCTTGCCGATCGCCGACAAGCCGGGCGTCATGGAGGAGCTGGCAGCTGCCGTTGAGGACGCCTTCCGCCGGACGGACGGGGTTTTCACCATCACGAAGGCATCCGAGCTCCTCACAGGGCGCAAATAGCGCCGCGCGGCGCACCGGAGATGACCACAGTTCGCTATCAGCGGATCTGGACGACCTTCACACCGGTGTCCTGAGCGACAAGGTTCCAGTGCGTGTCGCTGGTCCAGGCAGGCAGACCGTCGCGCTGGGCGAGGGCGAGGCAATAGCGATCGCCCAGTGACAGTCCGGCGCTGGCGGTCACCGCCCGCAGCCGGCCGGCGAGCCTGGACGTGGTCTGATCGGCCGGAACGATCGCGATCGGCAGGGGATCGAGCATGGCGTCGATCGCAGCGGCCGGCATTCCGTGGAATGCGAAATGGCTGACCACCTCCGCGTAGTTGACTGCGGACATGCGCGCCGAAGCGATCGCCTTCGAGACCTTGGCTGCCCCCTTTTCCTGCTTCAGCATGGCAATCAGAGCAGAGGCATCGAGAACGAACTCGCTCATTCGCCGCTGTCCTCGCGGCGGCGCGCGAGGAAGCCTTCGACGCCGGCTTCGGGATCGCTGCCGGTGTACTGCCTGGCCAGCGCCTGCGCGCGGGCCACGGCTTGCGCAGCGGTACGCAGCACAACGCCGTCCTCCGTTTCCTCGAGGAAGACCGCACCGCCGCCGGAGAGTCCGAGGCGCTTGCGCACATCAGCCGGCAGGCTCATCCGCCCGTTGGGCGTCACATTGACTTGTAGCGGCATGATGACCTCAGGCGGACTGGAAAGCACGTAAGCGGCCGCATAACGCAAAATGCGTTAATGTGCCACAGAGCCTCAACTGTGGCATGAATCCTCATCAGTGGCACGAAAGAGCCATCGGGGCAAATGTGGGCCTGTGTCCGATAAGGATGATTCTCGGACATAAGAGGGGGCGTTGAAAATGGTACGTGTTCACGTTTTGATGGATTCATGATATATATGGGGCAGGTCCGAATGCCCACACTTCAGGACATTACTGTCATGGCAGTTCACAGCGTCAAAGTCATGCCCGATGGGCGCATTCAAATACCAGCACAGCTACGCCGAGAGATGAACCTTTTGGGCGGCGAGACGCTTAATCTCGAGTTGCGGGATGATACGCTCTCGGTGCGCCGTCCGTCCAAGACGCTCGAAGCCGTCCGCGCCATGCTCGCGCGGTATCTCGACCCCGAAGTCGATCTGCAGGCGGAGTTGAAAGCGATGCGCGTGGAAGATGCCGCCCGTGATTGAAAGCCTGCTCGACAGTTCCACGGTGCTCGCCTTTATTCGCGGAGAGCCCACCAGCTCGATGAAGACCTGGTACTCGCCGGTGCGGGCATCTGCAGCGTCAACCTGGCCGAGGCCATCGGCGTCCTTCTTATGATGGGCGTGCCGGAAGAACGGATTACCTCCGCGATCGGTCGCCTCGGCCTGAAGGTCGTGCCGCTCGACGGCGGTGCAGCACTCTTGGCAGGCCGCCTCATTCCGGTGGCGCGCCCCTTGGGCATCGGGCTCGGCGATTGTGCGTGCATTGCCGTTGGCATGACGCTCCAGGTGCCGATCTACACCGGGGACCGCGATTGGCTGAAGCTGCATATCGACGCCGATATCAAGCTGATCCGCTGAGGCATGGCGCACGACCTCCTCCCGGTTTCCGCGCAGCTGCCGGCCGACCTCGCCGCCGAGATCGAGGGCGCGCGCGATACGCTCGCGGCGGCGAAGGCGGCATCGACCCAGAAGGCCCTATGCGTCCGACTGGCGGCGGTTCTGTGACTTCTGCGAGGCGCGCAATGTGGAAGCGCTGCCAGCGCACCCTGACATCGTCGCCCTGTTCATCCACGTCGAGGCGGAAGCCGGCATCGCACCGGTGACAATCGGCCGGCGCATCGCAGCGATCACGCACCATCATCGCGATGCCGGCCTCGCCTCGCCGAGCGCGCGCGACGATGCCGGGATGATCGCGGCCATGCTCGCCGGTGTGCGGCGCAAGTATGCGCGGAAGAAGGAGCAGAAGTCGCCGGTCCATGCCGACTTGTTGAAGACGATGTTGGCCTCGATCGAGGGCATGGGGGTGTCGTGCGAGGCGGGACCGCGCGATCCTGGCTCTGGGCATGGCGGGTGCCTTCAGGCGCTCGGAGCTAGCCGCGCTGCGCCTCGAGGATCTGAAGTTCACGAACACGGGGCTGCGCATCACCATCCCCAAGTCGAAGCGCGACCAGGAGGGTGCCGGCCAGACCATCGCCATTCCCGAAGGGCGCTTCATCCGGCCGGTCACGTTGCTGCGCCACTGGCTGCATGCGGCCGAGCTCGACCGGCCCGACCCCCTGACCGGCACAGCGCGCACGAGCCCCGTGTTCCTGCGGCTGACCCGGTCGGACGTGCCCACCACCGCCGCCATCACCGACAAGACGATCGCGCGCCTGGTCAAGACGGCGGCGGCGGCGGCAGACCTCGACCCCACCCTCTACTCCGCGCACTCGCTACGCGCCGGCTTCCTCACCGAGGCCGCGGCCCGGCGCTCGAACCTGTTCAAGATGAAGGATCACAGCCGGCACAAGTCGCTCGACACGGTGGCGGACTATGTGCGCGATGCCGCGATGTTCGACGACCACGCCGGCGACGGTTTTCTCTAGCTAGTTCCCGAGCTCCTCATAGGACGCAAGTAGCGCGTCGGGCGGCTCGGTCCAGAAACTCGGGTTCCCATCGGGAAAGCTCCGGCCCTGCCCCGGCATGTGCCCAATGTCGCCACGATTTCCAATCATAAGCCCGGTATGGCGATTATCAGGCGGGCGGAGTTCCCCACCGACAGCCCGGCGGTGCTCAGCATCTGGCGAGAGTTCATAGCCAACTCTCCGGTCAATCTGGATTACCAGAATAACGCGGTCGAGTTTGCGACCTTCACCGAGAAGTACGCTGCCCCCAAGGGATGCGTCCTGCTTGCAGAGACAGATGACGGGTTCGTGGGGTGCGTCGCCATGCGACAAGTCACCTCTGCCCTATGTGAGATGAAGCGATTGTATGTCCGCCCCAATGCACGCGGTGGACACCTTGGCCGCGAACTGGTGGAGCGGCTGATTGCGGAGGCTCGCGCCGCGGGCTACCGCGAGATGCGGCTTGACGTGCAGGCCAAGTTCCTTGCCGCACGCAAGCTCTATGCGGACCTTGGCTTCATTCCGGCCGAACCCATCTCGTTCAACCCGGTCCCCGGAGCTTCGTTTCTCGGCCTCCACCTATAATCGCTCATCGGCGAGTTCACGATCACCGCCTCGATCGGCTCGCCGCCGCCACTGGACTTACCAAGGCCTACGACCTGTGCGAGATGATCGAGCGCGGCATTGAGGGCATGAAGGACGTCTATCTCGCGCAGAAGGTCCTCGCGCTCAGCAAGGCCAGTCATCCCCACTCCAGATTAGGCTGCCTTTGGATGCGATCTATCGACCGATCTGTCCCTAACGGGGCTTCCATCCCCTTCCCCGATCCACCTTTACAGGTGTAAACGCGCCCGGGACTCGCTGATTACTCCTAAACGCGCGGGAAGGAGATTCTGAAGGAGCGCCCAGGAGCGGACACCTAAGCCGCCAACGCGTAGCGGCGGCAGTGTTCGAGGTAGCCAGCTTCGTGGCTGCCGGCGAGGGTGACGACGCTCTCCCACAGCCATGAAGGCGCGTCGATCTGGCCGCGATGGTCGGCCTCCAGCACGGCGAGCCAAGCGGCGCGCTGGTCCTGGTCCAGTTGCCTGCCGTGGGCCTTGCCGATCACGAAGGCGAGGTAGCGGGCCGCCTTGACCGCCTCGCCCTTGGTGAACTGGTCGACTTCCAGCTTCAGGTCCTGCGGCGCCAGTTCGCGGATGAACAGCGAGTGGCCGAGCATTCGCACCGGGATCATCCGGGCGCCCAGATGGGGCGAGAGCGCGCGGGCCGCCGCCGCCACGCGCTCAGCGGGATCGGACGGCATCATCGCCCCGGGCGCCGCCGGCGCGATCGGCGCCACCGCTTGTTTGAGATCGATCAGTGCGTAGTCGGAACGCCCCTCGGCATTGTCGAGGCCGACGATCACCGCATAGCGCAGCAGCCCGAGCGAGCTGCACCCCTTCATCCAGTAGGCGGCATCGACCAAGTGGACCTTGCGGTGCCGGTCCTTGTGGTCGAGCGAGAGGATCA
>Ga0268266_10001922_pt1 | contig 23363 bp, 21 predicted proteins | sample KBSS13metaG_FD_190356 | JGI IMG/M metagenome (GOLD analysis project Ga0268266, IMG submission 190356) | Switchgrass rhizosphere microbial communities from Kellogg Biological Station, Michigan, USA - KBS S1-3 metaG (SPAdes) (version 2) | ecosystem: Host-associated > Plants > Roots > Rhizosphere... | reverse complement strand
AAAGCCGAGCGTTGCGCCGACGGACAGGAACAGGAAGGCCGCCCAAGCCGTCCAGTCCGGCAGGAAGAACCAGGCCGCGATGCCGGTCAGGAGGCCGACGGGCAGCCAGAGCGGCAGCTGCGCGCGCTCGGCCTCGAACAATGCCTCCAATCTGGCGGAAAAGCGGGAAAAGCCCGTCTCGGCCTGGTCCGCCTCCCCTCTTGGTGGCGGCGCTTCGCCTATGCTAGGGGCCCTCGCGTGACTGGCCGCCATGCGCCTGTTGTTGGAGATTAGACGCGTGAGCGCAAGCCAAGTTGTAACCAGATTCGCTCCATCCCCCACGGGCTTCCTGCATATTGGTGGCGCCCGGACCGCGCTCTTCAACTGGCTCTATGCCCGCCACCATGGCGGCCGCTTCCTGCTGAGGATCGAGGACACGGACAAGGCGCGCTCCACCCAGGCGGCGATCGACGCGATTCTCGACGGCATGACCTGGCTCGGCCTGGACTGGGACGGCGAGGCGCATTTCCAGTCCGAATATGCCGACCGCCATGCCGAGATCGCGCATCAGCTGCTGGCGCATGGGCAGGCTTATAAATGCTGGATGACCCAGGAGGAGCTGGCCGCGCAGCGCGAGGCGGCGCAGGCGGAGCGGCGGCCCTTCCGAATCCGCAGCCCCTGGCGCGATCGTGGCACCGAGGGCGAAGGCGGCTATGTGGTTCGGCTGAAGGCACCGCAGGAGGGCGAGACCGTCATCGACGACCTCGTCCAGGGCAAGGTGACCGTCCAAAACGCCGAGATTGACGATTTCGTTCTCCTCCGCTCGGACGGGTCGCCCACCTACATGCTCGCCGTGGTGGTCGACGATCATGATATGGGCGTCACCCATGTGATCCGCGGCGACGACCATCTCAACAACGCCTTCCGCCAGCTGGTGATCATCCGCGCGATGGGCTGGGCGGAGCCGGTCTACGGTCACGTGCCGCTGATCCACGGCGCGGACGGGGCGAAGCTCTCCAAGCGCCACGGCGCGCTCGGCGCCGAGACCTATCGCGACGAGCTCGGTATCCTGCCCGAGGCTCTGTTCAACTATCTGCTCCGGCTGGGCTGGGGCCATGGCGACGACGAGATCATCTCCCGAACGCAGGCGACCGAGTGGTTCGACGCCGACGGGATCGGCAAATCGCCCTCGCGTTTCGACCTCAAGAAGCTCGAGAATCTCAACGGCCATTATCTGCGCGAGGCCGAGCCGGCGCGCTTGGCGGCCTTGGTCGCGCCAAAAATTCCGGGCGCGGACGTTGGCCTGCTGGAGCGCGCCATGCCGGTGCTCACGCCGCGCGCGAAGGACGTGAACGAGCTGGCGGAGGGCGCGGCCTTCCTGTTCAAATCGGTCCCGCTTGACATGGATGAAAAAGCAGCCTTGCTGCTCGCAGGAGACGCACGGGACCTGCTCGGCCGCGTCCACCAGGCGCTCTCTGCCGTGAGCGACTGGACGGTCGAGGCGACGGAGCAGGCAGTGCGAGAGGTGGCTGAAACGTCCGGCGTGAAGCTGGGCCAGGTGGCGCAGCCGTTGCGGGCCGCGCTGACCGGCCGGGCGACCTCGCCGGGAATTTTCGATGTGCTGGTGCTGCTGGGACGGGAAGAAAGCCTCGCCCGGATCGCCGATGCGCAGACTGGGAAGGACATTTAGATGGCGGGCAAGGCCTCACTCACGCTCGGCGGCAACGCACATGATTACGACACGCTCTCCGGCTCGGTGGGCCCGGACGTCATCGACATCCGCAAGCTCTATGCCGATACCGGCGCCTTCACCTACGATCCGGGTTTTACTTCCACTGCCTCCTGCCGGTCGGAGATTACCTATATCGACGGCGATGCGGGCATCCTCCTCCATCGTGGCTATCCGATCGACCAGCTGGCCGAGCAGTCCAGCTTCATGGAGGTCTGCTACCTGCTGCTGAACGGCGACCTGCCTGACCAGGCGGAGCTGGACGGCTTCACCCGCACGATCACCCGCCACACCATGCTGCACGAGCAGCTGGCGACCTTTTATCGCGGCTTCCGGCGCGACGCCCACCCGATGGCGATCATGTGCGGTGTGGTCGGCGCGCTCTCGGCTTTCTATCACGACAGCAGCGACATCACCGATCCGAAGCAGCGAATGATCGCCTCGCACCGGCTGATCGCCAAGATGCCGACGATCGCGGCCATGGCCTATAAATATTCGGTCGGGCAGCCCTTCATCTATCCGAACAACGACCTCAGCTACACGGGCAACTTCCTGCGCATGACCTTCGGCGTTCCCGCCGAGCAATATGTCGTCAACCCGATCATTGAGCGGGCGCTGGACCGAATCTTCATCCTCCATGCCGATCACGAGCAGAACGCCTCGACCTCTACGGTCCGGCTCGCCGGCTCGTCGGGCGCCAACCCCTTCGCCTGCATGGCCGCGGGCATTGCCTGCCTCTGGGGTCCGGCCCATGGCGGCGCCAACGAGGCGGCGCTCAACATGCTGCGCGAGATCGGGCGGCCCGAGCGGATCCCGGAATATATCGCCCGCGCCAAGGACAAGAACGACCCTTTCCGGCTGATGGGCTTCGGACACCGGGTCTACAAGAATTTCGACCCGCGCGCGAAGGTGATGCAGGCGACGGCCGCGGAGGTGCTAAAGGAGCTTGGCATTTCCGATCCGGTGCTCGACACCGCGCAGGAGCTCGCCGCGATCGCGCTCAAGGACGAATATTTCATCGAGAAGAAGCTCTACCCGAATGTGGACTTCTATTCGGGCGTGATCCTGAACGCGATCGGCTTCCCGACCGAGATGTTCACTGCCCTCTTCGCACTCGCCCGCACCGTCGGCTGGGTGGCGCAGTGGAACGAGATGATCTCCGACCCCGACCAGAAGATCGGCCGCCCGCGCCAGCTCTATATCGGCGAAACGCAGCGCGACTACGTGCCGGTGGGCCAGAGATAGGCCTTTGGCAAGCGAGCCGGCCAGCGTCGACACCGCGCCCCCGGGCCTCGCCCGGTGGGTGGTGGTCTTCGCCTTCCTGCTAAGCGTGTTCGCGCTCGCCGCCGGGCTGTTGCTCGACGACCCGGCGGAATGGGTGGCGGACAGGTTGGCGCCCTGGCCGATCCTGGTGCTGGCAGTCCTGACCTTCGCCTTGATGATCCTCGGACGGGTGCGCGGCGTGCCGGCGCCGGCGCCTTTCTCCTCCGCCGCCCAGCGATTCTTCTGGGTGGCGCGCTTCGCCTTTGCCAGCGCGGCGATCGTCCTGTTGCTGGTCTGGATCGGGCCGTGGATCGGAGGGCTCAAGATCGCGCGGGAGCTCTTCCAGGGCGTGCTGCTGGTCGTCGTGCTCGGCGTGGTGCTCGGCCTGATCGGCAGCTGCCTGGCCAATCTGCTCCGCAGCCTGAGAGGCGGAAACTGACCCCGCGCTGGCTTGGCTGGGCGACCCTGGCGGGCGGCACCGCGGTCATGGTGCTCGCGATCTGGGTCGCGGCGCTCGTCGAGCACCTCATCGGCCACCTGAGCAACGGTGCGGTCCTCTGGACGTTCGCCATCCTGCTCGGCTGCGGGCTGCTCGCCATGGTCATCCGGATCGTGCGCGGCGGCAGCCTGGCTGATCTTGGTCCCGGCTGGGTGCTGAGCGCCTGGTTCCTGGTCCGCTTCGCCGCCATTCCGGCGACCTTCCTGCTTGCCTTGTTCTGGCTGGTCGCCTCCGTGATCGGGCTCGAGGCCGCAGGTACGCTGGGCGAGGCCACCTTACTGACGCTGCTGTTCGCCGCCGCGATGATCATGCTGACCTCGGCCATGGTCGATCTGGCCGCGGCGATCAAAGGCCCTGGGCAAAGCCCGCCTTCAGACGGCTGAGCATCGCGACGGCAAAGTGAAGGTGAAGCGCGCACCCTGTCCCGGCGCGCTGTCGACGGCGATGTCGCCGCCCATGGCCCGCGCGAGGCGGCGCGCGATGTAGAGACCGAGGCCGGTGCCGCCCGGCTCGGTCGGGTCGACCCGCTCGAATTTGCCGAAAATGCGGTCCTGGTCCTCCGCGGCGATGCCCTTGCCCTGGTCGGCGACGATCAAGGCGGCGAGATCGCCCTCCTGCTCGCAGCGGACCCAGACCTGGCTGCCCTCGGGCGAATAGCGGACCGCATTGGCGATCAGGTTCATCATGATCTGCAACGTGCGGGTGAAATCGCCGGTCGCGGGAAGGTTCTCGTCGCTGGCCGGCGCGTCGATCGTGACCCGGCGATCCGCGGCGCGGACGGCAAGCAATCCGGCGGCGCGGCGGGCTAGGTCGGCAAGGTCGATCGGCTCCGCGTCGGGCCGGAAATCGGAGCGTTCGACCGCCTGCAGGTCGACCAGATCGTCGACCAGAGCGAGCAGATGCCGGCCCGCCGTGGCGATGTCCTCGGCATAGCCGGCATAATCCCGGCGCAAAGGACCCTCGGGCTGGGCGCGGAGCCGCTCGGCATTGTCGATGATATGGGCAAGCGGGCTGCGCAGCGCCTGGTCGAGGCGGTCGCCAAAGGCAGACGCCTCGCGCGCCTTGGCCTGGACCTGCGCCTCGCTGTCGGGCGCGGCCTCGACCTCCGCCGAGGCGCCGCCCCGGAAACCGGCAAAATTGCCGGCGCCGTCGATCAGGGGGACGCCGGAGAGCAGATAACGGCCTTGCCGGCCGCCGCGAAGCTCGGCGTATTGCCCGTCAAAAGCACGATGCTCGGCCAGAGCGGTGAGGATCGGCAGGCCGCCATCCGCATCTTCGAGGAAGCGAAACAGGCGGGTAAGCTGCTTGCCTAGATAGGCGGCGGGCGTGCTGCCGATCGCGGCGGCGGCGCCGAGCGACAAAGCGGTAACGCGGAGTCGGTCGTCCGTCTCCCAGGTCCAGTCCGCGGCGGCGCGCAGAAAATCGGCCTCGCGTTCGCGCAAAGGCGCCTGCGCGGGCGGGCGCGGCGGGCGCTGGGTCCAGCCGGTGATGGCGAGCATGACCTCGCGGCCTTCCGGCTCGGCCCGCACCCAGAGATCGAGGTCCTGCTCGCCATCGGCGGCGACGGCGGCACGCGAGACAGTGATGCCGAGGCGCTGGGCGAGCCGGGCGAGCGCGGCGATCTGCGGGACGGCGAGCACGCCGCCGCTGCTGCCGCCGGCCTGGGCTTGGAGCGCGGCGAGCGGCGGGTCGGCCTCGATCAGGCGCCCGTCCGCGTCGAGTCGGCCGGCGACGACATCGCTGTCCGAGGGTGCCGCGCTGCTCATGACGCCTCGGCGGCGGGACGGGCCCGGGTCGAGACCCGGGCGATGGCGGCGCGATAGCCTGGGGAGGCGCGCCAGAGCCGGAGCACCTCTTCGGCTGAAGCGCGGTCGAGGCTGTCGTAAAGTTCGAGCTGGCTGGCGGTGGCGTCGCCTTCCGTGCCGGAGAGGAAGGGGCCATGGCTGTTGGCGAGCAGCAGAATGGCGGCCGCCGCCTCGCGCTCCAGGCCGGCGGCGCGCAGCAAGATGGCGGGACCGCGGCCGCGCGGATCGGCGATCACTTCCCAGGCGGCAGCATAATCCAGCCCGGAAAGCGTGGCGGCGCCGGCGATGAAGAGCGGCAGCATGCCTTCGGAGAGGATGCGGACCAGCAGGGCGTCGTCAAGCCGGCCCATTGCCGCGAGGCGCTTCGACAGGCGGGTGGCATGCGCCTCGAGGATCGTCCCCTCGTCATGGCCGGCGATGAGGGCGCTGCCGGCTTCCTCGATAATGCCGTCGACGGCGGAGAGGCCGTGTTGCTGAACGATATAGTGGCGGAGTGAAGCGGCCACGAGCCAGACGAGCTTGTGCTGGAGCTCGGCGGGCAGCTCAACCTGGCCCATGTCGGGCTCCTGGAAGCGGTCGAAGCGGCGGCTGCGGGCGATGACCAGCTCCATCGCTTCGGCGGCAACGGCTTCGTCGGCATCGCGGACCAGCTCAAACAGCAAGTCTTGGCCCTCGGCTGGGGCATGGGCCTTCCAGAAGCGATGCTCCTCGACGCGTCGGACGAGGACATTGCCAAGGTCGGCGTCGCGCAGCACCTGGGCGCGCTCGAGGATGGGCAGGGCTATCGGCACGCGGGCCGAGGAAAGTGCTGCGTGAACCGCGGGATAGGCCTCAAACTTCACGGCCAGCCTGACGCGCAGATCATCTTCGATCGAATGGATCAGGCGGGTAAGCAAAGCGGCGGCGGTGAGCCTCTGCCACTCGCTCAGCCGGGCGGCGTCGGGCAGCAGAAGGTCGGTCGCGGCGACGGCAAAGCGCTCCCGGGCCGCGGCCAGCAGCAGGCGCGCAGCATCGCTCTGTCTTCCCCGCCCGTTCGATCCGGCTTCGGCCATGCACTGTCTCTATGCCACGCAGGGTTAAAGCGGCGCTAATCCTGAACGCGCGCGGGCGCGGTATTCGTCCGCTAAATCACGTCCGGCGGGCCGGGCCGTGCGTGGACCTGATGCTGCGCCCAGAAGAAGGAGGCGGCTGCATAGGCGCACAGGATCATGAACCCCGCGGGCCAGAGTCCGAAGAAAGCGAAAGGCACGAGCAGCCAAATCATGCCCCGGCGCTCGGCAAGCAGCACGGCGCCGGGCACGCGCCCGCGTCCGGTCTCGACAATCAGGGCGTAGAGGAAGGCGAGCGTCACGAAAGGCAGCAGCGCCATGCCCCAGCCATAAGCGGGCACGAGCCGGTAGGCGAAGATAATGAACGCGGCGGCGGTGAAGAGCGGGATCAGATAGGCCCACCAGCTCTGGCGGATGCCGCTCTGCATGCGCAATCGCGCCAGCCGGGTGGCGATGCCCTCCAGCGGCGTGGCGGCGAGCAATTTGATCAGGCCGACCCAATACCAGCCCACGTAGAAAGCGGCGGCGCCGAGGCCGGTGAGCAGGGCCGCGCCGAGGCCGATCAGCTGCGGCGAGAGCGGGCTGCCGATCAGTAACATCGTCACCAGCCGCTCGATCGGCGCGAGCAGATAGTCGGACCAGCTGTAATTGGCGGTGTCGGCGCCGGCGATGATCCGCCGCTCCAGCTCATCCAGATCCTGGTCCCGGTCGAGGATCGCGACCGAGGCCGCCCCGTCCGCCTCGACATGGCCGGCGCCGGCCTGGAGCGTGCGGCGGAGCAGGGTCGATTGCAGGTCCCAGTCGCGCAGCATGCCCGCCGTCTCGCGCAGCATGCCGCCGTCGATGGCGGCGAGGCCGGCCCAGCGGGATTCGGAGTCGATCCGCTCGTACAGCTCACCATGCGCGCCCTCGGGCACGGTCAGTACCTTGTGCCCCTCCTCGGCGGCCAGGCGGGCCTGCTGGGCGGCGGGGACCACCGCGCCGTCGCCGACGAAGAGCAGACGGTCGAACGGGTCGATGGCCTCTGCCGCCTCCTCGGCGGTGCGGACAAGCTTCACCGGCACCCGGTCGCGGCGCAGGCGCTCGATCGCGGCGGACAAGGCCGCGGGCAGCCGCTCGACGAATATGACGACGGGATTGGCGCCCGCGGAGGCGGCGAGCCGGGCCTGCCGCTCGATCACCGTGCGGCCGGCAAGCGGCAGGGTCGCGCGCAAATGGCCCGGCTCCCCCGATTCATGATAAGCCGCTATCAGCGCCGCCAGCGCCACTTCATACCCTCCGCTCGGGGCGGACCCTAGGCAGGCGGCAAGCTTATTGCAAAGCGGTTTGGCTCAGCTCTGGGCGAATTCGTCGAGCGCGAAGGTGATCTTGCGGAGAACCACGGGGTCGCCGGGCGCGCCGTTCTGCGCCTCGTCGGCCAAGGCGATCAGGCCGACCGCGCCGAAGCTGGCCGCGATGCTCTTGAGACGGGCCGCGGCAATCTCCCAATTGGCGTCGCAGCGCGAGCGGCCGAGCAGGTCGAGCTGGCGCGCGACGCTCTCGACGAACGCGCCTTTCAGCTCCGCCATCAAGACGGGGTCGCTGCCGACAGCGGCGGCGAGCGATGCGTTCAATGCTCCGGGATCAAAGGCCATGCTCGGCGGATAAGACCAACGGAGTTAACGAGGCGTTTCATCTCCGCCCCATTCTGGTACAAAGCGGCAACCAATGAGGGGCGGGTCATGAGTGTGACGAGCGTGGAAGCGCAGGTTCAGGACAGCGAAAGCGGCTGGGTGACCACGCCGCAGCCGGCCCCCCAGATCATCGAGGACAGCTTCCGGATCGAGGATATCGAGGCAGAGCCCGAGGTCTCAGACTTTGGCCACAAGCTGCTGGCAGGATTGCTGATTGTTCTGAGCCTGGCCTGGGTCGGCGGTTCGATCTACGCGCTCACGCTCGCCAATCCCGGAGCGGATCTACAGGGTTGGATCGGCTTGGCCGGGACCTTCGCGGCGCCGCTCGCCCTGTTCGCTTTGCTCTGGCTGTTGTTCGGCCGCACCGGCCGGCGCGAAACGCAGCGTTTCACCAGCGCGGTGACCGCGATGCGCAGCGAGAGCCAGGCGCTGGAGGCGATTCTCGCCTCGGTCGCGGCGCGGATTGAGGCCAATCGCGCGGCGCTCAGCGACGAAGCGGCGCGGCTGATGACGCTCGGCGACGAAGCCTCGGACCGGATCGGCAGGGTCACCGCCACCCTCGCCCGCGAGAGCAATGAGCTGGACCGCAAGGCCACCGCGCTCGACATGGCGGCCGAGGCCGCGCGGATCGACGTCGGCGTGCTGATGAGCGACCTGCCCCGGGCCGAGGCGCAGGCGCGCGCCGCCGCGGAAGCGATGAAGCAGGCCGGCCTTGCCGCTCATGAACAGGCCGGGGCGCTGGAGAGCCAGCTGGCTGCCCTCGCCGCCAAAGGGCGCGAGGCGGACGAGGTGACCGGCGGCGCGGCTCAGCGTCTCGGCGCCCATGTTGCCCGGATCGAGAGCAGCGCGGACGCGGCGACGGCGCGGATGAACGAGGCCGCGACGCAGATGGAGGCGGCGGTGGACGGCTCCATGGCCAAGGCGGCCGAGGCGGTCGACATGGCGCGCTCGGGGCTCGAGGCGCAGGGCCAGGCGATGCTGGCGATGGTCGAGCAAAGCAAGGCCGCCTTCGAGGAGGCGGGCGCCGAGACCACGAAAGCCCTCGCGGAACGGCTCGACATGGCCGGGCGCAAGATAGAGATGCTGGCCGGGCGGCTGGCCAGCCAGGATGCGGCGAGCCGGACCCTGCTCGGCGGCATGACTCGCCAGCTGGACGAGATCGGCACGCAGATCGCCCATATCGGCGACAGCGGCGACCGGCAGAATGCCCGGCTCACCCAGTCGATGGACTTGCTGAAGGCCAATGCCGGCGGCCTGCTGCGCGAAATCGCGCAGGGGGAGGCGCAATCGGCGGCGCTCACCCAGCGCGCCGAAGCGCTCGGCGCGGCTCTGGCCGACGTCACCCAGAAGCTCCGCGACGAAATGCCACCAGCTATGGCGGGGATCGAAATCCAGTCCGAGCGGACGGCGGCCTCTGCGGGCGCCGTGGTCGAGCAGATGGCGGTCATGGAAACCGCCGCCAATGCTGCTGCTGCCAAGGTGGAGGCGACCGAGGCCAGCCTGGCCCGGCAGCAGGAGGCGCTGAACGCGTTGCTTGCCACCCTGACCGAAGGCACGCGCGAGGCCGAAGAGAAGATGCTGGCGCTGGGCGCCGCGGTCGGCGAGGCCGACAATGCGGCGGCGCAGCTGGTCCGCGAAACGGGCCCGGAGCTGGTCGACACGCTCGTGCGCGTGCGCGACGCCGCCAACCAGGCCGCCACGCATGCCCGCGAGGCGATCGCCGCGGTGATCCCGGACAGCGTGCTCGCTCTGGTCGACGCCAGCCGGAACGCGCTGGGCGAGGCGCTGGACGAGCCGGTGAAGGAGAAGATCGCCGAGATCGGCAACGCCTCGCACATGGCGCTGGCGACGGCCAAGGCGGCGAGCGAGCGGCTCACCCGCCAGCTGCTCACCATCGGCGAGACCGCGGCGGCGATCGAGCAGCGTATCGCCGAGGACAGGGCCGAGCGCGAAGAGCGCGAGGCGGGCGAGCTGTCCCGCCGCGTTGCCCTGATCATCGATGCGCTCAACTCGACCGCGATCGACGTCTCCAAGATCCTCTCCAACGAGGTCAGCGATGCGGCCTGGGCCGCCTACCTGAAAGGCGACCGGGGCGCCTTCACGCGGCGCGCCGTCAGGCTGCTGGAATCGGGGGAGGCGCGCGAAATCCATCGTTACTATGAGGAGGAGCCGGACTTCCGCGACCAGGTGAACCGCTACATCGCCGATTTCGAGACCATGCTCCGCGCCGTGTTAAGCAGCTCGGGGGGCAATGCGGTGGCGATCACCTTACTGTCGTCGGACATGGGCAAGCTGTATGTGGCTTTGGCCCAGTCGATCGAGCGGTTGAGGAAGTAGCCCTTCATCCAGCGCTCCGGCCTTCGCCGGAGCACGGGTTGGAGGAAAAGCTGTTTCGTACTTCGGCGAAGGCCGGAGCGCTGGCCGCCTTATCTTACCGATTCAACCAGTCGATATCCTCGACCCTGACCCACCCGAAGACGTAATTGGCGACATAGAGCCCGGTCAGCACCGCGCTCAGGATGGTCGCGCGCAAGGCCGCCTTGCCGAAGCTGAAGCGGTGCGGCGCGCTCTCGGCATGGCCGGGGGCCGCCTTCACCCCCTCCTCTTCCGCCGTGCGCACGCCGAAGGGCAGCACCAGAAACAGCGATAGCGTCCAGAACAGGATGTAGATGGCGAGGATCGAGGTGATCTTCATGCCGTCAGACCCGAATGAAGAGGACGGAGACGACGGGCTTCTTGCCGGTCCAGTCGGTGGCGACGCGGCGCACGGCCAGGCGAACGGCCTCGCGGAGCTTCTCCTCATTGCCGGCGCCCTTGGCGGCAGCGTCGACCGCGGCGTGACAGGCCTCTCCGAGAAAAGCCTCGCGATCCTCCTCGACCGGAATGCCCTCTAGGCTGATTTCGACATCGCCCCGGACGCGGTCGTCATCGTCCAACGCCACCGCGACCGAGATCAGGCCGGAGGTGGCGAGCCGGCGGCGCTCATTCATCGTCGCGCCGTCAGCGGCCAGGATCACGTCGCCGTCTAGAATGAGCCGTCCAACCCGCTCTTCGGAAAGCTTTTCCGGGCCGTTGGGGGCAAGCCGGATCAGGTCGCCATTTTTCTGGACGATGCCGTGCGGAATGCCGCGGGCGCGGGCGAAGCGCGCCTGCTCCATCATATGCCGCATCTCGCCATGGACGGGCACGATGATCTGGGGCCGGATCCAGTCATACATGGCGGCGAGCTCGGGCCGGCCCGGATGGCCGGAGACATGGACCGGCGCCTGCCGGTCGGTGATCATCTCGATGCCGCGCGAGGCCAATTCGTTCTGGATGCGGCCGATCGCGATTTCGTTGCCCGGGATCTGCTTGGAGGAGAAGACGACCAGATCGCCCCGCTCCAGGCTCAATTTGTGCTGGTCGAAGGCGATCCTGGCCAAAGCGGCACGTGGCTCCCCCTGCCCGCCCGTGGCGATGATCATCACTTCGCGCCGCGGCAATTTCATCGCTTCGTCGAAGTCGATAATCGGAGGGAAATCCGTGAGATAGCCGACGCTTTTCGCAACGCGCAGAATGCGGTCCAGCGAGCGGCCGGCGACACAGACCTGGCGCCCCGTATCCTGCGCGACATGGCCGAGTGTCTTCAGCCGCGCCGCGTTCGAGGCGAAGGTCGTGACAAGCACGCGGCAGTCGGCATCCTGGATGACGTCGTCCAGGCCCCGGCGGACGCCGAGTTCGGAACCCGAGGGCGCCTCCTGAAAGACATTGGTCGAATCGCAGACCAGCGCGAGCACGCCCCGATCGCCGATCGCGCGCAATTCCGCCTCGGTCGACGGGTCGCCGAGCTGCGGCGTGTCGTCCAGCTTCCAGTCGCCAGTGTGGAATATCCGCCCGTAAGGCGTGTCGATCAGCAGCGCATTGCCCTCGGGGATCGAATGGGCGAGCGGGATATATTTGAGGCCGAACGGGCCAAGCCTGAAGTCGCCGAGCATCTCGATCGTCTTCAGCTCGACCTCATTGCTCAGCCCCTCCTCCTCCAGCTTGCCGGCGATCAGGCCGGCAGTGAAGGGCGTCGCATACAGCGGCACGCCGAGCTCGTGGGCGAGATAGGGGATCGCGCCGATATGGTCCTCATGGCCATGCGTCAGGACGATGCCGAGCAGGTCGGCCTTGCGCTCCTCGATGAAGGCGAGATCGGGCAGGACCAATTCGACGCCCGGATAATAAGGATCGGCGAAGGTCAGGCCGAGATCGACCATCAGCCATTTGCCCTCGCAGCCATAGAGATTGACGTTCATGCCAATCTCGCCCGAGCCGCCGAGCGCGAGAAAAAGCAGTTCCTTACCGGGTTTCATATGACTCCGTCGCCACGGCGCAGGCCGAGGCCTCATGTTGCATCGCCGAGACTTCCTGTCCCGGGGTTCCGGTCTCCGCCGGGATGACGATCATTGGCCCCTCTGGCTCCGCGCGTAGAGCATCGCCAGCCCCTGAATGGTGAGATCGCCCTCCACCGCGTCGAAGATCGGCGTGTGCTGGTCGAACAGGGGCGCGAGGCCGCCGGTGGCGATCACCTTCACGGGGCGGCCGATCTCTGCCTTCAGCCGCGCGACCAAGCCCTCCATCATCGCGACGTAGCCCCAATAGATGCCGATATGCATCTGCTCCTCTGTGGTGCGGCCGATGACCGAGCGGCTCCCCGGCGCCTCGATGGCGATGCGCGGGAGCTTCGCCGCGGCGCTGACCAGCGCGTCGAGCGAGAGATTGATCCCCGGGGCAATGATCCCGCCTTTATAGGCGCCCGAATAATCGACCACGTCGAAGGTGGTCGCGGTGCCGAAATCGATGACGACAAGGTCGCCTTCATGCAGGCTGTGGGCCGCGATCGTGTTCAGCACCCGATCCGCGCCGACCGACTTCGGCTCGGCCACGTCGAGCGAGATGCCCCATGCCACCGGCCCCTCGCCCGCCACCAAGGGCGTCACCCCGAAATATTTGGAGGCGAGCACCTGCAGATTGTGCAGCGCGCGCGGCACGACCGTACCGATGATCACCGCCTCGACATCCGCCTTGGTGAAGCCCTCGAGCGCCAGCAATTGGTGTAGCCAGACCGCATATTCGTCCGCCGTCCGCCGCGGATCGGTCGCGATCCGCCAGCGCGCGCGGATATCGCCGTCGTCCACGAGGGCGAAGACGAGATTGGTGTTCCCGGCGTCGACGGCGAGCAGCATGAAAATCCCCTAGCGCTGGCGGGCGCCGATGGCGAGACTTATGCCATATTAGAAGCGGAGGTGGCCGCTGTCCTGCGGCTGGGCCTGCTGTGCCATTTGCTGACGGATCATCGGCAGCACGCCACCGGTCAGGATCGGGAAGATCACCAAGGTGGGCTGGCCGCCCGGCGGGAAACGGACGGCCTTGATCGTATCGACGATCTTCTCGACCAGAGGCGCGGTGCTGCCGCCGTCACTGCGCGCGACCCGGTTGACCAGGATGCGGCAGCCGGCGAGGCGGCCATCCGGCCCGATTTCCAGGCGCAGGGTCAGTGGGCCGTGATGCAGCCCCTCCGTATCGGGAAAGGCATCGAGCGCGCGGTCCAAAGCGGGCGCCAGGATGGACTGCACGGTCTGCGGGGTCAGCGGACCGTTCACCACCGCATCGCCCTCGCTGATATGGCCGTGCAGGACGAGGCGGCCGTCCAGCGGGTCCATCGAGCCCTCGATGCGCTGCACGCCATGCGGCATGCGGTCGTCGAACAGGACGAGCCGGTTGAAGACGGGCGGGACCAGATCGTAGAGACCCGACCCCGCATTGGCCCGGTCGAGGCTGTTGCGGAACGGGTCGCCTTCCTTCCAGACGATCGTCTCCCCACCGCGGCTGCCGCGGTCGTTGCGGGTGAGCGAGAAGACATAGCCGAAGCGGCCATTGGTCGAATCGTTATGGATCCCTTGCCCGCAGCCGTCGACATAGAGGCTGAGCATAGGCCAGGTGACGTTGGCGAGGCCGAGATACTGGGTCGCCCAGCGCCGCAGCCCTTCGTAGAAAGCGGTGACGGGCTCGCGGCCGAGCACCCGCTCCGGCACCGCCCGCAAATAGGTGTAGAGCCCCGGCACGTACCAGTAATTCCAGACATTGTGGGTGTCCGGCTTGTGCGCATGAGGCTGCTGGAAATGGGCCTCGGCGGCGGCGCGCATGGCCTGGGCGAGGTCGAGCGGCAGGAAATTGTCGAAGGTGACGAAAGGCGTGGTGACGGGCGCGGCCACGACAGTCGCTCCGAGAGGTGTCTGAATATCCGCTTGGCTCGCCATGACGTCTCCTTCTCCAACGCAGACTAGGCGAGCCCGGCGGGTTCAGGAAGCCTCAGCGCGCGGCGCGCTCGCCGGGCCGGTAGGTACGCGCGACATGCCCGCGCAGGTCCGCCTCGTAGAAGTGGACCGGTCTGAGGTCGCCCGCGGCGTAGCGCCCGGCCTGATCGTTGAAATGGGGCGAGGCCGGATTACCGCTCTCGCCGCCGGCAGTGACGGCCCAGGCGCGGGTGCGCGGGCCGAATTCGACCACGGCGACGAAGCTGTTGCCGTTGGTCCCGTACCAGCGCCGCGTGCCGGGATAGGAACGGGCGCCGAACGAGGCCAGGGAGCCCCAGCGGGCCGAGGCGAACGGGACGGGAATGCTCGGCCGCGAATCGTCGAACCGCTGCGTGATCGCTGCATCGTGACGCTGGAAGCGGTTCACCTCGCCCCAGCGCACCCGCCAGCTGCCCCATTCTCGCTCGAGCCGGTCGACCGCGCGGGAGAGCGCGTCGAGCCGGTCACGCGCGCTCAGCGCCCGCATCGCGTCCCACATATTGCCATGGCGGGGGCGCTGCCGCCCGGCCAGCGCCCAGAGCTCCTCGCCCCAGTAATTGGCGAGCGTGGTCGCCTCGGACTCGGCGGACCAGCGGCTGTTCCAGGCGCGGAGCATGCCGACCGGCCCCCGGAGCGTCTGCTGCAGCGGGTCGGTGGGCGGCAGGGCAGCCCACGCCTCCACGACGGCGGGGACCGCCTCGTCGAAAAAAGGCATCCAGGGGCTGTAGGCGATCCGCTCCAGCCCCTGCGGCGTCAGCGCGCGCGCCTCGCCGAGCAGGCGGATGGCGTGATCGCCGCGCGGATTGGCACCGGCCACATCCATATAGCGCGGGAACGCCGCCTGCAGCGGGCTGTCGGCGCCGGCGGCGCGCCACGGGGCGTCGTTCGCATTGTAGAGCCATTGGGTGCGGGGGTCGCGCACCGTGGGCAGCGCGTCGAGCGGGGTGAGCCCGCGCCAGTCCGTGGCCGGGTCGCTCCCGTCCACGGGATCGCGATAATCGAAGCGGTCGTTGCGCACCGGCACGAATTGCGGGTGGAGATAGGCGATATGGCCATCGGCGTCCGCATAGATGGTGTCGTTGGACGAATTGGCCTGCAGGGCCGCCACCCGCATGTAGGAGGCGAAGTCACGCGCCTTCGTCCGCAGCCAACTCTGCTGCAGCGCCGGGATGGGCCGGTTCATCAAAGCCAGTGCGATCCAGCGCTGGCCCTCGGCACGAACGATTGGGCCGTGATGGGTGGCGAAGGCCGTGAACGTCCGGATGGCCAGGCTACCATCGGGCCGGCGCACGCGAAGGGCGATCTGTTTGCGCGTCACCGGCCGCAGCGCGGTGCCGTAGCGGTAGAAGAGATGCCCACCGCGCCGCACGATCGTCTCGGCAAACTCGTCGACCGAATCGACGCCACTCGACGTGTGCATCCAGCCCACCCGCTCGTTGAAGCCTTGGTAGATGAAGAACTGGCCCCAGGTGGAGGCGCCATAAACATGGAGCCCCTCCCCGCTCTCCATGCCGAGCTCGGAGCGGAAGAAGAAGCTGGTGTGCGGGTTGATCAGGAGCAAAGCGCGGCCGTCCCGGGTCAAAGGCGGCGCGACCGCGATGCCGTTGGAGCCGCGTGGCTCCTCGTCGCGTGGCGCGGCGGCGATCCGGGCGCCGCCGTAGAAAGCGGCGAGCTGCGTGAGCTCCGCGCGCTCGATATCGCCGCCGATACTGCCCTCGGTGAAGGACAAGGCCATCCACGGCTCGAACCGCGTGATGACGCGCGGGCGCACCTCGGGATGGGTGGCGAGATAGTGATTGAGGCCGTCTGCCCAGGCTTGCATCAGCGCGCGAAGCCAGGCGGGGCTGCGGCGATATTCGGCCTGCAGGGTCGCCGGGTCGATGAACAGGCGCTGCCTCAGATCCTGCCAGAGCGCGCTTTCCCCCTCGGCCTCGGCCATGCGGCCCAAAGCGGTCAGGTAATTGGCCTCGATGCGGGGGAAATCGTCCTCGGCCTGCGCATAGATCGCGCCAAATACGGCGTCGGCATCGCGCTGCCCGCGGACATGGGCGATCCCCCAATCGTCGCGGGTGATGGTGACCCGGGCGGCATGGGCCTGCCAGCGCGCCTGCTCCGAGGGCGGGGCGGCGGCGGTCAGCGTCAGGAGCAGGACGGCGGCGAACTCGGCGCTTTTCCAGAAGGTCATGCTCTTCACCCCAGGTCAGAAAAGATCAGATCAGGAAGACGTCCCCGGCATGGACCACGCGGATCGCGCCATCGGCAAGGCGGAGGCGGAGCGCGCCGGTCTCGTCAAGGCCGTCGAACACACCCTCCGCGCCGCCGGTGGACAGAGGCGTGCCGATGGGATGGGCGGCGGCGAGCCAGGCGGTGCGCACCGGCGCCAGCCCTTCGTTGCGCCAGCGCTCCAGCCAGGCGTCGAAAGCAGCGGCGAGGCGACGAAGCAAAGCCTCGGGCGTGACCCGCGCGCCAAGGCTGGCCGCCGGGCGGTCCAGATCCTCCGGATGATGCGCAAGATTGACGCCGAAGCCGATCACCACCGCGTCGCCCTGCCGCTCGAGCAATATGCCGGCGAGCTTGGCGCGGTTGACGATGATGTCGTTCGGCCATTTGATCCGCGCCCGCGCGGTATGGCGCGCCACCGCCTCGTGCAGGGCGACCGCGGCGACGAGCGCAAGGCTCGGCGGCGGCGGATGCTTGGGATCGACCCGGACCAGGGTGGAGGCGTAGAGATTGCCGGGCGGTGACTGCCATGCCCTGCCCTGTCGGCCCTTCCCGCCCGTCTGCCGCTCGGCCCGGAGCCACAGCCCTTCCGGTGCACCCGCACGCGCGAGCGCGGCGACGTCGTCGTTGGTCGATCCTGTTTCGGAAACCGTCCGGATAGCAGCCACGACGGCCGTCTATACCTTGGGATTACCTAGAACAATGCCCGCGCGGCCGTGGTCGCGGCCTGGCCGAGCGGCTTGATCAGCAGATAGCCGAGCGGCGAGACGATCAAAGCGCTGATGAACAGCAAGGCCGAGCCGACCGGCTCCTTCGTCGGCGCATAAGCTGGCGCGGGCGCATCGAAGTACATCTTCTTGACGATCATCAGATAATAGAAGGCGCTGATCACCGAGCCGGCGATCGCGACCACCGCCAGCCAGGTCAGATTCGCCTGCACCGCAGCGTCAAACACCAGGAATTTCGGCCAGAAGCCGAACAGGCCGGGAATGCCGGCGAGGCTGAACATGAAGATCGCCATGGCGAAGGCGAGCATCGGCCGAGTCTGCGACAGCCCGGCGAGCGAGGCGATAGTCTCGACGGGCCGCTCCTCGGCGTCGCGCATCCGCAGCACGACGAGGAAGGTGCCGAGCGTCATCACCAGATAGACGGCCATGTAGGTCAGCACCGCGCTCACCCCCGCCACGCCGGAGGCAGCGACGCCGACCAGGGCGAAGCCGACATTGTTGATCGAGCTGTAGGCGAGCAGCCGCTTGATGCTGCGCTGGCCGATCGCGGCGACGCCGCCAAGGACGATCGAGGCCAGAGCGGCGAAGATGACGATCTGGCGCCACTGGAACGTGGCCGGGCCCATCGCCTCGACCGTGACCCGGACCAAAAGCGCCATGGCGGCGACCTTGGGCGCGGAAGCGAAGAAAGCGGTGACCGGGGTCGGCGCGCCCTCGTAGACGTCCGGCGTCCACATGTGGAACGGCACCGCGCTGATCTTGAACGCGAGGCCGGCGAGCACGAAGACGATGCCGAACAGCTCGCCGGTCGAGATGCCGTCGCCCAGCTTAGCCGCAATCTCCCCGAAGAGAGTGGTGCCGGTGAAGCCGTAGAGCAGGGAAATGCCGTAGAGCAGAATGCCGGAGGCCAGCGCGCCCAGCACGAAATATTTGAGGCCCGCCTCGGCCGAGCGCGTGTCGGTGCGCTGGAAGCTGGCGAGGACGTAGGAGGACAGGCTGGTCAGCTCGAGGCCGACATAGAGGGTGAGAAGGTCCGCCGCGCTCACCATCATGCCCATGCCGACCGCCGAGAAGAGGATCAGCACCGGATATTCGGCGCGATAATCCCGGTCGCGGCCGAACCAGCTCAGCGCCATCAGCATCGCGATCGCCGCGCCGGCATAGATAACGAGCTTGGCGAAGGCGGCGTAGCTGTCGGCGGCGAACAGACCGCCAAAGGCCATGCCGCCGGCATCGCGCAGGCCCGGCACGGCGGCGCCGGCCCCGATGAGCAGCGCCACGCCCAGCCAGGTGATTGTCCGCCCTGCCTTGTCGCCGCCCCAGGCCGCGACCAGCATCAGCAGCAACCCGCCGATCGTCAGTATCCCTTCCGGGAGAATATAGATGAAGTCCTGCTGCATCAGTGGTGCGCCCCTTCGGGAGCGGCGGCGGCAGGCGCGGCGCGGTGGCCCTCACCATGCGCGGCCGCGGCAGGTGCTGGCCTGCCGGCGGTCAGGTGGGCATCGCCCTGGGGCGCCGCGCGGTTGATCCGCTCGAGCAGGATTTCCACGTCGCCGCGCATCGGCGCCATGAAGCTCTCCGGATAGACGCCCATCCAGAGCGTCGCGGCGGCGAGCGGAGCGAGGAGCAGGAACTCGCGCTTGTCCATGTCCTTCATCGCCGCCGCCTCGGCGGTGCGCGCCGTGCCATAGGCCATGCGCCAATAGAGGTAGAGCATATAGGCGGCGCCCAGGATCACGCCCGACGTTGCCACCGCCGCCACCCAGCTATTCGCCTGATAGGCGCCGACCAGGGCCAGGAACTCGCCGACGAAATTTGCGGCGCCCGGCAGGCCGACCGAGGCCATGGTGAAGAACATGAAGAAGAGCGCATATTTCGGCATGTTGTTGGACAGGCCGCCATATTGGTCGATCTCGCGCGTGTGCATCCGGTCGTAAACCACGCCGACGCAGAGGAAGAGCGCGCCCGAGACGAGGCCGTGTGCGAGCATGACGATCAGGCCGCCCTCGATCCCCTGCCGATTGAACGCGAAGAGGCCGATGGTGACGAAGGCCATGTGCGCAACCGATGAATAAGCGATCAGCTTCTTCATGTCCTGCTGCACGAGCGCGACCAGCGAGGTGTAGACGACCGCGACCATGGAGAGGCCGAAGACAATCCAGATCAGGGCCGAGGAGGCCTCGGGGAACATGGGCAGCGAGAAACGGATGAAGCCGTAGCCGCCCATCTTCAGCAGCACGCCGGCCAGAATCACCGAGCCCGCCGTTGGCGCCTGAACGTGCGCGTCGGGCAGCCAAGTGTGGACCGGCCACATCGGCATTTTCACCGCGAAGCTGGCGAAGAAAGCGAGCCAGAGCCAGTTCTGCGCCCCGGCCGGGAAATCCGTCTCCATCAAAGCCGGGATCGAGGTGGTGCCCGCATGGTTCACCATCCAGATCATGGCGATGAGCATCAGCACGGAGCCAAGCAGCGTGTAGAGGAAGAATTTATAGGCTGCGTAGATGCGGTTCGCGCCGCCCCATATACCGATGATCAGGTACATCGGGATCAGGCCGGCCTCGAAGAAGATGTAGAAGAGGTAGAGATCCTGCGCGGCGAAGACGCCGATCATCAGCGTCTCCATGAACAGGAAGCAGGCCATGAACTCCGGCACGCGCTTCTCGATCGAGCGCCAGCTGGCGAGGATGCAGATCGGCATCAGGAAGGCGGTGAGCACGATCAGCATCAGGGCGATGCCGTCGATCCCGAGCGCCCAATTGAGCTTGTCGCCGAAAATGGATTGGAACTCGGTGAACTGCCATTGCGGCCCGCCAATTTGAAAGGTCGCCCAGATACCGATCGAGAGCACGAACACGCCGAGCGTGGTCAGCAGCGCGATCCAGCGCGCGGCCTGCGCGTTGGCCAGCAGGCAGGCGAGCGCGCCCAGCATGGGCAGCGCGAGCAGGGCGGAGAGGATCGGGAAGCTCGCCATCCTATTGCGCCATTGCCCAGGTGACGGCGGCAGCGACGCCGAGCAGCATGACCAAGGCATAGGTGTAGAGATAGCCGGTCTGGACCCTGGCCGTGACCTTCGTGCCCGCGACCACGGCGGCGGCGATGCCGTCCGGGCCGAAGCGGTCGATCGTCCCCTCGTCGCCCTTCTTCCAGAGGAAGCGGCCGAGCCACATAGAGGGGCGGACCAGCAGCGCGTTGTAGATTTCGTCGAAATACCACTTGTTGAGCAGGAAGCGGTAAAGCAGCCCGAACTGGCCGACGAAGGCCTTCGGGAAGTTGGTGTTGCGGATGTAAGCGTAGAAGGCGATCCCGAGCCCGATAAGCATCACCGTCGTCGCCGACAGCTTCACCCAGAGCGGGACATTATGCATCGCGTCGATCCGGTCCGCGCTGAACGCGACCGCGCCATGCCAGAAATCGTGGCCCGCATGATGGCCGATAAAGGCCTCGTGGAAGATCATCCCCGCGGCGACCGCTCCGACCGCCAGCACCGCGAGCGGCACCAGCATCGTCCAGGGGCTTTCATGCGGGTGATAGCCGCCCGTTCCCGATTTGACCTCATGCGCGCCCTTGTCGTGCTCGCGTGTGTCGTGGCCGGCATCCTCCGCGTCGGGGTGATCGTGATGATCGCCGTGCAGCGCGTGCTGGATATGCTCGGACTCGGTCCAGCGCGGCTTGCCGTAGAAAGTCAGGAAGACGAGCCGCCAGGAGTAGAAGCTGGTAAGCAAAGCCGCGAACACGCCGATGAAGAAGGCGAAGCCGCCCACGGTCGTGCCCGCCGCGAAGGCGCTCTCGATGATCGCGTCCTTCGAATAGAAGCCCGCAAAGCCGGCCACGCCCAATATGCCGACGCCGGTGATCGCGAGGGTGCCGATCATCATCGCCCAGAAGGTGAGCGGGATATGTTTCCTGAGGCCCCCATAATAACGCATGTCCTGCTCGTGATGCATGGCGTGGATCACCGAGCCGGCACCGAGGAAGAGCAAGGCTTTGAAGAAGGCGTGCGTGAACAGGTGGAACATGGCCGCGCCATAGGCGCCAACGCCCGCAGCGAAGAACATGTAGCCGAGCTGCGAGCAGGTCGAATAGGCGATCACCCGCTTGATGTCGTTCTGCACCGTGCCGACCGTGGCCGCGAAGATGGCGGTGGCGGCACCGACGAAAGTGACGATCGCGCTCGCGGTCGCGCTCGCCTCGAACATGGGCGAGAGGCGGCAGACCATGAACACGCCGGCGGTGACCATGGTGGCGGCGTGGATCAAAGCCGAAACCGGGGTCGGGCCCTCCATGGCGTCCGGCAGCCAGGTGTGAAGTAGCAGCTGCGCCGATTTGCCGCAGGCGCCGATGAAGAGGAGAATGCAGAGCAAGGTGATCGTGTCGATCCGCATGCCGAGGAAGCCGATCGTCGAGCCCTGCATGCCCGGTACCGCCTCGAGGATGGCGGGAATGGAGACCGTCCCGAACACCAGGAAGGTGCCGAAAATGCCGAGGCTGAAGCCGAAATCGCCGACTCGGTTGACAACGAAGGCCTTGATCGCGGCGGCGTTGGCCGATGGCTTGTGATACCAGAAGCCGATCAGCAGATAGGAAGCGAGGCCGACGCCTTCCCAGCCGAAGAACATCTGGACGAGATTGTCCGCCGTCACCAGCATCAGCATCGCGAAGGTGAAGAGCGAAAGATAGGCGAAGAAGCGCGGCTGGCTGTCGTCCTCCGCCATGTAGCCCCAGCTGTAGAGATGGACGAGCGCAGACACGGTCGTCACCACCACCAGCATCACGGCGGTCAGCGAGTCGACGCGCAGCGCCCAGCTGACCTGCATGTCGCCCGAGGCGATCCAGGTCAGGACGTGATGAACGCCGCTATGCTCCGTGCCCGCCAGAAAGCCGAGGAAGATCGGCCAGGAAAGCGCGCAGGAGATGAAGAGCGCCCCGGTCGTCACCAGCTTGGCCGGCGTGTTGCCGATCAGCCGGTTGCCGAAGCCCGCGATAATCGCGGCCAGCAAGGGCAGGAAGACGATCGCCTGAACCATCTCAGCCCTTCATCTGGTTGATGTCGTCAACCGCGATCGTACCGCGGCCACGGAAATAGATGACGAGGATGGCGAGCCCGATCGCGGCCTCTGCGGCCGCGACGGTCAGCACGAACATGGCGAAGACCTGCCCGATCATGTTATTCAGGAAGACCGAGAAGGCGACCAGATTGATGTTCACCGAGAGCAGGATCAGCTCGATCGCCATCAGGATCACGATCACATTCTTCCGGTTCAGGAAGATGCCGAACACGCCGAGCACGAACAGTACTGCGGCGACGGTAAGGTAATGACCGAGGCCGATCACAGCTTCATCCCCTCGCCCACGCCGGGCTGCATGTTGACGACGGCGTCCTTCGGCCGGCGGCGGACCTGGCGGTCGATGGTCTGCGGGCGGACGTCGGAGCGCTTGCGGTGGGTTAGCACGATCGCACCGATCATCGCGACAAGCAGGATAATGCCCGCGGCCTCGAAGATCAGCAGATAGCGCGAATAGAGCATCTCGCCGAGCGCGACGATGTTGGACGGCGAGCCGGGCGGCGGCGTCACCTGCTGGCCGCTGAGATCGATATGCCCCTGCCCCCGGGCGATCAGTGCCGCGACCATCTCGGCGAGCAGGACGATGGCGAGGATCAGGCCGGGGAAGAGATAATTGGCAAAGCCAGCGCGCAGCTCGGCGAAGTCCACATCGAGCATCATCACCACGAACAGGAAGAGCACGGCGACCGCGCCCACGTAGACGATGACCAACAGGAAGGCGAGGAACTCGGCTCCGATCAGCAGGAACAGGCCCGCCGCGTTGAAGAAGGCGAGAATCAGCCAGAGCACCGAATGGACCGGGTTGCGCGAGGCGATTGTCATCACGCCCGAGGCAATGACGAGCGTTGCGAACAGATAGAAGACGAAGACTTGAATCACGGGTTCCGGTCGGGCCTGCGAAGGGTTGCGGGGGCGTTAGCGATAGGGTGCGTCGGCGGCAAGGTTCGCGGCGAGCGCGCGCTCCCATTTGTCGCCATTGTCGAGAAGCTTGGCCTTGTCATAGATCAGCTCCTCCCGGGTCTCGGTCGAGAAATC
>Ga0268266_10001921_pt1 | contig 23363 bp, 14 predicted proteins | sample KBSS13metaG_FD_190356 | JGI IMG/M metagenome (GOLD analysis project Ga0268266, IMG submission 190356) | Switchgrass rhizosphere microbial communities from Kellogg Biological Station, Michigan, USA - KBS S1-3 metaG (SPAdes) (version 2) | ecosystem: Host-associated > Plants > Roots > Rhizosphere... | reverse complement strand
CGACGGTGATCACGCCGTCCTTGCCGACCTTCTCCATCGCCTCGGCGATGATGCCGCCGATCTCGGTGTCGTTGTTCGCCGAGATGGTGCCGACGTGGGCGATGTCCTTGCCCTCGACCGGACGGGCCATCTTGTCGATCGCCTCGACGGCGGCGCGGACGGCCATCTCGATGCCGCGCTTGATCTCCATCGGGTTGGCGCCGGCGGTGACGTTCTTGGAGCCCTCGCGGTAGATCGCCTGGGCGAGAACGGTCGCGGTGGTGGTGCCGTCGCCGGCCACGTCGGAGGTCTTCGAAGCGACCTCGCGCACCATCTGCGCGCCCATGTTCTCGAGCGGATCGGCGAGCTCGATCTCCTTGGCGACGGTGACGCCGTCCTTGGTGATCGTCGGCGAGCCGAACTTCTTCTCGATGACGACGTTGCGGCCCTTGGGACCGAGGGTCACCTTGACCGCGTCGGCGAGCTTGTTGACGCCCCGGAGGATCGCGGCGCGCGCGTCTCCGGAGTAAGTGATCTGCTTAGCCATTTCTTATTGCCTCCTGATTGCGGGGATATCGAAATTGAGTGCCGGTTTTCTGGACAAAGGGGAGCGTTACTTCTTGTTGCCGTTCGAGCTGACGACGGCCAGGATCTCGTCCTCGCGGAGGATCACGTAGTCGTTGCCGTCGATCTTGATCTCGCTCCCGGAGTACTTGCCCATGAGGACCCGGTCGCCTTCCTGGACGTCCATCGGCGCGCGCTTGCCTTCGTCGTTGAGCTTGCCCGGGCCGACGGCGACCACCTCGGCCTCCTGCGGCTTCTCCTTGGCGGTGTCGGGGATGATGATGCCCCCGCGGACCTGCTCCTCCTGCTCGATGCGCTTCACCAGGACCCGATCGTGTAGCGGACGGATATTCATGATGTCTACCTCCTGATAGGACTTGTTGGACTCAACGGATTGGATCATCGCCGGCCGGTTGTTAGCACTCGTCGGCATTGACTGCTAACAGTGTAGGCAGATGAAAAATGCCTGTCAAGGGGCGGGAGGCGAGAATTCCGGAGCGAGCGCCCCTGCCTTGTAAATTCAGCCTGCTTGATTCTGCGCATTGCCGGTGCCGCGAGGTGCTCACCCAGTGCGCAATCCGACCCCATGAAAGCCCCCTTCCCGAGGGGATCCCTCCCTGGGCCCGCATGTAAAAAGAGGCTTTGACGGTCCCGACCGGTCCATCGTCAAGAAAATCGCCGCCGATTGGACAAATTGCCTCGAAACCGGCATTGACTTTCCAACTTTTACTATAACGTAGCCCCATTAAATCGCGGCGAGCTGACGCTCGCCAACAACAAAGATTCGCCGACGGATCGACCGCCCGGCCGGTCCGTCACCCCGCTCGCGTGGGCAAGCCTACTACCCGCGGACAGGGGATCTCTATCAACCGGGTGTGGTGTGCAGTGTGGTGGGCCGTTTCACAAGGGAGCTGTCAGATGTTCGTAGAGGGCTCGCGCCGTTCGTTCCTTCTCGTCCTCGCAATCCTGATCGCCTGTTTCGCGGGCCCTTTCGACGCTGGCGCCTCGGCGGCCACGGTCGCGGTCCCTTCCAGGCTGACCCTCAACGTTCGTGAGAGCACCGGGGTCGCCCGCGACGGCGAGATCGTGCGCTCGGGTGTCCCCCTCCCCCGCAGCCTCAACGTCCTGAATACATCCCGCCTCGCCATCGTCGACGCCGCCGGCACGCCGGTGCCCGCCGAGTTCGACGTGACGGCGCGCTGGAACGCCGGCAAGAGCGACGCGGCGGCGCCCGTCCAGTGGCTGCTGGTCACCTTCCCGGCCACGGTCGGCGCCAATCAGACGGCCGCCTACCGGCTGGTCACCGACGGCTCGGTGGCGAACCCGGCGCCGGCCACCCGGATCAACCTGACCCAGAGCGGCAACGCGGTGACCATCGACACCGGCGCCGCCACCTTCCGCCTCGGCGCCAACCCCGGGACGCTGTTCGACGAGGTGGTCCTCGCCAACGGCAGCCGGGTGATCGGCGGCGGCGCCATGTCGGTGCAGACCGGCGGCTCCAGCTACGGCCACTCGACGACCCGCCGGGTCTGGATCGAGCACCAGGGGCCGCTGACGGCGATCGTCGTCGTCCAGGGCGCCTATGACGCGCCGGCGATCGGCAACGGCCAGTTGAGCACGCGGCGGCGCTACGTCTTCACCGCCGGCTCGCCGACCGCGATCGTCCGCCACGTCACCAACTGGGAGGGGAACTTCGACTGCGCGGGGTGCATCATCACGCCGGCCGGCACGACCAACGGCGTCCGCATCGACAAGATGCGCGACGACCTGGCGATCGAGCTGGGCGGCACGCCCACCGTCACGGCGATCGGCAACTTCTCCGCTCCGGCGGTCTCGGCGGCGGTCGGCGCCGACCAGAGCGCCTGGGTGCGCCAGCAGCTCCGAGCGGACCGCACCTCGCCGCAGGCGTTCGACGTCAACGTCGCCGGCGGCAGCGCAGCCGGCGTCAAGGCCGACGGCGGGCTGCTCGCCGCCAGCGGCCCGGCGGGCACGGTGGCGATCGCCCTCAACCACATGCACCGTTACGAGCCGCAGGCCCTCCGCCTGCTCCCCGGCGGCCATCTCGCCATCGACGCGGTGGACGACAAGGCCTGGCTCGCCAACCACCAGGGGCTGTTCGCCACCCTGGCGGTGACGGCGGTCGCCGGCACCCCCTCGCGCGCCGATCTCAACCGCACCACCTGGGCGCCGCTCAACCGGCCGCTCCACGCCTGGCCGGAGGCGCAGTGGTTCGCCTCCTCGGACGCCCTGGACGACTTCCCGGTCGGCGCGCTGCCGGCGGATCTCGCCGGCTACGACACGGCGGTCGCCAACACCCTCTCGCGGACGGTGAGCAAGATCGACCAGCTCGGCATCAACGGCATGATGACGTTCGGCGTCTACCCCCGCTACTGGGGCAAGGACGGCGACGACGGCGAGCTCACCTGCGGCGCCGACTCCGACCCGACGCCCAACGAGCACTGGGACGACCTCTTCTGGTGCGGCTCCTGGACGGACTACCACAACACGACCAGCACGGCCCAGATCTGGGCGATGCGGACGGGCGCGGTCGAGTGGCTCGACGAGCTCGGCTTCCCCGCCGCCCTGCGCACGCTCCACACCCAGATCATGCAGTGCAGCCCGACCGAGAAGTGGTTCTACTGCGGCCAGTCCCCCACCGGCTACGGCGCCTACCGGACCGACTTCAACAGCTCCCACGCCTATTTCGAGAACCTCTTCCTCTACTACTGGCTGACCGGCGACGAGACGGTGATCGACATCGTGCAGCGGGGCGCCGACAGCTTCCGCCGCTGGGAGTGCCCGACGCGCGGCCCGGGCCCGGTGCTGGTGCCCCACGGCCCCGACGGCCCCGCCTGCGCGGCGGACTACCCGGTCAACGCTCCGGATGGCACGCTCACCGGCCGCGTCGGCCAGCAGTGGCAGAACGTCTTCCGCTTCATGGGCCTGGCGAGCACCGACGCCAGCTTCCTCGAGGACTTCCGGCTGAACTTCGCGCGCTCGATCACCCAGCAGTACGCGGCGCTGACCCGCAACGGCGTCACCTACGGCTTCTGGGGCGGCCCCGACCTGATGACCGCGACGGGCACCGGCGCCACCTTCACCACCGATTCGCAGTGGACGATCGGCATGTACGACATGCACTACCTGAACCGGTACCAGCGGGACAGCGGGGACGCCCCGCTCGGCATCCCGGCGATGAAACCGAGCCAGGTGATCTCGTCGATCGCCAACACCTACAAGGACATCGAGCCGGTGGTGATCGGCGACGGCACGGTCTCGGGCTTCTGGGCCCGCCTGCTCCAGTACACCTGGACGGGCTCCCGGATGGGCGGCACGCTCGGCACCGTGGTCGGCGCCGACCGCGAGCTCTACAACCCGGAGAAGACCGGCGCCGCCGAGGTGCTGATCCGCGCCGGCCAGCAGGACGGCAACGCCGCCCTGGTCGACTACGGCCGCAGGCTGACCGTGTTCATGATCAACGCGGCGATCGGCGAGAAGGCGCCGCTCGGCAAGCTGATGGGGCAGGACCTGACCCGTCTCCACCCGGCGGTGGCGCTGCTCGCCAACGGCGGCGACACCACGCTTCCGCCACCCCCGCCGCCGCCGCCCCCGCCGCCGCCGCCCGGCCCGACCGCCCCGGCGGCGCCGAGCGCTCTGACGGCGCAGGCGGCCTCGGTCTCCGCGATCGACCTCGCCTGGCAGGACAACTCGAGCGACGAGACCTCCTTCCGGGTCGAACGGCTGGTCAACGGCGCCTATCAGGAGGTCCAGGTCCTGGCCGCCGGCACCACCCGGCTCCAGATCGGCGGCCTCACCGCCGCGACGTCCTACAGCTTCCGGGTGCGGGCGGCCAACGACGCCGGCAGCTCCGCCTACAGCAACACGGCGAGCGCCACCACGCTGGCTCCCCCGCCCCCCCCGCCGCCGCCACCCCCCGCGCCGACCCCGGCGGCCCCCACGGCCCTGACGGCGCAGGCGGCCTCGAGCACGGCGATCAACCTCGCCTGGCAGGACAACTCGACCAACGAGACCTCTTTCCGCGTCGAGCAGCTCGTCGGCACGGCCTACCAGGAGGTGCAGGTCCTCGCCGCCGGCACCACCCGGGTCCAGATCACCCGCCTGTCCTCGGGGACCGCCTACACCTTCCGGGTGCGGGCCGCCAACACCTCCGGCTACTCGGGGTACAGCAACATCGCCAGCGCGATCACGACGGGGTCCACCCCGCCCCCCTCCACCGTCCCGGGTGCCCCGAGCAATCTCACCGGCTCGGCGACGGGCCCCGGCGAGGTGGTCCTCAACTGGGTCGACAACGCGACCAATGAGTCGGCCTTCCGGGTGGAGCGCTCGATCAACGGCGCCTTCCAGGAGGTGCTGACGGTGGGCGCCAACATCACCACCGCCCGCGTCACCGGCCTCCCCTCCGGCTCGACCTTCTACTTCCGGGTGCGGGCCAGCACCGCCGCCCGGTCTTCCGCCTACAGCAACACGGCGACGGTGATCACCCCCTCCCCCTCCTCGCCGGCGCCGGCGGCGCCCTCGGGGCTCACCGCCAGAGCCGTTTCGTCCACCACGATCCAGCTCACCTGGAGCGACACCTCCTCCACCGAGACCTCCTTCCGGATCGAGAGGCAGGTCGGGGCGTCCTACCAGGAGGTTCTCGCCGTCGGCGCCAACGTCACCTCGGCACAGATCGCCGGCCTCGCTCCGGCGACCGGCTACACCTTCCGGGTCCGGGCGGCCAACTCGGCCGGCGCCTCCGGCTACAGCAACATCTCCTCCGCCTTCACCGCCGCCGGGCCGACGCCTCCTCCCGCCCTCGTCGCGCCGCAGCTCACCTCGGCCTCCGGGCTCGGCGGCGGCGTGGTCCGGCTCAACTGGCTCGACCGCTCCTCGACCGAGACCCAGTTCGTGGTCGAGAAGCTGGTCAACGGCGTCTATCAGCCGGCCATGACCGTGGGAGCGAACGTGATGACGGCCAAGGTCACGGGGCTGCGGGCAGGCACCAGCTACACCTTCCGCGTCAAGGCCGTCGACGCCCGCGGACAGGCGGCCTACAGCACCGGGATGAACGTGACCGCGCGCTGATCCACCCGGTATGACGCATCGAGCGGCCGGGCCTTCGGGTCCGGCCGTTTTTGTTTTGGCCTCGGGCCAAACGCCCGGCACGCATCTCGCACCCCCTTCGGCGCATGTCCCGCCTCTGCCTCGCGGCCCTGCTCGGCTTGACCCTGGCCTGTGGCCTGGCCTGCGCCCGGGCGGAGCCCGAGGAGCGCGCGCGCCCGGATTCAGATCGCGCCTATCTCGAATACATCCGCCAGGCTCCCGAGCTCCGCCCGGTCCGCAGAGTCGCCGCCCGCCGCTGGAACACCTGGCTCTACATGCCCTGGCGCTACCGCTGGACGATCGGCACCGGGGAGGAAGGGGGGAAGTTCTGCCGCGACTTCGGCATCAACGGCGGGATGACCGATCACGGCGAGGGGCCGCTCGCCTGGCTCGAACGCTGGAACCTCCGCTTCTACAACGACCACACGGCGGGCAAGGGCGATCTCTACCTGGAGCCCGGCGGCCTCGACGCCCGCCTGCGCGATCCCAGTGCCATCCGCCCCCGGCCGCTCGACCCCTCCCTGGCCGGCCGGCTGGAGGAGACGATCGCGGCGCGGGTGCGCAACATCCGGAAGAGCCCGCTGCGGGTCGCCTACGCCCTCGACGACGAGGCCTCCTGGGGCTCGTTCTCCCGCCCCGCCGTCTGGCGGATCAACGGCGACGACGCGGCCTACGGGCGCTGGCTCAAGAACTACTACGGCGGCGCCGCGCCCGCCGCCCGCTGGGTCTCGCCGACGGACCTCCTCCCCCAGCTCGGCCGCCCCCTGCGCGAGATCGACCTCTCGCCGCTGCTCGACCGGATGACCTACAACGATTCGGTCTGGGCGAACCTCCTGGGCGGGCTCGTCGAGCGCTGCCAGGCCGAGGATCCCGAGACCCCGTGCGGCATCGTCGGCGCCCAGGGTCCGAGTCTCTGGGGGGGCTTCGACTACGCCAAGCTGGCGAAGAAGGTCCGGTTCATCGAGGCCTACGACCTCGGATCGTCGCACGAGATCCTCCGCTCCCTCGACCGCGACAGCGAGGTGCCGCGGGTGACCACCCACTTCCACGACGACCAGCGGGGGCCGGGCAACGACGTCTGGCTCGCCTGGCACTATTTCGCCCACGGCGACCGCGGCATGATCGCCTGGGTCGACGAGAGCTGGTTCGCGGGGGATCGCCCCCGCCCCTGGCTCGAGCGGTTCCGCCCTGCCCTGCGCGAGCTGGGGCAGATCCAGGGTCCCAAGCTGGCCGGCGCGCGGTCGCTCCACGACGGGATCGCCATCTATTACTCCCACCCCTCGATCCAGGTCTCCTGGATGCTCGACGCCGAGGCCCACGGCAAGACCTGGCCCAACCGCAACGACGACTTCCGGCTCGGCACCTCCCACAACGTGCGGCGGGCCTGGGAGACGATGCTCGCCGACGCCGGGCTGCGCTACGACTTCCTCGCCTATGACGAGGTGGTCCGCGGAGGCGTGCCGCCCGGGTACAGGGTGCTGATCCTCCCCGCCTGCTACGCGCTCTCCGACGTCGAGGCGCGGCGGATCGCGGATTTCGCCCGCGCGGGGGGCACCGTGATCGCCGATTTCGCCTGCGGCCTCTTCGATCCCCACGGCCGCGGGCGGGAGCGCGGCGCGCTCGACGGCCTGTTCGGCGTCGCGCACAACGGCGGCGAGACGCGCGCCGACCTCTTCGCCGGCCGCCTCTGGGTGGAGACCGATCAGGACGCCGGCTACTCCTTCCGCCGCTGGCGCGAGCTCTTCGGCACCCTGCAGCCCCGGCTCATCCGCGGCTACGCCGTCGCCGAGCGCGGGCTGCCCGTGGGCACCGAGCGGCCGGCGGGGAAGGGGCGGGCCGTCTACCTCAACCTCTCGCCGCAGCGCTACCTCATGGAGCGCGAGGAGGGGAGAGGGGACGAGGAGCGCCGGCGCCCCTTTCTCGACGCCATCCGCCGGGCCGGGGTCGCGCCCTGGGTCCGGGTTTCTACCCCGGTCAAAACGGCGAGCGGCGGCGGGCCGATCCCTCTCGAGGCTACCTATTGGTCAAAAGGGGGACGCACGTTCGTCTTTGTCGTGCAAAACATTCCCATCGCCAGCCGCTCCACCGGCGGCGGCGGCGCCGTCGGCCTGACCGCAGGGGAGATCCCCGTCGAGGTCCGCCTGGCCGCCCCGATCCAGGGTGTCCGCGACGAGCGCACAGGCCGCAAGCTCGCGGACGGCGATCATTTCTCCTTCCGGATCGAGGCCACGGAGGCGGTGCTGCTCAGCTTCGCGGGCCCGCCGCCCCGAAGCCGTGGCACGCCTCCTGCACACCGCGTCCCGACGGCAGAGCTGCATCCTTAATAGGATTCAATGAAAAGTGCGGGGATCGGGAGATCATTGATGACAAAGGTCGTCTACATCATGGGTCATGGCTATTCGGGGTCGACCTTGCTGACGTTTCTGCTGGGTACGCATCCGCGGATCGCGACCATCGGCGAGCTCGGGATCGCGCAGCAGGCCAAGGAGTCGACGGCTCCGGAGGAGTATCTCTGCTCCTGCCACTCGCCGGTCCGCGACTGCGGCTTCTGGCAGCGCGTCTCCAGGGAGATGGCCGAGCGCGGCCATCCGTTCGACATCTGGGATGCCGACCTCGACTTCCGCGCCCGCGACGGCGTCCTGGCGGACGTGCTGCTGCGCGCCGTGCAGCGCGGTCCGGTCCTGGAAGCGGCCCGCAGCGCCGGCCTGAGCGTCGTCCCCGGCGCCCGCCGCGAGCGCGACCGCATCCTCTCCCGGATCGGCTCGCTGGCCGACATCGTCGCCGGGATCAAGGGGTGCGACGTCTTTCTCGACAGCTCGAAACGACCCGAGCGGGCGACGCTCATGCAGCGTTCGGGAGTTTTCGACATGCGGGTGATCCACCTGGTGCGCGACGGCCGGGCGGTCTCCTGGTCGTCGATGAAGCACCTCAATCTCGGCCCCGAGGACGCGGCGCGCTCCTGGCTCGCCGACAACCAGGGCTCCGAGCATGCCCGCCGCTATTTCCCGTCCGACCGCTGGATGACGCTGCGGTACGAGGACCTCTGCGCGGATCCCGACGGCACGCTCACCCGGCTCCACGGCTTCATCGGCGTCCCTTCCACCAACGGCTATCACAAATTCCGGGCGATCGATCACCACATCATCGGCAACCAGATGCGTCTCGCCTCCACCTCCGAGATCCGTCTGGACGAGAGCTGGAAGCAGGCGCTCACCCCCGAGCAGATGAACACCATCGATCAGCTCGTCGCTCCCCTGAACCGGAGATATGGTTATGGAACTCTCTGAGATCGAGACGCTGCCGCCCGTCCTGCGCGACACCGCCGGCACGGCGCGCTCCGCCCCCCCCGCCCAGACTCATTCCGATTCGAACCCACGGCTGAGCCCGGCGCGCGGAACCCTCCGCGTCGCCCTCGTCGGCACCGGCTACGTGGCGCAGTTCCACCGCGACATCCTCGCCGAGATGCCGGGGGTCGAGCTGGTGGCGGTGTGCGACACCGACCTCGAGCGAGCCCGCGCCGCCGCCCGCCAGTGGGGCGTGCCGGCCGCCGTCGGCTCGGTCGCCGAGCTCACCGGGGTCGACATCGCCCATGTCCTGGTGCCGCCGGACCTCCACGTCAAGGTGACCCGGGAGCTGCTGGAGATGGGGATCGGCGTCCTGGTCGAGAAGCCGGTGGCGCTCGCCAGCGCCGACGCGCGGGAGCTGCAGGCGCTGGCCGACCGCCTGAACCTCCCCCTGGGAGTGAACCACAACAACGTCTGGCACCCCGCCTTCGCCCGCCTGCTCGACCACGTGCGGGCCGGGCGGGTGGGCCGGGTCGAGCACGTGCGGATCTGCCTCTCGGTGCCGCTCGCGCAGCTCGACGCCGGGGACTTCTCGCACTGGATGTTCCGCTCCCCCGAGAACATCGTCTTCGAGCAGGCGCCGCACCCGCTCTCGCAGCTCCATGCCCTGATCGGCGCCGTCCGCGAGGCGAAGACCACCATCCTGGGCACGCGCGAGCTCCACCCCGGGCAGACCTTCCACGACCGCTGGCTGGTGGCCGCCCGCGGCGACCGCGGGACGGCCGAGATCTACCTCGCCTTCGGCCAGGGGTTCACCCGCTGGACCCTGGAGGTGCTGGGCTCGGACGGCTCGGCCGAGGCCGACCTCGGCCACAACCTCTTCTCCCACGAGGACAAAACCCCCTGGCTGGAGTTCTGGAACAGCTTCCTGGCCGGATGGCGCCGCTCGCGCGCGCTCTCCCGGGGGGCGGCGGCCGGAGTCGTGCGCTACGCCCGCTTCACCCTCGGCCTGGGCCGCCGGATGGACCCCTACTTCGCCGGCATGCGCGGCTCGGTCCAGGCCTTCTACGAGGCCCTGCGCGCCGGCCGCCCGCTGCCCGTCGACGGCGCCCAGGCGGCCGAGGTGCTCGACTGGTGCGAGGCGATCGCCGCCGAGGCCGTTCAGGGCCAGGTGGCGAAGCCGGCGCCGGCGCGCCTGCCAGAGCCCGGTCCGGCCCGGCCGGACGAGGTGGTGGTGCTCGGCGGCACCGGCTTCATCGGCCGCCGCGTGGTGGCGCAACTGATCGAGCGCGGGCTGCCGGTGACCGCCGTGGTGCGCCGCGCCCACAGCCTCCCCTCCACCGTCACCGAGGCGGCGCGGGACGGCCGCCTGCGCCTGGTGCCCGGACGCCTGGAGGACGGCGAGGCGCTCGCCCGCGCTCTCCAGGGAGCGAAGACGGTGATCCATCTCGCCACCGGCAACGGCGACTCCTGGGAGAAGATCGAGCGCTCAATGATCCAGGGCTCGGTCGACGTGGCCGAGGCCGCTCTCGCCGCCGGCGTCGAGCGCTTCGTCTACGTCTCCTCGATCGCCGCCCTCTATGCCGGCCCCGACTGCGGCACGCCGGTGCTCGAGGACTCGATCCAGACCGATCCCCGGCCCGCCGGGCGCGAGCTTTACAGCCGCGGCAAGATGGAGGCCGAGCGCCGGCTGCTCGATCTCCACCGCCAGCGCGGCCTGCCTCTGGTCATCGTCCGCCCCGGCGTGGTGCTCGGCGAGGGGACGCCGCTCCAGCACAGCGGCCTCGGCTTCTGGGCGCGCGACAACCACTGCATCGGCTGGGGGTCCGGCGACCATCCGCTGCCGGTGGTGGACGTGGACGACGTCGCCGACGCGCTCGTCCGCCTCGCCCTGCACGACGGGCACGACCTCGACGGCCAAGCGCTCAACCTCTGCTCGCAGGCGCCGCTCTCCGCCCGCGAGATCGTCGCCGAGATGCGCCAGACGACCGGGCGGGATCTCCACTTCCACCCGCGCCCGCTCTGGCTCAGCCAGACGATGGAGATCGGCAAGTGGCTGGTCAAGAAGGCCGGCCGCCGGCCAGGGGTGACCTTCCCCTCGTACCGGGACCTGAAGACCCGGTCGCTGGCGCCGAAGTTCAGCTCCCGCATCGCCCGCGAGGTCCTGGGCTGGCGGCCGGTGGAGGACCGGGAGGAATTCCTGAACCGGACGGTTCGGATTCATGCGAAGTGAGGTCCCCCACCTTCTCCACGTCTTCTCCAACTTCGTCCCCACCGGGCCGGAGCTGCGCACCGTCGCCCTGATCGGCGCCTTCGGCGGCGAGCTCCGGCATTCGATCCTCTCGATGGACGGCCGCACCAGCGCCGCCGAGCGCCTGCCGGCCGGCGTCGAGGTGAGGCTGCTGCCGAGCCCGCCGCGGGCCGGCTCGCTCGCCACCGCCCGGCGGCTCCGCCGCCTGCTGGCCGAGCAGAAGCCCGACCTCGTCCTCACCTACAACTGGGGAGCGTTCGACATGCTGCTCGCCGCCCGTAGCGCCGGTTTCCGCCGGCTGGTCCATCATGAAGAGGGGTTCAACGAGGATGAGGCGGAGAGCTTCAAGCTCCGCCGCGTCCTCGCCCGCCGCCTCGCGCTGCCGGGCGCCCATTGTCTGGTCGTCCCCTCGCAGCGCCTGCGGGAGATCGCCACCACTCTCTGGAAGCTCCCGGCCGACAAGGTCCGGCTGATCCCCAACGGCATCCCCCTCGACCGCTTCATTCCGGGCCGTGACGCGGGCCTGCGCGCCCGGCTCGGCATCCCCGAAGGCGCGACGGTGGCCGGGGCAGTGGGGAGCCTGCGGGCCGTGAAAAACTTCGCCCGCCTGCTCGAAGCCTGCGCCGCGGCTCCGGACGTCCACGTGCTGGTGGTGGGCGACGGCGAGGACCGGCCCGCCCTGGAGCAACGGGCGGCGGCACCCGATCTTGCCGGCCGCGTCCACTTCGCCGGCTACCAGGCCGATCCCGCGCCGTTCTACCGGGCGATGGACCTCTTCGCCCTCTCCTCCGACAGCGAGCAGATGCCGCTCTGCCTCGTCGAGGCCATGGCCTCCGGCCTGCCGGTCGCCGCCACCGACGTGGGGGACGTCCGCGCCATGCTCCCGGCCGAGCAGGCCCCCTTCCTGGTGAGCGTGGACGGAGCGGGCACGGCCACGGCCCTGGGCGGCCGGATTGCGGCGCTCGCCCGCGATCCCGAGACCCGCCGCCGCCTCGGCAACCTCAACCGCCGCCGGGCGGAAGGCAGCTTCGCCTTCGAGGCGATGCGCGCCGCGTACCACGAGGTCTACACCTCCGCCCTTCAGATCTGAGCTTCAACGGCTCATAAAATGGGCTGTGTTAAAATCGGTTGGCCTTGAAAGACGACCCCCCTAGTCGACCCGCCGTCTCCCGCCCTCTCGGCCACCAGCCTCACACGTCCGAAGGCCCCTGGGAGAAGCTGTATCGGCGGCACCGAACGGAGGGCCAGGAATGACGATTTTTCTGATCGCCGCGACCCCCGTCCCGCAGGTTCAGGCCATCTCTCCCGGATGGGGGATGTTCCTGGGGCTGCTGCTCGTCGCCCTCAACGGCTTCTTCGTGGCCGCCGAGTTCGCGCTGGTCAAGGTACGGCCGACCCAGCTCGAGCCGCTGGTAGACGAAGGGAACCGCCGGGCCAAGCTGGCGCGGCACATGCTCCGGCACCTCGACGCCTATCTCTCCGCCACCCAGCTCGGCATCACCCTGGCCAGCCTGGCCCTGGGCTGGGTCGGCGAGCCGGCGTTCGCCTGGATCATCCACCCCCTGCTGAACCCCTTCGTGGGGAACAACCCGCCGCTGCTCCACACGATCAGCGTGACGATGTCCTTCCTGGTCATCACCACCCTGCACATCGTCCTCGGCGAGCAGGCCCCCAAGACCATCGCCATCCGCAAGGCCGAGAGCACTTCCCTGCTGGTGGCCTTCCCGCTCTATTTCTTCTACAAGATCACCTACCCGGCGATCTGGCTGCTCAATCACGCCTCCAACCGGCTGCTCAGGCTGGTCGGCATCCATCCGGCGGGCGAAGGGGAGCTGGCGCACGACGAGGAGGAGCTGCGGCTGCTGCTCTCGTCGTCGAAAGACAGCCAGCTCTCGACGCAGAAGCGCGAGCTGCTCGACAACATCTTCGAGCTGTCGCACCGGATGGCGCGGCAGATCATGCTCCCCCGCCAGGACGTGATCTATCTCTCGACCGAGCGCCCGCTGGCCGAGAACCTGCGGCTCGCCCGCCGCAGCGGCCATACCCGCTTTCCCCTCTGCGAGGGGGACCTCGACCACGTCATCGGGCTCATCCACATCAAGGACATCTTCCACCGCGAGCGCCCGTTGAACGCGCTCACCGAGGTGGCGCGCGAGATCGCCTTCGTCCCCGAGACGCTGGAGCTCGACCGCCTGCTCAAGCGCATGCGCACCGAGCGCTTCCACCTCGCCGCGGTGATCGACGAATATGGCGGCGTCTCCGGCATCGTCACCCTGGAGGACGTCATCGAGGAGATCGTCGGCTCGATCCAGGACGAGTTCGACGTCGAGCGCCCCGAGCTGGTCGAGAAGGGGGACGGCGTCTACCAGGTCTCCGGCGGCATGCTGGTCGAGGATCTCGAGGAGGCGCTCGGGGTCGAGCTGTCCGAGCGCGACGAGGACACGATCGGCGGCGTGGTGCTCTCCGAGCTGGGGCGCAACCCCGCCGTGGGCGACCGCGTCGAGCTCGGCCCGGTGACCATCGAGGTGCTGGAGGTTCAGCTCAACCGGGTCGCCACCGTCCGCATCAACGTCCACCAGCCGGAGACGGTGCCGCGGGAGGAGTAGGGGGCCGCGGCTCTACGGCGTTCCGGCCTGGGGCTCCAGGAGCTGGAAGGTATTCAGGATCTGCAGAGTGGACTCCTGGTAGCGCTTCCAGGAATCGGCCGGCGCCGCGGCGATGAACATGAACAGATCCGAGCCGCGCGCCATGAACCGTAACGTCCCGAAGACCTGGCCATCCCCGGCAGCGGCCGAAAAAAGGACGTCACGGACCTTGAACCCGTCTCGCTGGCTCTCCTTCTCTTCGAGCGGACGGAATTCCGGTAAGGCGCTTTTGATCCCCATCTCGACCATTTCTGTGACCGATTCCGTCGGGAATCCGGCCGGAAATTCCTGATGCCCGACGGCGATCCTGACCCCCTCCTCCGGTCGGAAGAACCCCACCAGGAACGGGGAGGCAGGTTCTCTATCGAGAGCCCAGCCCGTGAACGACTCCGGCAGCCGGATTGAGAAACCGAGCCCGGGGTTCGTATAGACCCGGCCGTCGGCGCTGATCTCTCCCGGCGGCGGCTCCTTCAGGGACTCCTTCACCTGCTCCTGAAAGAGGGGGTTCGTCATCATTTCCTGGAAAGCGGCGGCGTCCATCTTCACGGGCACCGCTCCGATCGCCTTCAAGTCGATCTCCTTGTTGGCCGGCCTCTCCGCGGCCGCCGCCGTCAGCCGCGCCCGCACTCCGGCCCACCGCTCCTCCGGCAGAATGCCGCGCATCGCCAGGACGCGGCTCCGGCCGGCCGCCTCCGCCTGCCACCCGTCCAGGCTCTGCAGCGCGGTCCGGAACTCCCCCGCGTCGGCTTCGCCGTCCCACTCGGTCAGCCAGATCACCAGCCGCCCGCCCGCTTTTTCATAGACCGCGAACCGGTCGCCACCCCATCCCGCCGCGGCGGCGTCGGCCTGCTCCCGGCTCTTGAGCCCTTGGCGCAGAAAGATCCGCTGGCTCAGCTCCCCCATCTCCCCCTCGGCCACCTTGCGATAGCCGGGCAGCTCCGCCGCGAGGTCCGGGAACCGGAGGACGATGGGATCATCCCGACGGGTGTGCCACTTCTCGGGGTGCAGGATCTGCTCCGTCGAGCGCGGAGGGTCCGTCGTAAAGGCATAGTCGAGAAGCGCCTGCCCCCCCTGGCGCTTCACGCTCACGGAGAAGGCGGCGCCCTGGAGGTAGCTGAAGAGGAGAGTGTCGCGGATCCAGACCGGCGCGGCGGCCATCTCCTTCATGCCGGGGAGGTCCGGGGTCGCTCCCATCAGCTTCTCCGTATCCTGCAGGCTGGCGCCCAGGGCGGTGTCCATGCCGGGCATCACCTCGATGCTCATCTGGATCTTGAAGTCGAGCATGATCAGGGTGGCGTCCCCCTCCACCAGCGCCGTTCGGGCCGTCCCCGCGTCGGACATGGGATCGTGGCCTTCGAACCGCCGGAGATCGAAGTGCTGGTCCTGAAGGGCATGCGTCAGCTCGTGGACCAGGATCATGTCCTCATCCACCGCCTCCTCATTCTTTCCGGAGCCCCCCTTTGGCAGATCGACCAGGGCCAGGTACTTCTTCTCCGGATCGTAAAACCCGGCCACCTGGCTGCTCATCAGCTCAGGCAGATAGAGGCGCAGGTCCATGGCCTCGGGGATCAGGCCGAACGCTTTCAGGCTGACCTCCAGGGCCTTCAGCTCCTGCGGCGAAGAATCCCGCGGCAGCGATTCAGCCATCTGCCGCTTGAGCGACCGCACGCTCAACGAACCGGCGGGCATCGGCTTGAGCGCCTTGAGGCCGCGGTACTTCTCCGCGGTGTGCAGCAGATTTTCGAGATGCCGCGCGTTCTTCTCCGGCAGGGGAGTCACACCCGAAGGCAGCTTGGGAGCCGGGATGTCCCGCGTCCATCCGGCGGACGCGAACAGGAAGAGCATCAGGAAGAGCCGGACGAACCGTGGCGATCGGGTGGACATTCAATTTCTCCTGCCGGGAATGCCGCCCGGACTAGCTCCGTAAACGGGACCGGCATTATAGAAGTGAATTTGAGGCAGAATGCGTTTCATGGATCGAACCTGGCACCCCCTGCTCGAAGGCCCGCTCGCCGATCGGATGTCCAGCACTCTCCGCGAGATCGCCGCCGCCCTGCCCGGCGCCGTCTCGAAACGGGAGGCTCTGCCGGCCTCGCTGGCCAGCGGCCTGGCCGGACAGGCCCTGTTCTACGCCTATCTGGCCCTCTCCACCGCCGACGAGTCTGCGGCCGACCATGCCGCCGACCTCCTGGAGAGGGCTACCGAGGAGCTGGCCAGCTCCCCGATGCCGCCCACCCTCTACTCCGGCTTCCCCGGTGTGGCCTGGACCATGGAGCACCTGCAGGGACGGCTGTTCGAGAACGGAGACGGCGAGGAGGCCGAGGAGGACCCCGTCCTGGAGATCGACCAGGCGCTCCTGGGACCGCTCGAGCGCTCCCCCTGGCTGGGCGAGTACGACCTGATCGGCGGTCTGGCCGGCCTCGGGGTCTATGCCCTCGAGCGGCTGCCCCGTCCCACCGCCGCCGCGCTCCTCGCACGGGTGGTCGATCGCCTGGCCGAGATCGCCGAGGAGAGGGAGGAGGGCGTGGCCTGGTTCACCCCGCCGGAGCGCCTCCCCGAATGGCAGCGCGAAATCTTCACCCGCGGCCATTACAACCTCGGCGTGGCGCACGGTCTGCCCGGCGTGGTGCCGATCCTCGCCGGGGCCTGCGCCGCCGGCGTGGCGGTGGAGCGAGCCCGGCCGCTGCTCGACGGCGCGGTGCGCTGGCTCCTTGCCCGGCGGCTCGAGCCGGGGTCGGACTCCTGTTTCGGCGGCAGCTACACCCCCTGGGAGCCGTCGTCGCTCCCCACACGGCTCGCCTGGTGCTACGGCGACCCGGGCATCGCCGCCACCCTCCTCGCCGCCGCCCGCGCCGTCGGCGAGCCGGAGTGGGAACGCCAGGCGCTGGAGATCGCCCTCGCCGCCGCGACGCGCGAGGAGTCCACCTCGCGCGTCCAGGACGCCGGCCTCTGCCACGGCACCGCCGGCCTCGCTCACCTGTTCAACCGGATGTACCAGACGACGGGAGAGGAGCGGCTCGCCCAGGCGGCGCGGCGCTGGTTCGAGCGGACCCTCGACTTTCGGGTGCCCGGCGAACCGGTCGCCGGCTTCCGTGCCTGGGAGCTCGACCCCGCCGGCCAGCCGGCCTGGCGTCCGGACGGTGGCTTCCTCGAGGGCGCCGCCGGCGTGGGCCTCGCCCTCTTGGGCGCCACGTCCGACGTGGAGCCCGCCTGGGACCGCGTGCTGCTCGCCTCGCTGCCGCCCGTCAGGGGAAAATAGGATGCACACCGAGCTGACGCCCCGCCATCGCACGGTCGCCACCAACGGCGTTCATCTGCACGTCGTCGAGGCGGGTCCCGAGAGCGGGCCGCTCCTCATCCTGCTCCACGGCTTCCCCGAGTTCTGGTACGGCTGGCGCCGCCAGATCGAGCCTCTCGCCGCCGCCGGCTTTCACGTCCTCGTCCCCGACCAGCGGGGCTACAACCTCAGCGACAAGCCGGAGAGCATCTCGGCCTACAACATCGACACTCTGGCCCGCGACATCGTGGGGCTGATCGACGAGGCCGGCGCCGCGAAGGCCTGTGTCGCCGGGCACGACTGGGGGGGCGCCGTCGGCTGGTGGCTGGGCGTCAAGCATCCGGAGCGGCTGGAGAAGCTCGCCCTGCTCAACATCCCGCATCCCATGGTGATGAAGCAGGCCGTCCGCAAGGACCCGGCGCAGCGGAAGAAGAGCTCCTACATCTTCTTCTTCCAGCTCCCCTGGCTGCCCGAGCATTCCTTCCGGAAAGACAATTTCGCCCGTGGCGTCAAGTCGCTCCAGGGCTCCAGCCGTCCGGGCACCTTCACCGACGCCGACCTCGACCTCTATCGCGAGGCCTGGTCCCAGCCCGGCGAGGTCCGCTCCATGATCCACTGGTACCGCGCCTCCCTGCGCTCCCAGCCAGAGCCTCCCGCCTCCCCCCGCGTCCGCGTGCCCACCCTGCTGCTCTGGGGGGAGAAAGACCGCTTCCTCGGCCGCGAGATGGCCCAGCCCAGCATCGATCTCTGCGACGACGGCCGCCTCGTCTTCGTGGAGGAAGCGAGCCACTGGATTCAGCACGAGGAGCCGGAGCGGGTGACGCGCGAGCTGCTCGGTTTCTTCGGCTGAATCTTTGGTCTGTCCCGCCCCGTAGTATCGCCCGTCAGTCCGGGCGGCGGTTCGCCTGGACGGAAAGAGAGAAACCATCATGCGGCGACTCCTCGCCCTGTTGCTGATTTTCCTGCCTCTCCCTCTCGCGGCCCTCGAAGTCCGCGTCCATCCCGGAGAGGTCGTCTATGCCTACGAGGCCGACCCCGCGCACGGCCTTTTTACCGTCATGCTCCAGAACGTGGCGATCGTTCAGAAGGATGGCGGTCCGGTCACCCTCGAGTCGATCGAGATCCAGGCGTTGTCCGGCGGCCAGGCCACGCAGACCCTCGTCCTCTCCTCCGCCGATCTCGACAAGAGCGTCCAGCGCCTGAGCGCCATGGAGGCTCAGGGGCTGGTCAAGCTGTACGACTTCCATTTTCAGACCAGCCGCTATCTCGCCGGTCTCAAGATCGCGGCCAGCCGGACCTTGAACGCCGGAACGGCCCTGATCGTCTACGGCAAGCCCCTGCTTCTCGCCGGCCTGCCGTCGGACGGCCTCGCGATCGTGGCCCGTGGCAAGGACGCGATCGGCAAGCCCGTCGAGGCCCGTGCCACCCTCAAGGTGGAGAATCACCAATCTCCGAACGAGTACGCCTTTCCGCTCGCCGGCACCTGGTACGTCGGCGCCTCGCCGAGCCTCAACAGCCCTCACCGCTGGGTGGCCAACGAGGAGTTCGCCTACGACCTCATCGCCCTCGGCGGCGACGGCCAGACTCACAAGGGGGACGGCAGCCGTCTCGCCGACTACTACGCTTATGGCCGGGACGTGCTCGCCGTCGCGGATGGTGTCGTCGTCGAGGTCAGCACAGACGCCACGGAGGCCAACGACCGCCTCCGCCAGCCGGGCGAGGGGGAAGAGGCCTACTGGAAGCGGACCGTCGAGGAGCAGAACAAGCTGCTCGTGAAGGGCTACAAGTTGCCGTTCGGCAATTACGTGGTCATCCGGCACGCGGGAGGGGAGTTCTCCCACTATGGACACCTGAAGCAGGGGAGCGTACGGGTGAAGGCAGGGGACGCCGTCACCCGCGGCCAGATCATCGGCCAACTCGGCCATACCGGCAACAGCACCGAGCCGCACCTCCACTTCCAGCTCACCGACGGCCCCGACTCCCTCTACTCGCGAGGGATCCCGATCACCTTCAAGAACATCGTGGACCTGCTCGGCTCCCAGGGGAGCGCGCCGCAGGCGGGGTCGATCGTGACGACGCGGAGGTGACGCTACTCCACGCCCTGGGTGATGACGAACAGGTAAAGGGCCTGCTTGGTCTCGAGGTCCAGGAACTTCGAGCCGCCGGTCAGGGCGAACACCAGGGGCGTGAAGCTCAGCTCCAGCTCGACCTCGACGGCCGGCGAGCTCCCCTTCACGGAGAAGTGGTTGTTGTGGACCACGCCGGCCAGATCGATCTCCTCGATCGGGGTCGGCCCGCCGAAGTGACGCAGCGTGCCCGTCGCGCGGCCATCCCCCTGATCGTCCAGGGTGAGGTTCGCCGTGTAGTTCGCCTCGCCGTCGAAGCTGATGAACCTGGCTTGCCAAATGCCCATCTCGTGCCTCCCTCCCCGCTCAGCGGGTCCGTTCAGTGGATTCGGTCGCTGAATCATACCTTCTCTTCGTGGATACCGCTCACGCGCAGCCCTGGAGGGCTGACGCTCTCCTCGGAGGATAGCGCCCCCTTCTCGCACGCTTTCGACCAACTCATCAAATAGTTCTTTCTTCATGGGAACTCCATCCGGAACTCCGCCCCCCCGCCCTCGGCCGCTTCCAGACTGAAGGCGAAGCCGTGGGCGGAGAGGATCTCCTGGACCAGGGTCAGCCCGAGGCCGCGGCCGTTTCGCTTCGTCGAGAAGAAGGGGGTGAAGAGGAGGGCGCGGACCTCTTCCGGGATGCCGGGGCCGGAGTCGCGGACCGCCAGCGAGCCGCGGTCCAGGCGGAGAGCGATCCGGCCGTCCTCGCCGATCGATTCCATGGCGTTCTTGAGGACGTTCACCAGCACCTGCTCGATCTGGTTGCGGTCGAGCTCGACCGGCGGGAGGGTCTCCGCTCCCTCCCAGACGACGGCGATCCGCCGCCGGTCCAGCTCCGGCCGCAGGAGGATCAGGATCTCGTCCACGAGCTGCTTGACGTCCGTCGGCCGGCGGTCGGGCGGCGGCAGGCGGACCACCTCCGCGAAGCCGTTCATGAAGGCGCGCAGATTCTCCAGCCGCGTGATCGCCACCGTGATCGCCTGCAGGTAGTCCTCCCTGTCCTCCGCCCCGAGATCGCCGGCGTAGCCGCGGAAGGAGTCGAGCAGCGAGCCGACCGCCCCCACCGAGTTGTTGATCTCGTGGGACATCATGCGGATCAGCTTGCCGTAGGCCGCCTTCTCCGAGGCCCGCAGCTCCTCCGTCAGCTCCTCGAGCAGCAGGAAGCCGCGCGGGAAGCCGCGGTCGAAGAGCTCCGCCCGGGTGACCTTGAGCCGCCGCCCTCCCTGCAGGGCGAGCACTTCCGAGCCCCCTTCCGGGATCGCTGCCAGGGCGCCCTCGAGCTCCCTCCCCCGCATCTCCGCCGCGGTCACCTCCAGCAGTTTCTCGGCGGCGGGATTGAGCGAGGAGACGCGGCGGTCGAAGTCCAGGGTCAGGATGCCGGCCGGCGAGGCGGCGAGGATCTTCTCCAGGAAGTAATGCTGCTCCTGCTGCTTGAGCCGCTCCTCCCGCAGGCGATCGATCATCTGGTTGTAGATCCGGATCAGGGAGTCCATCTCCGGCTGCCCCACCTCGCGGAACTGGGAGGTGAAGTCGCGCTCGCCGATCAGCTCCGCCCCGGTGCGGATCAGGTCCAGGGGCACGAAGAAGGTCCTCACCAGCAGCACGCCGAAGACGATCGAGAGGACGAACAGCCCCTCGACCGCCAGCAGCCAGGGCGGGTTCTCGCGCAGGACGAAAAACGAGATCGCCGCGAGAACCGCGTGGATCAGGACCAGATAGACGATGATCTTGGCGCGCAGGCTCATGGAAGGCTCAATGAGCTTCGAGCCCGTACTTCTCGAACCTGCGGTAGAGAGCGGCTCGCGACAGCCCCAGCGCCTCGGCGACCCGCGTGACGTTCCCCTCGTAGTGGCGCATGCATTTGACGATCATCGCCTTTTCCATCTCGTCGAGCGTCATGGTGCCCGGGCTCGGGAGCGCCGTGCCGCCTCGCGCCTCGCGCTCCTCCAGGCCGGAGAGGGCCACGAGATCGCCGGCGTCGAGCCGGTCGCCGTCGACCACTAGCACGGCGCGCTCGATCGTCTGCTTGAGCTGGCGGATGTTGCCCGGCCACGGCTGGTCCTGCATCCAGACGAGAGCGCGGTCGGTGAGCGTGATGGGCGAGCGCCGGTAGGTGCGCGCGGAGAGATCGAGAAAATGCCGGGCGAGCAGCGGGATGTCCCCCCGGCGCTCGCGCAACGCCGGCAGCCGCATGGCGATCAGGTTCAGCCGGTAGAGGAGGTCCTCGCGGAACTGCCCGCGCGCCACCATCTCCCCGAGGTCGCGGTTGGTGGCCGAGACCACCCGCACGTCCACGGTGCGCGTGGCGCTCGACCCCAGCACCTCGTAGGAGCGGTCCTGGAGCACCCGCAGCAGCTTCACCTGCGCCGCGGGGTCGACCTCGCCGATCTCGTCGAGGAAGATGGTGCCGCGATCGGCCATCTCGAAGCGCCCCTTGCGGTCCGCGCGGGCGTCGGTGAAGGCGCCCTTGACGTGGCCGAACATCTCGCTCTCGAAGAGGGTCGAGGAGATGCCGCCCAGGTTCACCTTGACGAACGGGCCGTCGTGGCGCCGGCTGTTGCGGTGGATCGCCTCGGCCACCAGCTCCTTGCCGGTGCCGCTCTCGCCGGTGATCAGCACCGAGGCGTCGGTCGGCGCGACGCGGCCGATCAGCTCGAGGATCTTGAGGAACCGCGGCTCGGCGCCGATCAGGGCGCGGAAGTCGCAGCGGCGGTCGAGCTCCTCGCGGCTCGCCGGCGCTCCCTTGCCGTCCCGTTGACTGGCGAGATCGCGGGCGAGCGACAGGGCGGTCTCGACCGCCTGCAGGAGCTGGGCGTTCGACCACGGCTTGGTGACGAAGTCCGAAGCGCCCGCCTTCATCCCCTCGACCGCCAGGCCGATCGATCCCCAGGCGGTGATCAGGATGACCGGCATCCGCGGCCGCAGCCGGCGGATCGCGGCCAGCAGCTCCAGCCCCTCCTCGCCGGTGGTGGCGCGGGAGAAGTTCATGTCCTGGAGCACCAGGTCGAATTCCTGCTCGCGCAGCAACGCCAACGCCTCCTCCTGCGACCGGGCCGCCCGCGCGGGGTGGCCGTGCCGCTTGAGGAGGAGGCTCAGCGAAGCCACCACCGACGGGTCGTCGTCGACGATCAGGATCATTCGTATCGCAAGGCCTCGGCCGGCTGCACCCTGGCCGCCAGAGTGCTCGGGTAGAGGGTGCAGAGGATGGAGATCAGGTACATGGTGACCATGGCGAACAGCAGCCCGCTGGCGAAGACCCGGTTGGAGAGCACGCCGATCAGGTCGAGCACCGGGATCTGGACGACCAGGAGAGTCCCGAGGAGGATGCCCAGGCTGGTCACCACCATCTGCTCCAGCAGGACCTGGCGGTGCACCGCCGCGCGCGACGCCCCGGCCGCCCGCCGCAGACCGATCTCGCGGGTGCGCTGGAGGAGATTCTGCCACAGCACGCCGATCAGGCCGAGCCCGACCATCAGCAGCAGGAAGAAAGCCACCGTTCCGGCTACGATGAGCGGCGTCAGGAAGAAGCGGGACGACGTCGCCCGCACCTGCGCCAGCGGCAGCACCTCGAACGACCAGTCGGGAGCCACCGCCTGCATGTGTTTCACCAGCGCCTCCTCGAACTCCGGGCTGGTGCCCGGCCGCACCCGGACCAGGAGGTTGGAGGGGGTCCGGACATCAGGTGCGCGCAGATCCGTGAGCCGGAACATGAAGTTGTCGTTCGGCATCAGCTCGCCCGATTTACGGAAGTCGCTCACCACGCCGATCACCCGGTACTGGCGCTCGTTGGGCTCCGGCTTGCCGAACGGCCGGCCGACGGGGTCGGCGGTGCCATAGACCGCGCGCGCCAGCTCGCGGTCGATGACGATCGGCTTCCAGGCCAGCCCGGAATCCGCTTCCTGGAACCAGCGGCCGGCGACCATCTTCAGGCCCATCACGTCCGCGAACCCCGCCGTGACCTCGTCGATCGCCATCTCCACGTTCTTGCCGTCGATCGTCCAGCTGCCGCCAAATCCTCCCTGATCGAAAGGGGTCACCGCCGTGCCGGCCGCGGCCTCCACGGCTCCGAACGATCTCACCTCCCGCAGCAGCCGCTCGAACAGCGCCGCCTGCTCGGGAGAGCCCCCGTCGCCGGGGCCGCTCCCGG
>Ga0268266_10001920_pt1 | contig 23363 bp, 23 predicted proteins | sample KBSS13metaG_FD_190356 | JGI IMG/M metagenome (GOLD analysis project Ga0268266, IMG submission 190356) | Switchgrass rhizosphere microbial communities from Kellogg Biological Station, Michigan, USA - KBS S1-3 metaG (SPAdes) (version 2) | ecosystem: Host-associated > Plants > Roots > Rhizosphere... | reverse complement strand
TGCTGCCGGAAGCAGAAGAGTCGCTGCGAGGACGACCAGGGCCGCCATGCTCAGCCCGTGAAGTCTGGGTTCGGAGCAGCCCGGCCACAACGACGGAAGCTCTGGCTCGCGGTATCGCGTCGGCCCCTGCGATCGACGGCCACCACTCGGATCGTGTTGCGCCCGACGCGCAGGCCGACGACGCTGATCCAGACCGAGAACCTCTTGGCGGTGGTTCGCTTGATCAGCTTCCCGTCGAGGTAGACGCTGACCTTGCGCATCGCGACCTGGCTGTGGATCCTGAACTTGGCCCGGAATCCGCGACCGGTGCAGGGCGCGCCGCCACCGGGGGGGCCGCCATTTCCTTCGCCGGAGTTGGGGACGCCGGTGATTCGCACGTTCGGCGGCCGGCCACTGCCGCCTCCGCCTCCGCCTCCTTTTTTGCCGCCACCGGTCCCGTTGGAACCACCCGTTTCGCCACCCTCGCCAGTGCCGGTTTCGCCTCCGCCTCCTGCGCCGCCTCGGCCGTCCCCGGAACCGGGGACCGCGCAGTCGGCGCGGGTAACGGTGTCGTTGATCAGCGTCACCGAGGCGTCGCGGGCGAGAAGTCTGCCGAGGACGGTGACGCCGCTGTTCAGCTGAATCGATTCGAGCGCCAGGATGTTTCCGGCGAAGGCCGAGCCGGTGTCGAGCGTCGCCGACGAGCCGACCTGCCAGAAGAGATGGCAGGGCTGGGCGCCGTTGATCATCAGCACCTGGGAGGCGGGCGCGGTGATCAGGGTGGTCGCCGTCTTGAAGATGAAGACGGCATCCGGGTTGCCCTGGCCGTTCAACGTCAGGGTTCCGGTTATGCCGAAGGTGCCCGATTCGGAGTCGTAGACCCCGGGGGTCAGAGTCTGGCCACCGAGCTCGGTAGCCAGCGTAATAACCGGTCCCTGTCCGGCCGCGTTGTCGTAGGCGGTGGTCAGATCGGCCTGGGCCTGCGCGGCGACGGCATCGGCCTGGTGGATCGATCCGTTGACCGTTCCGTTCGGGGCCCCACCGAAGCCGGTGACAGCCGGCGTCGGGGAGGTGCCGAGATCGCCGTTGATGACGCTGGGTCCGGTGTTGGTTACCCCAGCTCCGGCCAACACCGCAAAGCTGTCGGCCGTTCCGAGACCCACCGACGTAGCCGCCTGCGAGCCGCTTGCCAGTGCCAATGACGCAAGCAAAGCGATTGCAGCAATGCTGATCCTTGGCAACGTACCTCTCATGCCAGCGACTATTGCTGCGCCGCCCTATTAGTGCAATCACCCGTATGTGTGAGGTGTGGTGGATTTCCCCCGGACGGGTTAGTCAGAAGGCGGCAGCGCGGACCCCTACCTAGACCTCCCAGGTGATTTGGCCGGTGACCAGCGCAATCGCCACGCCATGCGCGCGCGTGTGCGCTCCGAGCTTGGCCAGCGCGTTGTGGACGTGAGACTTCACCGTCTCCGGCGAAAGGAAGAGTTGCTCCGCGATATCACCACTCTGCAGCCCGGATGCGACCATGGTCATGACTTCGCGTTCGCGCTCGCTGAGCTGCAGCCTGCCACTCCCCTCCACCGCGACCGGCGCCCAAGGGGTCTCATCGGCCAACGCGCCCCCTGCCTGCGCGGGAGAAGCCTCGTCAGGCGGAATGAAGACCGAGAGATGGCGGGCCGGCAGCACGTTGGCGGTCGCACTGAACTCGACCGGCATCGGCCCGCGGTCTGGGACGTATAGCTGGTACCAACCCTCAGCGCCCCCGCTGGCCAGGAAGGCCCCCCATTGCTCCTCGAGCCGCTTGCGCTCGCTTGGGGCCGTGAAGTCGTCCATCGTGCGCCAGGGGATCTCCTCCCAGGCGATTCCCAGAAGCTCACAGGCGGCGGCATTCCCGGTCACCCAGCGTCGCTGGTCGTCGGCGATCAACATCGGGTGAAGGGACCGCTCGAGCGCCGTCCGCAGCCGCATCGCTGCCTGCGGACCCCCGTCGACGTCCATAAAGCCCTGCGAGCGATCTGCGTTAGCGGGCGAATCAGGCGTAGCCACCACCTCCTTGCCTCAAACCCATACCCTTATTTTGCTTACTCTACGGGGCGCAGCCTTCGAGTTGCAAGGCACTATTTTTACAGTGGAATACCCGTGTATTTACCGATGCACTTCGTTATGGGCGTACTCTGAGAGAACTGTGCACTCTTCGATGACGATGTGCGCCGAGCGCTCCTGCGGGCGGACATGGCTCTCTACGAAGCCAAGGACGCAGGCCGCAACGCCGTCAGGCTTGGTTAGCCAGAGATAACCAGTGAAGAGGCGGCGGCGCCTTAGGGGCCCCTAGGTCCGACTGGGGGTCAGACCTAGGGGGCCTGGGTGTCACTAATGAAGGCGAGCGGTAGGGCGACTCATTGCCTGACCGCTGCCGAAATGACACCATTACGGACACGGTCACGCAGCACAATCCCCCATATGTATGAGGTCTTTTCGATATCCCCCAAACGGACTAATGAGTACGAGGTACAGATACGTGGCACCGCCTAAAAACCCAGATGTGTACTGACAGTGAGACTTGCATTCGGGTGTCGAAGTCCCTACGGTTTGTTCACCTAGCCAAGTCAGGATGTAACGACTTAGGCACCTCCACCGGTGGAGTAAGCACCCGGTAAGCCCTGTGGGACACGCAACCAGAGCCGGCCCGAACAGCTCGACGCCCGAGCGGTTCGAGGTGGCTCCAAGGCCTGGGCTGGCCCGCATCCTGATCACCGACGACCAACCGGAGATGCTGCGATTGGTCGATCGCGCACTGGGAGGGCAATACCGGTGCGAGTTCGCCGGCAGCGTCAAACAGGCTCATAAGGAGCTCGCATCAACCTCCTTCCAGCTCGCGTTGTGCGACCTCCAGATGCTGGGCGGCTCGGGACTGTCCCTGGCCGAAGAAATCACCGAAGAACATCCCGGGATCGCCGTCGTCCTGGTCACCGACAAGGACGATCCCGAGATCGCAAGGCGAGCCTTCGGCCTCGGCGGCCACGGCGTTCACGGCTATCTGGTGAAGCCGTTCTGGCCGGGCCAGTTGCTGATCACGGTGATGAACGCCCTGCGGCGGCGCGAACTCGAATATCTCGAGAGGGCTCACAGTCTCAACCTCGAAGAGCGGCGCCAGACGATCATCGACATGGCGCCGATGCCCGTCTACGTCAAGGACGACGCCTACCGCTACGTGTTCTCGAATGCACAGGCCGATGACCTGGCCGGGCAGAAGCGGGGCCAGTTGCTCGGTAGAACCGACGAGGCGATCATGTCCCCCGAGGCGCTGGCGCGCACTCGCGCAATCGATCGCGAAATCCTCGAGGAGGGCACGACGTATGAGGCAGAGGAAACGCTCGCGATCGGGGGAGTGGATCGGACCTTCCAAACGGTCAAATTTCCGCTCCTCGACGAGGAGGGACGGCCCACCGCGGTCTGCGGCATCTCCACCGATGTCACCGCCCAGAGAGACGCATTGCGACTACGCGACGAGTTGGCGGCGGCTCAGCAGCGGGCGATCGATGAGCTTCGGCTGTCCCGTCAGGAGACGGTCGAACGACTAGCCAAGGCGATCGAGTTCCACGATCTGTCAACCGGGGAGCATGTCGACCGGATGGGCAGGGTCGCCGCTTTGCTTGCAACCCACCTCGGTCTCGACGCCGACCGGATCCGACTTCTGCGGGTGGCAGCTCCGATGCACGACGTCGGGAAGATCGCCACCCCGAGCGAGATCCTTCGCAACCCCGGCCCCCTGACGCCCGAGGAACGCGAGGAGATGAAGCGCCACACGACGGTCGGTCACGAGATCCTCGCCGACTCCGAGAGCGGTCTGCTCGGCCTCGCGGCGACCATCGCGCTGACCCACCACGAGCGTTACGACGGCGGTGGATACCCCCAGGGGCTCGCCGGAGAGGAGATCCCCCTGGAGGGGAGGATCACCGCGGTCGCCGACGTTTTCGACGCCTTGCTCAGCGACCGCCCCTACCGCCCGGCGCTCAGCGTCGAGGAGACCGTCGAGGTAATAGAGAAAGGCAGAGGCAGCCAATTCGATCCTCAGGTGGTCGACATCCTGCTCGACCACCTCGACGGAGCGCTGTCTGCGCGGGGGTAGACAAACTGGGCCTGCAGCCAATTCGGGAGAAAGGGGCCTGACGCCCTGTTTTCCTAGAATCGAAGCGATTCGCCGGCGTAGCTCAGTTGGTAGAGCACTTCATTCGTAATGAAGGGGTCCCCGGTTCAAGTCCGGGCGTCGGCTCTCTCGGTGCGCCTGCGGGCGGCTATTTCCGCTTCTGGCGGCGTTCGAGGACTTCGCCGAAGGCTTTTTCGATTTCCGTCGTCAGGGTGAGGCGGAAGGTGGCGTTGAGGGCGTCGAAGGCGAGCGGGCGGAGGCGGCCGATCGCGGCGATGATCTCGTCCCAGCCCTCCTCCGGGCGACCGGCGTCGTCGAACGGCTTCCAGACGTTCTCGACGAAGAGGTCGACGAAGGTGCGGGCGGAGGACTGGGCGTTGCGGTTGAGCTTCTCGATCGCCGCCAGGGCGGCAGGCAGCTCGATGCCCATCGCCAGCACTTCCTCGGCGGCGCGGATCAGGGCGGGGCTGGGGGCTTCGTAGCGCTCGTCGCCGAGGTCGACGAGGAGGCCGAGCTTCTTCGCTTTGTCGATCAGCCGGTCGTCGTCGGCGCCGAACTTCTCGACCAGCTCCTCACGGCTGTAGACCTCGGGCGCCTCGGTCGCGAAGGGGGCGGTGACGGCCTGGCGCAGGCCGACGAAGCGGTCGGCGTCGGTGCCATGCTCCCCGATCAGGCGGGAGATTGCGCTGAGCTTGAAGCCCTCCGACTGCATCTCCTGGATCAGGCGCAGGCGGGCGACGTGCTCGGGGCCGTAGTAGCCGACGCGGGCGCGGACCTCGGGCGGCGGCAGCAGGCCGCGGGACTGGTGGTTGCGGATGTTGCGCACCGACATCCCGGTCTCGTAGGCGAGCTGCTCGACGGTGAGGTCCGCCTCAGCGGTGGCGGATTCGGCGGTGGCAGCCGCTTTTTTCGTCCCGTGAGTCGCCATGTGACCATTCTACATTCTGAATGTAACCTCGTTTGAGGTAACGTTTATGAGGGAACAAGCTTCTGGCAATCCACCAAGGGAATTCCACATGAACTTCGACTTCGCAGCCCTTCTCGCCGCAGCCGCCCCGCCCGCGGGTGGCGCCGAGATCGGCCAGATCGTGATCGCAACCACGGCGGCGACGATCGTCACCGCCGCCCTCCTCTTCCTCGGCCTCGGCCATCGCAGCGGCCGCGTCCGGATCCTCCAGCGCCTCGCCGACCACAGCGAACGCACCTCCGGCATGCCCGGCTGGGTCGCGTTTCCCTCGGCGGTCGCCACCGTGTCGCTGCTGACCGCGGTGTTCGGCATGTACTGGGACATCTCGGTCCACATCGACAACGGCCGCGACGCCGGCCCGCTCGCCAACCCGGCCCACTACTTCATCCTCGCCGGGCTCTTCGGCATCTTCAGCGCCGGCTTCTTCGCGATGGTGCTGCCGAAGGAGCGGCCCAGCGGGGTCGCGATCCGGATCGGCCGCCACTGGTGGGCGCCGCTCGGCGGCGTTCTGATCTGCGCCTGTGGCGCCTTCTCGCTGATCGGCTTCCCGCTCGACGACATCTGGCACCGCCTCTTCGGCCAGGACGTGACCCTCTGGGGCCCGACCCACCTGATGCTGATCGGCGGCGCCGCGATGACCCTGGTGGGGATCGCCGTGCTGACGGTCGAGGGGATGCGGGCGAACGCCGCCGCCGCGACGCCGGTCGTCGAGCTCGCTCATACCCGGCTGGCTCGCGCCGTCGCCCTCACCGGCGGCCTGATGCTCGGCCTCTCGACCTTCCAGGCCGAGTTCGACTTCGGCGTCCCCCAGTTCCAGCTGATCTTCCAGCCGCTGATGCTGATGGTCGCCGCCGGCGTCGGGCTGACCCTGGCGCGGGTCTACGCCGGTCCCGGCGCCGCCCTCGGCGCCGCTGGCTTCTTCATCCTCCTGCGCGGCGGCCTGGCGCTGCTGGTCGGTCCGGTCCTCGGCCAGACCACCCCCCACTTCCCGCTCTACCTCGCCGAGGCGGCAATCGTCGAGGCGGTCGCGCTGTTCGTCTCGACCCAGAAGCCGCTGCGCTTCGGGCTCGTCTCGGGGATCGGGATCGGCACCCTCGGCCTCGCCGCCGAGTGGGCCTGGTCCCACGTCTGGATGCCGCTCCCCTGGCCCGAGGCTGCCTTTCCCGAAATCGCCGTCATCGGGCTCGCCGCGGCGATCGCCGGCGCCACGATCGGCGCCTGGATCGGCACCCACCTCGCCGCCGAGCCCGCCGAGCGCTCGCCGCAGCTGCGCCGTGCCGCGCTCTGCAGCGCCGCAGTGCTGGCGGCGCTGGTCGCCTACGGGTTCTACACCCCGGCCCAGGAGGGGGTCAGCGCCCGCGTCGCCCTGCACGACGTCAAGAGCGGTCCGGATCGCGAAGTCGAAGCCACCGTGCGGATGGACCCGCCCGACGCGGCGGCCAACGCCGAGTGGTTCGACGTCACCGCCTGGCAGGGCGGCGGCCTGGTCGTGGCGCCGCTACAGCGGACCGGTCCCGGCGTCTACCGGACGACCGAGCCGATCCCGGTCCACGGCAACTGGAAGGCGATGATCCGCCTCCACGACGAGAGCTCGCTGACGGCGCTGCCGATCTACCTGCCCCGCGACGAGGCGATCCCGGTCGGCGAAACCCCGGCCCCCGCCCACTTCACCCGCAGCTTCGGTGACGAGCACCAGCTGCTGCAGCGCGAGCAGAAAGGCGGTAGCCCCGTCCTGGTCGCCGTCGCCTACTCGGCGGTCGCCGCCATCGCGCTCTCGCTGCTCGTGCTCCTCGCCTGGGCGCTGCACCGGCTGGCGGTTGGGCGCGGGCCCTCGCCGCGGCGGCGCCGGCTGCGCCTGCGCGGCCTCGGGTTCCAGCACGGCGGCGGCAGATGACCCTGCCGCTCGCCCACCACAGCGCCCTGGTGGCGCTGCCGGTCTTCGCGCCGGCCCTGGTCGTGATCCTCGTCCTCCTCGTCCACCGACTCCGCGAGGGCCGGCGCTGGGACGAGGAGGAAGCCGACAACCCCAGCTGATCCGCGAAACCGCATCAACCCTTCTTCAAGACGGGTTGATGCGGTCTCGGCGGATCGCGGCCTCGATCGCCTCGGCGTAGGGGCCGTGAAGGGTTGCTCGCGGGGTAGGGATCTTCAAGCCGTAGGCCTGGCCCATCGCCTGGTTCAGGGTGCGCTTGAAGGTGGGGCCGTGCCAGGCGTGGGCTTCGGCGGCGCGGCCGACGTGGAGGTGGACCAGCTCGTGCAGGAGGGTCTCGAGGACGTCGCCGGGCCGGATGCCGGGATAGGCGGTGACCGAGAGGCGGAACTCGCTCGGGACCGCGAACCCGAGCCGGTTTGGTTTGCTACTGGCGCGCCGCACCTTCAGCTCCGGCCGGCGCTCGGCGAGCGGCCCGTCGGCGAAGGCCGGCAGCGCCCGCAGCCGCTCCATCTCCGCGTCCAGAGCGACCCCGGCGACGAGGTAGTAGGAGCTTGGCCGGGGTCGCGGGGCGGGCCTGGGCGCCGGGCGCGCGGCCCGGCGCCACCTCAGATTTGGCAACGCGGGCACCAGTAGGTGGTGCGGTTGGCGTCGCCCTGGCCGCGCGAGGAGACCGGACCGCGGCAGGAGGGGCAGACGCTCTGGCGGCGTTTGTAGATCTGAAAGCTGTGGCGGTCGCCGCGCTCGACCGCGCTCAGCATCTGCTCGCGCGCGGCGATCAGGACGGTCCGCAGCTCCTCGTCGGAGAGGTCTCCGATCGGCCGCCAGGGGTCGACCCGGGCGGCGAAGCAGGCCTCGCTCTTGAAGATGTTGCCGATCCCCGCGACCAGGTGTTGGTCGAGCAGGGCGTCGCCGAGACCGCGGGTCGGATCGGCGCGCATCGCCGCGATCGTCGGCTCGGGGTCGAAGTCCGCAGCAAGGATGTCGGGGCCGAGCCGCGTCAGCTGCGGGTTGCGACGCATGCGCGCGGTGGGCGCGACCTGCAGGGTCGGCCCGCCGAACTGGACCGCGTCCCAACCGCCGCCGGAGAGGACGGCCCAGGCCGAGGAGCGCGGCCGCCGCCAGCGGGCGCGCGGCCGGTAGAAGTGCCAGCCGCCGCTCATCCCCAGGTGGCTGTGGAGGGAGACCTCGCCGAAGTCGAACAGCAGGTGCTTGCCGTGGGCGTGGACGCCCTCGAGCCTGCGGCCGTCGAGCCGTTCGATCCCGGCCGCCTTGCCGCGCGGGTTCGGCGCCGTGGCCGCCACCTCCTCACCCACGATCGTCGCCTCGAAGCGCCGCGCCGCCCGCAGGATCGTGTCGCCCTCTGCCACTCCCCCATGATGCAGATCGGCGGCTGTCGGGTAGGGATGGGGGCATGTTCCGGCGGGCGAAGATGGATTCGAAGGCGCGGCAGGTGGCGCTGGGGATCGGCGCCAGCCGGGTGGCGATGGGCCTCGGGATCTTCCTCGCGACCCAGCCCGCGTTGCGGAGGATGGGCTTCGGCGCCACCAACGCGTCGGGCGAGGCGGTGGCCAAGCTCGGCGGCGGCAGGGACGTCGTCCTCGGAGCGCTGACGCTGGCGGCCCGCGACGACCGCGAGGCGCTGCGGGCGACGCTGCTCGTCTCCGGCGCCTGCGACGTCGCCGACGCGGTCGCGATGGGCGTCTCCGCCCGGCGCCCCGAGACCCGCGTGGCCGGGATCGGCGGCGTGATCGCAGGCGCGGCCGGGGCCGCCGCCTGCCTCTGGGCCCGGGACCGGCTCAGCGCCTAAGGCGCCGAGCCGTTGCTGCCGCCCGCAGCCTCGCTCTGGAACTCGTGCGACTCGATCACCCGGTCGATCAGGCCGTACTCGACCGCCTGCTGCGGCTGGAAGAATTTGTCGCGTTCCATGTCGGTGTGGATCTGCTCCGCCGACTGGCCGGTGTGCTTGACGTAGATCTGGTCGAGCCGCTCGCGCAGGGCGAGGATCTCTTTGGCGTGGATCTCGATGTCGCTCGACTGGCCTTCGAAGCCGCCGCTCGGCTGGTGGATGAGGACACGGCTGTTGGGCAGCGCCATCCGCTTGCCTTTGGCGCCGCCGGTGAGGATCAGCGACCCGGCCGACATCGCGATCCCGTAACAGATCGTCTGCACGTCGGGCTTGATGAACTGCATCGTGTCGTAGATCGCCAGGCCCGCGTAGGCGGAGCCGCCGGGCGAGTTGATGTAGAGGCTGACGTCCTTCTCGGGGTCGTCGGACTCGAGGTGCAGCAGCTGGGCGATGATCAGGTTGGCGAGGTCCTCGGTGACGGGCTCGCCGAGGAAGATGATCCGCTGCGCGAGCAGGCGGCTGTAGATGTCGAATGAGCGCTCGCCGCGAGCGGTTTGCTCGACGACCATCGGTACCAGTGGCATAGAACCTCTTTCCTAGTTGTCGTCTGGGTTGTACTTATAGCCAACGCCGCGCACGGTCAAAACGAGTTCCGGCTTCTGCGGGTCCCGCTCGACCTTCTGGCGCAGGTTCGAGATGTGCACGTCGCAGGCCCGCTCGTCGCCGTCGAACTCGGTCTGCCAGAGCTCCTCCATGATCTGGGCGCGGGAGAAGACCTCCCCCGGGCGGGCGACCAGCAGGCGCAGCAGCTGGAACTCCGAGCGAGTCAGGTTGACGGGGACGCCGCGGACGGTGGCGACGTGGCGGACGAGGTCGATCGAGACCGGGCCGGACTCGATCTTCACCGCCTGGGAGAGCGGCGCCCGGTCGAGTTCGCGCCGCCGCAGCTGGGCGCGCACCCGCCCCAGCAGCTCTCGCACCGAGAAGGGCTTGGTGACGTAGTCGTCGGCGCCGACCTCGAGCCCGACGACCTTGTCGACCTCGGCGTCTTTGGCGGTGAGGACGATGATCGGAACGGCGCTGCGCGAGCGGACGTCGCGGCAGATGTCGAGCCCGCTCGGCCCCGGCATCATGATGTCGAGGATCAGCAGGTCGAAGGGGACGCCGTTGCCGAGCAGGGTGGCCGCCTCGTCGCCGTCGGCGGCGGGGGTGACCTCGAAGCCCTCCTGGACGAGCGCGTAGCCGACCGAGTCGCGGACCGACGGCTCGTCGTCGGCGATCAGGATTCGACCGCTGCTCATGCGACGGGGGTCGGGCTCGGTTGCGCGATCGGGAGGCGCACCCAGAAGGTGCTCCCCTCCCCCTGTACCGACTCGGCGCCGATCCGACCGCCCATCACGTCGACCATCCGCCGCGCGATCGCCAGGCCGAGGCCGAAGCCCTCCTGCTTGCGCGACTCGGAGCGACGGTAGAAGCGCTCGAATACGCGCTCCAGCTCCGCCGCGGGAATGCCGGTTCCAGTGTCGATGACCTCCAAGATGACTTCGCCCTCGCTGTCGTGGCGGCCGCGAACGGTAACGGTGCCGGGGGGTGGCGTGTTCTTGAAGGCGTTGGTGAGCAGGCCGATCATCACCTGCCGCAGCAGCGTCGGGTCGCCGGTGGCGGCGAGATCGGACTCGACGTCGATAACGAGCTCGACGTGCGGCGGCGCGTCGCAGGCGGCGGCGACGTCCTTGATCGCCAGCGGCACGTCGACGACCTCGCTCTCGGGCGCGCCGCGGGACTCAACCCGGGCCAGGGTCAGCAGCGACTGCGTCAGCCGGTTCATCCGCTCGGCGTCTTCGCCCAGCCGTTTGAGGAAGTGGTCGCGGTCGTGCGGATCGTTTTTGGCGCCGCTCTGGAGGACCTCGATCGCGCCGGAGATCCCGGCCAGCGGGTTGCGCAGCTCGTGGGCGGCGTTGGAGACGAAGTCAGCTTCGGCCAGCTCCTGGCGCAGCTCGTCGGTGCGGTCGCGGAGCACGGCGAGGACGGCGCGCTCGTCGGGCAGCGAGCGGGCGGTCATCGCGTAGGCGCGGTCGCCGATCCGCAGCGCCGGGTGAGCCGAGAAGCCGACCTCGGCGGCGCGGTGCAGCTGCGGCAGGACGACCTCGGGCGGCTGCCCGGACTCGTCGAGCAGGCGCGAGGCGGCGCTGTTGGAGAACCGCACCGGCCCTTCGTAGTCGACGACCATGACCACGTCGGTGAGGCCGTCGAAGATCGCCGCCAGCTTGTTGCGGTCGGAGGAGAGGACGCCGAAGCTCTCCTTCAGCGAGGCGCGCATCGAGTCCAGGGCGCGGGCGAGGTCGCCGATCTCGTCGGGGCCGGAGGTGTTGAGCGGCGCGTCGAAGGAGCCGCCGGCCATTTCCCCGGCGGCGCGGGCGAGGCCGACGACGCGGTGGGAGATCGCGACCGCGATCAGAAAGCCGGCGAGGACGCCGACGGTGACCGCGGCGATCAGCGCCTGCGGCTTGTCGCCGAAGAGATAGACCGCCGCAGCGGTGATCAGGCTGACGGCCGCGAAGGCGCCGGTCAGCCAGAGACGCATCCCGATTCGCATGAAGATTTACTAACACAATCCTCTCCTCGGGGCGGCGGCCGGGGGCCATCCGTGCCCGCATGGGAGAATCGGAAGGGTGCGGACCCTGGTCTTCATCCCCGCCTGGAACGAGGAAGCCTCGATCGCCGAGGTGATCGGCGACGTGCGCAAGTACCTGCCCGAGGCCGACCTCCTCGTCGTCGACGACGGCTCCGCCGACGCCACCGCCGAGCGGGCGCGAGAGGCCGGCGCCACCGTCGCCTCGCTGCCCTTCAACCAGGGCCTGGGGGCGGCGCTGCAGACCGGCTACCTCTACGCGCTGCGCAACGGCTACGACGCCTGCGCCCACCTCGACGCCGACGGCCAGCACCCGGCCGAGGAGGTCGCCCGCCTGCTGGCCGAGGTGACCGCCGACCGCGCCGACCTGGTGATCGGCTCGCGCTACCACGCCGGCGCCGAGGCGGTCAGCGGCGACTACCGGCCGACCTTCTCGCGCCGAATCGGGACCAGCGTCTTCCGCTTCTTCCTCACCCTGGCGACGCGGCAGCGCTTCACCGACACGACCAGCGGCATGCGCGCCGCGAACCGGCGGGTGATGGCGCTCTTCAGCCAGCACTACTCGCCCGACTTCGCCGAGATCGAGTCGCTGCAGCTGGCGGTGCGCCAGGGCCTGCGGGTCGAGGAGCTGCCGGTGCGGATGCTGGAGCGGACCGGCGGCAGCTCCTTCCTCACCCCGCTGCGCTCGGCCTTCTTCATCTTCAAGGGCCTGGTCGTCCTGCTGGTCGGCCAGTTCCGCCCGCGCCAGGCGGAGCCTGAGCGATGAGCGCCCTGCCGCTCGCCGCCGGCGAAGCCCAGGTCCACCTCACCTCGCAGACGCGGATCGTCGCCGCGGTGATCGCGGTCTTCTTCATGCTCCTGATCCTCGACCTGATCCGCCGCGACCGGCTGCAGGAGCGCTACAGCGTGATCTGGTTCGTCGCCGGCCTGGGGATGCTCGCCGGCGCCGCCTTCCCCGGCCTGCTGGAGCTGGTCGCCGAAGCGATGGGCGTCCGCAACACCAACGTCGCCCTCTTCTCGATCGTCCTCCTGCTGCTGCTCGGGCTGGCGCTCAACTTCAGCGTGATCATGTCGCGCCAGGCGGCGCAGATAACGCGCCTGGCGCAGGAGCGGGCGATCGAAAAGGCGCTGGCGGAAAAGCAGAGCGGTGAGGCCGGGAACGGGAACGGCTCAGCCGGCGAGCAGCGTCTCGAGCCTGAAGAAAAGCGCCTCTAGCGCTAGCTCCTCCGAGACGTTCAATTCCAGGCCGCGGCGGGTCTCCTGGACCAGCTCGGCGCCGCGGCGGGCCTGCGCCGGGTCGAGCCCGGCGGCCTGGCTGCGCAGCAACTCCAGCCGGTCGCGGTTGAAGGCGACCTCCTCGGCGCCGGCGGCGACCGCGGCGAGGTCGCGGAGCCAGGCGGCGCAGAGCTCGAAGCCGAGCTCGAGGATCTCGGTGCGGCGGCGGCGCCCGGCGCGTTTGGCGCCGTCGGCGATCTCCTTGGCGCTGCGTTTGATCCCGGCCTTCGCTTCCTCCTCCAGCGCCTCGCGGGCCGCGTCTTCGACGTCGGCGCCGGCCGCCTGGGCGCGGTCGAGCAGCGCCTTCCACGGGGCGCCGCCGCACTCCCCCGCAAGCGCGGCGGCGACGCAGCGCTCGGCCTCGGCCCGCAGCTCGCGTCCCCGCCCGCTGAGCAGCAGCTTCGCCCGCTCGAGGTCGCCGGCGGCGAGCCGCGCGGCGGCGGCCATCTCGTCCGGGCCGGCATCGAGGCCGGCGGCGGCGAGCTCGGCCTCGAGCACCTCCGCGGGCAGGGGGGTGAAGTCGATCGTCTGGCAGCGGGAAGCGACGGTCTCCAGCAGGCCCTCGCCGTCGGAGCTGAGGAGGATCAGGTGGACGAACCCGGGCGGCTCCTCGAGCGTCTTCAGCAGCGCGTTCTGGCTCTCGTCGCGCATCGCCTCCGCCGCCTCGACGACGAAGACGCGCTTGCCGCCTTCGAACGGCTTGTAGGCGGCGGCGCGGATCACCCGCTCGCGAACTTCCTCGACCATGTGCTGGGCGCCGGTCGGGGCGAGCCAGACGAGGTCGGGGTGCGGCGAGGGGTCGAGCAGCGCCCGCCGCCGCGCGTCCTCGGGATCGGCCGCCGCGGCGGCGAGGATCTCGGCCGCGAAGGAGCGCGCCGCGGCGCGCTTGCCCGACCCGCGCGGGCCGCGGAAGAGGTAGGCGTGGGACGGCTCGCCGGCGAGCGCGGCGCTCAGCGCGACCCGCGCCCGGCCCTGGTGCTCGGTCGCCTCAAGCAGCGGCGAGGCGCCCATTGACGGCCTCCATGATGCGCTCGTGGACCTCCTCGATGCTGCCGCTGGCATCGATGACGACGACCCGGTCGGAGGCGATGATCGCGATCTCCCCGTAGGCGGTCGCCACCTCCTGCTGCAGGGCGAGGCCCTCCTGCTCGAAGCGGTCGTCGCCGGCGGCGCGGCCGAGGCCCACCTCCGGCTCGATCCGCAGCAGCAGCGTCAGGTCGGGCCAGAGGCCGTCGGTCGCGGTCTCGCAGAGGCCGATCACCTCGCCGACGCCGAGCCCGCGGGCGGCTCCCTGGTAGGCGACGCTGGAGTCCGAGAAGCGGTCGGCGACGACGTGGCGGCCCGCCTCCAGCGCCGGCCGGATCACCCGCTCGGTGACCTCGGCGCGGGCGGCGAGGAAGAGCATCAGCTCGGCCAGCGGCTCCAGCGCGACGGCCGGGTCGGCGAGCAGCTCGCGGATCCGCTCCGCCGCCTCGGTCCCCCCCGGCTCGCGAATCGCGACCGTGTCCTCCCCCAACGCCTCGACCAGCAGGCGCGCGTGGGTGCTCTTGCCGGAACCGTCTACTCCCTCGAGGGAGATGAACAAGGTCAGCCTTTGGCGCCGGCTTTGGCGCGTTTGCGCCCGCGCGTCGCGGTGTCCGCTTTCGACGCTTTGACTTTCGATTTCTTCGTCTTCGCCGGGGCGGCGTCCTCGTCGCCTTTCGGCGGCGCTTTCTTGTCCATCGCCGCTTTCGCCGCTTTGGCGGCTTCGCGCTCGGCCCGGCGTTTCTTCATCTCCTGCATCGACTCGCAGTCGTCGTTGAGGCAGAGGTTCCAGGGCCGGCCGCGGAACGGCTGGACTTTGAGGCGCGGGGTGCGGTCGCAGATCGAGCAGCGTTCCTCGAGCCGGAAGACGTCGCCGCGCTGCGGCAACGGGAAGGTCTGGTCGCAGGAATTGGGATCGTCGAGGACCCAGCCGCTGCAGCCGACGAACCGTTTGCCCGATTTTTTCGCGCGGATGATCCGCAGCATGTTCGGCGAGCCGTCCTCCTTGGTGCGGCCGGCTTCTTCGCAGACCTTGCAGGGGCCGAGGATGCGGTCCTCGTCCATCCCTTTCCAGATCACTTTCGCCAGGTCTTCGCGGCTGGAGTCGATTTCGTCCCAGGTCTTGTGCAGGAGCTCGCGACTCTCGCCGACGACGGCGCCCTTTGACATCTCGCCGGCGGCGATCCGGTCCATCTCCGCCTCCAGCGTCGCCGTCATCTCCGGCGTCGCCATCGCCGGCACGTAGTTCTTGAATGCCTCGTAGAGGGCGATCCCGGTCTCGGTCGGAATCGGCGGGTTGCTGTAGACGTAGCCGCGGTCGAAGAGCTTCTGGATGATGTCGGCGCGGGTGGCTTTGGTGCCGAGGCCGCGCTCCTCCATCATCTCGATCAGTTTCGCCTGCGAGATCCGGCCCGGCGGCTGGGTCTCCTTGTCGACGATCCAGGGGTCGCCCTCGAGCCGCAGGGTCTGGCCCTCTTCGAGTTTCGGGATCTCCTCGTCGGCCGAGCGGGCATAGGTGTAGATGCCGGCGTAGCCGGGGTCGACGACGACCGAGCCGCGGACGAAGTAGGTCTGGTCGCCGGCTTCGATGTCGGCGCGGGTCGACTCGGTGATCATCGGCGGGCTGAAGGTGGCGAGGAAACGGCGGACGACGAGTTCGTAGACGCGTTTCTTCGGGCCCTCGAGGGCGCCCGGGTGGACCGCCTGCGTCGGGTAGATCGGCGGGTGGTCGGTCGTCTCTTTTTTGCCGCGGGTCGGGGTCAGCTCGCCGTCGAGCAGCCCGGAGGCGGCGGAGAACTCCTTGATCCGCACCAGCGAGGTGACCAGCTCGCGCACCGGCAGCGAGGACGGGTAGACCGTGTTGTCGGTGCGCGGGTAGGAGATGAAGCCGTCCATGTAGAGGTCCTCGGCGATCCGCATCGCGCTGGCGGGGGTGATGCCGAGGCGGCTGGAGGCGTCGGTGCTGAAGGCGGTGGTGTTGTAGGGCGTCGGCGGCTTGCGGGTGTTTTTCCGCGCCGTGACCGCTTTCACCGTGCCGGGGTCGGAGGTGCCGGCGAGCGCCGTGTCGGCCTCGGCTTTCTCCCAGAATTTGTCGACCGTGTGGTGGGTCTCGAAGCTGCCGTCGGGGTGCTGGAACTTGGCGAACAGTTCCCAGAACGGTTTTGCGACGTGGGCGCGGCGCTCCATCTCGCGCTCGACGATCAGACCGAGGGTCGGGCTCTGCACGCGGCCGACGGAGAGGAAGTTGGAGCCGAAGCGGCGGCTGGCGAGCGAGACCGCGCGGGTCAGCGTCGCGCCCCAGAGCAGGTCGATGTCCTGGCGGGCGGCGCCGGCGTTGGCCAGCGGGTAGGAGAGCTCGTCGAGCTCTGAGAAGGCGCGGTCGATCTCCTCTTTGGTCAGCGCCGAGTAGCGGGCGCGCTGGATCCGCAGGGTGCCGTCGGCGGTCCCCTCGCGCGATCCCAGGGCCGGGTTGGAGTCCAACATCTCCTCCAGGGCCTCGAGCCCGATCAGCTCGCCCTCGCGGTCGAAGTCGGTCGCGATCACCAGCTCGTCGGCCTCTTTGGCCAGTTTTTTGATCGCTTTGACGACGTTTTTGTCCGTCGGTTCCTTGATCAGGTCGGCGTCGATCAGGTCGTGCAGGTCGGTCTTCTGCCAGTTCGAGTAGCCCTCGGGGAAGGCCGGGCCGAGCACGTGACCCTTGAGGCCGACCGTCATGTGGTCGTTGCCTTCGGCGTCCTTCCAGGTGTAGAAGGGGACTTTGAAAGTTTTGTCAGCGCTGTTGGAGCCGTTGCTCAGTGCTTCGGCGATCTTCAGGGCGCTGTTGTTCTTCTCGGTGACGATCAGTCGCATGGGGCGGCGAGGGTAGCAGGGGCGTTCGGCTGCGCAAGCCGGCATCCATTCGTCCGATCTTCCGCCCCGGCCCCCGCGATCCGCCTAGGATCACCGCCTGATGAGGTGTCTGGTCACTGGCGGCGCGGGGTTTATCGGCTCGAACCTGGTCGACGCCCTGCTCGCGCGGGGCGACGAGGTGACGGTGGTCGACAACCTCTCGACGGGACGCAAGTCCAACCTCGAGCCGGGGCTCGCCGCCGGCGCCGAGCTGGCGGAATTGGACATCCGCGACGGCGAGGAGCTGAGCCGCCTGGCGGCGGAGCGGCGGCCCGAGGCGATCTTCCACCTCGCCGCCCAGATCGACGTCCGCAAGTCCCTCGCCGACCCCTTCTTCGACGCCGGCGTCAACGTCGGCGGCACCGCCAACGTGCTCGAGGCGGCGCGCGCCTCGGAGTGCGGCCGGGTCGTCTCGATCTCGACCGGCGGGGCGATCTACGGCGAGGGCGTGGGACAGCAGCTGCCGCTTGACGAGGACGCGCCGATCGCGCCGCTCTCCGCCTACGGCCAGAGCAAGTTCGCCGCCGAGGGCTACCTCTCCCTCTACCAGCGGCTCTACGGCCTCTCCGGGGTCTCGCTGCGGCTCGGCAACGTCTACGGGCCGCGCCAGGACCCACTCGGCGAGGCCGGGGTGATCGCGATCTTCTGCGGCCTGCTCAAGGAGGGCGGCCGCCCGACCGTGTTCGGCGACGGGACCCAGACCCGCGACTACATATATGTGGGCGACGTCGTCTCCGCCGCGCTCGCCGCCGGCAACACCGAGACGACCGGCGCGCTCAACATCGGCACCGGCGTGGAGACCGACGTGCTCGAACTGATCGAGGCGCTGAAGCGCCTCTCCGGCAACGAGGGCTTCGAGCCCGAGTTCGCGCCGGAACGGACCGGCGAGGTGCAGGCGATCTCGATCGACGCCGGCCGCGCCCAGCGCGAGCTCGGCTGGAGCGCCGAGATGGGCCTCGAAGAGGGCCTGCGCGTCACCCTGGACTCGATCTGAGATCGACGGGCCGATTTCCCGAGTCATATCGAGGTTTCAGGCCCGTCGGCGGCGGATCACTAACCTTCGTCTCATGCCCGCCCAGGCCTACGCCGGCAAGGAGTGCGTCTGCCAGTTCCGCAAAGGGATCTGCGACCAGTCCTGCGTGCGGGACATGCTGGAGACCCCGTTCTACATCGCCTGCCTGAAACTGACCGGCCGCAAGTGCCTGGTCGTCGGCGGCGGCGACATCGGCCTCGAGAAGGTCGAGGGGCTGCTCGCCTGCAACGGCAGCGTCACCCTGATCGCCCCGGTCGCCCACCCCGAGCTCGAGCGGCTCGCCGCCGAGGGCTCGATCGAGTGGGAGAAGCGCGCCTACGCCGGGCCCGCGGACCTCGAGGGCGTCTTCATGGTGATCGCCTGCACCGACGACTCCGAGGTCAACATCGGGATCTTCGACGACGCCGAGCAGCGGGCGATGCTGGTCAACATCGTCGACGTGCCGCCGCTCTGCAACTTCATCCTGCCGGCGATCGTCCGCACCGGGCCGCTGGCGATCGCGATCTCGACCGCGGGCGCCTCGCCGGCGCTGGCGAAGCGGATGAAGCGCGAGATCTCCGAGCTGTTCGGCGAGGAGTACGCGCGCCTGGCGGTGATCCTCAACGACGCCCGCGGCTGGGCGAAGGGGACGCTGCCGACCTATCAGGACCGCAAGGAGTTCTTCGAGGGGATCGTCAACGGCGACCCCGACCCGATCGACCTGATCCGCGACGGGCAGGAGCAGGCGGTGCTGGCGATCATCGAGTCCGCCAAAGAGCGGGCCTCGGCCGCGCTGGCTTAGCTCGTCCCGCAGGCTGAGCCGCGGATCCGCTCCATCGTCTCCCGCAGCCCTTCGGCTTCGGCGACGCTGAGGTTGGCGGTGAAGGCCGCGGCGAGCTCGCCGCGCACCACCGGGCGCATTTCGGCCAGCAGCTCGACCCCGGCGGGCAAGAGAGTCGCGTAGCTGACGCGGCGATCGGTCTCGCAGAAGGTCCGCTCCAGCAGGCCGGCCTTGATCAGCCGGTCGACGAGCTTGGTCAAGCCGCCGCGGGTGATGACCAGCGCTTCGGCCAGCTCCCCCATCTTCAGCCGCTGCTCCGGCGCCCGGTCGAGCGTGGCCAGCACCTCGAACCAGGGGAGCGGCGGCAGCTCGGCGGCGGTCAGCGCCTCCTGCAGGCGACCGGAGACCGCCGCGTGGGTCTGGGAGATCGCGATCCACGCCTCGCGATGGGGATCGACGTCGTTCTGGGCGGGGGTCGGGGCGGTCGCGGTCGCTTCGCTCATGCCGACATCATCCCACAGGTTTGTTGATCTGACAATAGTTGACAAGCAAACTTTCTCTGCTACGATTGTTTCTACGTCAAATGTTTAGATAACAACCATCTTCGGGAAGGAACACAAAATGAGCACCGAGACCGTCAGCAAGCAGGAGATTCCGGCAGGCACCTGGGTCGTGGACCCCGTCCACTCCTCGGTCGGCTTTGCCGTCACCCACAACGGCGTCACCACCTTCCGCAGCGGATTCGACCGCTACGAGGCGCGCCTCAGCGGCGGCGAGCAGCCGCGGCTCGAGGGCACGGTCGAGGTCGAGAGCATCGCGATCGAGGAGGAGATGCTGAAGGGCCACCTGCTCTCCCCCGAGTTCTTCGACACCCAGCGGTTCCCGCAGCTGCGCTTCACCTCGAGCGAGCTGAGCGTCGGCGAGGACGGCAGCGCCCGGATCGCCGGCGAGCTGGAGATCCGCGGCGAGAAGCGCGCGGTCGAGGCCAGCGGCCGCTTCGGGCAGCTCGGCGCCGACCTGGCCGGCAAGGAGCGGGTCGGGCTCTCCCTCGAGGCGACCGTCGACCGGCGCGATTTCGGCCTCGACTGGCAGGCCGAGCTGCCGAGCGGCGGCGAGGTGCTCGAGTACGCGGTGACGATCGCCGTCGAGCTCGAGCTGGTCCGCGAGGAGGCATAACGATGAGGGTCCTCGGCATAACCGGAAGCCTGCGCCGGGGCTCCTACAACCACGCCCTGCTGCGGGAGGCCGCCGAGCGGCTTCCCGCCGGGGTGGAGTTCGTCGAGTTCGAGCGGCTCGCCGAGATCCCGCCCTACGACGCCGACCTCGAGGCCGAGACGACGCCGCCGGCGGTCGCCGAGCTGCGCCAGGCGATGCGCGACGCCGACGCGGTCCTGATCGCCACCCCCGAGTACAACCACTCGATCCCCGGCGTGCTGAAGAACGCCCTCGACTGGGCCTCCCGCCCCGCCGGCAAGAGCGCCCTCACGGGGACCCCCTCAGCGGTGATCGGCGCCTCGACCGGGATGTTCGGAGCGGTCTGGGCCCAGGCCGAGACCCGCAAGGTCCTCGGCGCGCTGGGAGGACGGGTGCTCGAGGCCGAGCTGCCGGTCTCGGCGGCTGCCGATCTCTACCGCGACGGTCGCCTCGACCTCTCCCCCGAGCAGTCCCAGCGGCTGGAGGAGATCCTGGCGACGCTGGTCGCCGAAGTCGAGCAGCTCCAGGAGAGCCTGGCCGCCGCGGCCTAGTGCCGGCGAATTCGAAACCCTCAGCCGTGCGGCAGGGCGAAGAAGGCGACCGCCGAGAAGTGGGCGACGGCGGCGGCGATGACCAGGAGGTGGAAGACCTCGTGGTAGCCGAAGGTCGCCGGGATCGGGTTCGGCCGCTGCAGCGCGTAGACAACGGCCCCCGCGGTGTAGAGCAAGCCGCCGGCCGCCACGAGGAGAGTCCCGGCGGGACCCATCGAGGTCCAGAGCTCGGGGAAGGTGGCGACCGCCACCCAGCCGAGCGAGAGGTAGATCAGGGCCGAGGCCCATTTCGGGTGGTCGATCCAGATCATCTCGACGATCGCGCCGGCGATCGCGCCGATCCAGACGACGGCGAGGATCGCCATCGCCAGGGTTCCGTCGAGGACGAGCAGGGCGAACGGCGTGTAGGTGCCGGCGATGAGGAAGAAGATCATCGAGTGGTCCAGTCGCCGCATCCACTGGCGCACGGTGGGCCGGGTCCAGTTGACGCGGTGGTAGAGCGCGCTGGTGCCGAACAGGGCCGAGAGGCTGACCGCGTAGATCGCCACCGCCAGCGTCGCCTCCGGGGTTTCGGCGAGGACGATCAGCGCCACTCCGAACCCGAGCGACATGAAGAAGGCCCACTCGTGGGAGACGCCGCGCAGCTTCGGCTTGACCGCGGCGATCGCATCGGCCGCTTTCTCCCCCATCCGTTCCGCGCCGCGGCGGAGTTCGTCCATGTGCGAAGGGTACCCTCGATCGGGTCGGGCGACACGGAAAGCGGCTTTGCCGAGTTTGGGGAGTTGACACAATTGAGAGACGAGCCCGGCAGCTTCGGAACCCCTTAATTGCGTCTTTTGGAACTTTTTCCGTCCTGTCCGTTAGCGATCCTGCGGAGTTACCCCTGAAAGTCGCTGTGAGAGGAGAATTTTGATGTCCAAGACCGCCACTGCCAGTCCCAAGAACGGTCTCGAGGGCCTCTCGATCGAACGGCGATTTTCGACGCCCGGCGTGCATCCTTTCGACCAGATCGAGTGGGAGCTCCGCGACGCGGTGATCGGCAATCCGGAGAGCCCGGCCTTCGAGCAGCGCGGAGTCGAGTTCCCGGTGACCTGGTCGCAGAACGCGACCAACATCGTCGCCCAGAAGTACTTCCGCGGCCAGCTCGGCAGCCCCGAGCGCGAGAGCTCGGTCAAACAGATGATCGGCCGCGTCGCCGGAACGATCTCCAACTGGGGGCGCACCGGCGGCTACTTCGCCTCCGAGGAGGACGCCGAGGCCTTCGAGATGGAGCTGACCGCGATCCTGCTCAACCAGAAGGCGGCCTTCAACTCGCCGGTCTGGTTCAACGTCGGCTTCGAGGAGACGCCGCAGTGCTCGGCCTGCTTCATCCTCAGCGTCGAAGACAACATGGAGTCGATCCTCGACTGGAACACCAAAGAGGGCAAGATCTTCCGCGGCGGCTCCGGCTCGGGCATCAACCTCTCCAACATCCGCGGCTCGGAAGAGCCGCTGAAGAAGGGCGGCACCGCCAGCGGCCCCGTCTCCTTCATGCGCGGCGCCGACGCCTGGGCCGGGACGATCAAGTCCGGCGGCAAGACGCGACGGGCGGCGAAGATGGTCGTCCTCGACGTCGACCACCCGGACATCGAGCACTTCATCTGGTGCAAGGCCGACGAGGAGAAGAAGGCCGCCGCCCTGCGCGACGCCGGCTTCGACATGTCAATCGACGGCGAGGGCTTCACCTCGATCCAGTACCAGAACGCCAACAACTCGGTCCGGGTCACCGACGACTTCATGGAGGCGGTCGAGGCCGGCGAGGAGTGGCACCTGACCGCCCGCACCACCGGCGAGCCGCTGAAAACGCTCGACGCGCGCGAGCTGATGAACCAGATCGCCGACGCCGCCTGGCGCTGCGCCGACCCGGGGGTCCAGTACGACACGATCATCAACCGCTGGCACACCTGCCCCGAGTCGGGCCGGATCAACGCCTCCAACCCGTGCAGCGAGTACATGCACGTCGACGACTCGGCCTGCAACCTCGCCTCGCTCAACCTGATGAAGTTCCGCCGCGAGGACGGCAGCTTCGACGCGGCGGAATTCGAGCACGCGGTCGACATCGTCTTCCTCGCCCAGGAGATCGTCGTCGGCTTCTCCAGCTACCCGACCGAGGAGATCACCGCGAACGCCAACCGCTTCCGCCAGCTCGGCCTCGGCTACGCCAACCTCGGCGCCCTGCTGATGAGCGACGGCCTCCCCTACGACTCCGACGAGGGCCGCAACGTCGCCGCCGCGATCACGGCGCTGATGACCGGCCGGGCCTACCGCCAGTCGGCGCTGATCGCCGCCGGCGCGACCGGGCCCTATGAGGAGTACGAGAAGAACCGCGAGCCGCACAACGGCGTCATGCGGATGCACCGCGACGCCGCCTACGACGTCGACGGGACCGGGGTCAAGGGCGACCTCCTCGAGGCCGCGCAGCGGGCCTGGGACGAAGCCGTCGAGCTCGGCGAGGAGCACGGCTACCGCAACGCCCAGGCGACGGTGCTGGCCCCGACCGGGACGATCAGCTTCCTGATGGACTGCGACACGACCGGGATCGAGCCCGACTTCTCGCTGGTCAAGTTCAAGGAGCTGGTCGGCGGCGGGCAGATGACGATCGCCAACCGCTCGGTGCCGCTGGCGCTGCAGGCGCTCGGCTACTCGGAGGCGGAGATCGACCAGATCGCCGCCCACATCACCGAGAAGAACACGATCGTCGGCGCCCCCGGCCTCAAGGACGAGCACCTGCCGGTCTTCGACGTCGCGGTCGGCGAGCGGGCGATCTCCCACACCGGCCACATCGACATGATGGCCGCGACCCAGCCGTTCATCTCCGGGGCGATCTCGAAGACCGTCAACCTGCCGCAGACGGCCACGGTCGAGGACATCGCCGACGCCTACACCCGCGGCTGGAAGGGCGGGCTGAAGGCGCTGGCGATCTACCGCGACGGCTCGAAGACCGCGCAGGCGCTGCGCACCGACGCCCAGGACAGCGAGGAGGCCGAGGCCGAGGTGCAGATGGCCGAACCGGTCCGCAAGAAGATGCCGCGCGAGCGCGAATCGATCACCCACAAGTTCTCGATCGGCGGCCACGAGGGCTACATCACCGC